>Ga0316204_10004249_pt1 | contig 26239 bp, 29 predicted proteins | sample 6monrhotite_MG_2_FD_205661 | JGI IMG/M metagenome (GOLD analysis project Ga0316204, IMG submission 205661) | Microbial mat bacterial communities from mineral coupon in-situ incubated in ocean water Damariscotta River, Maine, United States -... | ecosystem: Environmental > Aquatic > Marine >...
CGGAGTTTTATGCCTTTTATCGTAGCTTGTTGGCCTATAAAGAGTCATTTAAAAACAAGCAGGATATTATGGTGATCAAACCTGATACTGAGTTCTTCCGTTACTTTGGCGACCAGCAAGGGGTCAAGTAGTCAGAATGTAGTCTGTACAGGCAATTTGTTTCATAAACAGGTAAAATACTAAACCGGGCATGACACTTAGTGTGATGCCCGCTTTTTTTTGGTAACGATGATGTGGCAAGACTTGTGGGCAGCACTGGCCCTAGTTCTGGTGATTGAAGGGATTTTGCCCTTTATTAATCCCAATGGTATGCGCAATGCCTGGCAGCAGATGGCACAAATGGATGATAAGTCTCTGCGTATTGCCGGCCTGGTAAGCATGATTGCCGGCCTCATCGTATTAAGCCTGGTGCGCTAAAGGCATCTAGATAATAAGAATGGTTGGACACGTGACAAAGAAAAATGATCGCTGGTTATTGCCAGAAGGCATAGTTGAATTATTGCCGGAGCAGGCACAACAGCTAGAGCAATTACGTCGGATGCTGGTTGATAACTTCAATGCATGGGGTTATGAATTGGTTATGCCACCACTCATGGAATACTTGGAGTCATTGCAAGTGGGTACTGGCAATGACCTTGACCTGCAGACCTTCAAACTGATCGATCAGTTGACTGGCCGCCTGATGGGGATTCGTGCCGACATGACACCACAAGTCGCGCGTATAGATGCCCATATTCTCAAACGTGATGTACCGACCCGACTTTGTTATATCGGACCTGTTTTACATACTAAATCATCCGGTTTTGAACGTTCTCGATCACCTCTTCAAGTCGGGGCCGAACTCTATGGCCACGCCGGTATTGAGAGTGATGTGGAAATTCTGCGTCTGATGGTAGAAACCCTGAGACAGGCGGGTGTTGAAAATATTCATATCGACCTGGGTCATGTGGGTATTTACCGTGAACTGGTGAAAGAAGCAGGTTTGAGCGCCGATCAGGAAGTGACCCTGTTTGAGGCTCTGCAGCGTAAGGCCAAACCTGAGATTCATGCTTGCCTGAAAGACTGGGCTGTGAAGAGTCCTGTGCGCGACCACCTCCGCAGTCTGGTAAATCTGAATGGTGATAGTTCTGTGTTGGCAGAGGCTCGTGAAGTATTTTCTGACGCAGGTGAGGGGGTTAAGGCCGCGGTGGAAAACCTGATTCAGATTGCTGAGTTGGCTGAGCGTCATATAGGCGACTTGCCACTCTATTTTGATTTGGCCGAATTACGTGGCTATCGTTATCAGACTGGTGTGGTGTTTGCCGCATTTGTGCCAGGTCATGGTCAGGAAATCGCCCGTGGTGGCCGTTATGATGCCATCGGCGAAGCCTTTGGCCGTGCTCGTCCGGCTACCGGTTTTAGTACTGATCTCAAGAACCTGGTGAGTCTGAGCCAGAAGGGCATGCCAACAATCAGTGGTATTTTTGCACCAGTCTCCGATGAATTCAGCCTTGATGCCAGGGTTGCTGAGTTACGTGGCCAGGGTGAGCGGGTCGTGGCCATGCTGCCAGGCCAGCAAGGTGAAGCGGCTGATTTCGGTTGTGACCGTGTACTGCAGAAAAGTAATAACGGTTGGGAAGTGGCTCCTGTTTAGCTGCAAAATATAAATTGGCCAGAATTTTTATTTATTTACAAATGGTAATCAATAAATGAGCAGTGGTAAGAACGTAGTTGTCATCGGCACCCAATGGGGCGATGAGGGCAAGGGTAAGATTGTTGACCTGCTGATGACCGAAAAGGTTGCGGCGGTAGTTCGCTTTCAGGGTGGTCATAACGCCGGTCATACTCTGGTGATTGATGGTGAAAAGACTGTTTTGCACCTGATTCCATCGGGCATCCTGCGTGAAAATGTTCAGTGCCTGATCGGTAATGGAGTGGTGTTGTCTCCTGAAGCGCTGCTGACCGAGATTGAAGGCCTGGAAGCCAAGGGTGTGCCGGCGCGCGAGCGTTTGAAGATCAGCCCTTCTTGTCCTTTGATTCTCTCTTATCACGTTGCTCTGGATCAGGCCCGTGAAAAGGCCCGTGGAAAGTTGGCCATCGGTACTACAGGTCGTGGTATTGGGCCGGCTTACGAAGACAAGGTCTCACGTCGTGGTCTGCGCCTGGACGATCTATTTCACCGCGAACGTTTCGCTGCCAAGCTGGGTGAGGTTCTCGATTATCACAACTTCATGCTGCAAAATTATTATAAGACTGACCCTATCGACTTCCAGCAGGTGATGGATCAGAGCCTGAGCTGGGCCGAGCAACTGGAGCCTATGGTTGCCGATGTTACCGGCATGTTGCATGCGTATCGTGATCGCGGTGATAGCGTCATGTATGAAGGTGCTCAGGGTGCATTGCTGGATATCGATCATGGTACCTATCCGTTTGTGACATCTTCAAATACCACCGCCGGTGGCGCAGCGACTGGTAGTGGCATGGGACCACGTGGTTTGGATTATGTGCTGGGAATCACCAAGGCCTACACTACTCGTGTCGGTGCCGGTCCTTTCCCAACCGAACTGTTCGATGAAATGGGTGAGCACCTGGCGCGTCGTGGTCATGAGTTTGGTTCTACTACTGGCCGCGCCCGTCGCTGTGGCTGGTTTGATGCCGTTGCACTGCGTCGCTCTAATCAGGTCAACAGTGTTACCGGTTTGTGTATTACCAAACTCGATGTAATGGATGGTCTGGATACTATTCGTATCTGTGTTGGTTATGAGCGTAATGGCGAGGCGTATGGTTCTGCCTCTTTGGCGGCTGATGTGCTGGAAGATTGCACTCCAGTTTATGAAGACATGCCAGGCTGGAAAGAGTCGACTGTCGGCGTCAAAGATTATGACAGCCTACCTGAGGCAGCTTGTGCCTACCTGAAACGCATTGAAGAGATTTCAGGTGTGCCGGTGGATATTATTTCAACAGGCCCTGACAGGGAAGAGACCATTGTCCTCAGAAACCCGTTTGAAGATTAAGTTTTAAATAAGCAAACGATGAGAGGCCGCAGCACAATAAAAAGTGCTGCGGCCTTTTTTATTTTAGGGCAAGGCGCTTAGAATTTTGTTATTTGAGAATCGATAGATGCACGAAATCTCGCTTTGCCTGAGTGTCTTAAAAAACACCGAGAAGCAGGCCGAATAGCAGCACTACTCGCGTGTCAAAACCGTCTATCTCGAGGTCGGTCGCTTGGCAGGGGTTGAGCCTGAGGCGTTATGTTTTGGTTTTGATGCCGTGATGAAAGATTCTATTGCCGATGGTGCTAAGCTTGAGATTATAGATGTCGCAGGGCAGGCCATTTGCTCTCAGTGCAACAACAGGGTGGAAGTGAAACAACGCTTTTATGCCTGTCCGAAATGTGGCGCAGTTGCATTGTCGATTGAGCAAGGCGAAGAGTTGCGTATTAAAGAGCTGAAGGTGGAAAAGTGTGTCTTGATTGTGGCAGTGATCAGATAAATGTTGATAACGAGTCACACAGATATGGCAGCCGTAAGGGCACTATCGAGATCGATATCCTGGCGGAAAAAAACAACTGTGCAACGGACAATCGTCAATTTCTTGCTGAAAAAATATTCTTGCATCGAAGGCGATCAACTTCCGCGATCAACAAACTGCCAGGCATATTGCAGCGGCTATCAAACAAGAAGCACATACAGATCGTCATTATCGGTTGATGGAATTTTGTGGTGGCCATACCCACGCTATCTTTCGTTATGGCATTCAGGGTCTAATGCCTGCCAATCTCGAGTTTGTCCATGGCTCTGGTTGTCCGGTTTGTGTTATGCCTGCGGCGCGTATTGATGAAGCCATGCAGTTGGCGGAACAACGCGGCGTTATTCTATGTACCTATGGTGACATGATGCGTATGCCTGCAGAAAGCAGGCGCAGTCTGATGCAAGCCAAGGCCGATGCTGCAGATATCCGCATGATCTATTCAACTCAAGATGCCTTGCATATTGCGCGCGACAATCCAGACAAGCAGGTGGTTTTTTTGTCATTGGTTTTGAAACCGCTACACCAGCCACGGCAGTGGCAATTAAACAGGCAGCGATAGAAGGGCTAGATTTTTTTCTGTTTTTTGTGATCACGTTCTCGCCCCGGCGGCGCTGGGGGCAGTCCTTAATGCCCCTGAACCTGTGATCATGATGCCTTTCTTGGCCCATCTCATGTCAGCACCATTATCGGTAGCCGACCCTATGAGCGATTTGCCAAAAAATACGACAAGCAAATTGTAATTGCCGTTTTTGAACCCCTGGATGTCATGCCGTCAGCCTTGATGGCAATCCGTTTGATCAATCAGGGTCGTGATGCAGTTGAAAATGAATATAGCCGTGTCGTGACGTGTGATGGCAATTTTTATAAGGACCACTGGTATAGGTGTCGTACCAAAAGGCATAAATATTCAGGTGATTTAGCCCGTTCTGGTGATGCCATTCTTATCAGCGGCAATATCGGTGATCACGGTATCGAAGTACTCTCCAAACGCGAAAATTTCGAATTCGAAACTATGATCGAATCTGACTCTGCGGCACTGCATAGCCTGGTTGACGAGATGATAAAGGCCGTGCCACAGACTGTCTGCGTGATCCAATCCGCAGTAGTCTAGCTACAGGCCTGAATGCACTGGCCAAGTAGTCGGGGATCGGTATGCAAATAAGTGAAGCCGCCATTCCTAGATGAACTGAAGTTGCTGCTGCCTGCGAACTGCTGGGGCTCGATCCACTTTATATATCCAATGAGGGCAAACTGATTGCCATTTGTCCCGCTGAAGATTCTGAGCTGTTGTTGTCCGTTATGCGTGGCAACGCCCTCGGCCGCGATGCTGCCATCATTGCTGAGGTGATTGAAGATAAACATCAGCTGGTGCAGATGCAGACCGCTTTTGGTTGACAACGGTTGGTGGATTGGTTGATGGCAGAGCAGTTACCAAGAATATGTTAGTGGTTCAGTGCTCGAGCAGTATTGTTAATAAATCTAAATTATTCTAAATATAAAATCTCAAGGCTATTTTACGAAATGGTATTGATAGTGATGTGGTGACCTTGCTCGGCCTTAATAAAGTTCTATATCCGGCAGGTTAGCCCTGATCTCCCGGCAGCCATGATGTTTTTCCAGCAAGTTGGTGATAACAGGTAAGGGCTGAGGCCAGATCCCACTAAGGTCTGCTTCGCCAGGATGTTTGACGGGATAGGCTAATTTCTCTTTTGGCGGACATAACCCGGCCTGTACATTTTCATTGTTACCCCGTGCATCGACACGATACCAGCCATATCCCTTCAGGTAGAGTGCATTGAGGCCGTGTAGGCAATATGGGCCAGCGTTACCTTCAATCGTAAGGCGCTGATAACACAATCCGGTCGGTATTTGATTGGCACGCAACAGTGCTGCAAGCAAATGGCTTTTGGCATAACACCAGCCGGTCATGTGATTGAGTACTTCGCTTGCCGCACATGCAGGCTCATCCCGCTGATAATCCCAACTATGTTCAATCTCATCGCGCACAAACTTAAAACAATTACGGGCTATGTCTAATTCGCTGCTGGTCTGCGATGCCAGTTTGTTTGCTTGAGCCAGAACCGCAGAGGTCTGCCAGTCAATGTAATCACAACTTCCAAGGTATTGTTTCATTCTGTTATCCCTTCTTGTTAGCGCTAACCACGAATACACCAGCCATCACTAATGCCGCTCCCAATACCTGAATCGTCGTTAATTGTTCATCGAGGATAAGATAGGCAAGAAAAATTGTCATCACCGGTCCCATGGCGCTGATGATAGAGGCCGGTCCGGCACCCAAGTGATGAATACCTGCGCTCATCAGAAAGGCGGGGATTACCGTCGACACCACAGCCATAAAAAAGGCAAGTGCATAGATATCTATGGGGAGAGCAATCACAGTTGAATCAAAGTCAAAGCCAAAATGTATCAACGTGGCGATGCAGGATAGGGTCATAGCATAGGCGGTAAAACGGGTTGCACCTAAACGCTTGATCATTTCACCGCTACCCATGAGGTAGACGGCGAATGCCGTTGCACTGCCAAAGATCAACGCCGAGCCAAGGATGATATTGTTACCCGCCATCGCCAACTCTTGGTAGAAGACGATATCACAGAATATTGGTCTGATGTTGCTGTTGTCAATGAGTTGAATGCAATGCTAGTACTTGCAATCTTTGTATGTGGAAATAGCGAATCAACTAGCCGGCTAAAAAGTGCGCAACAACCAAATAAGAAACCTCTAATATAAGACCTTGAATTTCAGTGTTTTCCTGGAAATACGCCCAATATATGCCTGTGTTCCCTTCATTCACCCGCTGACGTCCACGGAGAGTGATGCGAGGGCCGCTAGTACCGATAGGCCATACTGTCTGTCCTTTCGTAGCGGTGGTGAGTGCAGCACAGAGAGAGCGGTGGTGAATACGGTTGTTCGAAAATGCAGCGAACGCAGGACGGTCGGGGCAAAAGGAATAAGTTGTTACGTTAGTGAGTGAGTTTTTAGAATGTTGCTGGAGTGACACAAAGTTTCTGACACTCCCTCTGTTTTTCTCAAATCTATTTCCATAGTTTTTGTCTATGTCATGGATAGGTTGTTTATAATAACGGCATGAGGTAGATGGTTTTTTTCACAAAATAGCGCTTGTATCAAGGGTGTATATGTAAATCAAGTTCGAGGATGTAGCCATTATCAATAAAATCTATGTCGAGCATTCTTTCTATCGATTAGTCACATGTCTTTGTTGCCCCTATTCTTGCGCTCAGAATTTGTAAACACTTCGATTAACTACATCACAGGAGATGAAGAATGGCCAAATATGATGCCGGTGTAAAAGAGTATCGCGATACTTACTGGGCTCCAGATTACGTGCCTCTAGATACTGATCTGTTGGCATGTTTCAAGGTAGTAGGGCAGGCTGGTGTGCCACGTGAGGAAGTTGCTGCTGCTGTAGCTGCTGAATCTTCAACCGGTACCTGGTCAACAGTATGGTCTGAGTTGCTGACTGATCTTGAGTTCTACAAAGGTCGTGCGTATCGCATTGAAGACGTTCCTGGCGACAAAGACGCTTTCTATACTTTTATAGCTTATCCTCTGGATCTGTTTGAAGAAGGTTCTATTGTAAACGTGCTGACCTCTCTGGTTGGTAATGTTTTTGGTTTTAAAGCCTTGCGTTCTCTGCGTCTGGAAGATATCCGCTTTCCAATCGCATACATCAAAACTTGTGGTGGGCCACCAGCTGGTATCCAGCTAGAGCGTGATCGTCTGCAGAAATACGGCCGTCCATTGCTGGGTTGTACCATCAAGCCTAAGCTGGGTCTGTCTGCCAAGAACTACGGTCGTTCAGTATATGAATGTCTGCGCGGTGGTCTGGATCTGACTAAAGATGATGAAAACATCAACTCGCAGCCGTTTATGCGCTGGCGCGATCGTTGGGACTTTGTTGCTGACGCTATCGATAAAGCCGAGCGTGAAACTGGTGAGCGTAAAGGTCACTACCTGAATGTTACTGCATCTACCCCAGAAGAAATGTACAAGCGTGCTGAATACGCGAAAGAGTTGGGTCAACCAATTATCATGCATGATTTCCTGACGGGTGGTTTCACTGCTAACACAGGTCTGGCTAACTGGTGTCGTGAAAACGGCATGTTGTTGCATATTCACCGTGCAATGCACGCAGTAATCGATCGTAACCCTATGCACGGCATCCACTTCCGCGTACTGGCTAAGTGTCTGCGTCTGTCTGGTGGTGACCAACTGCATACTGGTACTGTTGTAGGTAAGCTGGAAGGTGATCGTAATTCTACTTTGGGATTTGTTGATCAGTTGCGTGAGTCTTTCGTGCCTGAAGATCGTAGTCGTGGCATCTTCTTCGATCAAGACTGGGGCTCAATGCCTGGTGTTTTCGCAGTCGCTTCTGGTGGTATCCATGTATGGCACATGCCTGCGCTGCTGAATATCTTTGGTGATGATTCTTGTTTGCAGTTCGGTGGTGGTACTCAAGGTCACCCATGGGGTAACGCTGCAGGTGCTGCTGCTAACCGTGTTGCGCTGGAAGCCTGTGTTAAAGCTCGCAACGAAGGCCGTGAGCTGGAGCGTGAAGGTAAGGATATCCTTACTGCTGCTGCTAAGCATAGCCCAGAGCTGGCTATCGCCATGGAAACTTGGAAAGAAATCAAGTTTGAATTTGATACAGTTGACAAGCTGGATGTTCAATAAGCTGTTTGCTTGGACATAAAGACTGTTTCAATACAAATTTTAAAGAGGAAAAATCATGTCTGTAACAGGTGATTACCAAACAAAACACACTTTGGAGACTTTCGGTTTCCTACCACCGCTGACACAGCAAGAAGTTTATGCGCAAATCAACTACATGATCGCGCAAGGTCTGACTCCTGGCATCGAGCACGAATTGCCAGAAAATGCTGGGGATCATTACTGGACTATGTGGAAGCTGCCGTTCTTCGGTGAAACTGACCTGAACAACGTGGTTAACGAGCTGGAAGCTTGCCGTAGTCAATATCCTGATCACAACATTCGTCTGACTGGCTACGACAACTACACCCAATCTCAGGGCGTAAACTTTGTAGTATTTAAAGCGCAAGGTTCTACTCGCGCTTGGTAAATGGGTGATCTCGGTGCGGGGGATTACTCCCGTACCGAATTTTGTTCAAGTTTAAGAACGGATGGGAAATAATATGGCAAGCCAACAGCAAACTGGTCGTGATGCCTCTAGGGCACGCCGACAACTGCAAGTGAACGGTAAACCCCGTTCAGCTGCTGCTTCTGCGCCTACCCGTCAGCCTAAGCGTAAAACGGTTCCTAGTGCGAATCCAACGCCTGCGCCAGCTCCACAAGCTGCTGCTCCCGTTGCGCCAAGCTTTACTGCGCCTAGCATGTCTAAGCCTAAGCCAGCTCAAAAGAGCGCGTCGCGTAAGCGTCGTGAATCTTTGGCGGCTCGTGGTAAACAGGCAGATAGAAGTAGTGATCGCCGGCGTGATAGCGAAATGGCGATGAAACGTCGTTCTGCGGCAGAAGCTAAAGCTAAATCGGAGAAGGGCAAGTGTGGTTGTGGTGGTCCTTGCTGTCAAGAAGCAGAGGCAAAAGCCGCTGCGGCAGCTGCTCCTGCATCCACGGTCGGTGCCCCGGCTTCTTCTGGTGTTAAAGCTGTGAAGAGAAAGTCTGTGGTAAGTGCTAGCGATACTGGCCGCATGCTGTCTCGTGCGCGTCGTGCCGCGATGTCTGGTCGTGGTAAGGCTGGATTGGAAGCGCATGGCAAAGGCAATTCATCTGCTTCGCTAGCACGTCAGGCAAACCCGGAAATTTCTGGGCGTGATCTGGCTCGTGTAGTTCGTGAGTCACGGAGTAAGAACGGTGGTCGTGGTAGTGCTTCTGCTGCTACACCAACTCGTACTCGTCGTCCTCGTAACGCGGCTGTAGCCAAGCAAGTCAGTGGTACTAACGTTGCTCGCACTGAGAAGATGACTGGTGAAGAGGCAGGTTTGTGTCATGCCGGAATCACTGGTACTCACTACATGTCGGCTGAGGTCTTTGATAAGTTCTGTCAGGGTGAGGCGCCTAAGGCACCTAAAAAGGTAGAGATGACCGAAACACTGAGCGGTGGTCATGTGACTTCCGGCGGTAAGGTTGGCCCTTCTGCAAAAATGACGGGTGACGAAAGCGGAAGCTGCCGCTCAGTGACTGGTAGTGAGTACCTGGGTAAAGAAGACTTTGCTCAATGTGGTACTGCTCCACAAGCTGGTGCAGCCAAAGTGAGCCAATCGGAAACCAGTCGCGGTACTGTTATCTCAGGTCCAAAAGCGAGTCGTTCAGACAGCGTGACTGGTAATGAGAAGGGTACTTGTAAGGCTTTGTCTGGTACACCTTATGCTGGCTCTGAAACGTTTGAGTCTTTCTGTACTACAGATGAGCAACGTCAAACTCGCCAACGTTCAGTGATGCCTGTTCGCCAAGGTGTGGGTAAAGATATTACTGGTATTCAACCTGGTCTGAGCGTTAAGCAAATGACTGGTGCCGAAGAGGGCGCATGTCAAACCGTTAGTGGTACGCCTTATCTGGCAGCTTCTGAAGTGAAGAATGTTTGTGGTGCGACGCCTGCTGGTGCAGGTGAGCCGGATTTTCCACAAACATTCGGCGATGCGGCTGGTGAGTTTAGTGTTGTGCCTACTGTGGCCGATGCTGCTCCAGCAGTGACGCCGGCAGCTGCTGCAGTTAGCCGTGCCGTAACTGGAGGACATGAAGGTCAAGGTCCTATCACAGGTGCGTTTTCCATGGGTCAAGGCAAGGTTAGCGGTACTGAACAGTCTCGCTTCGGCGATCGTTCAACCAACGTAATCAAGGCTGAGCCTAAGGAAGTTTCAGAGAACCAGGCTAGTCGTGTGACTGGTGAAGGTATCGAAACTGGCCTGAACATCACGGGTAATGATTGGGATCGGGGTGATCGTGTGACGGGGACTGAGGGTGGCACTGCTGCTCGTCGTAATCCTTCACGTCGTGGTCCGATGGCTGCTATGCCAGAGGTTGTAGCAAAACGCGAGCCTGAAATTGTTCGCGAATCTGCAAATGTAACTGGCGGCAGTGGTGGCTCTAAGGGTTCGGCAGTAACCGTATCCGGTGGAGCGCGCGGCTAAGCGCCTTTGGCAAATGCCAAAAAGCAATAATGTGGACGGAGTGCAGGGCTTGCCCTGCCTCCACTCCCAACAGAGTTAGAAGTTTTTACTTAAAGAATTTTGATACGGACGGATAGATGTTGGTAGGTAGGCATAATAGACGAGAAAGGCCACAGCAGCGTATGCGTGTACGCTCTGCTGATGATGTGGCCCGCCGTCAGCGTAATGGAGCGGGTTCCCCTGTTTCTATTGCGCAGGGTGGTCATCACCCCTTCTGCCGCACCGCCGATAACGCTCGTTTGTATGAGTATGAAAGCCAGAGCAAGGCTGCTTTCGACAGAATTGAAGGTGTACTGCGCCTTATCGCACAGTATCAACATCGTGTCGATTTTATTTCACAAGCACAGCAGATTGTTAAACAAGAGCTGGGCTTTAATCTGCCTGAGCAGATGCTGGATAACACCTGGATTGCGCCATTAGATATGGGCTCATTATATGCCTGGTGTGTATTTGAAACTTTCCATCGCTTCGCTGATAGGTTCTATGCGGATCAACCGCTGGTACAGTCTAGTGATGAAGGGTTTCAAACATTTATTGAGAGCTGCGGCTTCCATGTTTTTGATTTGTCGCCGTGTGCTGATGGACGACTGGCCCATGCTGTTCGATATGTTTTGCGTCTGCCCCATAAAAGCGTTCGTCGTAAGTCGTATGCGGGGGCTATGTTCGATGTGGAGGACAGTATCCAAAAATGGGTGAAGGTTGAACATTTGCGTCATCGTGAAAGCCAGCCTAACGCTGCGTCTGAGCCCACGGGTTACTTGAAGGCGGCGATGTATCACTACAGCACTAGCCAACCTGATATAGAGGGTTGTGCTGCTCACGGTAGTGATCCTGTTAAGGCAGCAGCAGGTGCCTTGAGCCGTTTGGAAGCATTCCAACAAGGTGTGGAAAATAGTTTTTGTTGTGGTGCATCGATTGACCTGATGTTGATCGGTATCAATACTGACAACGACACCATTCGGATTCATATTCCGGATGCGCAAGGTCATATTGACTGCGGACTTTTTATCGATGCTGGTGATGTTTATAACAGCACCCGCTATTTGAACGCATCTAATGGCGTGTCAGTAGTGGCAGAGATGGTGAAGAAACAAGCGGCCGAGCAGGGTGTTGAGCCCGCTGAAGGCATGGTAAGACTGATTGCCCGTTTGTTGTTAAACAATATATCTCAAATTGATTACGTTCGTACCTACTTCGACGGTAGCTACAGTGATGTAGGTCACCAAGAGCGTTTTATCGGTATGGGCGTTGGTTTTGAAGAGGTCCAGCTCCGTAACCTGACCTACTTTGCCTATCTGAAAACGGTAGAGCAGGGTGCCAGGGATCTGGATGTTGGTATTAAGATTTTTACTGGCCTCAATATTAAGCGAGGGTTGCCCGCGCCGGTTGTGATTCGTTACGACTATCACGGCAATGTACCTGGCGAGCGTGATCGTGCAGTTGCTCGTTGTAAGTGTCTGGATGTAGCACTGCGTAAGCGCTTTCCAGAGCAGGCGGAAAAAGGTCTGCTGCATACACTTCTGGTGATTCGTGATTGCAATGCGGATAACAAGATTGAGGTTGTCGGTAACTCTGTGATTCCTGAGCAGACTGGAGGACATCACTAATGAAAATTTGTCAGGTTGAGAGACCGCTAGTCTCTACTAATCGGATTGAGACATTGGCGCACAAGCATCTGCAGGTTGTTCTTGACGGTGGTGCCCGCCTGGTCGCAGTTGATTCAGTCGGAGCGGCTCCTGGTGATTGGGTCTTGTGTGTCGGCAGTTCGGCAGCGCGTGATGCAGCAGGGTACAAAGAGTATCCGTCTGATTTGACTATCGTTGGTATTCTTGATAATTGGCCGCCTGAAGGCGAATAGGGTATGGACATCTTTCAAGTTGCAGGGTCAATTGTTTGTACCCACCGCCATGAAGGGATCGAAAAACTGCCTTTACGGTTACTGCGAAACCAAAAAGGAAAATATATGGTTGCTGTAGATACCATTGGCAGTCGCAAAGGTAACTGGGTGTTTACAATAAGCGGCTCAGCGGCACGCCTGGCGTTGCCGGATAAGGCTTGTATCACCGACTTAACTGTTGGTGGTGTGATTGAAAACTGGGAAACGGAATAGTAATTAAGTGCCACATCGACATAACGTCGTTGTGGTTGGAATTAGAAACAACTCATTAATATTGGAGAAGATAATGGCACATGAATACGGTATTGCTCTGGGCATGATAGAAACTCGCGGTCTGGTTCCTGCTATCGAAGCAGCTGACGCGATGACTAAATCGGCAGAAGTTCGTTTGATCGGTCGTGAATATGTTGGCGGTGGTTACGTAACTGTTCTGGTTCGAGGTGAAACAGGCGCTGTAAACGCTGCGGTTCGTGCTGGTGCCGACGCTTGTGAACGCGTAGGAGATGGTTTGGTTGCTGCACACATCATCGCACGTCCTCACAATGAAGTTGAAAGCGCTCTGCCTACCGGTGGTGGTGCAGCTTAATAGTTTTTTATAGTCTCAATTAACTTAACTTAAGGAGTTAAAACAATGTCAAATGACACTTACGGTATCGCTCTTGGTATGATCGAAACTCGCGGCCTGGTTCCAGCTATCGAAGCTGCCGATGCCATGACTAAAGCTGCTGAAGTTCGTCTGATCGGTCGTGAATATGTTGGCGGTGGTTACGTAACTGTTTTGGTTCGTGGCGAAACTGGTGCTGTTAACGCTGCTGTTCGTGCTGGCGCTGACGCTTGCGAGCGTGTAGGTGACGGTTTGGTAGCTGCGCACATCATCGCGCGTCCTCACAAAGAAGTTGAGCCTGTTCTGACCAAAAGCTTAGCTTAACGCTGAACTGGGTGAATCGCCTCGCTAAAGAGGCGATTCCTTTAATTTAGCCCGGTTATCTATATTTATTATCAATAATTACGCTCAACATGATCTATTCCACAACAGACCAGGTTGTTCTTGGTTTTCTCGGTAGGGCTCTGAGCCTTGAGATGACCGCAGTTCAGCAGCACCTGACTGTCTCACGTTTACTCAAGCTTCGTGGTTTTGACGAAATTGCAGATAAATTTCAACACGAAGCGCACGAAGAGATGGGGCATGCTGAACGTATTATCGGCCAAATGCTAATGCTCGGTGTTGTGCCTAATGCGACTCAATTGCGCCCACCTCAACTTGGTGATTCATTGCCCAAGGTGATGGCTGCTGTACACGCATTTGAAACCGAGTTGGTCGGTTTTTATCAGCGAGCCGTCGCGCACTGTGACGCAAACGATGATTTTGATAACAAACTGTTTTTTGAACAGCTGCTTCAAGAAGAGCTGGCTCATGCAAATGATTTCGCCAACTGGCAGCAGTTGCTGAAACCCGCTTCATAACAAATACTGATCTTTCGAGGAAGGTGCCTATGGTTGATTTTTGGACCCAGCGTAAAAGGCCGCTTCGCCTGGAAAGACGCATCGAGTTTCCCAACTACGATGCGACACGTGACTTTTTAGATTTCACCGCAGACTTGTCCGAGCGTGAAGATTTTTACCCAGATATGAACTTTGGTTCCACTCACGTATCAATGAACATCCATATAGAAGATGAAAAAGTCGGACTGACGGATAAACAAAAAACGTTTATTGATCAGGTTAATGAGTACGCGCCAGGTGATGCGGTTCAACCATCTTTGGATGGCGATTATACAGAACATAAAGGAGAGTGATATGACATCTGAAAATGATAATGCAGCCGTGCCTTCGACAGAAAACAAGGTAGCCCCAAAAAAGGCAGTTACTAAAAAGGCTGTAACAAATAAATCTGCAGCCACCGCTAGCAAAATTCAGCCGAGTAAAAAGGCAGATGCAGTCGCCAGCATTTCATCAAACCGTGTTTGGCCAGACTAACGACGGTGTCCGCACGTGTGTGAAAGGGGCTGTTTAGCCCCTTTTTGTTATCCCTTAGGTTTACGAAATAATCTTGTATCGGAAAATGCCGGAAAATTTTTAAATATTAGCCGGTGTTATTGCTGAGTATTTATTTTGGGCTAATTTCCAGTTAAGTATATTGTTTAATAGTGCATGGGTGGCTATCTTGCTATTCTCCAAAAGGGGATAATTTTGATGGGCTGTGTTACCTTGTTGCCCCAATAATAAATATCGCAGATGTGCATTCGGGAGGAATGGAAGACTCAGTATTGCCTTGAAGCAATCTACAGTCTTTGATTACCGCGATCTCTTGGTTGGTCCTACCGCGCATTGCATGTCCAGTTTGATTGGAGACAGTTCAGCGTTATGGAACAACTCGTTATTCTTTTAGTGAGCTTGCCTCTAGTCGCAGGCGTTGTTAATCAACTTTTTTCAAAATCCTTGGGGCATGGCTCGGCTAAGCTGAGTGTCTATGCTGCTGCTGTGACGTTTGTCGTGGCGCTGCTTATGCTTGCCCAAATGCTCAGCGGTGATCACACCGCCCAACTGGCGTTGTCCGATAGTTGGGGTGTGCTGCTTGCCGATCCTTTGAGCAGCCTGATGGCCGTGTTAATTACCGGTATTAGCCTTATTGTGCGTATCTATTCGGTACGTTACATGATCGAAGAAGCGGGCTATGGTCGCTTCTTCATGTTACTTGACTTTATGACTGCTTCGTTGCTGTTGATGGTGGCCGCTGGTGACCTGCTCACGCTTGTGGTGGCTTGGCACCTAGTAGGTGTGGTGTTGTATTTCCTGTTGGGCTTCGACACCAAGAGTCCTGTTGCCGCGCGTTATGCCCTTTGGACATTGATCACCTACCGTATTGGTGATATGGCGCTCGTGTTGGCGGCGGTGCTGTTGTACCACGCCTTTGGCACATGGACGCTGACCGATATCTTCGCGGAGATTACTGCGAACCCCGGTCAACACCGATACTTTGGCATGGCGGTGGAGGAAGCCGTCGGCCTGTTGTTGGCCTTGGCGGCATTTGCACGTTCCGCCCAGCTTTTCTTACATACCTGGTTGCCATACACCATGGATGGCCCATCGCCGGTTTCGGCCTTGATGCATGCAGGGATCGTAAATGCTGGTGGTTTCCTGATTAACCGATTTGCCCCTGTGTTTGTTCAAACGGAGATGGTGATGCATTTGCTATTTGCCATGGGATTGGTCACTGCCATCATTGGCTCGGTTTTGATGTTGACCCAGAACGACATCAAGAAAGCCTTAGGTTACTCTACCATGGGGCAGATGGGCTTCATGATAATGGAGTGTGGTGTCGGAGCCTTCTCATTGGCGATCTATCACCTCATCGCTCACGGCTTGTTTAAAGGTACGCTGTTTTTGAGTGCGGGTAGTGTGATCAACGAAGCACGTCAACACGACGGTGTGCCTAAACAGGACCTGTATACCTTTGTTGTCGAGCGGCGATCGGCGAAACGAAGACAGCCCTGGTTGGTCATGGCCGGGATTACCGTCGCCGTTCCAATTATTATCTTGTTTATCGCACACTGGCTGGTGGCGCAGGATTTCTTCCAAAAACAAGGTGCCATCATCCTGCTGTTCTTTGGCTGGATCACCGGCGCGCAGCTACTTTTTAATACCTATCGCATGGATGTGCAGAATGTATGGCGCTTAGTTGGGATGATTATCTTCTCCTTTGCCCTGGTCATCCTGGGCTATGTCTTGATCAGTCACGCCTTTGATCTGTTCCTGTATCCTGATCCAACCTTCCGTTCAGAGATCTACACCGCGGCCCATATCGATGTGTTCTGGTTCGATGTATTGGTGGTATTGACCACGGCCATCATCGTTGCCGGCTGGGTTTTGACTTACTACTCAGAACAGAAACGTCTAGTGGGTGGTGAACAACTCAACCGTTTGTGGCTAAGTTTTTACGCCCTGGTATCTCGCGAGTTCTACATGACCGATTTGTACGCTTGGTTAACACGAGCGTTGTTGAATGCGTCTGCACGTTTGAACGTATTGTTGAGGTGGCGCTAATGTCTGAAATTCTGCTGATAGTTGCGGGATTATTTTTACCGCTATTTCCGTTAAGTATGGTATTTACCGGGCTGTTTAATCGTCTGGGTAATCGTAATGTGCGCACTGCGCTTTTACTGGTTTGGCCACAGATCGGGTTGTTTATAGTCAGCGCGCTAGGCGTAGAGATTCCGGGCTGGATCATAGTATGGGCCTTGTTGACAGCAATCCTCTATGGTTTCCGTGCGTTAGTGTTGCGCGAAGTAGGCCTGTGGATCAGTTTTATCGCAACATCGCTTTGGGCAGTATTATGGTTAGTGATTGGCGTAAATGAAGTTAGTTGGTCTGAGTTGATGTGGTTTGGCCTGGGCTTCAGCGTTCCATTTGTTCTGTTGCTTCTGCTTGGCGGCGAACTGGAATCTCGTTTCGGAGCTGCATATACCGGGCTTTACAATGGTTTGGCGCAGACCTTGCCGCGTTTGAGCTGGCTCATTGTTGTGGTTGTGTTGGCCATCATCGCGACACCTCTATTTCCGAGTTTTTCCGCCCTAATGACCGCGATGCTCAACGTTGCGGATGACTCGTTTATTTTGGCATTGATGTTGGCCGTGGCCTGGTTTATTTGGGGTTGGGCAGGCGCCAGGTTGATTCAAGGTCTACTCATAGGCGAAGAACGTGATATTGCTGTGGTGGACGTAACTGCTGGCAAGGCTTGGACATATGTAGTAGTTCTAGGTGCATTGGTTTACGTTGGTGTTTGCATGACAGGAGGTCTGGCATGAGTCTGTCAATAGGTGAAAAACTTAAGATACGCTCCATGATCTATGTGGCAGCGGAGCCGGTGCCGTTCTTTTGGCCGATGCGTACATTTATTCACCACAACCCACTGCATGGCTTGGAGCACCTACCGTTTTCAGAAGCAGCGGAAAAAGGCAGCAAAATCTTTCATGGTCGTAGCTTTTTGCCGCGTTCCGTCTATCGGAGTTATTTATCTGAAGGTAAGGTAGACCGCAATAAACTTGAATCTATCGCGGCGGAATTTGCAGAAACCAACCCTATCGAAGGTGTTGACCTAAAACAGTGGCTGATTGCCCTTCTGACTGAAACAGAGGAATCGGTTGTTCATTCAGACATTCTGGTTGATGAAATTGATATCCATGCGGTGCTTAACGGTCAATCACTGTCTCCCAGACCGGTGGATGTTAGTGATGCGTTGGCAGAGCAATTGCGTAGTCAGTTGCTTGAAGATCGCCCCATGTATGAGTCGGTAGACGCATTGTATGGCTGCAAGATTGGCGACGATATTGACGAACTGGTAGTAAAAAGCTGTCTCGACTTTTTTGATGAGGGTCAGTCTGTATGGGCGATGCCAAAACGTGAGAAGGGCTTCTTCGCCGCATGGAGCAACGTTGCGCGTCGCAATGTGCGTCTTTTTTTGCGCGGCATACACATCAAGGACATTCTTGAGGCAGAAGACTCGCCCGAGGGCGTAATCGCATATGTTATGCGTACACTGGGTGTGCCAGAACAATATTGGACGAGTTACTTTACCCGTGAGTTAGCGCACTTACATGGTTGGGCGGGCTTTATCCGCTGGCGAGCAACCGCCAAACACTATCATTGGAGCCAGTTGTATCCTGGTGACTTGGTTGACTTCATGGCAGTGCGCATGGTGCTGGCGTTGGCGTTGATGCAAGAGCGTGGCCGTCATCATGAGGCCTATACTAATGGCGATATCGATGCATTGATTGCCGATAACACGAGAGAGATTTACCTGCGCCATGAATTCCATAGTCGGCATGTTTTGCCCGCCATGGCGCACAAGGTGGATATGGCCCTGGCAAGTAAAGATCAGGGGCTGGTCGAGCAAACCTTTAATGAATATGTGCAAGCCAAGCGTGTGCATGTAGCCAATGAGCAAGTGAAACGCCTGCAAAATCTGGCGCAAAAAGCAGGGGCATCATTGGGTCAGCTGTCAGTAGAGCAAGTCTCTTCACTGATCAATGTGCTGGCCGCGTTTGAAAAACAAGAGGGCATGTGCTGGCTACGCAGCATGGAAGAGCAGGCCATGGAGCGACTGATGGATGGTGTCAAACTGGCACCCCCGGTGCAGCGCGAAAAACGCCCATTTGCCCAAGCGCTGTTCTGTATTGATGTGCGTTCAGAACGCGTGCGTCGCCACCTGGAAGGTGTGGGGGACTATCAAACATATGGTATTGCTGGTTTCTTTGGCGTGCCCGTGAGCTTTATGGAGTTAGGCAAGGGCAGCGAGACCCACCTCGCCCCAGTGATTGTTACACCTAAAAATGTAGTACTTGAAGTCACCACTAAAGGCGTGTCGGAAGACACTGCTGCGCTCACCGCATTGGAACATGCCATGCACGAGCTGAAGGAATCAGTGGTCTCGCCGTTTGTCACCGTCGAAGCCATCGGCTTGCTGTTTGGTTTGGATATGATTGGTAAAACAATTGCGCCAAAATCATACACCACCTGGCGTAAACGTTTCCACGAAGACAAGCCTTCGACCCTGTTATTACTCGATAAACTGACACGTGAGCAGGCCGATTCTGTGGTACGTACCGTGCAACGTGCAGTCATCATTAAGGCGGTGGAACAGGAATTGGGCTTAAAACCCGAGCAGATTACCGACGACATGATCCGCGGGTTGCGTGAGTGTGCGATGGAAAATCCGCAGGAAACCGGCGAGCTGTTGCGCGAATTGAATGTCAGTGAAGAGCGCTTCAATGAGCTGGTAAAACGTCTGCAAGACGGCTATCGCATCAATCCTTCTTTTGCTGAGCTGCAAATGGAACAGTTGGGGCGTATTGGTTTTTCCCTCGACGAACAGGCCAACTTTGTCGCCGGGGCATTAAGCTCAATTGGTTTGACTAAAGAGTTCTCGCGTTTCATTCTTATCATGGGTCACGGGAGCTTCTCAGATAACAATCCGTATGAGTCTGCATTGGATTGTGGTGCCTGTGGTGGTAATCATGGACTGGTTAGTGCCCGCGTCATTGCTCAAATGGCGAATAAGTCAGAGGTTCGTAAGCGCGTGCGTGAAATGGGCGTCGATATTCCTGTCGACGCATGGTTTGTCCCTGGTTTACACAACACTACGACGGACGAACTCAAACTGCATGATCTTGACACCATGCCGCCATCACACATGTTCTATCTTGATCGACTGAAAAATGGTCTGGTATCTGCGTCCCATCTGACTGCGCAAGAACGCCTGCAAACCTTGCAGCGAAGCGTGCCAGAAAATGCTACCAAGGCCTTCCTGGAAGCACAGCGCAATTCCATGGATTGGTCGCAAGTGCGTCCTGAATGGGGTTTGTCGCGTAATTGCTATTTCGTCATTGGGCGCCGGGATTTGACGCAACAATTCAATTTGGATGGCCGTTCATTCCTGAATTCTTACGATTACCGCGTTGACCCAAAACACCGTATGTTGGAAAACATTATTACCGGTCCGCTTGTCGTCGGTCAGTGGATTAACATGGAGCACTACTTCTCTACGGTCGACAACGAAAATTTTGGCAGCGGTAGTAAGGCCTATCATAACGTTGCCGGGCGTTTTGGTGTAATGACGGGCAATCTAAGTGATCTGCGTACCGGTCTGCCCTCGCAAACGGTATTGAAGGATGGGAAGCCATACCACGAACCCATTCGTTTGATCACCTTGATCGAGGCGCCGATTGAGTATGCCCAACGAGCGGTTGAAGCAGTCGTTTCGGTCAAGCACTTGGTGCGTAACGGCTGGATTCGCCTGATGGTGATAGATCCTGAGACTGAAACAATTCACATATTCGAAGATGGCCAATGGCAAACACGCCCTGCCAATGTGGTCGAGACCATTGAGGAGTCAGCATAAATGGCAAATCTAAACCTAAATCCTTTGAAAAAACTTGAAATCATCTTTGATGGTGAGCACAAGGCCTTCGTCACTGACTTGCTCGACCGCGCAGGTGTAAAGGGCTATACCATCGTCAACAACCTATCGGGGAAGGGTGCTCATGGCTTCCATCAGGGCCATCTCATGTTCAATGAAGATGATGTGTTGGTCATGATTATCGCTGCCGTGCCCTCGGAGTTGGTGGATCCCATTCTCGAGGGACTGGGGCCTTTCTATCAAGAGCACTCCGGCGTCGTGTTTGTCTCTGACATTCAGGTGACACGTGTGGTGAAGTTTAGTGACTAATTAGCCCTTTTGTTTGCGTTTAGAAATTCAGAAGGGGCAGAAAGCCAGTATTTCGCTGCCCTTTTTTTCAAAGGTTGTTCTCAATGAGTTAGCCGGCAGGCTAGCCTTTTCGCTTTCGCGTTAACGAATGCCTAATGATTTTCTTGTCAGACTTAGTGTGTTTCTGCCCTCATTCGAGCGGCTAGTCTTAGTCCTCGGCGCATTTTTAGTGCTAAATATTTCCCATTCTGTTGGTGAGGCTAATACTTATAATTCAATAATAATCAATGCATTATGAGTGGTTATTTCAATTGTTAGTATAAGTATCATCTATGTGAATTAGAGTAAATATCGATTAGATTCGTGATATTGAACCTTTGATAATGCCATCTCACATAAGTGAAGCAGAGCGTTTTGTTTGCGCAAAGGTTTTTAAGTAATGTCTAGTCTCAGTAATCTTTTAATACCAGCGGTATTGTTTTTTGCCCTTGGGGTAATTTCAAGGCTGATAAAATCGGATCTTAAATTCCCACCTGACCTCGCCAAGGTCTTGTCCATTTATCTTCTGATGGCGATCGGTTTGCACGGTGGCTACGAGCTGTCCAAGGCTGATTTAGGCACCGCTATTAACTCCATTATGTGGGCCTTGATTCTAGGTTTCTCTCTGCCAATCATCGGTTATTTTTCCTTGGTGGTGACACGCAAAGTCAGTCCCCTGGATGCCGCTGCGATCTCCGCGCATTACGGTTCAGTGAGTGCGGGTACTTTTTTGACGGCTATCGCATTTCTCGATAACTCTGGCATTGAATATGAATCTTACCCGTTGATTATGTTGGCGGTTATGGAGTCGCCGGCCATCATTGTTGGTTTGTTGTTGGCCGCCATGGCGCGTAAACAGCTTGCTAAGGCCGATGGTAAGACGCTTGTGAAAGATGAAGATGACGATACTGGTGGCTTTAAAGGTTTGATGCATGAAGCCTTTACCAATGGCAGCGTAGTGGTGCTGATTGGTTCTATGGTCATTGGTGCTATTTCTATGCCTTCAGGCATCGAGTCCCTCAAGCCCTTTATCGACGAAATCTTTATGGGTGTGTTGTGTCTGTTTCTGTTTGAAATGGGGATGGAAGCCGCGCGTCGTATCAAAGAGTTTAAGAAGGTTGGTGTGCCGCTGGCCTTGTTTGGTGTATTGATGCCGTTGGTGGGTGGTGTTGTCGGCTCGTTAGTAGGGTATAATGTACTCGGTTTTTCAGTGGGTGGCGCAACTCTGGTTGCTGTGCTGGGTGCCAGTGCTTCCTACATCGCCGTCCCCCCAGCAATGCGTTTGGCCGTACCTGAGGCCAATCCCTCGTTTTATTTAACCTTGTCGCTGGGGATTACGTTTCCATTTAACGTATTGATTGGTATTCCACTGTATTACTGGTTTGTACAGTATTTGGCTGGTGTGTAACGTCGACGTAGACGAGGAATTGAAAATATGGCAAATCTATATCCACATAAACTAGTCAATATTATTACGATGGACATCCTTCAGGATAAACTGAAGGAGATGTTTCGTCGCCACGGGGTAAGTGGTTACACCATTTTACGGGTGAGTGGCGAAGGGGGATCGGGTGAGTCGCTGGGTACCTTGGACTTTGAGGCCAGTATCATGATTAAGGTGATTCTGCCAGAAGAAAAGCTTCAGCGACTGTTGGACGGACTGCAAAGACAAGTTAATAAAGGTTACCACCTCACCATTTTTGTCTCTGACGTTGAAGTGATAACGCCGGCGAAATTCTCAACTCCGTTGGAGTAATCGGTGTCAAGCGCATAACAGGTGGTATGTTGTTTGGCTCCTGAAAATAATAAGAGTAGTCAAAAAATGGGCAATAGAGATTTGCAGGTGGTCGGGGAAATGCCTGACCAACTGCTAAGACACCTAACCTTGCGACAGTTACAGATCTTCGAGGCGATTGTGCGTTTGGGTAGCTACACAAAGGCAGCCGAAGAGCTGTTTTTGACCCAGCCGACTGTCTCCATGCAGATCAAAAAGATGACTGACACCATTGGTTTGCCTCTTTTTGAGCAGGCCGACCGCAAGCATCGTCCGACGGAAGTGGGCCAGGATATATACCGCGCCACTCGCGCTATGTTCGATATCTTAAGTAATATGGAAACATCCATAGCGGGATTTAAAGGATTAAAACGCGGCAAGTTCCGATTAGGTGTGATTACCACTGCACAATATTTTGCACCGGAGATACTCGGGGAGTTCTGTAAAGAATACCCTGAAATTGATGTGTCACTTGAGGTTACCAACCGCGATAGTGTGTTTGAACGGATCAAACATGGCGAAGATGATCTCTATATTGTCGGGCAGATGCAGGATGAGCCCCCCGGCATGGTTTCGATTCCTTTTGCTGCAAACCCTATGGTGGTTGTGGCCAGTAAAGACCATCCCTTGGCCAATGAGCGGGATATCTCGTTTGAGCGGCTGGCAAAAGAGCCTTTGATTTTGCGTGAGCCTGGCTCAGGAGTTCGCGATATCACAATGCGAATGTTTAACGAACATGATTTACATCCTAAGGTGCGCATGGAGCTGGGTAGTAATGAGGCAATCAAGAATGCTGTGGTGGGTGGATTAGGCATATCGATGCTTTCGCTGCACACCCTGACCTTGGAGGGTGCTACTGGGCCGGTAGACATTCTTGATGTGGAAGGATTTCCAGTCCAACGCCAGTGGCATTTGGTTTACTCCAAAGAACGAGATTTGTCTCTTATCGCGAAAACCTTCCTCGAGTTTATTCAAACGAAAGGGGCAGAAATCGACGTGAGAATGGATAAGCTAATCGCCGACTTTGATCTTATCCATCAAGAGCGTTGGCGTAGTTTGTCCAAGAGTTAAGTGTAATTTAGGCAAGATCCAAACGAATTAATTTTTTACTGTTGCACTAAAGCTTTAGGCCAGGGAACCTGGATATTTCCTTTAGCTTGTGAAGGGGTGAAGAGATCGTCAGCAATATTTATATCGCCCAACGATCAACTAAAGGCTCGACCTATTAGTGCTGGTCAAGATACTAGGCTGCTGAGCCGAATAGTTTTTTTGTTTTTTTCACCATGCGATGTAGAGAGCGCATGTTATTAAAATGGCTTACCTGAAATAGAGGAATCCAGGCGACTTGGTGTGACTCATTGTTGCCTGGTATCTCAAGTTGATCGTCAATCTCAACTAAGAAGCGGATATCGAAGTGTTCGTGACGATCATCGTGCTTGCTGGGGTAGATCGTATGAATATCGACGTCAAAAATCTCATCCGAGAGCAATGCAATATTCTCTAGATCGATACCGCTTTCTTCCGAGATCTCTTTCAAAACAACTTGCAGAATATCGGGATCGCCATCTGCATGGCCGCCAGGCTGGAACCAGCGGTCGAGTTTGCGATGATGTAGCATCAGTGTATGAGTTCGTTGCGGATTGACAACCCAGGCAGAGCCTGTGACATGGCCATGCATCAACTCACGATTGAAACAATCTTCGTGATCCGAAACAAATTGACGAGTGCGGCAGATCATCGCCGCTTCCTCCATAAAATCGGAGCGATACGTTGATAGTCGAGCGAGTAGATCTTGCCGATGCATCTTTGAAGCCATGTTTCCGAAACTGGGGTATAAGTTAACATGATGCTGACTCCCATTGCTATCGACGTACTCTATGTTGTTTATCGATAATTACAATGGGTTGTTCCTTATAAACGTGGTTTAATGCCACACTCAGTGCGCTGGCATTATTCAGTGTGCCAGACTAATTAGTAGATACGCCTGTGATTAAACTTCGCACATATATTTTTATTGATTCCCTACAGCCTCAACTTGCGACCTATTTAGGGACAGTTTCTCAGGGCTTCTTGCCCGTTCCCGGTGATGCATGTTTGTGGGCGGAAGTCGCGCCGGGGATGGCTATCCATCGCTTGACCGATGTAGCCCTCAAGGCATCTCGCGTACATCTAGGGCAGCAGGTGGTAGAACGCGCCTTTGGTTCTATGGTGTTTCATCATCGTGACCAGAGCGATGTTGAAGAGGCCGGTCACTCCATACTGCGTACACTCGGAGCGCGAGAAGATGAGCGACAAAAATGCCGTGTGGCTTGGAGTGAGATCGTCCGGGCATTAACGCCTGACCATGCGGTCTTGATCAATCGTCAGGACCGTAAAGGGAATATGATTCTACCTGGCCAAAGTATGTTTATCCTGGAGACAGAACCAGCGGGTTATATCGTCTATGCGGCTAATGAGGCTGAGAAGGCCGCTAATATCACACTGATTGATGCGCGAGCTGTTGGTGCCTTTGGCCGGCTTACCTTAGCTGGAAAAGAGTCGGAGATAGAAGTGGCAGCCCATGCGGCAATAGATGCGGTTAAAAGGTTAACCGGGCAGGAGGCACGTTAAGCCACATACAGTCCATGGGAAGACCGTCTCGCGTCATGGGTTGCCGAATTTTTTACGAGGCTGAAATGATCGTCATTGCTTCCCGATGAAAGCAGGTTTTTAATCAACCGACTTTATAAGGTTTATTGTTCGCAGTTAGTGTGATTGTTTGAATATGTGGTTTCTCTTTATTTACTCAGCAGAAAAGAATATATCGCCATAATATGCCGTGGCGTTTTGCTGAGTGTTGTCGCTGTCGCTCATGATGGCGATGGCATTTATAGCATCAATATCTTCACCAAATTGCTGCTTTAGGTCTTCACGTATATTCTGTTTTTGTGTTTGCCATTGGCCTGTTTCATCGGCACCGGATTGAACCGCTAACATTCGGGCATTGCCTGTATAGGCGTTTTCCCAGCTTGTGCCAGTGGGTTGATTGCTGGACCAGACATAGTTGATGGCGCGGGTCTTCCAGAAAAATAGTCCACCGGAAACGACCACATAGATTCGAGCAGGGTAGTCGTCACCAGCTTTACTGCGTTCGTCGTTGCCTTGGTAGATGTTGTCGATCTTCCATGACCAGTTGAGGTAGGGTGTTTTGTTCAAATCAACGTCGATCTTGTGGAACATGCCTGAGGCTGTGCCCGAGGTTTGAGCCTTTAATACGGTTAAATTATTGTCCTGGCTGAGGCCGTATTTTGTATTTTCAACAAATGATTTTTCCTCCCAGCCACTCAGGTCACGGCTGCTGAAACGGCCAACATCAATTCGTTCGGCCGCTGCCGATGTGCTGAACAGGACGGTAGCCAGGATAGGGGGCAGGCGTGATAGCCAGGCTTTGTTTCGGTGCATGAAGACTCCATGGTAAAGTTGCTGTGTTTATTTGGTCGCTAGTGGTGGCCTGTCCTTACAACTTATTTTGATCTGTTTTGATATCTATGGCCAAATCTAAAATTGCGTATAGCTGCACTGAGTGTGGTTCACAACAACCTAAATGGGCTGGCCAGTGTTCGGATTGCAATGCCTGGAACAGCATGGTTGA
>Ga0316204_10004250_pt1 | contig 26229 bp, 25 predicted proteins | sample 6monrhotite_MG_2_FD_205661 | JGI IMG/M metagenome (GOLD analysis project Ga0316204, IMG submission 205661) | Microbial mat bacterial communities from mineral coupon in-situ incubated in ocean water Damariscotta River, Maine, United States -... | ecosystem: Environmental > Aquatic > Marine >...
ATATTTACGATTCTTTCTGGCGGCGCTCAATCCTGTCTGCTTCTATTGCACGAGAATTAGCTGTAGCACTCAAGCGATCCAATGTTGAAGATTTTTTCTTAACGAGCTTGCTACAGGATATTGGTATTCTGGCAATTGATTCTATCGAGCCTGATGCCCTGACTGAAAACTGTAATCGCAACCACTTGAGCAGAATTACTTGCGAACAAAAAAAATGGGGGGCTGATCACTCAGACATTGGCGCCTGGCTACTACAGCTATGGCTATTCCCTGAAAGAATTTATAATGCTGTATTGCATAGCCATACCCTCTGCAACACACCTCCAAAGTCAAATAGCGTATTATTTATTCAGTGCATAAACCTTTCTAACCGACTTAGTGACATTTGGCTTGAAGATGATAGAGAGACTCACTTAAAAGACACCTTCAACTCACTGAATCATCTTTTTGATTTTGACCAGGAGTCTTTTAATCAATTGATTAATAAAGTCGACACACTATTACCGGAAATGTCGCGTCTATTTGAAGTAACCACACTAGACAACAAAAAAAGAGAAGACGTTCTGCATGATGCACAGCAGCTGTTAATGGAAAACAGCATAAACATCATTAAACAAAGTGACGAGTGCCAAAACCAGATAAAGTCATTAACTGAACAAGCCAGGAATTGTGAGGATGCATCTAATAAAGATCATTTAACTGATGTATATAATCGTAAACATATAGAAGACTTATTGAATGAAGAGTTTTTTAAATCTAAAGCGCAGAAAACTCCTTTGTCTCTAGCCTTCATTGATATAGATGACTTCAAACCTATTAACGATACATTCGGTCACTTGGCTGGCGATAAAGTGTTACAGGATATAGCCATCTTCTTTGCTCACAACATACGTAAGGACGATATTATTGCGCGCTATGGCGGCGATGAATTTTTATTAATGCTCCCAAATACAAATACCGAAGAAGCGACTCAATTATTAATGCGAATTAGCCAGGAACTTCAAGCTCTACCTGGAACAGAATTTGATAATAATCTATTAAAAGTTTCGACATCTATAGGCATGGCTACACATATGGAAAAGGTTAACTATGGTAGCCCTAAAGACCTCATCAACAGTGCCGACAAAGCACTCTATAGCTCAAAAAAATCGGGAAAAAATAAAATCACCAGCCTTTAGACTAAACAGTTATTACTCCTGCGACCAAACCTATTGAACCACCAAATACACCACCCCAAACAACCAGCCATCCTAAATGTTGCCTAATCATTTGCTGAATAATATCTTTTACCATCACCGGTGTGAGCTCATTTAAGCGTTTCTCTACAATCCCTTCTACCTGCTTTCGAATGTCCGACATAACATCTGGCTGTTCAATCTCATCACGTAGCATTTGTTGAAACTCCTCTTTCTGAGTCATTTCAATTAATGAAATTTTCATATTTTTTATAAACGGCTCTTTAAGAGGATCAAGCGCTTCCTGCCCTCCAAACATACCCAACATACTACCAAATGATGACTGCATAATTGTTTCTACTAATGAGTCAAATGATGGAGACAAGTCAACTTTTTCAATCACTGGCGCCAAGTGTAAATCGTTACCGCTTTCATCACCTTTCAAAAAACGATCTATATTTTCTGCGGTGAAGAATTGCGTCATCATTAAGTTCTTAATGCCGACTTTAAAATCCTCAAAACGAGCCGGTATAACACCCGAGCCATACAGCCCTGGTACCTTTTCAAATAACATGTGTACTGCTATCCAGTTAGTAATAGCACCTGACAATGCAAAAAGCCCGACACTTAAAACAATCGATTGCTGAAGAAAATAGCCTATAACCACAACCGCAATAGCAAGACCATTAGTCACTAAACTTTTATTCATACTTTATCCATATATAGACTTTAACGAAAAAGTCATGATTTTAACCAAATTAAAATGAAATTTCTCTACAGATATTTATTAAAGACAATCATATATTAAATGATTTATATAACAGCATGCCGCCACTTATCATTAATAATAAACTAATTAGCTGATTAAACCGTTGCTGCTCAATTTTCAGATGCAAACGATGCCCCGCATACATGCCTAAAAATAATACAGGCAACAACATAAACAACATACCTAGCACCTGCACTGTATAAAGCCCACTGATTGCATAGCCTAAAATACGCGCACCACCATCTACTAGAAATATCATTGCTATGGTGGCACGAAATGGCCCTTTATCTAGGTGACGCATATTTAGATAGAGCACATAAAATGGTCCGCCTGTACCAAATAAAGCCCCCACCATTCCACCAAAACTACCTGCGACTATTGCCCACTTTCGCCCCCCTTGATAGCTGGGTCGTGGCAATAAAGAATACACCGCATATATTAATACAAACACCCCTAAAATTCGGATGAGAATGATCTCATCTACATTTACCAGTAACCAAACGGCTATTGCGATTCCCATTAATGAAAAAGGAATTAGCGGCAGCATATCACGCCATACAACCTGCTTGCGCAAATGCACACTTTGCATAATGGTACCGCTATAACTAAGCAATCCCAGCAATGGCACAATCATGGTTATTGGTAAAAACAATGCTAATAAAGGAATAGCTACCAGACCAGAACCAAATCCAGACAGCCCTTTAATCGTATAAGAGAGAAAAATAATAAATACGGAGAAAACTAATTGAACAGGTGTTAATTGAAGTGCATCTAGAAGCATTGGAAACCGAACGTAATGTAATGCTGCTCAGAAACCGAAAAGTGAACAACTCATATGAAGAAATAATAAGCTTAAGGAATTATCTTAAATAATTTTCATAGTTCTATCAATAATATAGCCACTATGAGAACAAACATTTAGATCCATTAAGACACATCACGCAGTGTGCACACATTTTGTAAATCTTCACTTTGCTTACGCACAGTTTCTAATATTCTTTTATTTTTGGCGTTTGTCTCAATCCAGTTAAAAATCGATTGCCAATGTTTTTTGTCGCCGTCTACAGCTCGATGATTTATTTCGTGAACTCCTAAGCCTGCACGGGTCACACGGTTATAATTTTGCGTATCACGCAACTGCGCCAATACCGGTATATTTAATTTTTGTAAGAAAGCCTCTAACTCTTTAAACGCCGTTGTATTTCTGCGTACTTTATTAGTAACAATAGCCAAGCGTGCATCACTGCGATGAATTTTTAAATTAACAATAAGCTCACGTAAAAAATCACCTGTGGCACAAATGTCCATCCACGAAGGCAATACAGGAATTAAAATATAATCAGCCTCTTTTAACTGTTCAGCTAAATCCGCACCCTTTAAACCAGGCGGAGTATCAACAACTAAGCGAGAAATTTCAGGAGGAACACGTAAATGCCAACTGCGAGTAACGCCTTTTGCTGCATTTTTATGTGCAGCTACACCGTGAATACTCGCCACTGTTTTAGGGCGCGCCTGCAACCAACGCATGCTTGAGCCTTGCTCATCATAATCGTACAGCGCAGTCTTAAATCCCTTTGAGGCATATAGACTTGCCAGATTAGTAGAAATGGTACTTTTACCACAACCACCTTTGGCATTAATAACAACAACGCGAATCATAGTAATATCACCTCAACGGAGGCAACACACCAAATAGCATTATTCAGCATGAGTTCTTTTTTCATTTATTTATTATCATTTAGTTATTTTTATAGCTTTTAGCAAAAAAAGACCTGATGCCAACGCTAAAAGTCATATTAATAAATAATGTAAAACATAGCAAATTCTTTTTAAACAATAACTTACCGATATTACTTAAAGTTAGCTAAGAATAGTGTTTTTCCTTATAAAACTTTAAAAAGACCTTCCTGTGGTACTTTCGGCATCACGTAATACGATAATGCAAAAATTAAACGCGCATCATCTGATATTCATCTAAAAACGCACTTTAACTTACACTAGGTATAATCCTGTTTTGCCATACCTTCCATATATTTCGCGGTCAGCTTGCTTGCCTTTTTTACTTAGAAAAGGGATTTCTGGTATTTTCAATTGAAAACTGAGCATCCTCTATATTTTCACTTGAGACACCTACCTCAACTTCACCACCCCTTATTGATGGCTTTGACTTATCTTTAACTGAAATACTAGCCAATTCATGTAGTGCGGTCGAAGAATCCACAGGCTCCAGATTAAAGATTCTCGTATACGGCTTGTTCATCTCAAAACGCAATTCACTTGTCATTCGAATAAAATAGACCTCATTAGGCCTTACGTTTAAAACAATTTTTTTAATTCCCGTATACCTTTCTCCTAAATCCAAGTTTAAAACATGTAATCCTGGAGTTACGTGCCTATAGAGGTATGAATTGCGCTCAAGAGTAGAGATCAGCTCGCCATTAAACAACAAAGCCGGTGATGTCATAGCATTAGCCATAGCTGATGGACGATACACATAGACAATAGAACCCTTTTCAGAACTCGGCTGGATTACTTCAAATACAGTGTGTTTTGACGTACACCCCATAAGAAAGAGCAATATAACGCTACTTAAAAATACTAACTGCTGCATAGCTATAAATTCTGCTGATAAAATTGAATATCTGCAAATCATACAACATTATTACTTTAAGCTTATAAATACATAACAACATTTAAGTAATATGAATGCCTACAAAATGATAAAGTACTATTCCTCCAGTACACTACAGCCTTTCCTGAATAATACATCAAGCATTTAGAAACATGACTGAATACCAGCAACTAATCGACAGCGACAAAAAAAATATTTGGCACCCATATTCGGCGCTGGGCAGTGATCAACCTGTATTCCCTGTAGTTTCTGCTCAGGGCGTTAGGCTCAAGCTCGCCGATAACAGAGAGCTTATTGATGGTATGTCTTCATGGTGGTGTGCTATTCATGGATACAATCACCCGCAACTCAATCATGCGATAACTGATCAGCTCACTCGCATGAGCCATGTTATGTTTGGCGGCCTAACCCATCCTCCCGCCGTTGAATTAGCAAAAACCTTAATTGATATAACGCCAGATAATTTAGAAACCGTTTTCTTTAGCGACTCTGGTTCTGTCGCCGTAGAGGTGGCAATGAAAATGGCCATTCAATATTGGCATGATAAACAACATCCTGAAAAGCAATCCTTTCTTAGCCTTCGTAGCGGCTACCATGGCGACACATTTGGCACGATGTCTATATGCGACCCTGTAACCGGAATGCATAGCCTGTTTAATAATGCCCTCATACAACAGTTTTTTATTGACGCCCCAACAAGTGAGTTTTCAGCACCATGTAACGATTCAGACATCAGTAATTTGAAGTCAGCCCTTGCAGAACATCATCAGAAAATTGCTGCATTTATACTAGAACCCGTAGTTCAGGGTGCTGGCGGCATGCGGTTTTATTCTGCTGATTTTTTAAATCAGGCTCGCAAATTATGCGATCAATATAACGTTTTACTCGTATTCGATGAAATTGCCACGGGCTTTGGTCGTACCGGTAAACTTTTTGCCACCGAGCATACCAATATACAAGCCGATATTATGTGTGTAGGCAAGGCGCTGACAGGTGGATACCTTAGCTTAGCTGCAACGCTTACCAGTAAAGAAATCGCACAAACCATATCTGACGGCGATCCGGGTGTATTCATGCACGGTCCCACCTTCATGGCCAACCCATTAGCTTGCTCTGTGGCTAATGCCAGTATTAAGCTATTATTAGAATCGAACTGGCAAAATCAAATATCCAATATAGAGTCCTGGCTAAAGCATTCCCTAAAAAAATGTGACTCACTTAATAATGTTGCCAATGTGCGCGTACTTGGCGCGATTGGCGTTGTAGAATGTAAGCAGCCTGTGGATATGAAAACGATTCAAGCCGCCTTTGTCGAAAAAGGCGTATGGATTAGACCTTTTGGTAAACTCATTTATCTTATGCCACCCTACATAATTGATAAAGCTGACACCGAACACTTATGTAACGCTATTTACGAGGTACTAAACAATGAAGCCTAATACAATTTTAACTTTATTCATCGGCATCACTATCATCGGTGGAGCTAGCTATTTTTTTACTCCAGAAGAAAAAATAACGCCTACTAAAGAAATGGCAGAAAACACTACCACTAAACCAAGCATATCTATCATAAAAACAGCACAAGCTAAGTCTATTGATGCTTTTCAAGCTAATGTTTTTGATTATTCCAATGTAAAAAATACGGCTGAAAAAAAACAGCGTTTCTTTGATGCCCTACGCCCGATTATCATTACCCAGAATCAACGAATAATTGAGCAGCGAGAAAAAATATTACTTGCTCAAGAAAAAAATAACCATCAAGACTGGCTTGAGCCCCTCGCTGAAAAATACAATGTAAGCTGGAGCAGTGACAAGCCTAACTGGAAGCAGCTGCTCAAGCATATAGATACTATCCCTTCAGAACTAGTGATGGCGCAAGCCGCCAATGAATCCGCATGGGGGCTTTCTCGCTTTGCTCAAAAGGGAAATAATTTATTTGGTCAGTGGTGCTTTAAAAAAGGCTGTGGAATTGTTCCTGGCCAACGTGACAGCGGTGCCAACCATGAAGTTAGAAAATTTTCCAGTATCAACGCTTCCGTTGCGAGCTATATGCATAATTTAAACTCAGGTAGAGCCTATAAAGACCTGAGAAATTTACGAGCTGATTTACGTTCAAATAACAAACCGGTAGACGGACACTCTTTGGCCAATGGCTTGACCAAGTATTCAAGCCGCGGCAAAGCCTATGTAAAAGAAATTCAGTCGATGATAAAAACAAACAAAACACTTATGGAAGGCAAAAAGAAGGCGTGATCTCACAAGGCGCAACATAATGCGCCAATATTTAACCGTGTGTTTTATACACTGAATCAGATGAAAGTAAAAATCTGGGTGCAGGGAAAACTTTATAAATGCAGGGAGATGCATATCTACACATAGCATTTATATTTTAATAATTTTCAGGCCAGCAATTCAGGCAACATTTTATCCAGTATGAATTGCACTGATTTTTCTCTCATCTCGGATGTATACATAACAATTAATGTCAGATCATCTCGAACCTTAACAAGCTTCCATTTCATATCATCTATATCACCCGAAGAATTAAACCAATAAATAGGGCGACTTCCATGATGGAAAAACAAGTGTAACTCTCCCTGCTCAACGCCGGCAATACGAAAATGCGTTGTCAAATAATTATTGAGTTTACAAAACTTACTCATTTCAACTGGATATTTATCTGGAACGGAGGTGATGTTAATTTCGCTCAACCATTGTGCTATAGATGTTTGCATACCATTATGTATGCGGGCATCTTTTGCCGCATCCACATAAGCTGCTGAGATCACCTCGGGCGTCTTCAAATAACCAAACATCACCACAAATAACATTATCGACGCAGCTATAGAACCCAACCATTTAAATACATGATAATGGTCTTTATTATTTTTTACTGAATACTGGGGCGGTATATTTTGCATTACCTGCAAAGACTTTAGTTGCTCATCAGATAAAGAACTACCTACATAATATTCCTTCAGCGCTTCTTTCACAGGTTGTTTTTCATTGTTCATCGCTTATAGTCCTCTGTAGCTAAATCAACAGATTCTGCATGTTTTCTGATACGTTTTTTTAATCGATGTATCGAAGATAATATAGTGCCTCTCGGTTTGTTATAAATCTTCGATATTTCATCAGCTGTATATTCTTCCACCGCCCAGAGATATAACAGTTCATTATCCTCTGTATTTAAACTATCAAGCAATTGCTGCACCTCCTGTTGATTCATTAATATATCTTCCAGAGATACATCATCGATGCTTTCAATACATGACACATCACTAGTTTCTATAGAAACCATTGGTATGATCTTATTACGCCTCTCAATATCAATATATAAATTACGAATAATAGTCTTTAAATATGCCAGGGGTTTCTCAACCGATAAGGTAGAATTTTTGCACCACTTTTCTAGCGCACTCTGCAACAAATCATAAGCACTATCTTCATGCTTCGATAACGATAGCGCGTAACGATAGAGACCATTTAACTCATCTTTATCAAACATAGTAATCCGGTTAATTCTGAGTTCATCTTATAGACGACTCACAGGGTAATTTGATTGCATTTTATTTTTACTTAAATTGCAATCAACTACCTTCTTTACTCGTTATAGCTGTGAACGAGCAGTATCTTAATCAGCTTTTGAGCTGAAACAAACTTTAATTATTTTCAATAAGGCCATTCACATGCAATACAAATGTCACAAACAACTTATCTGCCTGACAATTTTAACCACCTTATTTGCACAGCCAATATTGGCTGGCAACACCGTTAAACCTTCGCCTAACGGCATAACGCTACCCGAAGCATATAAAGACTGGAAAGTGATTTCACAGTCGCACCGTATAGATAACAACAGTATGCGCATTATCCTGGGTAATGACACAGCGGTTAAAGCGGCCCGTTCAGGTAACACTAACCCATGGCCAAACGGCGCCATCCTCGGAAAACTGGTATGGAAACAAAAAGCTGAAGAATTCTGGCCTACGGCAATTGCACCTGATAAATTTGTACATGCCGAGTTTATGCTTAAGGATAGTCAAAAATACAAGAATACTGGAGGCTGGGGTTATGCCCGATGGTTAGGTCTAGAGCAGAAGCCCTATGGCGAAGATGCAAATTTTGCTAATGAATGCGTAGCATGCCATACGCCGGTAAAAGATCATGATTACGTATTTACCACACCAGCTATGATGCCCTGATAACTCAAAAATTGTGGCCGGCAAAAGCATATTCGCCGGCCTACTTTAAGTACATATCTCTGATCAGTTTTTTGTTTATCACAACAATAAAAGAAAATCTCTTTTATATAAGTGAACCTACAAATAATTTTTTAACTTCTGTAGTTTAAATTTAAAGTCATTACTATTCTTTTCCGATAATCTGCGCAGATTGTAACTTCGACGCCATAACAAATTTTGAAGACCCAGAACCACAGGCGATAACTGTTTTCATCGCTGTTTCAACTGAAACATCAAGGACACTAATATCATCATTTTTTACATGCAGAATGAATCCCGTTGTAGGATTAGGTCCGCAGGGAATAAACACCGTAGAGTGTGACTCATCAATATCATCAACAATAAAGCCTGTTGCAGACACTCCTGTATTTCCAACATTAATCAATGCCACTTCACGAAACAGGCCTTTCTGTTTACCACTGAGTTGATCAGTAATCTCTTTCACAGTTTTATAGCCAGGTATACGAAACAAAATCATCCGCTCAAAAAACTGATACAGGCCTTTACCTATCTGTGTTCTAACGATCATCCCAATAAGTGAAAACACCATAAAAACACTCAGCAAACTAAATATAATTGCCAATGTTTCACTTATAGAAAACGCACCAACCAAATAATTTGTTAAAGGACGGCTTCCTTCCTCAAACATTGAATAAAGCCACTGAGAAATCTGAAAAATGACAATAATTGGAAGCAGTACAATTAATCCACCGACAAATATATTAATTAGAAAATTACGTATGCGGGTCATCTTGAATCTGCCTATAGATGTAATTTATTTTTTAAATTCATAGTTGAGAGTAAGTTATCCCTGGAATTATATCTAGCCCTAAACTATTACATTATTCATAATCCTGACACATGCGTTGCTGATACTCCAAATAGCTTCAGGTTCAACAAAGGGCGCCTGTAGAATTCCTGCCATAGAAACAAAAAAGCCATGTTAATTAACATGGCTTTTTTGTTTTGACTTATAACTAATTCTTACAAATTGCTTGAGTCACAAGTCTTCATTAATCTAGTGATTCTTACACCTAGAGTAATAAAAACGGCTACCGAACCAACGATGCTCACAATTGTAAATGCTACAGTTGAATCAATCATACTAATCTCTCTACCAGCTTGTCTAAAAGGGGGATTCCTTACGGGGACGGCAATTTAAAAGATTTTCACGTCTAATTCAACCCTATATTTATAGGGGATTAAATTTTACCTCCCCCCCAAACGAATCACTTTACACATACTGACGTAGCTCTAGCGCATAAAAACTAAATCCGGCCATTATAAATTAGTGGTGTTTGAAAGATTAATACTGCTGCAATTTCCAGCAGTCAAAAAAAAGTCTACCTGTTACTGATAAGCCTTTTAATAAAACAGTTAATTAAATATTACTATTCAACTGTCACCGATTTTGCCAAGTTTCGCGGCTGGTCGACATCGGTGCCTTTACGCAAAGCAACATAATATGAGAATAGCTGCATCGGTATAGCGTATAAGATAGGCGCCACCTCAGGTGACACCTCTGGCACTGTCATCACATGGCAATTCTCACCAAGGTCGCTCATATCTAATCGTTCATCTGCAAACACATAAACCTCGCCATTACGTGCCAACACTTCCTGTAGATTAGATTTAAGTTTATCTTCCATACCATCTTTTGGCGCAACCGCAATAATTGGCATTTCCGGATCAACCAATGCTAGCGGCCCATGCTTTAACTCACCAGCTGCATAAGCTTCTGCATGAATGTATGAAATTTCTTTAAGCTTTAAAGCGCCTTCCATTGCTATTGGATACTGCACACCTCTACCCAAAAATATTGAATTCAATGTATCCTTAAATTCATCAGACCAATCTTCAATATGATTGTTCTCTAGCACTTTTTCAATAATTGCTGGAAGCTGATGAAGGTCTCCAACAATACGTTTTTCAGTTTCTTCAGTTAAGTTGTGTCGACGGCCTATAGCTAGCACCATTAACATTAAGCCTACTAACTGAGTTGTGAAAGCTTTAGTAGATGCAACTCCAATTTCCGGGCCTGCACGTGTCATTAAAACTAATTTTGATTCTCTTACTAAAGAACTTTCTGGCACATTACAAATTGCCAATGAATGTTGCGTTTTATCTATTAGATTACGCAATGCAGCGAGTGTATCGGCTGTTTCACCCGACTGTGAAATAGTCACAATCAAGGTATCATCTGTAATCACTGGATTGCGGTAACGAATTTCTGAGGCGACTTCAACATTGCATGGAATGCCAGCTAACGACTCTAACCAGTAGCGTGCCACCATTCCTGCATGAAATGATGTACCACAAGCAATAATTTGTACGCGCTTGATAGCATCAAAACTAACTGCCGCTTCTGCTCCAAAGGCAGTGTCTAAAACTTTGCCTTCATAAACACGACCTTCCATTACTTCGGCCAATACGGTTGGCTGCTCATGAATTTCTTTCATCATGTAATGACGATATTCACCACGACTTACCGCATCTACACTTAACTCTGACGTACTAATTTCACGTTCAACTTGCTTATTATTTTTATCAAAAATAACTAAGCTATCTTTATGAATATCAGCAATATCGCCTTCTTCTAAAAAGATAAAGCGCTGAGTAACAGGCAATAAAGCAGCAACATCTGAAGCAATGAAGTACTCACCAAAGCCAACACCGATAACTAATGGACTACCGCTACGCGCAGCAACTAATCTTCCCGGCTCGTCAATAGATACAACACCCAGACCATAAGCACCTTCGAAATCACCCACTGCTTTTTTTACGGACTGCAGTAAATCTGCACCTGTCTTTATATACTGCTCGATTTGATGAACGACTGTTTCTGTGTCTGTATCAGAAGTAAAGGTATAGCCATTGGCGATTTGTTGCTCACGAAGTAATGCATGATTTTCAATGATACCGTTATGAACAACGGCGACAGAATTATTACATATGTGAGGATGAGCATTAGGCTCTGATGGAGCTCCATGTGTTGCCCAGCGAGTATGCGCTATTCCTACAAATCCCTTAATGGGATTACTATCAAGCGATTCGCTCAAGTTAGCTACTTTACCCACGCGTCGAACACGATCTAAACAACTCTGATCATTTATTACCGCTATGCCCGCCGAGTCATACCCCCTGTATTCCAAGCGTCGTAAACCCTCTAACAAAATGGGTGTTACATTACGTTCCGCTACTGCGCCTACTATTCCGCACATACTCTACTCATTCCTGTTTAAATTTCATTTTATCGATCACTGTCTCATTCTAACCGCTGGACAGCTATGTGCAATATAGTGGACTAATTATGTTGAAAATTGCATCACCCGTGTGGGTCAATATAGTGTAATTTTTCATACTAAGCATAAAAAACCCACCAGATATAGCTCGGTGGGTTGATTAGTGCTCTTATCGGTATTATAGATTAGTCGTCTATGCAGCCTTGCGGTGAAGGCAAACCTGCAATTCTTGATCCTTGTTTTGCGGGGCCTCGAGGAAACAACTCATACATTCTATCCTTATCAACATTCTCTTTACCAAACTCATCGGACATATGTTTAATTAATATTTTCACCATGGGTGCTACACCGTATTGAAAATAGAACCCTCGTAAGAAGTTCAACACATTCCAGTGCTCATTCGTCAATTCAATACCTTCTTTCTTAGCCAACACATCTGCAAGCTCTTCATTCCAATCTTCGAGATTCACAAGGTTACCAGAAGCAAACACTTTTATAGACTTGCCATTGAAATCAAATTGATCGTTGAAGTGATTGGCTACACTCTTATTTGCATTCGACGTTACCGATTTAACACGATTTGCCTGATCTAATTCCGCATCTAAATGCGCCAGCGGAATACCTGCCAATCGACTGCCCTGTTGTTGCACTCCATTGGGGAACAGTGCATTGAGTGCACCTTCATTAGCTCGTTCTGCACCAAACTTTTTTGAGAGCTCACGCCTTAATAATTTAAAGATAGGTGACGTATTAAATTCTTCATAGTACCCACGCATAACATTGATAACGTCCCAATGCTGATCGGATAACATCATCCCTTCGTTCTTCGCCATTTCTTCCGCGATTTCCGGTGTCCAGTCTTTGGAGTTCTGCAATCGTCCATCAGCACGCAAATGAATAGCATTCCCCTTAATATTTAAATCGCTCATAAAAACTCCTAATTCTATAGTGACTGCTTTTCGTAAATTAGTATATTCAGTTGTCTCTGCGATATTTAAACTTTTGATCTTACTTACTATTAAAAATCTAATGAACAAGCAGATAAATGTTAAACCACATGCCTAAACTCCTCCGACATGAGAACTGATGTACCACTAATATTTAGTCGTAGTCGCGCACTTTATCCAGTAATCAAAGATTATGAAGGCAATATATTTTTGCTTTGTTACCAACGGTACATTACTTCAACGCTTAAAAACAAAAAGCCCCCAATAAATGGAGGCTTAGATAAAATACTTTACATTACACTCTTAGGTGCTTTTTAGAATGGGATGTCATCATCAAAGCTGTCATCAATTGGCGCCGGCTGATTAGCAGGCTGAGGCTGTGACTGCTGCTGAGCGGGTGCCGCAAAATCACCACCGCCGCCACCTGGACGACCACCTAACATTTGCATTTCACTCGCAATGACTTTTGTCGTGTAACGATCCTGGCCTTGCTTATCCTGCCACTTTTCAGTGCGTAAGCTTCCCTCAATATAGACCTGCGAGCCTTTCTTTAAATATTCACCCGCTATTTCAGCCAATCGACCAAAGAATGTAATGTTATGCCATTCTGTTCGCTCTTGCTTCTGACCCGTTTGCTTATCTTTCCAGCTTTCATTTGTAGCAACACTTACCGATGTAATTGCGCCACCAGAAGGCATATAACGAGTTTCAGGGTCTTTGCCGCATGTTCCCACTAAAATTACTTTATTGACGCCTCGTGCCATTTCACTGCCCTACTTTATTGTTCGTTAATTGAATATTTTAATAATGTTTCTTTATCCAGAGCATGCAGCTCCACCTTCAAATAGGCAATACCTTCATCAGGCTCTATTATTGCCTCTGCCACACCTTGCACCGATACTAATGTGGATACCATCTGGTTCACCTGCGATTGATCTATTTTACCGATTTTTAACAGGTATGTACTCACGTATCTTGGATTCTTCATGGTATAGGCTAATAGCAACCACAGCAACAAGGCAAAACCACACATTGTATAGACACCCTGTGCACCAGCCATCTCATAAGTTACGCCACCCAATGCACCACCAATAAAAGCACCTAAAAACTGACTGGATGAGTAAACTCCCATGGCAGTACCTTTACGATCAGCCGGTGACATCTTGGAAACTAAAGAAGGCAGGCTTGCCTCTAATAGATTAAAAGCAGTAAAAAACACCACCATGCTCAATGCCAGATGCCAGACCGATTCGCCACCAAATAGTAAATTTAATTCTGCGATCGCTAACACACCTATGGCACCCACAAATACAGATTTCATACGTCGTTTGGTTTCAGCGACAATTATAAATGGCACCATAAAAGCAACACTCAGCAGAAATACTGGCAAGTATAATTTCCAGTGATCTTCCGATGCTAAACCAGCCTGATCCTGCAACATAAGCGGAAAAGCTACAAATGTAGCCATGAGCACCATATGCAGCACCATAATCCCGAAGTCGAGACGCAGTAATTGGCCATCAGCCAAAACTGTTTTAAAGAGTGTTGGCGTTGCCTGAGTGTCTCGATGAAACATACTTTTCTGCGGATTAGGTACCCAGAAAAACAATATAAATAGTGCCAGCACAGCCAATACAGCTGTGAATTTAAACAGACCTGATAAGCCAATGTGCTGGTTTAAGATGGGCCCCATCACCATTGAGACCGCAAATGCAAAGCCTATACTGATACCAATGAAGCTCATCATTTTTAGACGGTGCTCTTCACGCGACAGGTCAGCCGCCAGTGCCATCAGCACCGCTGCTACCGCACCAGCACCTTGTAGCGCCCGTCCAGCAATCACCTCATAGATGGTCTCAGCATCAGCCGCCACTAAGCTGCCCAGTGCAAATACAACCAGGCCAAGGGCAATCATCGGCTTACGCCCAAAACGATCAGACAGCATGCCATAAGGGATTTGCAGTAGCGCCTGTGTTAGGCCATAAATACCCAGTGCTAAACCGATTAGAGTAGGAGTTGCGCCTTCAAATTCATCTGCATATAAAGAGAACACGGGCAGTATCATAAACAGGCCAACCATACGCACTGCATAAATAGCCGCTAATGAGACACCTGCCCGTTTTTCTAAGGGGCTCCAGCTGTCCTGCTTCAGGTTGTCGCTCATGTTGTCGATTTATCCCAAGTATTCAATAGTTCTGCAAGCCGGCTATCTTACCTTAAACGCCCAGCCTCTTTAACCCGAAAGACTCATTTACAATGATAAGAAACTAACACCTAATATAGTAACTCCATGGACACAATTTTTAGCTGGATATTCATACCAGTACGTCACCTGATAATGTTATAGCAAACAGGTAAATCCATCCGCGAAGTATGTTAAGATTTTCGGTTCCTTGGAGTTTATAAACGGCCAGTTTTAGCATGATTCATGAGATTCAAATTCGCGGTGCTCGCACACACAATCTAAAAAATATCGATCTCGATATTCCTCGAGATAAACTGGTCGTTATTACTGGGCTTTCTGGCTCTGGAAAATCATCTCTGGCCTTCGATACCATTTTTGCAGAAGGCCAACGTCGTTATGTAGAGTCACTTTCAGCCTATGCTCGGCAGTTTCTCTCGATGATGGAAAAGCCAGATTTAGACCATATAGAGGGTTTGTCTCCAGCCATTTCTATTGAGCAAAAAACCACATCACATAATCCGCGCTCAACCGTAGGCACGGTTACCGAGATATATGATTATTTACGTTTACTATTTGCTCGCGCAGGCACACCTCGCTGCCCAGATCATGACCTCACACTCGCTGCACAAACAATCTCGCAAATGGTCGACCATGTTCTGGCCATGCCCGATGACACCAAACTCATGTTACTGGCACCGATTATTCAGGACCGAAAGGGTGAACATAAAGAACTGTTAGAGGACATGAAGCGTCAGGGCTTTATTCGCGCCCGTATTGATGGAAAGGTAGTCGAGCTAGACGAAGCACCCGAGCTTGAAAAAAATATTAAGCACACCATAGAAATTGTGGTGGATCGTTTCAAGGTACGGGACGATCTCATTCAACGATTGGCAGAATCATTTGAAACCGCCTTAAACCTCACAGATGGTATTGCCCGCGTTGCTTATATGGAAGGTGATGAAGCAGATATCGTATTTTCCTCGCGTTTTGCCTGCCCTGAATGCGGCTATAGCTTGAGTGAACTTGAACCTCGTCTGTTCTCGTTTAATAACCCTGCAGGTGCTTGTTCTGATTGCGATGGACTAGGACAGGTTCAGCATATTGATCCTGATCTCGTGGTGAGCAATCCTACTCTAAGCTTGCCTGGCGGTGCTGTACGTGGCTGGGATCGGCGTAATGCCTGGTACTACGGCATGCTGGAGAATATGGAAAAACATTATGGCTTTGATTTGGATACGCCATTTAATGAATTGCCTGACGATATCGCTAAGATCATTTTATACGGCAGCGGCAAAGAAGAAATCAAATTCACCTTCCCTTCACCAAAGGGCGGCTTAAAAACACGCACCCATCCGTTTGAAGGCATTGTGCCTAATATGCAACGCCGCTTTCGTGAAACAGAATCACCCGCGGTGCGTGAAGAAATGACTAAGTACTTCACCGACCAAGTATGCCCCAGCTGTAAGGGTACTCGACTGAATGAAGGTGCCCGCCATGTATTTGTCGCCGAACAAACACTGCCGAAAATTACCAACCTTTCTATTTTTGACTGCCTTGCATTCTTTAAAACCTTAGAGCTTGATGGCCATAAGGGCGAAATTGCAGAAAAAATTGTTAAAGAAATATCTTCTCGATTACAGTTTTTAGTAAATGTCGGGCTCAACTATTTATCACTAGATAGAGGCTCTGATACTCTCTCTGGTGGAGAGGCGCAACGAATTCGTCTGGCCAGCCAGATAGGTGCAGGGCTTGTCGGTGTAATGTACATACTCGATGAACCATCAATTGGCTTACACCAACGTGATAACGACCGCTTACTAGAAACACTGAATCACCTTCGCGATCTTGGTAATACTGTGATTGTGGTGGAGCATGATGAAGACGCCATGCTAAGTGCCGACTATGTCATTGACATAGGCCCTGGCGCCGGAGTTCATGGAGGCCATGTAGTTGCGGCAGGCACTCCTCAGGAAGTCATGGATAACCCAGACTCATTAACCGGGCAGTATCTATCGGGTAAACGTGAAATAAGCATTCCCGAGGAGCGTGTCCCTCATTCTGGTAAGATTTTTAGCATAAGTGGTGCAACTAGCAATAATCTAAAGAATGTCTCTGTAGAAATTCCAGTGGGCTTAATGACCTGCGTAACTGGTGTATCTGGCTCGGGCAAATCAACATTGATTAACGACACGCTGTATAAAATACTGGCACGTGAAATTAATCGATCATCTGTTATACCTGCAGCATATGAAAGCCATGAAGGCCTAGATCAGTTTGATAAGGTCGTGGACATTGATCAAGCTCCTATTGGACGTACACCACGCTCTAATCCTGCAACATACACTGGACTGTTTACACCAATACGTGAATTGTTTTCAGGCACACAAGAAGCTCGTACACGTGGTTATAAGCCAGGCAGATTCAGCTTCAATGTTAAAGGTGGACGATGCGAAGCATGCCAGGGTGATGGCGTTATTAAAGTTGAAATGCACTTTTTACCTGATATATATGTTCCCTGCGATGTATGTCATGGCAAGCGATATAACCGTGAAACACTCGATATAAAATACAAAGGCAAGAACATAAACGAAGTTCTTCAAATGACGATTGAAGATGCACTACCGTTCTTTAAAGCCGTGCCTGTTATCCATCGGAAACTACAGACTCTGGTAGACGTAGGATTGTCTTATATCACCCTTGGTCAAAGGGCGACGACACTTTCTGGGGGCGAGGCACAGCGTATAAAGCTCGCCCGTGAATTATCAAAGCGCGATACTGGTAATACTATCTATATTCTGGACGAACCAACAACAGGCTTGCACTTCCATGATGTTGAACAATTACTGGAAGTTTTAGTTCGATTACGTGATCACGGCAATACCATTATTATTATCGAACACAATTTAGATATTATAAAAACTGCAGACTGGGTAATTGACCTAGGACCAGAAGGAGGCTCTGGAGGCGGTGAAATCATTGCACAAGGCACACCTGAGGAAGTCGCTAAACAGGAAGGCTCTTTCACCGGTTTTTATCTTAATAAACTACTCAATAAAAACTAAACATTTATTGGCTGCGAATATCATTTCGCGGCCAATTACATCATTATTTTCCTAGAAACTATTTCCACCCAACATTTAAATTAGACGTATCTCGTCTACACTATTAAGAACATAAAACATACCTCCTTAATATATGAAATTACGCAGTCAAATACTCAGCATATTAATTGTCAGTGGTTTATTACCACTAGCCTTAGCATTTGCTTATGCTATTTGGTACAGCTCAAATATTACGAGCGAATTAGCTTTAATTGCCGCTGAGCAAAAACTTGAAACAGCATCAGAAAAGTTATCTGCCTATTTTGATAGTCGTTTAACTGAAGTCGAAATGATTTCTCATCACCCTTTAGTTGTCAGCATGAAATTTCCAGCTATGAGGCCCTACTTATTAGAAGTACTCGAGTTAAAGCAAGCTCACTATGAAAAATTTATTATCGGGAGAGAGGATGGCTCATTTCATAATACTGCAGGTGGAAACCCTCATGTAAACATGCTCAGAACCTTTAACGACAAGCAAAAAGATGCCATACCAAAGAACATACTCAAGCGTGATTATTGGCAATATGTCATAGGCGAAAACGACTTAAATAACAATCGTTTATATGTTTCAAACCCAATGATTTCATATACGACAGAAGTTAAGCAAGTGGTTGTAACATCATCTATTCATAATTCAAGTGGAAAAGTGGTAGGCCTTATAGGTGGTTCATTACCATGGGAAAATATTCAGAACATAATATATAGTCTTCGTATTGAGTTGGAAAATTATTTTTCAGGCCTCGCAAGGCTAGCCCTCATAAGTAAAGATGGAACTTACTGGTATCACTGGGAAGCAGATAAAATAATTCATCTTGCGAAAGATGAAAAAGGAAATTTTATTCTTGGCAAGAATGGTGAAAAACAAACAGTTGCCACGACTTTGAATAACTCGGAAATCGACGAGATAAGGGCATCCACTAACTCGATATTAAATGGAAACATAAACATTATTAGCAGCAAACACAATAATGAACTTGTGCATCATATATTTAAGCCCATTTCCACTTCGGGTTATATATTACAGTTAACCGTACCAGATAGTGTTCTAAGTGCCCCTATGTGGAACTTGTTAAATGCATTATCATTTATTTTCATTATTACCATCTTAGTTGCTTTTACTTTAACTTACTTTATCTCTAAAAAAATGACATCACCCTTACTTAAATTTACTTCTGCCGTAAAAGAATCCGATAAAGGCGATCTAAAAAACATAAGCATAGAAAGCACTACCGATGAATTTATCAATCTATTCTCTGTTTTTAATAACATGATTAATGCAATAAAAAGCAGAGACATGCTACTAGCCCAAAGTGAAGAACGTTTTTCCTTAGCAATGAAAGGGGCAAATGATGGTCTCTGGGATTGGGACATGCAGACTAATGAAGTTTATTACTCTCCTCGGTGGAAAGAAATGCTTGGTTATAAAGACCATGAATTGGAAAACAAGCTTTCAACCTGGGACAAGCTCATCTACCCTGACGACTTAACAAGAGCGAAGAATAACATCAACGATTATATTGAAGGCAAAGAACCTATTTATCAACAAGAGTTACGTATGCAGCATAAAGATGGACATCTTATTAACGTACTTTCCCGTGGTTTTATATTACACGATGAAATAACTGGTAGAGCCAGCAGAATGATTGGCACGCATCTAGACATTACGGCTCGTAAAAAATACGAACAAGAGCTTAATGAATTAAACATTAGTCTTGAAACTCGTGTTAAAGAACGTACCAGTGAATTAGTAAATTTAAATAATGAATTGATTGATGCAAAAAATATAGCCGAACATGCAAATAAAACTAAAAGCTTATTTCTAGCAAATATGAGCCATGAAATTCGCACACCGATGAATGGCATAATTGGCCTAACAGATTTAACTTTAAGAACTGAATTAAATAAACAACAACAGGGATACTTAGAAAACCTAAAAGTATCTTCAAACATATTATTAAATATTTTAAATGACATTTTAGACTTCTCTAAAATTGAAGCTGGTAAGCTTGAAATAGAACTGAATACTTTCGATTTAGATACCGTTATTGAAAACATTATTACTATCTATAATGTTAAAGCCTTACAAAAAGATATTAAACTAACTCTAAATCTATCTAAATCTGTCAGTAAATATGTAATAGGTGATCCCGTTCGAATCAATCAAATTTTATCTAACTTATTGAATAATGCTTTGAAATTCACTACTCATGGTGAAATACATGTCAAAATTGAAAGAGACAACTTAAGTGATTTTGTTAGATTTTCTATAACAGATACTGGAATTGGCATACCTAAAGATATTCAAGATAAATTATTTGATTCCTTTACTCAAGCAGATAGCTCGACATCTAGACGCTACGGCGGCACAGGCTTAGGCTTAGCTATTTGCAAACACCTAATAGAACTGATGAATGGTGAAATAAAACTAGTAAGCGAAGAAGGCATTGGCTCAACATTTTCCTTTACTATTTCATTACCCAAAAGTTATGAGCATATAAATAACAGTACACAGCCAGATCAATAGATCTCAAGACAGACTAAATATTGATATAGCATGTAAAAGTAAAAAAACTATGAAATGGCAAAGCGAGATTGATAGGATTTATTTAACATTGATATACAAAAGCCAATAATGGACTGCAACCAGACAACACGATCAATGAGGAAGATAGATGACTATAAAATAACACCATGGCAGCTAAGACAAAGGCGAGTGATCAGGTAAATATATACGTAAGTATAAATAGACATATAGTTAAGAAGATCTATACAGAAAACGTTATTTAAAATATTGAAAAGTATTTTCAATAGGCAAAAAAAAACCGGATTATATCCGGTTTTTTTACGAGCAGTTTGAAGTTATTCTACTTCAACTGCTTCCTCAGATGCTTCTGGACGATCTACTAATTCTACATAAGCCATAGGAGCCGCATCACCTGCACGGAAGCCACACTTCATAATACGAAGGTAACCGCCAGGACGCGCTTTATAACGTGGACCTAGAACTGAAAACAACTTACCAACCATGTCTTTGTCACGCATTCTATCAAATGCTAAACGACGTGTTGCAACACTGTCATCTTTAGCTAATGTAATAAGCGGCTCAGCAAAGCGACGTAGTTCTTTTGCTTTTGGCAGAGTTGTTTTAATTAACTCGTGCTCAAAAAGTGAGTTTGCCATATTCTGAAACATAGCCTTACGATGGCTACTATTTCTATTTAGTTGACGACCTGATTTACGATGACGCATGTTCTTTTACCTTAAACAAATTCTGCTATATATTAAACAGGAGCAACTAGCTCGCTTGTTTTTCACGAATAGACGCTGGTGGCCAGTTTTCTAGGCGTGCACCTAATGAAAGACCATGAGATGCCAAAACGTCTTTAATTTCTGTTAGAGACTTTTTACCTAAATTAGGCGTTTTCAAAAGCTCTACTTCCGTACGCTGAATTAAATCACCGATGTAGTAGATATTTTCTGCTTTTAAACAATTAGCCGAACGAACAGTAAGTTCCAAGTCATCAACTGGACGCAATAAGATTGGATCAATTTCATCTTCTTCAACTTGCGCTTCAGACTCTTCAATACTTTGTAAGTTAACAAAAGCAGCTAGCTGCTTTTGTAATACTGTAGCAGCAGTACGAATTGTTTCTTCTGGATCTACAGTTCCATTAGTTTCAACATCAAGAATAAGCTTATCTAAGTTGGTACGTTGTTCAACACGAGCACTTTCTACAGTGTATGAAACACGTAAGATAGGACTGAAAGAAGCATCGATAGCTAGAGCGCCAACACTTAAAGTTTCTGAAGATTCAGATTTACGTAATGTCGCAGGTTGATAACCTCTGCCAGTACCAATCTTCAATGTCATATTCAAATCAACATTGCCAGTGATATTGGCAATTACATGATCTGGGTTAACGATTTCTACGTCATGATCAATTGCAATATCACCGGCTGTTACAGCACCTGGACCAGATTTTTTAAGTGTTAATAAAGCGTCTGAACGTTCGTGCATGCGTATAGCTACACCCTTCAGATTTAGCAATATTTCTAATACGTCTTCTTGTACACCTTCAATTGAGCTGTATTCATGTAAAACACCATCAATTTCAGCTTCTACAATTGAGCAACCTTCAATAGAAGATAAAAGTATACGGCGTAAAGCATTACCCAAGGTATGACCAAAGCCTCTTTCTAATGGCTCTAATACAATCTTCGCATGAGTTTCGCTATAAGCGTGTACATCAATATTACGAGGAGTAAGAAGTTCTTCAGATTTGCCTGACATTCGGTTTGGTATCCTTTACTTAGAGTACAGTTCAACTACCAGTTGTTCGTTGATATCTGCTGACAGATCACTACGCTCTGGGATAGATTTAAATACCGCTTCCATCTTAGTCTCGTCAAGCTCAATCCAATCTGCTACGCCACGTGACTTAACCAATTGAAGTGAATCAATAATACGAGACTGCTTCTTAGCTTTTTCTCGTACAGAAATCTTGTCATCAGCTTTTACAACGTAAGAAGGAATATTAACTAATGCGTCATTTACCATAATAGATTTATGACTAATTAATTGACGTGCTTCATTACGAGTACAGCCAAAACCACTACGATAAACAACGTTATCTAAGCGAGTTTCTAAGCATTGCAACAAGTTTTCACCAGTTGAACCCTTTTTGGAAGCTGCTTTTTTGTAGTAGTTTACAAATTGCTTTTCTAGTACGCCGTAAATACGACGTAATTTTTGCTTTTCACGCAACTGAACACCATAGTCAGTTAAACGACCACGAGCGCCGGGACCATGCTGACCAGGCTTTTGTTCAAGCTTACACTTACTATCAAGTGAACGAACACCTGATTTGTGTTCAAGATCAACGCCTTCACGACGACTTAATTTACACTTAGGACCTAAATAACGAGCCACGACTAATCTCCGACTTTATACACGGCGTCGTTTTGGAGGACGACAACCATTGTGTGGAATAGGGGTAATATCACTAATGTTAGTGATTTTGAAACCTGCGTTGTTAAGAGAGCGAACCGCAGACTCACGTCCTGGTCCCGGGCCCTTAACTAGTACTTCCAGGTTCTTAACACCGTAGTCTTTTGCGCGGGTACCGGCACGTTCTGCAGCAACCTGTGCTGCAAATGGTGTGCTCTTACGTGAACCACGGAAACCTGAACCACCTGCGGTAGCCCAAGACAACGTGTTACCTTGACGATCAGATATGGTTACGATGGTGTTGTTAAATGACGCATATATATGCGCCACACCATCAGTGATCGTACGAGTTATTTTCTTTTTAGTCGTTGGTTTTGCCATTATGTTACCTAAATAACCAAATTATTTACGTATTGGGCGTTTAGGCCCTTTACGAGTACGAGCATTAGTCTTAGTACGTTGACCACGCAACGGTAGACTACGGCGATGACGGATACCACGGTTTGAACCCATGTCCATCAAACGCTTGATGCTTATTGATACTTCTCGGCGTAAGTCACCTTCAACAGTGAATTTACCTACTTCAGTACGCAGTGATTCAAGTTGCTCTTCACTTAGCGCATTTATCTTTGTTGAAGGTTCAATTTTACATTCCGCACAGATACCCTGTGCACGAGTACGTCCTATACCGTAAATGTATGTTAAACCTATAACAGCATGTTTTTGATCAGGTACGTTAATACCAGCTATACGAGCCATTCAATCCGTCTCCAGAATCGCGCAAAGCGCGGCATTTTAGCGATATATCGCTTACAAATCAACCTTGACGTTGCTTATGACGTGGATCTTTACAAATCACACGTACAACACCATTTCTTTTAATTGTCTTACAATTTCTACAAATCTTTTTTACAGATGCACGAACTTTCATTACTGCTCTCGCTTCAGTGTTATAGATTAGGAATCTTTACCTAATCCCTTAAAGTTGGCTTTTTTCATTAAGCCATCATACTGTTGTGACATCATGTGAGATTGCATTTGAGCCATGAAATCCATAACTACAACTACAATAATCAACAATGATGTACCACCAAAATAAAATGGTACATTCCAGTATAAAATCAAAAACTCTGGCAACAGACATACGGCTGTTATGTATAAAGCACCTACCAGAGTCAAGCGTGTCATCACGCTATCAATATACTTTGCTGTTTGGTCACCTGGACGTATACCTGGTATAAAAGCACCAGATTTCTTCAGGTTATCAGCGGTTTCTCTACTATTAAATACTAATGCTGTATAAAAGAAGCAGAAGAATATAATTGCTGCAGCATAAAACATTACGTATACAGGCTGACCCGGCGATAAAGTAGTCGATAGATCCGCTAACCACTCCATTCCCTGAGACTGCCCAAACCAGCCGCCTAGTGTAGCAGGAAATAGAATAATACTCGATGCAAATATTGGTGGAATTACACCAGCCATATTTAACTTAAGTGGCAAATGACTGCTTTGCGCCGCATACATCTTGCGACCTTGTTGTCTTTTTGCATAATTTACAGTAATTCGTCTTTGACCACGCTCTACAAATATTACAAAAGCTGTTACCAATATTGCCAACATAAACAATACGATAGCTGTCAATGTATGCAACTCACCTGTTCGTACTAACTCTGCAGTACCGCCTATAGCTGATGGTAGACCAGCGACTATACCTGCAAAGATAATTATTGATATACCATTACCAATACCACGTTCTGATATTTGCTCACCTAGCCACATTAGAAACACAGTGCCTGTGACCAATGAAGCGACAGCTATAACAAAGAATGATATCTCTGAATCTATATATACTAGTGGCGCACCCTGGTGGGTTTGTGCCAATAACATATTCGCCACACCAATAGACTGGAACAATGCCAGTACAACAGTACCGTAACGTGTATAAGTTGTTATCTTACGACGACCTGCCTCACCTTCTTTCTTCATTTGCTCAAGACTAGGTACCGTAACCGATAAAAGCTGCATAATAATCGAAGCTGATATATATGGCATTACGCCTAGTGCAAATAGAGACATACGCTCTAGAGCACCACCTGAGAACATATTGAATACATCCAATATAGTTCCAGATTGCTGATCAAATATTGCCGACATAATAGTCGGATTTACTCCAGGTACTGGAATAAATGTTCCTATGCGGTAAACGATCAGCGCACCCACTACAAAGAGGATGCGCTGTCTTAGTTCCTGCAACTTACTTAGGTCGACTGCCATTGATCAATTGCCCTTAAGCTTCAACTTTGCCGCCTGCAGCTTCAATAGCCGCTTTAGCACCTTTAGTTGCACTAACACCTTGTAGCGTTACTGCTGAGCTTATTTCACCAGAAAGTATAACTTTTGCTTTCTTAGTGAACGCAGGCACAACATTAGCTTCAATAAGCGTCTGTAACGTTATTGTATCTGTAGCAAGCTTTTGAACTTCATCTAAACGAACTTCAGCACTGTACTTAGCAGAACGTGAGTTAAAACCAACCTTAGGTAAACGGCGCTGTAGTGGCATCTGACCACCCTCAAAACCTATCTTAGGTGAGCCACCATTACGTGATTTCTGACCTTTATGACCGCGACCACAAGTTTTACCTTGTCCACAACCAATACCACGACCTACACGTTTACGAGATTGACGGCTACCCGCATCTGGTGAAAGAGTATTTAATAGCATCTTAAATCTCCTCTGATTTAACCATGTAGTTGATTTTATTAATCATTCCACGGTTTTCAGGTGTATCAATAACTTCAACTGAGTGATTAGTACGACGTAAACCTAAGCCTTTTGCACATGCAATATGTGACTTAAGACGACCGATTGTACTTTTTACTAATGTAACTTTAATCTTTTTCTGTGCCATGTCGATTAGCCTAATATCTCTTCAACTTTCTTGCCACGCTTTGCAGCAACTGACTGAGGTGAACGCATACGTTC
>Ga0316204_10004251_pt1 | contig 26214 bp, 25 predicted proteins | sample 6monrhotite_MG_2_FD_205661 | JGI IMG/M metagenome (GOLD analysis project Ga0316204, IMG submission 205661) | Microbial mat bacterial communities from mineral coupon in-situ incubated in ocean water Damariscotta River, Maine, United States -... | ecosystem: Environmental > Aquatic > Marine >...
TGACGCCCAGTTCTTCAATTTGCCGGGTCTTGATGCGAAACGGGGTCAGGCGAAAAGGATCGCCATCAGGGCTGAAGATTTCGCGCGGGTGCGGCTCAAACGTCAGGACCGCCCAGGGAATACCGGCATCACGTGCGATACGCCCGGCTTCACAAATAACCGCCTGGTGCCCCTTGTGAATGCCGTCGAAATTACCGATGGCAACGGCAGAGCCCTTTACATTATCAGGCAGGTTTTCAAAATGTCGGTAAATTTGCATAGCGGCAAGAAAGTGTCCTGAGCACCCGGTCGGGTCAAGAAAAAAGGTGAGACAGCGCGATCAGCCGCGGGATGGCACCATGACCATGGCATCGCCATCGATTACCGTTTTGTCGCCAACCATGCACATTGTCTTCAATTCGACGAATTTCTTTTCAGGTATCAGTTTGGTCACGGTCACCCGGGCGGTCACCGTGTCGCCGGATTTGACCGGCGCTTTGAAGCGAAGGGATTGGCCAACATAGATGCAACCCGGTCCCGGCAATTTGGTGCCGACCACGGTCGAAATAAAACTGGCAACCAGCATGCCGTGGGCGATACGCCCTTCGAACATGGTTGCGCTGGCGAATTCATGGTTCAGATGGACCGGATTGATATCGCCCGAAATGCCCGAAAACATGACAATATCGGCATCCGTAAGGGTTTTGCCATAGACATCGGTCATGCCCACATCCAGGTCTTCAAAATAGTAGCCATGCAGTTCGTCTTTAGTGGCTTTTGAATTTGGCATCGACACATCCCGTACAAATCAAGTTGGTGCAAAAACTTTTATTGTGCAGCGCACAAAATTAATGGCCGGAATGTACTTCATATTCGCACCGCCGCACAACACATTGCTCGTCGTCAGTGGGCCATTCCAATTTATCCGCCAACTTGCTATTAAAAGTATATGAGGAAAATATACCCGCGCCCTGCAACCCGTCATCCCTTTGTCGCTCTGTTCGGTTTTCTGGGGGTATTCCTGCTGTCACCTCCCGGGGCGCAGGCGGGCGAACCCCCAAGCCTGGAAATGCCAATTCGCTGTATTCCGGGGCAAGATTGCTGGGTGGTCAATTATGTCGATCTGGATCCAGGCAAGAATACACGCGACTACACCTGCGCCAAGGCAACGTATGACGGCCATAAGGGCACCGATATAGCCATCGTCGATGCTGCGGCCATGCGCAATGGCGTGCCGGTCTATGCCGCAGCCGCGGGGACCGTTTTGGGTGCGCGCAACAATATGAAAGATATCGATTTCAACCAAAACGGTGGCCGTGAATCAGTCGCCGACAGGGAATGCGGCAACGGGGCCCTGATCGATCACGGCGATGGCTGGCAGACCCAATATTGCCACATGATGAAAGGCAGCGTCGTCGTTCGCCCCGGCGATAAGGTTTCCTCCGGGCGGCAATTGGGACTGGTCGGCTTATCGGGATTGACCGAATTTCCACACATCCACATGCAGGTTAAATACAAAGGCAAAATCATCGACCCCTTCGTGGGACTTGATCGTACCGCGACCTGCGGTGTGGGCGAAAACCCGTTGTGGAACGATCAGGCGCTCGCCGCCATGCCCTATCGGCCAAGCGCCATTTTCAACGCCGGATTTGCCTCGACTACACCGAACCCGCGCTTTGCCCGCGAAGGGCTCTATGGCGAAGAATACCTGCTCGACACATCCCCCGTGATTGCACTTTGGGCCGATATGTACTGGGTTAAGGCGGGCGACAAAGTCACCTTCCTGATCGTCGGACCTGACGGGAAATCGCTGGTTGGTCATTCGTCTGTTCTGAAAAAGTCCCAGGCCCGCCGATTTGTTTTTGCAGGACTCAGGCGCAAGGACAACGGCTGGACCAAGGGGGCCTACACCGGCACAATCACCCTGACCCGCCCCGGCGCCGAAGAAATGATTTCCGTCGTCAGGGTTATTGACGTCAACTAGGCTATCGAAATCCTATTTCCACATCATAGCTGTGGCGTTATGATCCGATTCTATCAGGGGAGATTTCAACGGGGGTTGGTTACAGTGACGCAAAATATGTTTGACCGGGTCGGGGGGTTCACAACCGTCAGCCGAATCGTCATGGATTTTTATGACCGTATTCTAGATTCCGAAAAAGCAGGCGATTTTTTCGAGGGCGTCGACATCAGCAAGATGGTCGATCACCAGACAAAATTCATTTCATCTCTCATGGGCGGTCCCTCGACCCATTCGAACGAACAACTGCGACGTTCCCATGCCAAACTCGACATCGATAACGAAAGTTTTGATGAAATGGTCGATATTTTGTGCGGGACGCTGAAGGATCACAACCTTGATGCCGAAGACATTGCCGTTATACGCAATGAGCTTGAAATTCGCAGATCACTTATTGTCATAAAATAGGACCTGACACAGGTGCGACCCCAATGAGCTTTACCGAAATCAGCCAAAAACTTATGCAGTCCGTTCGGGTTGGGCTAGCGATCATCGACGTTGATGAAATGAAACCCATTTTCTGCAATGAATATTTTCGGAAATGGTTTCAGGCCGAAGAAGATGGATCCCTCGGCCTGTTGCCAGAAATCGTCGATCTGACCAATTATCTGGCTGACCTGGAACCGGGAACGACCAGGGATATGGAAACAACGTTAAAAGTTCGCCGCCGCGAACTATCCCTGACACTTCATTTTTCCAGTCTGTCTTCGGAAACCACAACCCTGATCCTTGTCGAAGTCCATAACAATACCCGCATCAAGGAAATGGAAGCGATGATCCAGTCCTATGCGAAAATGGTCGAACGCAACGAGCGGGACTTAAAGCGGGAAAAAGAACGGGCAGAAAAGCTTCTATTAAACATAATGCCCAAATCTGTATTGCAGGAACTCAAGGAATTTGGCGTTACCGCGCCAAGACGCTTTGACAATGCATCCGTCCTGATGCTTGATTTCGTCGCATTTACCGAAATGTCCATCGCCGATGACCCTGCTTCCATCGTATCGGAACTGAACGATATTTTCACAAACTTCGATCAGATCGTCGCCCAGTTCGGCTGCGAGCGGATCAAGACCATCGGCGACGCCTACATGGCCGTTTCCGGTTTGCCGGAACCCAATCCTGACCATGCACTCAACATCGCCAGAGCGGCGCTGTTGTTTAAGCGCTATCTTGAACAACGTAACAAAATCAATCAAAACGCCTGGAATGCCCGCATCGGCATCGCAACCGGCCCGGTGATTGGCTCGATTGTTGGTATTCACAAATACGTCTACGATATATTCGGCCCTGCGGTTAATTTAGCGGCGCGCATGGAGCGCAGATCAGACCCCATGCAAATCACCCTGTGCGAGCCCATGGCGGAACAAATTAAATCCGATTTCCGTTTGACCAATTTGGGTGACGAGGACATAAAGGGCTTCGGTCAACAGACCCTGTATACGCTTGAATCTGCCATATAGTATCTGGGCGGATATCGAAACGAAGAGTCTTATTTGCGGCCCGAACGTCGACGCACCAGGCGCGGGGCCGATCGCATGGAAATGTAGCCTTTTTTGGCTTTCGCCGGGGGCTCGGCCTGTTCGGGAACTGCGGTATGTGGATCCTTCGGGGCCCCTTGGGGTGGCGTCGTCTTAAGAAAATCACCATCATCAAACAGGGCCGAACTGTGCGCCCGGTTGGCACATCTGACCTCGATCAGGCGAAGCGTGTCTTTCACTGTCGGGTGACGGTTGGGCACGGCCATACCGGCCAGCAAATGCTGGCGGGCAATGGATTTAAGATTCTGGTTGATATCGGCGAACTTCATTTTTGGCTCGCACCACCGGGCGTACGAGGCAATTGTCCACGGGTGAGCCGGCAGGGGGCTTAACCCCCTGGGCTGACACCAGCGTTTAAAATCCGCCCAGGCTTTTCCTTGCAAGAGTGACGACAATACAGCGTTTCCGGTCTATCCGTGTTGGCTGCTGACAATACCGCCTTAAACGCTTTTAGAACAGCCCGGCAATACGCCCTTTATCGTCGATATGAATACTGTTGGCCGCAGGCACCCGGGGCAGGCCCGGCATGGTCATGATATCGCCACAGACGACGACCAGGAATTCTGCTCCGGCGGACAGACGCACCTCGCGGATCGGCACGACATGACCGCTTGGCGCACCCAATAGATTGGGGTCGGTGGAAAAACTGTACTGGGTTTTGGCCATGCAGACGGGGAAATGACCGTAATCTTTTTGGTAACCCTCTATTTGCTGGCGGATCTTCTTGTCGGCAATGACATCATCGGCGCCGTAAAGCGATGTGGCGACGGTGCGGATCTTGTTCCACAGGGTCATTTCATCGGGATACAGCGGATGGAAACTGGATTTTCCTTTTTCGATCACCTTGACTGCCGTTTTCGCCAGTTCTTCGGCGCCTGCTCCGCCATTGGCCCAGTGATCGGATTCAACGGCGACGATGCCCAGTTCTGCGCATTTTGCCTTAACAACGGCAACTTCGGCCGGTGTATCGGCGGAAAATTTGTTGATTGCAACGATCGGCGGCACGCCAAAATGGCGAATGTTGGAAACATGCCGTTCCAGGTTGGCAAGTCCGGCTTCGACCGCTTCTATATTTTCTTCCTTCAAATCCTTTCGTTCGACACCCCCGTGCATTTTAAGCGCCCGAATGGTTGCCACCAAAACCACCAGGTCGGGTTTCAGGCCAGCCTTGCGGCATTTGATGTCAAAAAATTTCTCGGCTCCCAAATCGGCACCGAAACCGGCTTCGGTGACCACGTAGTCGGTCAGTTTAAGCGCCGTTTTGGTGGCGATGATGGAATTGCAGCCATGGGCGATGTTGGCAAACGGGCCGCCGTGGATGAAGGCCGGGTTGTTTTCCAGCGTCTGCACCAGGTTGGGCATCATGGCATCTTTCAAAAGCGCCGACATGGCGCCGTGGGCCTTCAAATCCTTGGCCGTTACCGGATGACGGTCGCGGCCTTCGCCGACGATGATATTGCCCAGGCGACGCTGTAGGTCTTTTAAATTTTTTGACAGGCACAGGATGGCCATGACTTCCGAGGCCACGGTGATATCAAAACCGCCCTGGCGTGGCGCGCCGTTGGCCACACCGCCCAGCGAGGTGACAATATCGCGCAAGGACCGGTCGTTCATATCCATGGCACGGCGCCAGGTAATGCGGCGGTTATCAAGCAACGTATTGCCATATTCGCGCCAGTGGATGTGATTGTCGATCATCGCCGAAAGTAGATTGTTGGCGGCCCCGATGGCATGGAAATCGCCCGTGAAATGCAGGTTGATGTCTTCCATGGGAACAACCTGGGAATAGCCGCCGCCCGCAGCACCGCCCTTTAAGCCAAAACATGGGCCAAGGCTGGGCTCGCGCAGACAAATCATGGTTTTTTTGCCGATCCGGTTCAAACCATCGCCAAGGCCAACCGTCGTCGTCGTCTTGCCTTCACCGGCCGGTGTGGGAGAAATTGCCGTAACCAGAATCAGTTTGCCATCGGGCTTTTTGTCCATGCTTTTGATGAAATCCAGCGAAATCTTGGCTTTGTAGTGACCATAAGGTTCCAGATGTTCATCTTTAATGCCCAACGCACTCGCGGCGATCTTGGTAATCGGCTGCATCTTTGCCATCTGAGCGATCTCGATGTCGCTTTTTGGCTTCTTGTGCTGGTCGTGTTTGCCTGCCGGTGCTTTTTTTGCTTTACCCTTTGTCGCGGCCATGATCCGTCTCCCTGTTAAAACCCTGTAGTGATACTGACAGAATTGACACCCTTTTGGGTAGGACCTTCCGGCCCTAGAGCGACATATCCTGACGTATTTCGGTCTTAATGAGAGAGTTTCAGGAGGTTCCGTCTTCCAGCGAATAGCCTTCGCCGCGAACCGTCCGGATAACATCTGCCGCACCATGGGAATTTAACGCCACGCGAAGCCTGCGGACATGAACATCGACGGTGCGATCTTCCACATAGACATCCCTTCCCCAGGCCAGGTCGAGCAAGCGATCACGGGACAACACCCGGCCCGGACGTTCCATCAAAGCCTTTAGCAATCGAAATTCCGTCGGTCCCAGATGAATGGCATTACCGGCCCTGACCACCTTGTGGGCGGCCAGGTCCATTTCAATGTCGCCACAGGACAAGGTTTCGCCGGCGAGATCAGGGTTCATGCGGCGCAGCAGGGCACGCACGCGGGCCAACATTTCCCGTGGCGAAAACGGTTTGACCACGTAATCATCGGCCCCGCTGTCCAGCCCCTGAACGCGGTCGTTTTCTTCGCCGCGTGCGGTCAGCAAAATAATCGGGATATTTTTTGTCGCCGCCCCGTCGCGCAGGCGATGACAAAGGTCTATACCGCTCAACCCCGGCAGCATCCAGTCAAGAATGGCTAAGTCCGGGATTTGCTCTTGCGCCAGGGCCAGCCCTTCTTCACCGTCCTGGGCGATGATCGTTCTAAAACCTGCTTTTTCCAGGTTGTAGCTGAGCATTTCGGCCTGCGGAGCTTCATCTTCAACGATCAGGATAAGAGGTTCCATCAGCTATCTGTCCTTATGGCCCGGTCACCGGGTCCGGGTCGACCACCGTGGCGCTGGTCTGGTCATCTTTTTGGCGTTCATCCTGGGGAATGTCGCCATGAGCGATGAAATGAACATATTCGGCAATGTTTGTCGCGTGGTCCCCCATGCGTTCGATGTTCTTGGCGATGAACAGCAGGTGCGTGCACGGCGTAATATTGCGTGGATCTTCCATCATATAGGTCAGCAACTCGCGAAACAAACTGGTGTGTAGCTGATCAACTTCCTTGTCCTTGGCCCTGACGTCGGCGGCCTTGTCAGCATCTCGTTCGACATAGGAATCAAGAACGTTCTTGATCATACCCTGGACCAGGTCGGCCATGCGCGAAATCGTTTTGGATGCGCCACCGACCGGTTCAGATTGCATCAAAGTGATCGCCCGCTTGGCGACATTCTTGGCGTAATCGCCGATCCGTTCAAGATTGCTTGCCGTTTTCAAACCCGCAATGACGGCGCGCAGGTCTTCTGCCATGGGCTGGCGCAACGCCAACAGATTTATGGCGCGGTTATCAAGATCCATTTCCATGCGATCAAGGACCACATCATTGGCAATAACCCGCTGGGCTAAATCAATGTCGCGCCTGACAAGCGCTTCAATGGCATCGGCCAATTGCTGTTCCGCCACCCCGCCCATTTCGGCGATAATGGTTTCCATGTGGTTCAGTTCGTCATCGAATGACTTGACGATATGTTCCTTGGGCATTGCCGTTTCCTTTTCAAAATCGCCGGGCTGGATCAGCCAATGCGACCGGTAATATAAGCCTGTGTGCGATCATCTTCGGGCGTCGTGAATATTTTCTTGGTATCGCCCTTTTCGACCAACACCCCCATGTGGAAAAACGCTGTGGTTTGCGACACCCTGGCCGCCTGCTGCATGGAATGAGTAACCATGACGATGGTATAGTTTTCTCGAAGATCGTCGATCAATTCTTCTATTCTTGCCGTCGCAATGGGATCAAGTGCCGAACAGGGTTCGTCCATCAAGATAACATCGGGTGAAACGGCGATGGCGCGCGCGATGCACAAACGCTGTTGCTGTCCCCCCGAAAGACCCGTTCCCGGCGCCTGCAATCGATCTTTGACTTCATCCCACAGCCCGGCGCGCACCAAACTGGTCATGACAACTTCATCCAGCATGGCCTTGTCTTTGGTCAGGCCGTGAATGCGGGGGCCATAGGCGACATTGTCGTAGATCGACTTGGGAAACGGATTTGCCTTTTGGAAGACCATCCCCACCCGACGACGCAGGGAAACCACATCGAGGGATTTACTGATTATGTCCTCTTGATCCATTTCAATGCTGCCGTTGACCCGGCACCCATCGATCACATCATTCATGCGGTTGACGCATCGAAGGAAGGTCGATTTGCCGCACCCCGACGGGCCGATCAGCGCCGTCACCTGATGTTCGGGGATATCCAGATCAATCCCGAACAAGGCCTGCTTGTCGCCATAGAAGACGTTGACGTCACGGGCCGTGATCTTGGCCGACACCCCCTTGGGTACCGCGTGCAGATACGATGTTTCATGTTGTACGTTCATGACTTTTTCCCGTTAACCATTTTCACCACCGACGTTCAAATTTCTTCCTGAGGATCACCGCCGAGAGGTTCATGATGATCAGGAAGGCCAGCAGGACCAAAATCCCCGCCGCCGTCTTGGCGACGAATGCGCGTTCAGGGCTATCCGCCCAGATGAATATTTGCACCGGCAAGGTTGTTGCCGGGTCCACCACACTGGCCGGGATATCGACTATAAAGGCGATCATGCCGATCATCAGCAACGGGGCCGTTTCGCCCAAGGCCTGGGCCAGGCCAATAATGGCACCGGTCATGATGCCCGGCATGGCCAACGGCAGGACGTGGTGAAACACGGCCTGCATGCGCGTCGCCCCCAAACCCAGCGCCGCCTGGAATATGGACGGTGGCACCGCTTTTAAGGCCGACCTGGCGGCAATAATAATGGTCGGCAGGGTCATCAATGCCAACACCATGCCGCCGACCAGCGGTGCCGAACGGGGCAGCCCCATAAAGTTCAAGAACACCGCCAACCCCAGCAGGCCGAACACGATGGACGGTACGGCGGCCAGGTTGTTGATGTTGATTTCGATGAAATCCGTGATCCTGTTTTTAGGCGCGAAGGCTTCAAGATAAATGGACGACAACACACCGATGGGAAAGGCCAGCCCGAAACAGACCAGCAGGGTATAGAACGAGCCTTTGACAGCCCCCAGGATCCCGGCCATTTCCGGCTCGCGGGAATCGCCGCCGGTGAAGAAGCGAATATTGAAACGAAGTTCGACCAGGCCTTTTGCCGTCAACGTATCAATCCAGCCGATTTGTTTATCACCCAACTGACGTTCGTTTTCGGCCAAATTCGTATCGATCTGGCCTTTGACATACATATCGACGTCGTCCGATACGGGCAGGGCCACCTGAAGCGTTTGCCCAATGATCGCGGGATCGGCAAGGACCATATCGCGCAGTTCGAACTCGGCACCGGGGCTGAGCAACTTATTCAGTTTTCTTTTGTCGCGGCGTTTACTGACGTCGGGGAAAACAACGCGAAGCGCCTTGCGCGCCAGTTTTTGATAATCCGCGCCATAGAGCGCCTGCCTGTTACGTTCGCCATCGCCATAAATAATATCGGCATCGAAAACGATAGGCAGGCTGACTTCCGTTTGCCTGAACGCACTGTGGCCCATAACAATCAGCGAGACAAAAATGCTACCCAGCATCAGCAACGCCAGGGCGATAGCCGCAATTCCATACAAGCGGAAACGGCGTTCCGCCCGATGCCGCTTTTTCAGCATCTTCTGTTCCGTGTCAGTCATATTTTTCCCGGTATTTCTTGACCACCCGAAGCGCGATCATGTTCAGCACCAGGGTAACGGCGAACAACATCAGGCCCAATGCAAACGCGGCCAGGGTTTTGGGGCTGTCGAATTCCTGATCGCCCGTCAACAATGTAACAATTTGCACGGTAACCGTGGTCACCGCTTCTAGCGGGTTCGCCGTCAGGTTAGCCGACAGTCCTGCCGCCATAACGACGATCATGGTTTCACCGATGGCCCGCGATGTCGCCAGCAACATGGCCCCGACGATGCCGGGCAAGGCCGCCGCCAAAACCACCTTGCGGATGGTTTCAGATTGCGTTCCTCCCAGCCCCAAAGAGCCTTCGCGCAGGCTTTGCGGCACGGCGCGAATGACGTCATCGGATAACGACGACACCAGCGGAATAATCATGATGCCCATGGCAAGACCGGCGGCCAGGGCGCTTTCCGATGATATCTCGATGCCGGCCCCGTCGCCGGCCCCACGCAACATCGGCCCCAGAACCAGGGCGGCGAAAAAGCCGTAGACCACTGTTGGAATACCAGCCAGAATTTCCAGGATGGGTTTGACCACATTGCGCACGTTGCGCGAGGCGTATTCAGCCAGGTAAATGGCCGCCATCAAGCCTAAGGGGGCGGCGACAATCATCGCGATGGCGCTGATCAACAGCGTTCCGGCCAGTAACGGAAGGGCGCCGAAAGCGCCGGACGATCCGACCTGATCGGCCCGGATTGCTATTTGCGGGCTCCATTGCAGGCCAAACAGAAAATCGGTGACCGGTACGGATTCAAAAAACCGCACTGATTCAAAAAGCAGCGATGCGATGATGCCAATGGTCGTTAAAATAGCGATCGTGGAAGAGAGGATAAGGATCCAGAGGATCACCCCTTCCACGATCTTCCGCCTGGCGGGGCTCAGCGTGACGTACATCCGGCCTCCACTGAAATAGTCCCGTCCTGGCGGTAGAGATGAAAGTGGTGAAAAGACACTGTTTTTGGGTTTATCAATTCAAACACTTTCATTTTCCCTGGCTTTCTAACGATCCGGATTACATGGACAGGTTAGAAAAACTGGTCGCTGCCTTGCGGAAGCTTTTGCGTTCGGCTTCCGGCATGGGGATCAAGCCCTTGTCCGTCAGGTAACCTTCTTCACCCCAGGCTTTGTCCGAGGTGAATTCGTTCAGGAATTCTGCAATTCCGGCAACTTTGCCGACGTGGGCTTTCTTGACGTAGAAGAACAAGGCCCGCGATACCGGGTAGGCACCATCGGCTATGTTTTCAAACGTCGGATCGACGTTGTCGATGGTCGTCCCTTGAACCTTGTCGGTGTTCTGATCCAGGAAGCTGTATCCGAAGATGCCCAGGGCATCTTGGTTGGCGTCCAGCTTCTGGACGATCAGGTTGTCATTTTCACCGGCTTCAATATAGGCACCGTCTTCACGGACCGTGTGGCACAGCGACTTGTAAGCCTTCTTGTCGGTCTTTTTAAGGGCCTTGATCCAGGAGATCTGCTTGCAACCGCCTTCCATGGCCAATTCGGCGAAGGCATCACGGGTTCCCGACGTGGGCGGGGGCCCAAGAACTTCGATCTTGATCGCAGGCAGGGACGCATTGACATCCTTCCAGGTTTTGTACGGGTTGGCCTGGGTCTTGCCTTCACCGGCGGGAACATCTTTGGCCAGGGCCAGGAAGATATCCTTCAATGTCAGGTTCAAATGGCCTGCTTTTTTGGACCGGGCGATAACGATACCATCATATCCGATCTTGATTTCGGTGATCTCTTTGACCCCGTTTGAAGCACACTTTTTGACTTCGCTTTTTTTGATCCGGCGAGACGCGTTTGCAATGTCCGGGTGTTTGTCGCCAACACCGGCGCAAAACAGTTTCAAGCCGCCACCCGATCCCGTGCTTTCAACAACCGGGGTTTTAAAACTTGTCGAACGACCGAAGCGTTCGGCGACCGTGGTGGCGAAGGGGAATACCGTCGAGGACCCGACAACGCTGATCTGTTCACGGGCCTGGGCGTCATGCCCTTGAGCGAAAACCGCTCCGGCCAGAGCCGCAGATACGATAATTTTTTTGAACATTTACAAGTTCTCCATTCAATTCATTCATGCCTCTGTGACGACACATGCCGTCAATACGCAGGACAATAGAATTTGAACGGGTCGCTTTTATGACGATTGTGTTACGGTTTTATGACACCTGTTTGGTGCCATCTGGCAGATAAACACTGAACGTGCTGCCCTGGCCAATTTCGCTGCTAATGGCGAAGCGCCCACGATGGCGGCTGACAATATGTTTAACGATGGCCAAGCCCAGGCCGGTACCGCCCATCTGCCGGGAACGCCCCTTGTCGATACGGTAAAAGCGTTCCGTCAGCCTTGGAATATGCTCAGACGCAATGCCTTCCCCGGTATCGGAAATTTCAATGCACAGCCCGCTTGTGCCAATATCGGGAATGCGCGGGCACAAGTTGGCGCTGATCTCGACCCGGGATTCTTCGGGCGTATACTTGATGGCGTTATCCAGCAAATTGGTGAAAACCTCGCTCAGTTCATCGGCATCACCGGGAATGTCGGGCATTGCCTCAAGGCCCACCCGAACAATGTCGATCTTGCGATTCGTCGCCTTGACCGACAGGACGTCAACAACACGGCCAATGACCACGGCCACATTTACTTCGCCGCCCGGCCGAATATGTTCATTGGCTTCAACCTTCGACAAGGACAGCAGATCGTCAATAAGGCGGGCCATGCGCCGGGCCTCGCCATTCATGATGCCAAGGAACCGTTCCCGGGCCTGGGGATCATCGCGGGCCGAATCAGACAGGGTTTCGATAAATCCAACCAACGAAGACAGGGGCGAACGCAGTTCATGGGACACGTTGGCAACAAAGTCGGCACGCATCTGCTGAGCGTTCCTGGCCAGGGTTATATCGTGAAAGGCGATCATCACCCGGACCGCCCCCGCGGCACCGGGCGCAACGGCAACGGCATGCATTTCCAAAGTATGGGGAACGGGAACAGAAAAGTTGATTTCAACCATCCGTGATTTAGCCCCCGCCAGCACCTCATCAATCGCTTTCAGTGCCTGGGGATGGCGCAGGGAGGCGGCAAAATCACGATCACGCACCGAGCCTTCGAACATATCATCGGCGGACTGATTGGCGGCAATAATCCGCCGCCGTCCATCAAGCAACAGCACAGGGTCGGGAAGAGCATCCAGGATGGCCGCGGCAATCGCCGTATCGATGGTCTGAACCCGGTCATCGATGACTTTTTCTTCCTGCCGACTTACCCACAATCCACCACCGGCGACGATCAGGGCGGCAACAGTAAACGCCGGCCACGGCGCGATGTGCCCCAGCAATTCAAGGACGCCCAACGCGACCAATGCCGGCAACAAAAACAGCAGGGGTCCGAAAAAGGATGCAGGTATTTTCATGTCAGGACGTTCCCATACCGGACCGTTCCCGGCAACATTCAATATTTTCAATTCGTTTAATCGCCTGTCGGCTGAAAATTAGTATTCACCATGTTATCAACTGGATCATGACAATTTAATGACAGTTAAAATTTGTGATTTAACGTTCAAAAGCGTACGATATGAATAGATGGTTTAGAAGGCTAAGTAATTGGTGTCTTTTTTAACACCCCGTTATTCGGGAAGAAGTTAGAAGGATAATAATTAATGAAACCCTTCCACATGTCGCCCACCCTGATGACAGGGCATATCCAGATAGATACCGAACACGAGCACCTGCTGGTCTTGCTCAATCAATTCGACCGCCTTCTCAAAACCAATGATGATGAAGGATGCGCCGCCACACTCACAGAATTAACCGAAGCCCTGGAAAATCACCTTATCAACGAAGAAAATATTCTGAAGGGCCATCGCTACCCTGGCGTTGCCAAACACATTGAACAGCATGAAGCAGCTAAAAACGCCTTCCTCGAGCTCGTAAAAGAATCCCGGCAGAACGGTTACGGACTCAATTTTTCCGACAAGCTGATCGCCATATTGGCGGACGACCTGATCACGGCCGACCTGGATTTCAAAATCTATCTGGAAAAAATGGCCCACAAAGGCTGATCAACCCTTCCCGCTCACGCAAGAATGACTGTGTGACTTGAAGGGAAAAATGGTGCCCCCGGGGAGAATCGAACTCCCACTCCCTTACGAGAACTGGATTTTGAATCCAGCGCGTCTACCAGTTCCGCCACAGGGGCCCCGTATCGGAAGCGGCCATAATAGTCATGGGCGGGTCGCGGTCAATCGGGAAATCATGCAAAGCGAATTTACGGGGATTGCCGCAGGCCTCCGGGGCTGGTAAACCTTCGCCGCGCGCGCTGTAAACTGCGGTTTTTCGATATATAAGAAGGATGAAGCCCAAGTGATCCGAGGACTTTACGATTGGACCATGTCCCTGGCCGGCCACCGCCATGCCCTGTGGGCACTGGCAGCGGTATCCTTCGTCGAAAGCTCTATATTTCCGATCCCGCCGGATATTATTTTGATTCCCATGGTGCTGGCGGCCCGTGAAAAGGCTTGGCAATTCGCCCTGGTCTGCACGATTTCGTCCGTCCTGGGCGGTTTGGCCGGGTACGCCATTGGCTTTTTCCTGTTTGATTCGGTCGGCAAGCCCATGCTGGATTTTTATGGATACGGCGAAAAATTCGGCTTGTTTCAGGGCTATTACAACGAATGGGGAGCGTGGATTGTCGGCGGTGCCGGAATTACACCGTTCCCCTACAAGGTGATCACCATCGCCAGCGGCGTCACCGGACTGGACCTTGTGGTGTTCACGGTCGCTTCGGTGTTGTCCCGTGGTGTGCGGTTCTTCCTGGTCGCCGGCCTGTTGTGGCATTTTGGGCAACCGATTCGCATATTCATAGAGGCGCACCTGGGTAAACTGGCCACGGCCTTTTTCATTTTGCTGGTGGGCGGGTTCGCGGCGATCAAATATATTTTATAAATGCCCGAAGGCGGTTATATCTGGAACATGACCCTTGAACGCCTGACCCCCTGGATGATCGTCGCCGTTGGCGTTGCGTCCCTGTCGATGGCCCTTTTGGCCGAACACATGTTCGACCTGGAACCCTGCATCTTGTGCCTGTATCAACGCCTGCCCTTTGTAGCGACGGCGTTGCTGGCGCTTGTGGCGCTTAAACTACCCACAGGGTCTGCCGCTATTCCCTTGATCATTGTTGTGTGCGCCCTGGCCTATCTGGCTGGAGCGGGGGTAGCGGTTTATCATGTGGGCGTCGAACAACATTGGTGGATATCCGGCTGTTCAGGGTCGACGGCAACGGAACTGTCGTTCGATCAGTTTCGGTCGTCCCTGGGTGGCAAGCCTGAAAAATCCTGCGACGATGTGGACTGGACCCTGTTCGGCATTAGCATGGCAACGTATAATGTGGCGTTTTCTGCGGCGATGGCGGCAGTTTCGTTCCTGGCGGCACACCTGATCTGGAAAAATCATGACCCGAAAAAAACCGACACGGTACAAACACCTGCCCGGTGACTTAAGCAAAGAACAGATAATCGACCGCATTATCCGCGTCGATCAGGCCGGTGAATATGGCGCCGTCAGAATTTACGAAGGCCAGTTAAGTGTGCTTGGAAAATCCGCCAAGGGCCCGGTGATCGCCCACATGCTGGATCAGGAAAAAGAACACCTTGAGGCCTTTTCAGGCATGGTTGCCAAACGCAGAGTGCGCCCCACAGCATTGATGCCACTGTGGCACCTGGCCGGGTTCGCCCTGGGTGCCGGCACCGCCCTGTTGGGCGAAAAGGCCGCCATGGCCTGTACCGTCGCCGTCGAAGAAGTGATCAACGAACACTATACAGAACAGGTCAAGAAGCTTGATGAAATGGGCACGGAAGAAAGACCCTTGCGCGATGTTTGCGAAAAATTCCGCCAGGAAGAACTAGAACATCGCGACACAGGGCTTGAGCACGGTGCAGAACAAACGCCGGGATATGAAGGATTGAGCGCCGTGGTCAAGACCGGGTCGCGCTTTGCCATCTGGTTATCCGAACGGGTTTGACCTATTCCCGCGGGCGTTCGTGACGGCGAATAAGGCCTGAAATAATCCCCCGGAACGTGCGTACTTCCTGCTCGGTCATTTTGGCACGCTGGAACATATTGCGGATTGTCCGGATCATGGCCGGGCGTTTTTCCGGTGGCCGCAGAAAGCCACAATCATCGAGTTCGCTTTCCAGGTGTTCGAACATGCCAATCAATTCCTGTTTATTGGCCTGGCGGGTGCTTTTGCTCATGCGCACATCGGCACCAAGCGTGCCGTCGCCCGCCTGATACCATTCATACCCCACCAGCAAAACAGCCTGCGCCAAATTGATCGAGGCGAATGTCGGGTTCATGGGCACCGAGATTATGGAGTCAGCCAAGGTGACATCATCGTTATTAAGGCCCCATGCCTCGCGCCCAAAAAGCACGCCAGGGCGACCACCAGCGGCAAATATTTCACGCATTTCCGCCGCCGCCGCACGCGGCGTCAGTACCGGCTTGGTCAAGTCGCGGTCCCGCGCCGTGGTCGCATAAACATGGCTTAAATCGGCGATAGCCGCTGATGTGGTTTCGAATACCTGCACACCGTCAAGCACGATTTCGGCACCCGATGCCGGTTTGATGGCGTGTTCGTTCGGCCAACCATGCACCGGGGCGACCAGGCGCATGTCGCCCAGCGCATTATTCAACATGGCCCGCGCCGCCATGCCGATATTTTCGCCCAGTTGCGGTTCAACCAGGATGATTGCGGGCGTGTCTTTTGATGCGGTGGCGCTCGTTTTAGGGAGCCGCCGGGGAGGAGCAGATGAAGCCATTAAAAAACCTTGGTGCCAACCCCATCGCGGTAAAGCTTGTAAACAATACTGTCGCGCAGGGCGTTGTAGGAAGCGTCGATAACGTTAGGTGACACCCCAACGGTCGACCAGTGGGCGCCATGGGCGTCGGCAGATTCGATCATCACCCGTGTAACGGCCGCCGTAGCATCACCCGGGGTTAGAATTCGCACCTTGTAATCGACCAGGCGCAAATCCGTCAATTGCGGATAGATCGGCAATAGCACTTTGCGTAATGCCGCATCCAGCGCGTTGACCGGACCGTTGCCTTCGGCCACCGTCATGAACGGATCGCCGTCCACTTCCAACTTAACTGTCGCTTCGGACTGGGTGATCAGGTCGCCCTTGGCATTCCAGCGTCGCTCGTCGATGACGCGAAAGCTGGTGCCCTTGAAATAATCCGGCACCTGGCCCATCTTGCGGCGGGCCAGCAGCTCGAAACTGGCTTCGGCACCATCATAGGCGTAGCCACTGAATTCCCGTTGTTTAACCAGGTCCACAAGTTCCGAAACCTTGTCCCCGGCGGCATCGATATCCAGCCCAATTTCACGGAACCGGGCGAGAATGTTTGAACGCCCCGCCTGATCGGAGACCACAATATGGCGCTGGTTGCCAACGATTGCCGGATCCACGTGTTCGTAACTGCGGGGGTCTTTTTCGACCGCGGAAACATGCAGCCCCCCCTTGTGGGCGAAGGCAGAATCCCCGACATAGGGCGCGCTGCGATCCGAACTGCGGTTCAGATGTTCATCCAGAACCCGCGACACACGGGTCAACTGGGTCAAGTCATCTTTCGAGATGCCCGTCTCGTAACCCATCTTCAACATCAGCGACGGAATGATGGTAATCAGGTTGGCATTGCCGCAGCGCTCACCCAGGCCATTCAGCGCGCCTTGGACCTGACGCACCCCGGCCCGGACGGCGGCAAGAGAATTAGCCACCGCATTGCCGGTATCGTCATGGCAATGAATACCCAGCTTGCTGCCCGGAACATGCGTGCAAACTTCCGTGACGATATCGGTGATTTCATGGGGAAGAGTACCGCCATTTGTATCGCACAACACGATCCAGCGGGCACCGGCGTCATGGGCGGCCTTCAGGCAGCGCAAGGCAAACTGCGGATTTTCCTTGTAGCCGTCGAAAAAATGTTCGGCGTCAAACAATACTTCATCAATTTTTTTCGCAACATGGGCGATGCTGTCGGAAATCATGGCGACGTTTTCGTCGTGTTCAATTTCCAGCGCCACATCGACGTGGAAATCCCATGTCTTGCCGACCATACAGATGGCACTGGTGCCGCCGTCAAGCAGGGCCTTAAGACCGGGGTCGTTGTCGGTGCTGCGCCCGGCCCGACGGGTCATGCCAAACGCCGTCAAACGCGCCCTGGACAGTTTCGGTGGTGAATTGAAAAACGCATCATCCGTCGGGTTGGCACCGGGCCAGCCGCCTTCGATATAGTCGATCCCAAGGCGATCCAGTTCTTCGGCGATCAATTCCTTGTCCGACGCATTGAAATCGACACCCTGGGTCTGAGCACCATCCCGCAAGGTGACGTCATATAAATAAACACGATTATCGCTCATGGTTGCGATACTTCCCCAACAATCTAAGCATTATGAACGCCGGACAATGACGAATTTATCCCGCGGGCTCAAGGTTTTCCGAATATTAACAATTTACACCGGATACTCATTCAATACCGAAGCTTGTTTCGAATTCATCAATAATTATATAAAGTCTTGTAAAGATGGATATTTCTACAATACGAAAGTTCCATTTGCCCGATAATGGCCCGGACTTGATATGACGATGGCGAATAAATCAGATCCCGATAATGTCAGCGATCAGGAAAACGCCGACTTTCTCGCCTTCCAGGAGAAGGTTCGGGGCAGTAACATCAATGAGCAGACGTTACTGGCGACGGACTACTTAAATCATTTCAACGAAATCGTGATGTTACTGGAAATGGTTCCAGACATGCCCGAGATTCTGGATGACGCCAAGGAATGGCAACCCAGAGGTTACAAGGAACATATGCTGCAAAGCTCGTTTTCCGATCGTGAACTGGCGGCCGAAGCCTACGACCATGTTCCCAAAAAATTCCGCGACCCCTTTGAGCAAACCCTCGCCCAGACCGACAAATTGATCGCCACCAGCATCGAACGCCTGGAGCGGGATATGGAACTGCACAATGAAGACCTGCTACGGGAAAACGCCGTCGCCCTGAGCCGGGTTATTCAGCGGTTGCTGGATGTCGCCTCGGGCATCATCAACGGCAGCGCCAGCACCATGGACCAAAGCGAAATCGATAGCCTGATCGGCTAACGAACAGTCGCCGTTCCTACCTTCTCGTTTCGTCTTTCCCTCCCCCTCTCCTCGTCATTCCCGCGTAGGCTGGAATCTAGCAGGCATCAAAGAACTGGATTCCCGCCTGCGCGGGAATGACGGTATAGGATTATTCTCGCCGCCAGGTGGTGCCACCTGAGCTATCTTCAAGAACAATCCCCTTGTCGGCTAGGTCGTCGCGGATTTTATCTGATAGGACAAAATCCTTGTCGGCGCGGGCCTGGGTGCGTTGCTCAATCAGGGCATCGATATCGACCTCTTCGATAGCCACTCCCGCCTTCGGTTTCCATTTAAACCACTCGACAGGGTTTTGTTGGAGAATTCCAAGAGCCTGACCTGCTCCAAGTAGACTTTCTTTATATGGAGCTAGGTCTTGCGTCCAACCACCAGTCCCCATTGAAGAATTCAGTTCATTCAGAATTATGTGCAGTTGAGCAAGAGCTTTTGGCGTATTTAGATCGTCAGAAAGCGCCTCTGCAATTTTTTCTGGCACCGCTGGAATCTGTTCAATTTTTGCCGCTCCCAACTTTTGCAGAGCTATATAAAAACGATCTAATACGTGCTTTGCTTCTGAAATACTGGCCTTGGTGAAGTCCAGTGGCTGACGGTAGTGGGTCTTGAGCAACGCCAGACGGATCGCTTCGCCGGGGAATTCGTCAAGCAGGTCGTGCACGGTGTAAAAGTTGCCAAGGCTTTTTGACATCTTTTCGCCTTCGACCATCAGGTAGCCGTTGTGCATCCAGTACTTTGCCATCACTTCGGTGCCATGACTGCACCGGCTTTGCGCGATTTCGTTTTCGTGGTGCGGGAAGATAAGATCCTGGCCGCCGCCGTGGATGTCGAATTCAGGCCCCAAATACTTGTTGCTCATGGCCGAACATTCCAGATGCCAACCGGGGCGACCAAATCCCCAGGGGCTGTCCCAGCCGGGTTCGCCGCCAAAAGAGGGCTTCCACAGCACAAAATCGGCGGGGTCTTTTTTGTAAGGTGCGATCTCGACCCGGGCGCCTGCGATTATTTCATCCCGGTTATGGCCCGACAGTTTGCCGTATTCGCCCCACGACGAAACAGCGAACAACACGTGACCGTCGGCCTCATAAGCGTTGCCCTTGGCTAACAGGACCTCGATCATCGCGATCATTTCCGGAATGTGGTCGGTGGCGCGCGGCTCTTCGTCGGGCGACAGCGTGTTCAGCGCCGCCATATCCTGATGGTACACGGCGGTGGTGCGTTCGGTGATAACGCGTATATCTTCACCGGTTTCGGCGGCCTTGGCGTTTATTTTGTCATCCACGTCCGTGATGTTTCGAACGTAGGTGACATTTGCATACTGGCTTTTAAGAAGACGGTAGAGCACGTCAAAAACCACCACCGGGCGGGCATTGCCGATGTGGGCGGTGTCATAAACGGTCGGCCCGCACACATACATGCGCACGTGGTCTATATCAATGGGCGTGAAGGGCTCTTTTTTGCGGCTCAGGGTATTGTGAATTCGCAGGGCCACGGCCTTACCCCCGCAACCGTGTCATCGCCCGTTCAGGGCCAATCAGCGGCAACAATAATTTAAGTTCAGGGCCGTGATCAAAGCCGGTCAGCGCCAGACGCAACGGCAAGAACAGCTCTTTCCCCTTGCGTCCGGTGGCATCCTTAACGGCACCGGTCCAGCTTTTCCAGGTGCTGTCATCCCAAGGTTCCGGTGGCAACAGGGCGGCGGCAGCGGTCATAAATTCGGCATCATCAATAACCGGGTCGATGTTTCCAAAACACACCCTGTGCCACTGCAAGACGTCATCAAAGCGGGACAGGTTTGGCCGGATAGCGTCCCAGAACCGGGCGTCCACATCATCCAGCTTCAGCGCCGCCAGATGATCGGCCACATCGGCAAAATCAAGGCTATGCAAGACCGCCGCATTCAAAGCGCTTAACTGGTCCGGGTCGAACTTGGGCGTCCCCCGCCCGGTGTGGCTGATTTCAAAATCCTGGGCGATGGCTGCCAGGTTGGCGCGGGGCTCGATGGCGTCCGATGTGCCGATATGCGCCAGATAGCTGTTCAACGCCATGGCCTCGATGCCGTCCTCGCGCAAGGAAGCGACGCTAAGCGAACCCAATCGCTTGGACAGGCCCTTGCCGCCGATATCGGTCAACAACGGTACGTGGGCGAACTTGGGCGGCATGGCGCCAAGGGCTTCGAACAACTGTATTTGCACCGCCGTATTGGCGACATGATCTTCGCCCCGAATGACATCGGTAACCTTCATGTCGATATCGTCCAGCGCCGAGGGCATCATATACAAGTAACTGCCGTCGCCGCGGATCAGCACGGGATCGCTTAAATTCGCCCCGTTAAAACGAACATCGCCGCGCACCAGATCGACCCATTCAATTTCGCTATGATCCAGCTTGAAGCGCCAATGGGGTTTACGGCCTTCTGCTTCATAATCCTTAATTTGCTGATCGCTTAAGGACAGTCCTGCGCGGTCATAAATCGGTGGCTTGCCGCTGGATAACTGCCGCTTTCGTTTAAAAACCAGTTCTTCGGGTGTTTCATAGCACGCATAAAGGCGGTCCATGTCGCGCAAGTCATCGACCGCGGCATGATAGCGGTCAAGGCGGGCCGATTGCCGTTCGAGCTGGTCCCAGGACAGGCCCAGCCAGGTCAGGTCGCGTTCGATGGCATCGGCGAATTCAGGGGTCGAGCGTTCGGCATCTGTATCGTCAAAACGAAGGATGAAACGGCCGTTCTGGGCGCGCGCATGAAGCCAGTTGACGAGCGCCATACGGGCGTTGCCAACGTGCAGTAAACCGGTCGGGCTGGGAGCGAAACGAACAATGGTCATTTGGTGGTGGTATCACTTTCCAAAACGTGGCCGGTAAATCCGTTGGTGATCGGATAGCGGCGGTCGCGCCCAAAAGCGCGGGATGAGATTTTAACGCCCGGCGGCGCCTGGCGGCGTTTATATTCGGCCCGGTCAAGCATATGCCAGATCCTTTCGACGATTGCCATATCGTGACCACGGGCAGCAATATCGCGCAAGGATTGCTCCCCTTCGATCAGGCCGTGCAGGATATCATCCAGTTTGTCATAGGGCGGCAAACTGTCTTCATCTTTTTGATCGGGTTTCAGTTCAGCCGATGGCGGTTTGGTGATCACCCGGTCCGGCATAGCCCGCCCTTGCGGGCCCAGCGCATCGGCAGGGCGATGCTCGTTGCGCCAGCGTGACAGCGCAAAAACGGTGGTCTTGTAAATGTCCTTTAGCACAGAATATCCACCGCACATGTCGCCATAAAGGGTCGCATACCCCACCGACATTTCCGATTTGTTGCCCGTCGAAAGCACCATATGGCCAAACTTGTTGGACAGCGCCATCAGGGTGACCCCCCGGGATCGGGCCTGGATGTTTTCTTCCGTCGTATCGGAACCGTATTGGGCGAAAGCGTCCTTCAACATGATATCAAATGCGCCCATCGCCGGTTCTATGGATATCGTATCCAGACGGCAGCCCAACAAACGGGCCACTTCGGCGGCGTCATCCAGACTGTCCTGCGAGGTATAGGGCGACGGCATCATCACACAGTGGACCCGCTCAGGCCCCAGGGCGTCAACGGCGACGACGGCGCTAAGCGCACTGTCGATCCCGCCCGACAATCCAATCAAAACTCCGGGAAAACGGTTCTTGTTAACGTAATCGCGAAGCCCCAGGCAGACCGCGTGATAAACCGCTTCGGTATTGTCCGAAGGGAGTTCGATTGCGGCATCTTCACAGACCCACCGTTTTTCGACGCACCGCCACGTGTTGGTGGCAACGACCCTTTGCCAAGACGGCAAGCGGACACCAAGCGTTCCATTTCCATGCACGACAAAACTGTCGCCATCGAACACCAGTTCGTCCTGACCGCCAACCTGATTGACATAAATCAGGCCCAGACCAGATTCGGTGGCGCGTGCACGGGCATAATCCAGTCGAACGTGCTTTTTATCGAGTTCGTAGGGAGAACCGTTCAGCACAACAAGAAGATCCGCTCCTTGTTTGCTCAGGTTTTCCGTCACCGCCGGTTTCCACATGTCTTCACAGACCATGACACCCAGTTTGAGCCCCCGGAATGGCATGGGTTCGGGCAGGTTAGCCGCAGAAAAAATCCGCTTTTCGTCAAACACGCCATAATTGGGTAATTCGTGTTTATAGGTGATCGCAGCGATCACGCCACCATCCAGCAGCAGGGCGGCGTTATACAGGTGCCCCTGGTCGCGCCACGGCGCACCAAGAAGAAGCGCCGGACCACCATCATCGGTCCGTGCAGCAAGCGCCTTGACCTTCGCCTCGACGATATCAAGGAACGCCGGTTTTTGCACCAGATCTTCCGGCGGATAGCCACAAACGGTCAATTCGGTCATAACAACCAGATCAGCGTGCTGACGCGCGGCATCGGCCCGGGCCTCGATTACAAGGGCAATATTACCCTCAATATCGCCCACCGTAGGATTCAACTGCGCAAGGGCAATGTTCAGCGTATCTGTCATCTGGATTCTATGGCTATGGATGTGCTCTATTTTTGCAAGCCGCACCCTATGCGCGGTCACGTTTTCTGTCAACGCCATGGCCGCTTGCCAAATTGAATTGCGATCTGGAATTTTGCGCCATTAACACTTATCGTACTGACATCATGAACAAGAAACCAGAAACAGCGAAAAATCCTGCTCTCAAGATACAGGCAGCACAAGAAAAAATCATGTTCGGCAAACCCGTTGCGGGCACGCCGCAACGTGCCGAAATCATTACGCCAGACAAAGACGGTGCCTATAAGGATGTTAAAAAGGGCGGCATTTCCACCCGTCAGGTAAAGCCGGTCACACCAAAACCCGCTGCGGCCCAAAACAAGCCGGTCAAACCGCCAACCAAGCAGGCCGCCAAAACAGCCCCGGCCAAGAAAAAGAAGAAGAAAAAGAAATCTCCGGCGCAGGAAAGTCAGGAACTGGCTGAAAGCGTTGTCCTGTCCTTTACCTACCGATTGATTGATGAAGCGCGGGCCAAGGGCGGATATTTATCGGTGTCGGACCTGAAGGAATTGAACAAGGATTTCGAAAAAAAGACCGAGGAGATGAAAGTTGCAATCGAGAAATCCTTCGATGACTACATCACCGATCACGAACGAAAATCCTGGCTGAACTCGCGCACTCGCCCGTTCGACCGAATGCTCGTCAAGACATTTTCCCACTTACTGGAAGATGAAAGCCGCAAGATCAAACGTTCAGAACTTGTTTCAAGACGCATGCTGCCGGGCTTTTTTGTTGCTTTGAACCTGATGCTGGGAACCGACATACGGGACAGCTATCAGGGGAAGTGCCGGGCCATTGTCAAAATTATCGGACAACAAAACGGCCGAGATTTCGATTGGGACGATATTTACGAAAATGAAGATGCTAGGGCCATCGTATTTGACGCCCTGGTCGATATCGCCAGCAATTTTTCCGATTTGAACAAGCGCCGGGACTGGTTCGTGGACTTGATCAACAGCCACCAGGAAAGCCAGGGCGGCCCGGTGGACGAAGAAATAGAACCCTGGGCCATTACGCATGAGGGGTTTGATGAATTTTTCCAGGCCTTGATGTCAGAACTGCGCGTCGCCGTTTCCATGGAAGCGGGACGCTCGTTGATCACCCGCCGCCGGGACGAAGAAACCACGAAAAACCTGATCAAACTGATAAAAAAGCTGGGCCGCCCGGCGACGCCCTAGCCGTCGGCTAGAATGCGACCGCGGCGCGACCATTTCCCAACGAACGTTCTTCCTTCAGGCCTTCGGCCAGCAAAAATGCCAATTCCAGCGATTGCTTGGCATTCAGGCGGGGGTCGCAATGGGTGTGATAGCGCGCACCCAGATCGGCCTCGGTAATGGCCTGGCCACCGCCGACACATTCGGTCACGTCCTGTCCGGTCATTTCAAAATGCACACCCCCGGCATGGGTGCCTTCGGCGTGATGCACGGCGAAGAAACGCCGGACTTCTTCCAAAATGCGATCAACCGGCCGGGTTTTATAGCCGTTTGAGCTTTTGATGGTATTGGCGTGCATGGGATCGCAAGCCCAAACTACTTTGCGGCCTTCGCGTTCAATGGCGTGAATCAGCGGCGGCAACATTTCCTCAACCTTGTCGGCCCCCATACGTACAATCAGGGTCAGGCGTCCGGGATCATTCTCGGGGTTGAGAACATCGGTCAGGCGTATCAGGTCGTCGGTGCTCATGGTTGGGCCAGCCTTGACGGCAATCGGGTTTGCGACACCGGCCAGAAATTCCACATGGGCGCCATCGAGTTGGCGGGTCCGATCACCGATCCACAGCATATGAGCCGATGTGTCGTACCATTCGCCCGAGGTGCTATCGATGCGGGTCATGACCTGTTCATAGTTCAAAAGCAGGGCTTCGTGCGACGTGTAAAAACCGGTTTCGCGAATTTGCGGGGTCGAGTCAGCCGTGATGCCGCAGGCGGCCATAAACGCCAATGTTTCATTAAGACGGTCCGCCAGATCACGATACCGTGCCGCCGACGGGCTACCATCGACAAAATCCAGGTTCCACTGGTGTACTTTGTGCAGATCGGCGTAGCCACCCTGGGCGAACGCCCTGAGCAGGTTAAGGGTTGCGGCGGACTGATTATAAGCCTGTTCCAGCCGAGCAGGATCGGGGACCCGTTGTTCGGCAGTGAAGTCCATGCCGTTGACCATATCGCCCCGGTAACTGGGCAGGGTCACGCCATCAATGGTTTCGTTGTCGCCAGAGCGCGGCTTGGCAAATTGCCCGGCCATACGCCCGACCTTGATCACCGGGCAGGCAGCACCGTAGGTCAATACGACCGCCATTTGCAGCATGACGCGGAAGGTGTCGCGAATATTGTCAGGATGGAATTCAGCGAAACTTTCGGCACAGTCCCCCCCCTGAAGCAAAAACGCCTTACCTTCGGCGGCATCGGCAAGCGCGCGGCGCAACTTGCGCGCTTCGCCCGCAAAAACCAGCGGCGGATAGGATTTCAGGCGGCCTTCAACATCGGCCAAGGCGGCCTGATCAGGGTAATTCGGCATTTGCAGGGCCGGTTTGGAACGCCAGCTATCGGGTGACCAGGTTTTGGTCATAATCACTCTCTATTCTTATTCGGTTAGGTCGGGCAGAAGCCTATAGCCGCTTACCGCAACAATTTCCAGCAAAACCGCCTTTCGCACCGACATGTTACCCGGCGTGGTCGGGTCTTTTCTCTTTCATGGTGACAAATTCTTCGGCTGCCGAGGGGTGAATTCCGACGGTTGCATCAAACTGTGCCTTGGTTGCCCCGCACTTCAGCGCAATGCCCAACCCTTGTACAATTTCAGGGGCATCCATCCCCATCATGTGACAGCCCAGCACCCTGTCGGTAGCGGCATCAACGATCAGCTTCATGAAGGTCTTTTCATCGCGACCGCTTAAAGTATGTTTCATGGGTTTGAAACTCGACACATAGACATCGACTTTACCACCTTGGGCGCGCGCCTGTTCTTCGGTCAGCCCGACCGTGCCGATGGGGGGGGATGAAAATACGGCCGAAGGAATGTTCGTATGATCCACCT
>Ga0316204_10004252_pt1 | contig 26190 bp, 28 predicted proteins | sample 6monrhotite_MG_2_FD_205661 | JGI IMG/M metagenome (GOLD analysis project Ga0316204, IMG submission 205661) | Microbial mat bacterial communities from mineral coupon in-situ incubated in ocean water Damariscotta River, Maine, United States -... | ecosystem: Environmental > Aquatic > Marine >...
CGGGCATTGCATCGGGGTATAAAAACAACAGCCCCATTTTACAAATATAATCACCACAGTTTAGATAGTCGTCCTCAAGCTTGGGTTTGTAATCAATGATCTGTTCATTAAAAAAGAAGCGTTCATCATACTTAAAATGCGGATTATTAAAAAAGCGTGTTCGGTTATAGGTTTGAATGATTCTTAATTTATATTCTTCATAGGTACATAATTTGGCATTGTTTAGATCTAGAAATATGCGCGCGGTGCTCTCAAGTCCAAGTGAGCGCTTGGACTGCGCAATCAATTGTTGCTTCACAGATTTAAACCGTTGTTTTTTAGACTCTGTTTTAGTGAGCACAATGGCCACCTCACTGCCCATGCCGTACTGTCGGTAGTGATCCGCTAGTTCTGCGCGTATAAATTCACCAAATTCCTTTCCACGATTAATCGTTGCCGTGCGCTGTTCATAGACATCCAGTTTTGAATCATCCACCTCATGCCAAAAATGAAACTCTGCGGTAATCGATTCATCCAACCGCGCAATGCGACTGTATAATTTTGTCCATTCACTTAACGCCTGCGCCTCACTTAGCATTTCAGCGTCAAAGCCATTCCATGAGATCATCAACGAGACGGCCCCGTCATGATGACCTAAACAGTAATCCCCGATGGGGTGACTCCAGGTAAAATTGGATTGATAGCTCATTCTTTTTCTAATCCATCCATGGGCTTTGAGCGATGCTCAAGAAAGTTTTGCACCAATAATTTTATAAACAAAATTCGATCACCGAGCTTTGCCAAAAACATCGCAATCAAAAAAGCCATCAAAGCCAAAAATATCAACACCCCTGCGATAGCCGCTTTTTTAAAGGTCAGATACACCGAAAAAGATAAACCCAGCAGCACAATAGCCGCCGCCACGAGAAACACCGTCGCGATGGGTAGCCCCATGAATTTATTTAACTGAAACCGACTGTTAAAAGCAGGCATTTTTAGCTGATCATACCGATAACAAGACCACCAATAATGATGGATAGCACCGCACCAATACCGGCACTTTTAATGGTGCGCCAACCCGATTCATCATCTTGACTCACTTTGATTGCACCCACGGTGCCAAAAATCGCGCCGAGGATAATGCCCACAAAGGTTAAAAAGCCAATCACATACGTGGCAGTTTGTTCTGCCTTGGCCTTACCGTCTGTACCCCCGCCAATATTGGGAATATCAGCGGCCATGACCCCAACGGAAAATAAAGACGCTGCAATCAATACAAGCACTGATGAAATTTTAAAATAATACATACTTTTTTTCCTGATTAATGTTGTTTAACTTGTTGACGTAGATCATCGAGTTTTCCCACATGAAAATACGTTTTTATTTTTATGATTAGGTATCCAAGGCCAACCATAAACGGCATCGACACCGCCGCGATGTTTACACTTATAAGTACATGCAACCACAGCTCCCCGACAATTGAGGTTTGCATATACCAATCGATCACTTGATCACGTTCCCCTGCAGACAGTAATGAAATCACAAAGGTATTCACCGACCACTCTCTGAACAGCGCCGAAACATTTTTTATCTCTATCAGCGTTTGTAATCTCACCACCGGTTCTGTGATCACCCCGGCCATCAAAAAAAGAAAAAACGGCAGGGCCAACAATGGCCATAATTTCCACCAGGTGATCATTGCACCAAGGCCGCTAAGTTTTGATGGTCTTCATCCGTTAACATTTGTTGAACCTGTTGCAGTGTGTCGGCTTGCATATGACGTGACCACAGATGTAAGCCCTCGCCTATTTCATGCGTTTTTTTAGCGGGCATTTTGACTGTCTCCCAACCATCCATATTAGGTAGTGGAAATCGTGTTTTATATAACGGGTTGGTGGTGACGCCGTTCGTTTCACTCAAGGTAGAGATATATGCTTCACCGGCATTTAACTGACGCAGATCGCGTTTATCTAAACGCGGCTGTTTAACCGCATGGGTATTGGTTCCATCACGCCCCGATAAGTTAGACGTGGAGATATCCAGCTCTTCATATTCACCCAATAATTTAACGGCCAAGTCGCCCGTGCGATCACCCATGGTGCGCAAGATAATTTTTGTCGCAATGGTATCGTCCAGTTCCGTCTCAAAGGTATGACTCACCGTTTGTAATTGTCCCCGGCTTTGAAACATAAAAGTGAGCGGCATTCTGGCCGAACGACAACGCGCTGAGATGGGCCCAAAGTTATCGTGGAAAAAAGCCCCCCAATCATCCAGCGCTAATCGGTGATAGTTATATTTTGTCGGCCCGGTTTGTTGGCGGTTACGCGCAATGACCCCATAGGTCTCAACAATGGCCACACCCAAATCGCGCGCATATTCAGATAAGGGTAAATGAAAATATATTTTTTTATTATCTGTTACTGCTTTTGATAAATGGATATCCGGCTGATAGGCATTAATCCGATTGGTCTTATCCCCAATACAAAAAATCATTAAGCGGTTTAATAAACCCTTCACCTCTTTGATGCGATCATTCCAGGGCAAGGAAAAATATTCATCTGCCATACGATAGGTAAAATCATCAATTTGTTTTTCACGGGCAAGCGCCATCAATTCTCGACCGGCCTCATCTACCGCTAACGCAGCCCACAAATCCCTTAGGTTCACAGGCACGCCAAGATTGAGCATTAACGGAATGACTGAACTGATCACGGCGCGTTGTGCATCTGAATAAAAAGACGTGGAGGATGTTTCACCAATTAATAATCGAGACAAGCGATCAATGACATCTTCCGCCTCCCCTTCAAATAAATTTAGCGTGTCGCTGCCTGATAGTTCCGAGGAAAAGAAATAATCAAATTTAACACCGGCAGCAATGTGCTTTTGATAAATATCAATATCGCCCTTCCCTTCAAAATAAGAGAAGCCATCGTCAGGGTACGCCTTAAATAAAAATTGATGAAAGCCCACAGCGGTAGATTCTGTTTTACCGGCCCCCGGACCACCCAGCACTAGCATGCCTAGATTTAATCCTTTCTCCGCTAATACCACATTGCTCAACGCTTGAGGCTTATTCGGATTGGTTAGTTCAATCCCAGGTCCCAATGACCAACCCAAAATTTTATCACTCAGTCTGTTCTGACGATTTAATCTCGCCCTATACAAAACAACACCGACAATTAACGATCCCACAAAAAACCAAGCCACACGGTTCAAAAATAAGGCATACACGGTTAAATCAATGAGCAACACAAAAAGCATAAACCCCTTAACAAACGCTACCATGCCGCCTCCTTCCAAAGCGGTTCAATCGACATCACATCAAACGGAAGCTGATGGGTCTTAATCTCTTTTTGATATAAACAGGCCCTGCTTTCATCCGTGGTGGCAATGACAAAACGATCCGCCACATCGCGCCATTTGCGAAGCTTTCGACCTTGCACTGAATAATGCCGATTATTCGGTGTGTGCTCACGATTAAAGGCATGCTTAATTCTTTCAGGCCCCATTAAATAATCATCAACCAAACAGAAAAAAATCAGCGTGCCATCGGTGCCCGCGTATTCTGCAAAGCCTGGGTTCAAACCCCTGCGATAAACATCCATTCGATGCAACACGGTAAAGGCGGCTGCAACCGAATCTCGCATGTCTATTTCCAGTGCATTGCGATGACAAAGATTACTGATTGCAGAGAATGACAATATCCGTTTGGTATAGCGCTCCCCCAAGGTTCGACAACCGGCTGGTGACAGACGATAAATATGCGGCGTCGCTTTAAAGATCTCGACTAAGTCATGGCCTAACAAACGCTGTAATTGCCGCGCCGTTGACGACGGTGAACTATCCGCCCAATAGGCCAACTGCAATCGAGTGGCACACGTAAGTCTTACAAGAGACGTCATTATCCTGCGTTCTGAATCCGTTAAATAAATCATCCTTATAAATACGCTTTTTGAATATCCTGCGTGCGCTGCTCAATCGTTTGAATCAACTCCCTGCGATTGGGCTTCTTCGATAATTTAATGGCCGGTAGGCCTAATTGTTCCGCGAGCTTTTGGAAAATAAAACACGTGCTTTCAATCTGTGACAAAGACACGGCTATGCGTGCAACCTTCACCACTGACTTACTTTGCATTGAAGAGGTCGAAGATGGGGAGAGAGCGCTTTTTCTTTTTTCAGTTAATGACTGCTTATGCAATACCCTCGCCCCGTGTGCCGATAACGTTCCATCTCTGACCGAAGCCTGTAATGCCTCATCCATTTCTAGCAACATTAAGGCTTTTGATAATTTAGACTTAGAAACATTTAATCGGCTCACCAACTGACGTTGGTTCCAATCACGCGCCGCCATGATATTTTTCGCCGCTTCCGCTAATTCAAAATCTTTCAGGTCTTCGCGCTGAATATTTTCAACCACCTGGAGTATCGTGCGCTCAATGGGATCATCAATTCGCACCTTTACTGTGACATCGATAGAGCCGTATTGTTTAGGGGCTTCTTTTTCTAAGAGCCTAAATGCACGGTAACGACACTCACCCGCCAATAAACGGTAACGGCCATTCTCTAATGGCTCGACCACAATCGGTTGTAGTTGTCCGTCTTCTTTTATAGATGCCGCTCGCAACGCTACTTCTTCAAAAGTATGTCTCACCTGCGCTTCAACATCGATCTGATCCAAGCGCAATGTTAGTGCGGGGTTATGCGTAATACCGTGTATAGAAGACGTGCTCGAAACATCGAGCGGCGCCATATTATCTTTTTCTACCGATAACGGTGCATCCATTGAAGCCTCACTTTTAGCTTCAATTCTTTGCTTCATCATTTTATCTAGGCGACTATTCATCATCCTTACGTACAACTCCGTGCAACATAAATTCAAGCACATTTGACACATGCATGAGCGGCCTTCAACTGGCCAATCCACTGTTATTTTTTATATTCGAATCGTTAAACTATTCGTTAACGAGGAATGCGCATTGATCGCTGACCACACAGTCAGGCACGCGGGGGGGATTAATAAGGCTCTATCCACAATAGAACTTATATATTTGATTACATTCATTGTCGTCCATCTCCATTTTAAAACCACTCATTAAAATCGTTTAGTAACGAAATACAGTGGCACTGCTCATTGTCATTTTATGGAAGCTATTTAACGGCTGCCCCCAGACTTGTTTGACCCCTCGCCAAGCGGTCGTCTTTTGTTGTATCTGTGATTTGGTGTATTGTCCTGAATCGGCTTCTACAAACACCCTCTCACCATTAAGGTCAGTAAACATCCCATCCGGCATCACGCTATCAAGATGACCCATGCATTTTTTATCTTGCTGCGTAAACCGTGACGCCACCCTAAAATCATCTGGGCGACCACAATCAAAATATAATTTTGAAACAATCAGTTCATGTTTAAGGGTTCGCTTGGCACCAATGTGTGAGATATCTCCACGCCAAAGGCTTGCGATTTTTTTATCCTTAAATTCATACACCGCTAATTGAGACCCATCTGATTTGAGCATGCGCCTCGATAAAATTCCGCCGTCGACCAAACGATCGAGTCGCCGCCGTGAACCGGACTTCAACTCGTCATAATGATAACGGTCTGCCACATCTTCAGAAATGACACCAACCTTAGCCAGGTCGTTCAAAAAGTGATGGTCTTGTTCCCTAAGCCTTAAAGAGACATCAATATATTTATTGAGCGTATTACGTCTTGGTTTAATCATTTAGCGGCGCATTATAAACAGCAAGTAATAATATTCAATTAAACTAAATAACCGCCCTGCCCCACACTAAAAAAACACCCCCCAAATCTTTAAGAAAAACAAAGAGTTTCCAATGGAAACAGTTCGTCGAAAAGTTTTTAATGCGACGGCACACCCCCCAAAACAACGCTACAGATACATCTAAAATATAAGAAACAAAAGCAAACACAATAACTACAACGGGTGGGGAAAGGTGAATGTTACAAACAGAGGAAATGCGGCACGGGATTTCCTGCCGATCACCCCAACGGGGCCGAAGGCGTGATCGGCAACAGCGGCATGGACGCCGCTGTGTTATCTGGAACCCAGACAAGTCACAGACAGATAACTGAAAAGAAGCGAAGCGCACTTGGAACGAGGGCCTCGTCATGATGGTGCGAAGCGCGTTAGTGAGGCACGAGCTAACCATATATGACGAGGCGCATTTTTTATAGACCATCTTATTCCCGTCAGGGAGTTAGATGGTCTTAAAAAGTGCCCGAGTTCCTAGGTTTTGGCTGTCACGGACGACAGACTAAACCACTGATTGAATTATTTTTTTAGTTAATTTATTGGGATTGATAAAGCAATTCACTTGCAGTATCACCGCGCAGCGGCTCGAAGAGCGTGATGTTTTCAAATCAAGGTGTTTCTATTGGAAACTTCTTGATTTGAAAACGGTTTTTGATTTTTTTATTCACTTAATAACAAAACAGCATTTTTGTTTTGTTATTGCATTGTAGAGTGTCGTTCGTCATTTTGTTTTATGTTTTTACATTGTTGAATTTCATTCAGACACGATCTATGTATAATCCTCTCCCGCACAAATGGGTGGCTATGAATCGGTTTAAACAAACGGAATCATCATCGCTACTCTATACAAAAAATCACATGCTCTACCTTGAATAATAGGTTATTCGTTATGTAGATGACGACTCTATTTTTTGTATATCTGCATTTGTTGAGAGCATTTTTGATTGATGCGATGGAGCATGAAAAAGCGGCGCGTATAAATTACTCGATCCGCAGGGAGTTTAATAAATGATAAAAAAATACAGTCTGTTAGCTTTAAGCATGAGCACTCACTGTGCCTTTGCGGACACGTTTAAATTTGGATTAAGCCCTGCGCTGATCAATGTCCACATACCTAATATTGAAGGCGATTCACTATCACAAAGTAGCCTTCAGCCTTTTAGCGCAATGCTCATCTATGAAGGCCGTCGCGATACCCGTTGGTTAAATACGCTTAGTTATTACGATTTTCATATTAATGCAACACCAAGCAATACGGGCTTATCTGTCGAGAGCATTGCCATCGCCACACATTTTCAATGGCGTCAACGATGGACACGGCACTTCAAACCTTGGGTCGGTGTCGGTGCTGGTATTTCATATGATACGTTTTCAAAAAGACACCTAGTGGATAGCGATGGTTTTTTAGCGGCGTCGTTTGATGACCGAGATGAAACTAATTTTTCCCTCAATCTAAATTTCGCACACGAATGGAATCTATCTAGAAATTTAACGGCGGGTTTTAATCTCGTCTATCAACAAGCACTGAATGATGGCATTGAAGGATTCCAGGCCAGTATGACCATCCTGTATTAATTTAAATTTTTTATCTCCCCCATGGGAGATTAGGTTCTCATGCTACACGCGATATCCCAGCCTAACGTTCGCAGTGATTTAAAATATCCGCTAGGCTACGATTGCCCAATATACGTTTCACTATTACAGGCTTTAATACAGCAATGCTCCAGACACGCCTTTTACTTGAAGTTAAATGCTAGGATCTTGTTGCTTTGATCTCGCCGTTCCAAGTATTGTTGCATCCGCTCTTTGGTAATCACGAGGATTTGGAATGGGCACTTGCTCATCCACAATTTCAGGAATAACGTCAACACGTGAAATCTCTTCCCTTTTCGCAAACAACGTTTCTATGATGGTCAGTCTAGTTTCTTCAGGCAATGCGTAGACATCGCTTTCATAAAAACGATTCACTGCATTGGGGTCTTGAGTATCAATGTTGCCATACTCAATCGCCAGTTCTTCATATGCACTCATAGGAGTAGCCATAATTACTACCTAACCAATTACCTAAACTTATCGACTGTTTAGTCACGTCTAACGCTTTTTGTAAGTTATAGCAAAATAACAACCGTCGTTACCTTTTAGAAAACTTCGTAGACCCTTAGGCAGAGCCTCCGAGTCAGATAGGTTAATCATACCCATCTAATAAGCTTTCCAGCTTTTACACCTGTCATAACATTCTTTCATCTTTCTTCTAACACAACCCTATCACGATTTAAGGTAAATGCACGCCACTGTAAAAAGCATATACATTGTTGCCATAAGCTATCTAGAACAGACAAAAATGATGATTACACCATTGTTATTCCTCATATCCGGTGCTAATGTTGTCACATGACAACAAACTATAGCCAGCTGAACATAGAACAGCTCCATATCAGTCATTTGCGGCCGGAAGGCCCTATTCCAATGGCATCTGCAATTGATATCGATATGGCACGAATCTATGGATTAGGTATCTTGCCGAGTATTAAAGTGCGATCCATCAGCGGCAATGAATACGAGTTATTACATGGCATCATTACCTGGCGAGCTGCCCAGTACTTGCGCATTGACCGCATTGATGCACAAATTCTAGATATCAATGATGAGCTGGCGCGTGGAATGATCGCCGATGATTTTGCGCCTTGCCTTAAGAAACGAAACCCCATACATGAAGCGCGAGCTTTAAAAGACCTCTCATCTGCGGAGTCCCTCTCCCCTACCCGCATTGGTCATCGCCTTAATATTGATCGATTTATGGTTTCCAATCTTATGCGTATTTTGAAGCTGCCTAAGACCATTCAGGATCACATTGAGTCAGGTCGTCTTGCGTTAGGAAAAGCCAAAATGCTGCTCACCCTATCCCCAGACCTGCAGTACGACATGGCTGAAAAAGCCATCAATGAACATTGGTCTACGCGTCAGATGGAAGATGAAATTCGTCGTTTAAAACATGGCAGCCCGTTAACCGTGGCTAACCAGGTGCAACCAATTTCATCCGCCATCACTCATGAGAGAACACCACAGGATCCTGAAATTAAACGCGAGCAGGATAGACTGAGTGAAATTGTTGGGTCACCTATTTACATAGAACATGATGCCTCAACAGGGGACGGTACCATCACCATCCGTTACGGCAATCTGGATATCTTTACGGGCATCACCGATAGACTTGAAGCCACACCAACTTCTACCCATAATGATTTTGAACTGTATGATTAAGCCCTATTTCTCCGAGAAAAAGATCTTAATTTTATGTTATCAATCAATTAGTTATAGGATATAGTCAATTTGTCCGGCTCCGGACAAAACACGATTAAACGATTTATTTATCACGATATAGAGTAATAGCAGGTGTATTACTCGGAGAAATTAAAGTCTATTTTTACTTTTAAATTCAAACAGTTATGAGGTTATTTAAGTTTGTCCGGCTCCGGACAAACTAGCTTTTGATGCCTTCCTCTTTCATGTGGGCCTTAGCACTCGCAATGATTGTGGACAAATGATCTGACACCGGATTGACACGGTGCATAACAGCCGCGCGCATAATGGCTGCAACCGGCGCTCTCACTTTTACGATCTCGCCCTCAAATGCCCTTTTCTTGAGGTCCAAACACGCCTCATCTAAACTCAGCTTAAGACGCTCATTCATCAAGCTGATATGAGAGTCGGTCGCTTCTCGCTGAGACACCATGACACCCTCAACTACCTTCATCCAATTCTTTGAGGCCAATAATGACATCAGTGCTTCAGCCAACCATTTACTCTTTTCAGTCGACTTGTATCCGTCCACATCAAACATCTGATCACGCATGGCTTTTGATTGTGCTTTGGACAATGTAAACGGCACTCTTTTAATGACCGCTTTTTCTTGGTCTTCACTGCTTAAATCTAGTGGCTTTAATCCGCGGCGTTTCACTGGCTCACATCCCTTATCATTGTTTTCACAAACTGACCCCAAACACCTTGTACCGATTTGGCATCCGCCCAGTCGACATCTGGATGTTTATCATTAAGATCATCTAGACATAACTCTAAGATAGCTTTAACTACATGCGGCTGCTCTACCTTACCTAAGTCAACTTTAGCCCTACGACCGACACCCTTCTTTTTAGGTGTCGCTACTGTTTTCTTAACGGATTTTGCTTTAGGCGCTGCATCCATTTGAACATCTAAAAGATGTGCGATAGAGACGTCACTGCCCTGCTCCACCTCTTTCATGGCGGCATCAGATGAAACGACTTTTAGATAATCTGCCGCCGTACTCTTACCCACATGAAGAAGCTTTCCAAACTCACGCACCTTTGGTGAATGGCCATGTAGCTTGATATACAGGTTGTAGACCGTATGCGCACTTTCTATTTTGTCGTGCGTAGATAGACCTTCCCGTTGGAAGTTTTCTGAAAATTGACGAATACGGTGCTCCATCTCAGACTCAATACGGCCCGTACTCAACGGATCTGGACGGATAATAACCGGTACAGAGTCTCGATTAATGAGCACGTGTGCTAAGAACCGTCTTTCCCCTTGGATGATGATAAAACGTGTTCGCACTTTATAAATATTAATGGGATGATCCAGCCCACCCACATCTATATCTAATGCAAAGTTAAAAAATCGTATCAACATTCCCGCTTGATCTGGATACAACTCATGTAACATTTCAGGATTAAAACCGGTACTCTCATCGTTTAAGAACAACTTATAGTCTTGGTAGTTTTTCTGTAACGACTTTACAAGATCCAAAGATGGCTTGTTTCGTTTTCTAGGCTGCTTGGGATCGAGGTCTATCTCGCTGGTCAACACATCTTTATATAACCCACGTCCTTTTAATGAAGCCGCTATATTCTGGCTCTCATGTTCAATCGATTTGCCATGCTGCAACCCTTTAGATTCAACCGGCTTTGCTTTATCCATGACACTTGCCTGACCAGTCTCTTTTACCTTGTTGCTAGGACCACGTCTTTTTAATGACATTACTTAGCCTCCATTCGTTCGATGATTTCCACACAAACCCGCTCCAATGCTTTACGCGCAAGTGCTGACGGTTTAGAAGCGAATATAGATGCCGCATTAGTGCGAGTTGCATTTTCATAAGCTGAATATTGAGGCAGAAAGTTATCCATCAGGTAACCACCCAACTCATCACTCTCACGTATCGCTTTATAAAATGACGCATGACCTGAACCTTGCTTTTTAAACTTGTTGGCCAAGACTCCAACTAATTTAACCGGGTCTTCATTTAGAGCACTACGTTCGTTGTTCTCAGAATTGTAGTGGGCCAGCATACCCGCCAAACCTTGCGTTCCAAGCTCGGTCATTTCAGTCGGTATAAGAATATGTGTTGCAGCATGTAATCCACTTAACGTCACCGGCTTTAACTCAGGCGAGGTGTCAATGATCACAATGTCAAAATCTTCACTTAGCTTCATCTCAGGATTCGAGATAAAGTCCCTGCAAGTTTCTTTGATTTGGCTCTTTAAGTCATGACGTTCTTCAATGAGCTTTAAATCCTGACTATGCCCAGGAATAATTGAAATATTGTCGAAGCGGGTAGGGTATTCATATGCTTCACCCTTCAACCAAATATCTGCAGATGAGGATCGTCCATCCCATTGATCATCACCTTCTTCAAAGTCAGGGTGTATGGGTGGAATGAATGGGCGAGGGGAGATGTCTTCAAGACTCCCGAGTTCCATATCAAGAAATAAATTTGAAAAATTACACTGAGGATCAAGGTCAATACAGAGGACTCTTTCTTTTCTCGCTTGTCCATAATATTGAGCCAAAAACAAAGACAGTGTCGTTTTTCCTGTTCCGCCTTTTTGATTTATAACTGTAAAGACTTTCATAAATTGTTCTCTTTCATCATCTTGATGATATTCTATCATGTGTATATATAACACAACGCATGTTAATATCAACATCCATTATATATTTATCTTGCATTATTGATTGTCTTTATGTATAAACATGGCAATTCAACACCTTTCAAAACTTTATAGATGACAAGAAAGATAAAAAAAGCACTCTCAACAAGCGTTAACAAAAAAACGTTAAGAGTTCCTGTCTCTAAAATTCCATACAAAACTATTCTAATTTCAAACCCGAATTTAAAGTGTATCTAAAATGATAATTGATAAAAAAACAAAACTCATTTTAGAAAAGCGAAATAAAGAAGTGCGAGCGACTCTTGAGCTACGCCAAGAATTAGAAGTTGAGCTGTATTCAGAAAAAACTGATGACGTCTATTTAGATGAAAAGCAAACACTCGGATTAACCAGTAACCAACTTATAGAATCAACCGAAAAAAGTTTACTCGTTAGTGAACAGCTCGGTTTATTTGATTCTATCTCCCTAACTAATAAAGATGTTTTCCCAACCTTGTTGGCTAGAATTCCTATATTTATGCCTGTGACACGAAGCAAACAGAAAGAGTTACTTGATGATGATAACTATCTTCATTTTGAAACTCCGTTTGGTAGTGGTACTCGAAGTGGCCCATTACTAAATATTCGGGATGAGGACACAATGCTCGCCTTGGATCGTTTACGAAGTAAACAACTTCATGGCATCGGTTCTAATTTACCTATCCACGTACCCGATCAAATGTACAACATGGATGAGTCAGGAAAGACTCGGGTAGATATTGTTATTTGTACCGTCACTCAAATTAATGAAGAGTTAGGTTTAACCGACGGCGGAGATAATCACACTGAAACATTAAATTCTGTTAGACGACTAGGTAATACCGTTATTGAATTAACGACAAATAAAACGGAACGTTATCTTGGTCGATGCAAAGAGGGCGGCCAATTCAAATTACTTGATGTGCGTTGGAAAGAATACGATGACAATGGCATTCTGTTCATTCAGTTTTCACCTGTTGTAACCGAATGGCTTACACATGAATTCACATACATTAACTGGCAAGTACGAAAAGGTTTGGGTCGGAATGATACTGCTAAAGCTCTTCACCGCTTTTTAAGTTCTCAGCCCAACTCGTATTCTCGCAATATGAATGAAGTTGCAAACTTAATAGGTGTACGTGATGAGAAACGGAGAATCAAAACTAAGCTTACGAATGCTGCCGAGCTGTTGAAAAAAGTGGGCTGGCTAAAAGACTACGCCTTTATTGGGACGGGCAGGAAAGTGCCTTATCAATTAGTTACTCAACGATAGTTAACCGTAGTAGCAACGTCTAAACTTCATCATTCACGGTCTCTGCACCACATAACTACCGTAGTAACAACGTCTAAATACAAATCAACTCTCTAGATTTACCGTAGTAAGTATGTCAGAAAAATCACAATGCTCTGCATTTTCACCGTAGTAACTCCGTCTAAAGCCTTAACCTCCATCTGTTACTGACCGTAGTAATAGCGTCTAAAGCGTTAAATCCCTAGGAGGCACCACCCGTAGTTGCGATGTCTAAAGGATTCTATATACAAGGTATAGCACCGTAGTAGCAGTGTCAGAACTCAAATACATATATTTTAACAAACAATCACTGCCACCGTAGTAACACCGTCTAAAAAAGAAGTTCCTCTGAAACACCGTGAGAATAGGCTTTTGATTAAATCATGCAACCAAACAGTTAGCGAAGGATAATGCATAAACCACAATTTATCGTGCAAACGCACATATTTTGTCTATAATAAACATATGCAACAAGAGGTCTGATATGTCTGCTCATAACCCAATTCAAAATAATTCATCGATGAAAGCGAGTGTTTTAACAAAAGCACTACTTAATGCCGCAAAGGAGATGGGCATATCTACAACTGTACTTGGTAATATTATCGGCAAAGATAGAAGCACATTCAGTAGGGGAGGGATTAACCCTGAAACTAAGTCAGGTGAGATAGCGTTAATGCTGATTCGTTGTTATAGAAGTCTTTATGTTCTGGTTGGTGGTAACAGTAAACATATACATCATTGGATGCACACTCAAAACAAAGGCACTCAAGGCATTCCCGTTGAACAGCTTAACCGTATAGATGGGCTTGTCAGAGTAACCGAATATCTAGATGCAATGCGTGGTAAAAGCTAATGTCTATTTGGACTGAGTGTCATTCACAAGGTGCACCTTCAAGTATTACAAATCAATTGATCAGAGTGGTCGAAAGCCAAGAGCAAATAGCAACTACACATCTCGTAGATAACTCACTTGATGAACAACAATTATTAGAAGAAATGTTGGATGTGAACAAACCCGTTATATCAATACAATGGCAGCAGCAATATCACTACCTATTATTTACACCCTTTAGATATCCACCATTAATGTATGGCTCAAGATTTGGTACCCGTTCAGAACCCAGCCTTTTTTATGGTTCGCTTTCTATCGAGACAGCTTTTTCTGAAATGGCATATTATCGTTTATTGTTTTGGCACCATATGGAAACGGCACCTACTGATTCTCTTTTAACACAGCACACAAGATTTGGGGTAGGCTATAAAAGTGATAACGCTATAAAACTATATGAAGCACCTTATGCTAGTTACACTAACCTAATTTCAAACCCCAGTGATTATTTGGCTGCCCAGGAATTAGGAAGTGAAATGCGAGAACATGGTGTAGAGCTTTTCGAATACAAGTCTGCAAGGCATGAGGATGGAATCAATGTCGCATTGTATTCTCCTGAAAACTTCACATCAAAAAAACCTGATTATACGTGTAGCTGTATGTGTGAAACAAAAAGGGAGTCAATTAGCATTAAGGACAATGATAAGGTGTACACATATACACTATCTCAATATTTAGTTAATGGTGAGTTACCAAGAGCGGCTTAATTAAATGTATGAGCCTATCTATTGATTGGCCGTAGTAACGACGTTTTAATGACCTTAATAAATGGCTATATATACAAGTGAACACTTATCCACAAACAACCGTAGTATGACTGTCTTAATACCGTAGTCATTTAGTTTAAGTACCGTAGAAGATTGGCCTTAGTGCCGTAGTTATTATGTCTATATACCGTAGCAACAATGTCTTAAGTATCATAATAATTAATATAACTTACTGTTTTATTTAAACTTTTATTCCCCTCTCAATTCTCTAGTCTTTATATAGTCTTTTAATAGTATTTATATAGTCAAACACAGGAAGTGTTTATTAAAAGATTTTATAAATAGATTCACAAGGGACATATGTCACCCTCAATCTGCAGGACATAAACCGATCCCATATGTATAGTTTCACATCTAGACAAAATAGTATGGGATGAACATGCAATCTACCATAATGGTGAGAGTAAGAAGAGGACAAATAAAAGACAGCAATTGATTGCAGTTCTTAAACAGAATAAGGATATTCAATTATCACTCGATTTTAGTGAAGTCATTCCAACTAATGAATACATGACAACAAATACACGTATCCCTGTATTTGTTCCCACACAAAATAGAAAGAAAATGGAAGCAGGTCCAGAAGAGGGTGCAGTAATAGAGACAGCATGGTGTTGAATCCCGGTGTTGTCACCATATTTTTTAATAAAAATATATCTGGGTCGGCATAGCAGTGTAGTTATATGCAAGTAAAAGAGGTGGTGTATTGGTGGTTTAGATCACCGTTGAAAGTTGCTACTGAATGCTTAAAATCCCTCACCTTCACGGGCGTGCCGGTTTGATTCCGGCCCTGGCACCATCTATAACTTGTTGAATTTCAGCATGTTTTTCACATTTAAACCGCACTTGTTCCGTTTTATTTGTGCCTGCTAAAAATGCAGTGTAGACGCATAGTAGACTTGTTAAGCTGCTGTACATGATTGTTCTATAGTTAAGTTTTTAAAGTTGATATTAGATTATAGGTAATATCCGACAGTGCACTAAAGAAGAAATAAAAATGATAGAATCGATTATTACTATAATAATAATTATATAAAGAGCTATCAGGGATATGTCGAATAAGAAGAAACGGCAGGGTAATTCAAAAAAAAGAGTTAAAAAGCAATCGAAATTATCAAGAATATTAGGTTCAACTAAACTGTCATCCAATTTAGGATGGCCTCATGTTGTAAAACTTACGCCTGCCGAAGTGAGTCACCAATTTAGAAGATCGTACTTTTTAAAGCTTACACCTTCAGAAGTTAGGTCAAATATAGGTAATATTGCATGTAATCATCACTTCTCAGCAGCTATTAAGTTAACAGTTGATGGTGATTGTAGTGATGTTTATAAAGGGATTATCCCAGATACAAAGTTACTGAATAGTCTCAATTGGATAATTGGTTTAATTGTTTATCATAAAGATATTATAAATAAGTATATTAAATTAGAAGACTTAGTAACTAAGTCAATATTGAATGAAAATTATGATGAAGCTTTATCTTTACTTGATCAAATAGATGATTTATGTGGTGTGTCGACTTGGTCTATTACAATACGTGGGTCAGTTTTATCGATTTCCGATCAATATGAAAAATCCCAGGAATTTCTAAAAAGTATCATTACTAAATCAAATGATAATGAGCTTTTTAAATCAATCTGTCGTCATCTTATAAATAGACATAATGATAGTTCAATGCATGTCTCTAGTGGTATTGCATTAAGGAACCAAATTACAAGATCTATTGATGGTGAATTACAGAGCTTTCTGATTTATAAGCTAGTACCTAAAGACTTTGCATATAATTATAGAATTAACTATGAAGATATTTTAAATTTTGAAAAAAATTCATCTTTAATTGATGCTTTTAAAGCAGTAATAAGTTTTATATCAAGCGCTCTTGACTCAGAAGAAATAGAGATTACTCAAGCCGCAAAGTTCGCAGCAGAAACACTATCACCACACATGTCTTACCACATTCTTGATGGCTTATTAGCTTATTATGGAATTGTTCCCGATTGGGAGTTTAAAAGTACTGATTTTTCCCTCATTGATGCATACACTATTGGTGATTATGTTGATGTTTGTGATAGGGCAAGGAGGGTTTCTAATGGCTACTTCGACTTTGCATTGTTTGAATTAATATCTAAGGCATCTGCAAGGACGGGAATTAATCCATTTACTGGATTGCTGAACTATATATTGTCTAATCTTGTAAATATTTTATTGAAGCAAGATGGTTATCAGAAATCACTTACAGATCTATTGGCTATATGTCATGCTTTTTCGGGTATACCCTGGTTTCAAGAGTTGCATTTTATTATATCAAGAGAGTCTAGTTTTATTGATCAAAAATCACATGATCATTTAATTTTATTGAGTTCAGTTTATTCTAAGGTCAATTCCCCTAGAAAGTCAGAGTCATTTCCTATTGGTTTAAGTAATGACTTTTTTATTTCATGTAATAGAAAAATACATAACTCAATATCTGTAAAGCTATTTGAGATTTTAAAAGATAATAAAGTATCTTCATTTGAAGATCCTGTTTTTTCTGGTATTGAAGTTAATAGGTTAAGGAAATATAAAGCTAAAATACTCGTTTCTAATGGAATGATTGATGAAGCAATAAGCATATTAGAACAGTTGTCAAAATGTGAAGATAGAATATCTGCTTATGATGCAAATAGGCTTCTAGTAGAGGCATATATAGATACCAATCAAGGTGAAAAAGCACTTGAATTGTTTGTTTGTGCCGCTATGAGTAATAGAAATGTTGTTTTAAGATTTAATTCATACAGGATATGTGAAGTAGCAAAACTACTTATTAATAAATCAAGTTCAATATGTGTTCCGATAGCGCTTTCATTACATTCTATTTTTGTTGATGATTCTTATGATTCTGCGTTACGTTACAGCTTCGAAAAATATTTACAGACTATTGGAGTAGTAACACCAATAGATATTGTTAATAAAATAGAAGAAATTGGCAAAGATAAAGTTCATTATTTTCTTGAATATGTTTGTATTCCAGATGTAATGAAATTGTCTTTCATTTTTGAAACAAAGCAAGATATAGAAAATTGCAGAATAGCTATTTGTGCTTATCTTATTGAAAATAATATTTCAAAGACATTGTTAGTAAATGAAGTTAAAAAAATAACTAAAGATCAAGTTATAAGAAAAGCGGTTACTCAAGTAGATCATAGTCGAATATATGCTGATACAGGAGGTTTTGTAGATAGTAAATCTATAGATTTTGTAAATATATTTGAACGATATATAAAATTAAATAGAAATTATTATAGTTCTTATGATGATGAAAAAGATTTAAATAAATTATATGTAAGTATGATTGATAGCGGTCTTGTTGATAAGTTTTATACGCTTCATTTATTAGGCGTTTCTCTTAATGAGAAGAATTCAACGTTTCATAAATTAATAAGTATGATGAGAGATGAGTTTACTTTTGGTCATAAGGGATTAAATAGTTATCTAAGTACAAGGATTCGTCATGGTGTATTGCCTAATACTATTAGAGGGTGTGTCTCAGGTGAGAATTTAGTAACAGCCATAAATCCAAAATCAAAGATACCTAAAAACAATGAATATTGGAGGAATTCACTTTCTTTTATATCAGAAGAAAAGTGGGAAAAAATAGAGAGAGCATTTAGTAAATTTACAGTTGATTTCGAGAGAATAATTAATGAAATTAATGATGAATGGCTGCAAGTTGTATCACTTGATCAGGATATTAAAAGCTTGCAAAAAGGGGGCGCAAAAGATAAGGCGATCTTTGATTATTCGATTTCAAATTTAGAAACATATGCTTTACAGAAAATGCTTGGTGACGGTGGTTATGATGAATATGTGAAAATTGTTACTAGTTGGTTGTGGCGTCGGACGGAAATAAATCTAAAATCTGTTAAAAATATGTTGTCTTCTGATGCAAGTGATAGATTTATAGAGTGCTATACAAAATTATTAGAATCTATAAATTCTACTATAGATGATAAAACTTTATTGGTTGATTTGCATGATGCTGTTAACAGGTCGAAAGACTCTTTAAATACAGCTCTTAATTTAATAAATTCATGGTTTACACGATCTGAATTTGATGTAATAAAAGAGTTTGAATTAACTACATCTGTCGACATTGCTGTAATACCTGCAAGCGTTAAAGTGGAATATAAATCACCGAGTAATGCTATTTTATTTGATGGTAGGCACTTAACGAGTTTTGTTGATATTTTCTATATCTTGTTTGAGAATGCTGTATCTAATTCTCAATTAAACAGAGATGATCTTCTAGTTAGTGTGGATATAGATTATGAGGAGGGTGCTGACTTAATAATCAAAGTATCGAATAACTGCAAAGAAATTGATGATATTGAAGTTGCCAATAATGAATTGGATTATTATAGAAAGGCGTATGGAGATGAGAGTCTTATTAATCAGGTTGTTCAACAAGAGGGAGGGACCGGGATTTTTAAGATATGGAAAATACTATCTAAGGATATTGAGGTGAATCATAGTTTAGAGCTTGGCTATGAAAATAATAATTTGTTTGTTGTAAAAATTGTAATTCATGAATCTAATAGAGTCTTATGTGATGAAAATACTAATAGTTGAAGATCAGCCAGTTAAACGTGATCAGATTAAGAGTTTCGTTATTAAGGAAATAGATGATGTTGTTGAGATTGTAGATAAGGAATCGTTAAGGGGTGCATTAAAAGAAATTTCAACTTGTGATGATTATGATCTGATATTGTTAGATATGAGTATGCCAAATTTTGATCCATCAGAAGATGTTTCTCTTGGTGGCTCACCAGAAAGTTTTGCCGGTAAAGAGTTGCTAGAACAAATGAAGCTTAGGGATATAGTGATACCAGTTATAGTTATAACTCAATATTCTTCATTTGAAGGTGGAGCAGTAACTTTAGGTTCTTTGTCAGATGAGTTTTCTTCTAAATATAAAGAGGTTTATCGTGGATCAGTTTACTTTGATTCAGCTGTTGAATCTTGGAAAGGTCAATTGCTAGATTTACTGAGAGATATTAATGAATAGAAATGCAAAAATACTTATTGTAGATGATGAGTATGATAAGGTTTTGAAAGTAATAGCATTAACTAAAGATAGTATAAGTGCTGATTTTGAACATGTCTCAAATTCACGTGAAGCATTAACTAAACTTAAGACTGAACAATATGATTTAATAATTATTGATTTGCAGATACCTGAATTTTTAGGTGAAGATATAAATCCTCATGGTGGTCGTGATCTTTTGGAGTATATTGACGGTCATGATGACCTTCTAAAGCCAACCCATATTCTTGGGATTACATCCCATAAAGACTCTTATGATGAGTGTCAGAGTTCATTCTATGATAAGGGATGGTCTTTAATTTGTGGTATTGATGATGAGGATTTAATAAAGGGAATAATAAAGGCAAAAGTTAATCATGCCGTTAATCCTCCTGATACTTATGATGTAGCAATTGTTACCGCCCTTGAGCCAACAGAGTTACAGGCAGTGCTAAATTGGCCATGCAACTGGATTCCAGTAAAGGATAATAATGATAGTTATATATATTATTCGGGCACAATAGATGATGTTGCTGGCAAGTGTATTACATTAATAGCATCTTCTTGTCATCATATGGGTATTGCTGAGGCAGCAGCATTAGGAATGAAAATATGTCTAAAATATACACCTGATTATGTTTTCATGACTGGGATTGCGGCTGGAATTGAGGGCAAAGTAGAGCTTGGTGATATATTAGTTGCTGATTTGTGTTGGGATTGGGGTAATGGTAAGCAAACTATTAGAGATGGTAAGCCAGTTTTTCTATCAGCTCCAAGGCAACAGTCCTTAGATCCTTGCTTAAGAGCAAAACTTAAAAATATATCTACAGAAAGAAGATATCTTGATGAAATATATAATAGTTGGCCTATACATAATAGACCTAAAACTGCTTTGAATGTACACGTGGGTCCTATAGCAACAGGGGCTGTAGTGCTAGAAGATCCATCAGTTGTTGAAATGATTAAGTCTCAGCACCGGGAAACTATAGGTATTGAAATGGAAGCTTATGGTTTAGTGTTATCAACACATATGTCAAGTACTAACCCACCTAAAGCCGTCGTAATTAAATCTGTTTGCGATTTTGCTGATCCCCAAAAAAATAATGATTTCCAGTCGTATGCTGCGTATACAAGTTCACAGTTAGCATTTAAGTTTATTGTTCATGATCTATATGTTTAGTGAAAACTCGTCACAATTATTAGATTTCTATTATTCTTCGTACAGTTATTGACAGGACTCCAAGATGTTAGAGAGACCGATTGAAATTTTGCTTGAGAAAAATAGTTTGTAAAGCAAGGCCAACAGGAAAAGTTAATAAAAAATTTAGTAAACGTGCGATTGTAATTCTGGAAAGTCATTATTTTTATGAACTCGGTAAACGACTTGATTAGGACCTTACATGTCAATAGGTGTGGCAGGAGATAAAAACATCGATGAATTAAAAACGTATGGTGGTGTAATTATATTTGGTGCAAGAACGGACAAAAAGGGAGCTTCATGGAATTTAGGTTTGGGTTGCTACAGGGATACAGAAGTGGCACAATTTCGTGATGGTGTATCAGATAATGCAACCACTACGGAAGCGGATCCAAAAAAACTCCTAACTAATCATGATTATTTTTTTTGCAACTTTCTAATGGTTCATCTTTAGAAGTTAATTTAAAAGCTAAATTCAAAAATAGGGCTCAGGTGTAATATGAAATATAAAGGCATGATTGCTATTTCTATATTGATAGTTTTATTATCACCGCTACTGCAAGCTGAATCTGTTGATCACTATTATCAACCAGCGCACGGAAAAACAGAAAGTTCACTAAAACAAGCCCTTCATCAAATCATTGATAATCATAAAACCTTAAAATATACGATCTCTGGTAATGATAATTGGTATGACGGTATCGATGTTGATGTTTGGGAAGCACTCATCTATACCGATTCAGCTTGTGCGGATGAAGTACCTAAGTGTGGTCTTATTCAACTGCTATATCTTGATGAAACACGTCATATTTCGCAAGCGAATAGGGGAGACTCTACTCATGACTCCTGGGATAGGGAGCATGTGTGGCCAAAGTCACGGGGATTTCCTAAAAAGAAACAAGATGGTTACACTGATCTTCATCACCTAAGACCCGCCGACAGAAACCTTAATGGAAAACATTCTAATTACGGTTATGATAATGGTGGAATAACTGTGAATGATAAAAGAGAAAATGGAGATGTTGTACCTACAACCGCTAAGTTTGACAAAGTAGGGCAATCATTTGAGCCAACAGATCGAAGTAAGGGTCAAGTCGCAAGAATGCTTTTTTATATGGCCGTTAGATATGAAACAGGCGACGATGGAATTCATGAAGCAATGCCCGATTTAGAAATTAAAGATAAAAATGCAAGAGTAAAAGAACCTTGGATTGGTGACTTATGTACATTGCTTGAATGGCATAATTTATATGGTCCGAGTAACTTCGAAAGAAAAAGAAATGATCGGGTCATGGAAATTCAAGGGAATAGAAATCCATTTATAGATCAACCAGGTTGGGCCAATTTAATATGGGGCAAACAATGCTCTAACTGAAGCATATTGTAGCTTTATAGATAAATATAACGTGAAGATATATTTTTATCTTATGTAATTCGTTTTTCTACTGCTTTGTATATTTCATCATTCCGTCGTGGTCCGACCGCGACTACAAGCACTTCAATTTTATCTTTTATGATTTGATAAACGATACGAGTGTCTCCAGTTCTTATACGACGTAAACCTTTTAGCTTATGTCTTAATGGTTTACCCGTATGTTCGGGGTCACCATTAACAATCCGTTTTTCAATTACATCCAGAACTCTATTAGCCCGAACATAGCCTAATGATTTGAGGTCTTCTTCTACTTCCGGTAGGAAGTTAACAACATAGGGCATTTTTTACTCGCTGTTGGCTACTTCATTCGCTCACGCATATCATTAAAGCTAACGAACTCGGTGTTCTCATCCACATTGGATAGCCTTTCAATAGCCATTAATTCAACCCGTAAATCGTCAATTTCTTGAGTCATCTGTTCATATTCAGAAATTGCTAGCATGACAGCCGCTGGCGCATTATTGCGCATGACGACATAACGATCTTGTTCGCCAGATATTAATTTATCAAAGTACTTCTTTGCAGATCGAGCTATGTCTGTAGCAGACACAGCCTGATCTATACGACTGAGTAATACACTCATATCGCTACCCCTTTTGGTGATGGTTATGTGTAATTATACATTAATTAATCAGGTAATTATACGTGTTTTAATATGTAAACCATGATCTAATTAAATATGCAATTTCTAGAATGCATTGCTGGTAGGCTAATATTCCTAAATGAACTTGGAGAGTTTATGATCTCCAATGTTTATCTGTTCGGCAGAAAGCGGTTAGTGTACAAGTTTATATTCACCGTATACTTATACACTCATACCTATAATTACAGATTAATTGTGCTTCTGAAGGTTAAGAGGTGTATTTTGCAAAACTAAATTTTAATATTTTAGTTCGTTATTTACTGTAAATATGAGTGTATAATTATACCCATGAGTAGTGTGCTGAAAAATTTTCCCTCTATGGAAGTGCGCGATAGCTTCCAATGTTTAAAAGCCAGCTTAAATGAGCTTGTAGCGTCGTTGGCATCGCAATCTCCAGACTTCCCATGTTGGGTTGCGACGCCGGATGATGAGCCCAGACAGGGTAGAGATGCCATCATGTGGATTTACCAACAGCTCTTTTATCAGCCTTACCAAGATAAGCGTGCCACGCTCACTCGACCGGGCTTTCTTGCTACAACGCCAGAGACCATCGTTTTAGCGCACGATGTTAATGCGTGTAAACAGCGTTTCCAGAAAGCCATGCAAGCGGTAAAGCGGAAGGATGAACGACTCAGTTTAAGCATGGAATTGTTTGATGAAGTAATGCGTAATCCAGGACAAGCTGAAACATTACGCAGAGCAGGTCTTGGGACATTGCATTTAAAACAAGCTTATCGGCAGATTCCCATACTTCAATGGCAGCCACGACGCTTAGGCTTTAGCTGGTCAAAGGGTTCGCGTTCAGTGGAGCGTCTGACTAAAGAACAAGCAATGAAGGCCGCCATGCGTGCCAGTGACAGCACCGCTGCGCTAACGATAGTTGAAGAGTTACCAGACGATGCTTTTGTCGCAAGAGTGCGTTCACATTCACCCCATGTTCGCACTAACATTGTCTTCTCTTCTCCCCATCCTAAAAAACAAATACCATGCTCTTTGCCTATTTTATATCCAGCAAATTCTATGACGCCTCCCTTATATACTAAAGTGCCTTTTAATGCCGATGACGTGGATGTTAACCGTTTACCACGAGAACAATTGATCATAAATTATGATGAGCCTGTATTAATTAATGCAGAAGGCACGATAGGCTTGTATTTATATAAGTGAAAATAAATTGAATATTTGATAAGGAATATCTAATGTTATTATCCTGGCCAACCCTAAGTCATACGTCTAATTCAAATGCAGCAAGCATTTACACTAAAATACAATCTACCCATTAATAGTCATCAATTTACTATGCGAAGACAGCGATGTGACCAGCACACACCGCTGCAGGAACTAAAGCGTTATAAGGACTATTTCGCTGTTTTTAACAGGGATAGTAGCCGCGCTTTATTAATCTGTTTTGTGTAACTTACAGAATGGAATCGTGAAAGAAAACAGTTTAATGCGGCTGGTAAACGGAGTGCGCAGACAATAGTGGGAGCAGCCTGAAAGGTGAAAACAGCTGTCGTTTTAGGTGATTGAATCAAAGACTGCAGAGCGTAATTGCTATGGCATTTAGCTAAAAGGTAGTTAGCGCAGGGTGATTTGCACGGAACCGGGTTTATACACTACATTCAGAATTAAGAGACCTCAGTATAGTCCCAAAGCTGCTGTTGATGACATTCAAATTGGCCGACAGCTAACACCGGTTGAGGTCACCCCACAAAGCTAAGCTAACTGAAGACCAGATAGCTACTATGAAAACAGAGCGTGAGTCTGGCTTGAAGATATCAGAACTGATGAGCAAATACCGCGTAAGTAAGGCATCTGTTTACCGGTACTTATAATCATAAATAACGACAGCTGTTAGCATCCACTAACAGCTGTCGTTGACATACGTGATTACTTGTTTTTGTTCACGTTGTCACTTTTTGAGCTATCAGGATTGTCACGAGCGTATTCTTCGCCGTTTATCTTAACGACATGAGCTCCTGAATGCTTTCCTTGCTTAATTTCCTTAACAACTACGCTTCGTTTTACGGATGGTCTGCTTCCAATTTTGTAAGTTTCATTGCGACCACCAGGGCCGTCATTATTTCCAGTGATTTTAGTCATCTCATTGCTCCCTAAGGGTTAGTGATTGGTGATTTAAGATAAGCGTAAACAAATACTGCGCTATTGTCCCCGCCACCAGTGCCGCCGTCACAGCCCCAGTTAATGAGGGCTTTTTCGGCTGCTCTTGCATCGTTTGATGATATTGCAATGCGGTGAGCTCTCCAGTGGTTGTCTTTTGGTACGTTGTGGTCACCAAATAAGCGCTGATCTATATCTTTTGTAATGCCGACATACCAACTTGATAAGTTACTACCTTGTTTCCGTATGTGGGTGCTGATTTCATTTGTTATTGTTTGTGCATTTAGAGACTGCATAAGTAAAACCTCATATCTAATAAAATAATTTAAGTTTACAAATGCCAATGAAATGTTGAGAATATAAGTGCCAACCAAAATCGTCAATTTCTCATTGGCGTACTAAGCCCATACTCATTAATTTGGTATGGGCTTTTTATATTGTGGTTAGAATTTTCACAATACTTACCTCCCTTCCTAATTATTTCTTATAAGTAAAAAATAGATGTTTATACACACTACCTAGTGTTTTGATGGAGTGCAAGTACAAGATGTAGTGTTTTTGATGGGTATTCGGTGGGTAACTTGTGGATAAACTTATAAGTCTTTGATATTTTGAGGTATTTTTTTATATTTATTTTTTCAAATTTCTCTGTGCTAGTGTTCGCCTTCGCTATTTGAGCGTACCTAAATAATTGGCTTTTGTCAATAGGTGGCAGGACAAAGTAAGTTGCGGTAGTTGCAATGCTGTAAATAAGAGCTGTCTTTGTTACATGAGAGGTATCTTTGCAAGTAAGATTATTAGTTGTTTGGCGTTTAACTTTCCAAAATATACTTGTAATAAGGTTAATTAACTGTCGTTCAGATAAGTACTACGAAGGTAGGAGTGTGTCCAGATTAAAAATACCAGAGGCAATTAACGACCCGAAGCGGCCTGTCGTGAGATTATAGTGAGAGGCAGAAAACACCACAAAGGAGTCTTTTAGTACTTTCTTATATAGTTTCCGTAATTAGTGGCAAATTTTACAATTCCCATAATCAGATAGAATTGCTCAAGCGAGGTCATTTAATTTATTAAAATGTTACATG
>Ga0316204_10004253_pt1 | contig 26186 bp, 27 predicted proteins | sample 6monrhotite_MG_2_FD_205661 | JGI IMG/M metagenome (GOLD analysis project Ga0316204, IMG submission 205661) | Microbial mat bacterial communities from mineral coupon in-situ incubated in ocean water Damariscotta River, Maine, United States -... | ecosystem: Environmental > Aquatic > Marine >...
CGAATGGTTTCATTCAAATGAATTGGCGACAATCTGATGTTGTTTCGGTGCCCGTTTCCATTTTGGAAACAATTATTTCGCGTTTCGCGCCCGAGTTCCCGTGATCAAGGCGGACAAAAGCGCCCCGCCCTCGCCGGATACCGCCGCACCGTTCTTGGGACCATAGACTGCCAGGCCGATCAAATATCCGCCAATCAGGGCGGTACCCCGCCATTGTTGATCCGCCACATCCTGCGTTGGGGCCGTGCCGGTGGCGCGGAAAACCACGCTTTTGCTGTGCTGGGTTCTATTGTGAACATCGCTTAGCCCCATGGCGCGGGCGCTTTGATCTGGGGTGGGAACGCTGATGCCGGGCTGGGCTGGTGAAATGCTGGCGGTGATGATGCCCAAGGGCGCACCGCGCGATGTGTTGGATTGCCCCAGAACATCACATCGGGCCATGATCGCAAATCGTGCGGTCAAGTTCTTTGGGTCAATGCAATACCCCTTGGGGGCCACAAGGGTGAAGCCTTTGCCCATCATCTGTGCCTCGGTCACAGGTGCAGTTGTTGGCCCTGTCGTGGCAGCTGGCAGGTTCAGACCGTCCAGAAAAGCAGCGCCCTGCCCCTCGTCGCAACCGGCGAGAAGGGACAGGGCAACAATGGCTGCGGCTGGGCCTTTACAGGTCCATGTAATCATGTGTTTCCGCCGCTGCGCCAGGATGTGTGACCGCGCCAAGGTAGGTTGGGCCAACAAGTTGGGCGTATTTCCAAAGTGCACCGGAAGCATAGTTTGTCGGACGCGGGCCGGACCATTCTGCCCGGCGGCTGGCCAACTCTTCGTCGGTCAGATCAACGGTGATCGACCCTTCAACCGCGTTGAGCGTGATCATATCGCCGTTTTTCAGCAGGCCGATTGGACCGCCCAGTGCTGCCTCCGGGCCAACGTGCCCCACACAGAAGCCGCGCGTCGCGCCGGAAAAACGACCGTCAGTGATCAGGGCGACCTTTTTGCCCATCCCTTGGCCGGATAGGGCCGCAGTGGTTGCCAACATCTCGCGCATGCCGGGGCCGCCGCGTGGCCCTTCGTTGCGGATCACAAACACGTCGCCTTCGGAATAGGTGCGGTTCTGCACTGCCTCGAAAGCGTCCTGTTCGCATTCGAACACCAGCGCAGGGCCAGAGAACACGATGTCTTCATCGGACATGCCAGCGATTTTCACAATCGCGCCTTCGGGGGCCAAGTTGCCCTTCAGGCCAACAACGCCGCCTGTGGTGCTGATTGGGTTTTCAACGGCGTGGATCACTTTGCCGTCTGCCTCACGCTCAATCTTGTCCAGCTCTTCACCCATCGAATAGCCTGTGGCGGTCATGCAGTCGGCATGGATCAAGCCCGCTTTGCGCAGTTCTTTCATCACCACCGGGACGCCGCCCGCTTCGAACAGGTCTTTGGCAACGTATGCGCCGCCCGGTTTCATATCGACAAAATGCGGCGTGTCGCGGAAAATCTCGCAAACATCATCAAGGAAAAACTCGATTCCGGCTTCGTGCGCCATGGCGGGCAAGTGCAGACCTGCGTTGGTGGAACCGCCCGTGCAGGCCACGATCCGGGCTGCGTTTTCAAACGCCTCACGGGTACAGATGTCGCGGGCGCGGATGTTTTTCTCAATCAGGTTCATCACTGCCGCGCCAGAGGCCACGGCATATTCGTCGCGGGATTTGTAAGGCGCAGGCGCACCGGAGGAGTTCGGCAACGCAAGGCCAATCGCCTCAGACACACAAGCCATGGTGTTGGCCGTAAACTGGCCGCCGCAAGCACCGGCAGACGGGCAAGCGACCCGTTCAAGGATCTCCAGCTCGGCCTCGGTCATGGTGCCGCCCTGCCAGTTGCCAACGGCCTCGAACATGTCTTGTACAGTCAGGTCACGATCCGCAAAAGCGGCAGGCACATCTGCGCCCTCTGGCGCTTTGCCCGGCAGGATCGAACCGCCATACATAAACACCGAAGGCACGTTCAGACGGATCATTGCCATCATCATACCGGGCAGGGATTTGTCGCAACCGGCAAGACCCACCAGTGCATCGTAGCAATGGCCGCGCATGGTCAGCTCGACCGTATCGGCAATTGCCTCACGCGAGGCCAACGAAGACCGCATGCCCTCATGGCCCATCGCGATACCGTCGGTGACAGTGATGGTGGTGAATTCGCGCGGCGAGCCCTGTTCCTGTTTCACACCAACTTTCACGGCCTGTGCCTGACGGTTCAGCGCGATGTTACAAGGCGCCGCTTCGTTCCAGCAGGTGGCCACACCAACCAGAGGCTGGTGGATTTCGACGTCCGTCATGCCCATCGCGTAATAGTAGGACCGGTGCGGTGCACGGGCCGGGCCTTCGGTCACATGGCGGCTGGGCAATTTGGATTTGTCAAAACGTTGGTTGGTGGACATGGCGAAGCTCCCGAAGATAGGCCTGAAATACTGGTTTGTCCTTGGTCTAGTCGTGCAACCGCGCTGCTGCAAGGCCAAGCGGCTATGTTGTAATACACACCAAGCGGCCTTAAATTTACAAAACCACAACAATGGGCATGTCCACGCCCCAAAAGGCCCAGTGAAAGAGCGGTGCATGGAACCCAGCCTATTTTCCTTTATCTGGAAGTATTCCCGCCGCGAGCAATTGTTCTTATTGGCCTTTACGGTTTTTACGTTCCCTTTCCTCTACGCCACGCTGGAACTGCCCAAACGCATCATCAACGATGCCATCGGCGCCACCGGCAGCGTGATTACAGTGTTCGACGTCGAAATGACGCAGGTGCAATTCCTGCTGGGCCTGTGTTTTGCCTACCTCGGCTCCGTTCTTGTGCATGGCCTGCTGAAAATGCGGCTCAACACGATGAAAGGCATTCTGGCCGAACGGCTTTTGCGGCGTTTCCGGTTTCAACTGGTCAGCCGGATGATGCGGTTTCCGCGCAGTTATTTCCAGAACACCAGTCAAGGTGAGCTGGTCAGCATGGTCACATCCGAGGCCGAGCCGATGGGCGGCTTGATGGGGGATGCGGTCGCGCAGCCGGTGTTTCAGGCCGGTCAGATGCTGATCATCGTGACGTTTCTGTTTATGCAATCCATTTGGTTCGGATTGGCCGGTATCGCGCTGATCCCTTTGCAGGCGTGGCTGATCCCGGTGTTGCAGCGGCAGATCAACCTGTTGAACAAAGAACGCATTGGCGAAGTGCGCCAGTTTGCCGCCGAGATTGGCGAGACAGCGGCAGGCATCACCGATCTGCGCACCAATGGAGGCTGGCGCTTCCGTCTGGCCCATTTCACGGACCGTTTGGGCCGGCTTTTTGATGTGCGGTTCCGCATCTATCAAAAGAAGTTCTTTATGAAGTTTCTCAATAACTTCATCACCCAACTGACGCCCTTTTTCTTTTACGCTGTGGGTGGTTATCTGGCCATCAAGGGGCAGATCACGGTCGGGGCGTTGGTTGCCGCGCTGGCCGCCTACAAAGACTTGTCGAGCCCCTGGAAGGAACTGCTGACGTATTACAACCAGACGCAGGATATGTCTCTGCGCTGGGATATCGTGACAGAGCGTTTCGATCCCTCCGGCGTTATTGATGAGGCGCTGTTTGAGGGCACACCGGATCAGATCCCGCATCTGCGCGGGGAGATCGAATTGCGCAATGTCTCGGTGCGCAACACAGATGGCAACATGATCCTTCAGGATATTTCACTGAAACTGCCACCGGGCAGTCAGGTGGCCATCCAAATGGAAAGCCAGGCCGAGCGGACGGCCCTGTCGGAGGTGCTGACCCGCGAGGTGATCCCCGCGCGGGGCAAGGTCACAATGGCCGGACATGACCTGAGCGGACTGCATCAGGCGATTGTTGCCGCCCGCATCGGATACGCCCATGCGCAACCTTACATTTTCAAGGGCAATATCGGGGACAACCTGTTGATGCCCCTGCGAACCAGCCCAAAGACGGTGCTTTGGGATCCGGCGCACAAGGATCGGCGCGGGATTGAGGCGCGACGCTCCGGCAACAGTCCGGACAGCACAGCGGCCGATTGGCTGGATCCGGAGCTGGCCGATCTGGGATCAGCCGATGACATCAACCAATTCTGGCTGGAAATTACCGAGGCACTTGGCACCGCTGATCTGATTTTCCACCGCATGCTCAACTCGCGCATGGATCCGGACAAATATCCCGAACTGGCCCGCCGCATTGTCGAGCTGCGCGAAGAGGTCGCGAAGCGCCTCAAAGACGAAGGGCTGGATAAGGCCGTTCACCGGTTTGACCCTGAAAAGTTCAATCCGGCAGTGCCACTGGGCGGCAACCTGATCTTTGCCGCGCCGGTGCGCGACATCAGTCAGCAAAGCCTTGTCGCGGAAAAATCGTTCTTGTCGATGTTTGTAGAACAGGGACTGGCCGAACAGGGCATCGCGATCTCGCAGACCTTGGTCGAAACGCTGCACCAGACTTTTGGCATGGATGGCACCGATCACCCTCTTTTCACGGCTTTGGGCATCGAAGAAGACCTTTACGAGCAATTGGTCGACATCGCAAACCGCCGCCGCGACAAAGGGGACAACGCCCTGAACGGTGAAGAATTTGCGCTGCTGTTGACGGTTCCTTTTGCCTTGACCGCAGAACAGATCGGCCCGTCTTTCCCCGAAAGCTTCAAAGAGGAAATCCTGACCATCCGCAAAACCAATGGTCCGTTCCTGCGCGAGCAGGCCAAGGGTATGTTCGTGCCGATTGCGCCCGAAAACTATTTGCCCCGCCTGACCATTCTGGAAAACCTGATCTATGGCCGGTTCTCTTCGATGGCGGGATTGCAGGCCGATAGGGTGCAGGAGATTGTTACTGAAATTCTGATAAAGCATGATCTGAAACGGCAAGTTTCGGTGAACCTTTTTGATGTGCCGACGGCCATCGGCGGTGCCAACCTGCCAGCCGCCTTTCAGGAACGCGCAGCCTTTGGGCGGGCGGCAATCAAGCGGCCCGATGTAATGGTGTTCAACCAGACCATGGGCGGCCAGGAACAAGCCAACCACGCCCAGATCCGCAACCGTTTGCACGACCTATTGCCCAATGCGACGCTGATTTTTATTCAGGACAGTTTTCCCAATCCTGAAGAGTTCGACGTCTTTATGGAAATCCGCGATGGACGCCTTGATGGGGCTGGCCAAGACGAAGAAGACCCCAACGTCAGCGATGACCTGCGTCGCAAGCTCAGGATCATCTCACGCAACGAATTGTTCGGCAGTCTCAGCCCGCGCAACCGGCGACTGCTGGCATTTGCCGCGCAATGGTACAGCGCCGAACCGGGCGAGCGCATCTTTAGTCAGGGCGAGCGCCCCGATGCTGCCTATCTGTGTTTGTCCGGCACGGCTGAAATGAGCTGGACCGACGGCAATGGCGTCGCGCATCACATTTCTTATGTAGAGCCGGGGCGCCTGATCGGGGATTTGTCGATCATCCAGAATGAACCGCGCCAGCTGGATCTTGATGCGGTGGAGCCGGTGCAATTCCTGCGGATCGGTGCCGAACAGTTCCGCGCTGTGGTGGAAAGTGACCGCACCGTGCTGCTCAAATTGCTGGAAACCGTGGCGGGCCATTTGACCGAACTGGCCGATATCCTACGTGAGGCCCGCGTGCAGATGCCGCAACGTATGATGCAGCTTGAAGAAAGCATCGAGACAACTGATAAGCCTGCGGAATGAGCCCAAATCCAGCCTACGCCCTGCATGAAATCTTCATCGCACCTGCACGGAAGAAACCAGCGCTTTGGCGGCTTCTGGCGGGGCTGACGCTGGCCGTGGTTGGCTATGTCGCGCTGAACCAGATGTTTTTTCAGCTGGTGTATGGGCTTGCGGGCGACGGGGCCTATGCCCTCTACAATGAGCTTTCGGACGGCACCACACCGCGGGCGATGTTGCTGCTGCTCTTCAGCTTTGGTTTTATGGCGATGGCGGTCGGAATTTCCGTCAGATTGCTGCACAGCCGGTCCATGATGACCTTGCTTGGCCCTCTGAAATTGGCGCTGAACGATTTTCGTGCCGTCAGCCTTGCGATGATCGCGCTGGGCGTTTTGCTGGTGGTCCTGCCACCGTGGGACATGGGCGGGACGCTCTCGGACAATGTGCCGTTTGGTCAATGGATGGTCTTGCTGCCCTTCTCGCTATTGGGGGTGTTGGTGCAGGTCAGTGCCGAAGAACTGGTGTTTCGCGGTTACATCCAACAACAATTGGCGGCGCGGTTCCGCTCGCCTGTGGTCTGGATGGTATTGCCATCGCTGTTGTTCGCGGCGGGACATTACCTGCCTGAATCTGCCGGCGAAAATGCGATGTTCATTGCCCTCTGGGCAGGGATTTTTGGCATGTTGATGGCCGATCTGACTGCGCGATCTGGATCATTGGGCCCGGCCATCGCGGTGCATCTGTGGAACAACGTCACCGCGATCCTTATCGTATCATTGCCGGATGACCTTTCTGGGCTCTCGCTTTATCATTCCCCCTTCGGGATGGCGGATGCCGAGGCCGTGCGGGCCTGGCTCCCGGTGGATTTTGCGCTGATGTTTGTCTCGTGGTTGGCGGCAAGGGTTGCGATACGCCGCTGATTGCAATTTGTGCAGTAGGGTCTTATTTGGAAATCAGTTTTGCCATCAGGGGCTATGTATGAACTGGATCACGAACTACGTCCGGCCACGGATCAACTCGATCTTCTCGCGCCGCGAAACGCCGGACAATCTGTGGACCAAATGCAATGAATGCGGCACCATGCTGTTTCATCGCGAGGTGTCGGAAAACCTGAATGTCTGCACCAATTGCGGGCATCACATGGCGATCTCGCCGCGTGAGCGGTTCAAGGCACTGTTTGATGGCGGCATCTTTTCCGAGATCAAAGTGCCTGCACCTACGCCCGATCCTCTGCATTTCAAAGACCAGAAGAAATATCCCGACCGCATGAAAGCGGCCCAAAAGCAAACCGGCGAATCCGAGGCGATGCTTGTCGCGCATGGTGAGATGGGCCGCACGCCCATCGTCGCTGCCGCGCAAGACTTTAGCTTTATGGGCGGCTCCATGGGGATGTATGTGGGCAACGCCATCATTGCCGCCGCCGAAGAAGCAGTGAAGCTCAAGCGCCCCCTGATCCTGTTTTCCGCTGCGGGCGGCGCCCGGATGCAAGAAGGCATCCTGTCGCTGATGCAAATGCCGCGGACCACGGTTGCGGTTCAGATGCTCAAAGAGGCGGGTCTGCCCTATATCGTGGTTCTGACGCATCCAACCACCGGCGGTGTCACGGCCAGCTATGCGATGCTGGGCGATGTGCATATTGCCGAACCCAATGCGCTGATCTGTTTTGCGGGGCCGCGTGTGATCGAACAGACCATTGGTGAAAAACTGCCCGAAGGGTTCCAGCGGGCCGAGTATCTGCTGGATCACGGAATGCTGGACCGTGTGACGCCGCGCACCGAGATGCGTGAAGAGCTGATCACGATCACGCGGATGCTGCTTGGCCTGTCGCCCGCCGTGCGCGGTGATCTGCCCCCGCCCGAGGCATTGGGAGATGCAAACAGCGAGGATGTGGTCAAGACCGAGGCAGCATCTGTTGATCCCAAGAAATGAGCGCGGCCACATCTGACGCCATCCTAGACCGGATGATGGCGCTGCATCCCAAGATCATTGACCTCACGCTGGATCGGCTGTGGCGCCTGCTTGACGCGCTGGGCAATCCGCAGAACGATTTGCCGCCCGTGATCCATATTGCGGGTACGAATGGCAAAGGGTCCACCCAAGCGATGATCCGCGCCGGGCTTGAGGCGATGGGCAAGACCGTCCACGCCTATACCTCGCCGCATCTGGCCCGGTTTCACGAACGTATTCGACTGGCAGGTGAGCTGATTTCAGAAGACGCGTTGATGGCGGTTCTGGATGAATGTTATGCCGCCAACAACGGCGAAAACATCACCTATTTCGAGATCACGACCGCCGCTGCGCTGCTTGCGTTTTCGCGGACCAAGGCAGATTACACCCTTCTTGAGGTCGGACTGGGCGGCCGGTTGGATGCCACCAATGTCGTCGACACGCCGGCGCTGACCATCATCACGCCGGTCTCTGGGGATCATCAGCAATTTCTGGGTGAAACACTGGCAGAGATCGCAGGGGAAAAGGCCGGCATCATCAAACGCCGCGTGCCTTGCATCATTGGCCCACAAGAGGACGCGGGGCTGGAGGTGATGGAACAGGTCGCCGCCCGCAATATGGCGCCGGTTTTGGCTTATGGTCAACATTGGCACGTCGGAACAGAGGCGGGGCGCCTGATTTATCAGGACGAAAGCGGCCTGCTTGATTTGCCCTTGCCGAACCTGCCTGGCGGCCATCAGGTGCAAAACGCTGGGGCTGCATTGGCCGCCCTGCGCCAGCTTGGCGCAGATGAGGCCGCTTGCGAGGCGGCTGTGACCAAAGCGTTCTGGCCTGCACGGATGCAACGTCTTAAGGGCGGACCGCTGTTCGAGATTGCTGGCGATGCAGAGCTATGGCTGGATGGCGGTCACAATCCGGCGGCCGGTGATGCCATTGCATCGGTCTTGTCTGAGCGCGGCACACGGCCCACCTATCTGATTTGCGGGATGTTGAACACAAAGGACATCGGCGGCTACCTGCGGCCTCTGGCGGCACAGGCAAAAAGCCTGCACGCCGTGTCCATTCCCGGCGAAAGCGCGACCCTTGCGGCCTCGGAAACCGCTGCTGCGGCGCGAGCCGAAGGGATGGAGGCCTATGAGGCCGAAAGCGTTGCAGAAGCCCTTAGAGATATCGTCGCCAAAGACCAAAATGCCCGTGTCTTAATCTGCGGATCGCTTTATCTGGCGGGTGCGATCTTGCGCGAGAACCACTAGATCTTGGTTTTTTGTAACTGATCTCTACGCAGAAACGAAATATTAGTGTATGTTTGCCCTAATTCAGGCGTGGCTTGACCACAAAAAACTGAATGCTTTGGAGGGCGAGCAAGATGAGTTATCAGGGAAATGTCGGGCGGACTCCGTCCGCTGAAATGGATGACCGCACGGTGTCACAAATGATCTTTGTGGCGGTGGGTCTGGCGATTGTTGTGGGCGGACTTTGGCTGCTTTATCAAGGCAATGCGCCCTATCATCCTGATGTTCCGATGTCGGACAACGAAAGCTATTTGGCGATCGAATCCTGATCAGCCCAGTCTTCGGATTGCATCTCGCGCAGCCTTGAGGCTGTGCGCTCAAACTCGAACGTGCCTTCCCCCTCAACATAGAGCATTTCGGGAGAGGCGGCAGCAGAACAGATTAAGCGCACATGCGCCTCGTAGAGCGCATCAATGAGAGTCACAAAACGCTTTGCCTCATTAAAGTTGGAGCGGCCCAATTGCGGAATGTTGTCCAGAAGCAACACCCGTGTGGCCTCCGCCAGTGCGAGATAATCCGCCGGGCCAAGTGGTCTGCCGCATAGCTCATGAAACCGGGCTCGGGCCATGCCATTGCGAAACTGCGGGATCTCCACCTCACGGCCTTTGACGTGCAAAACCATAGGCGTGCCCGCGCCCCCCGCCAGATCATCCCAGACCGCATCCATCGCCGCGCGGCTTTCCGCGTTCACCGGGGTGAAATAAACCTGACTGCCCGCCAACCGGTCTTGGCGGTAATCGGTGGGGCTGATCAGTTCATGCACCACCATCCGGTCCTTGATCAGCTCAATAAAGGGTACAAACAGATTTCGGTTCAACCCGTCTTTGTAAAGATCATCCGGCAGCCGGTTTGACGTGGTCACCACCACAACGCCCGCCGCAAATAGCGCCTCAAACAGACGGCCAACAATCATTGCATCGGTGATGTCGGTGATCTGCATCTCGTCAAAGGCCAGCAGCCGCACTGAGCTGGCCACATCGGCGGCCACCGGCGCAATCGCATCGTCAACACCGGTTTTGCGGGCCTCGTGCATGGCCGAGTGGATCTCTTGCATAAAGGCGTGAAAATGCACCCGACGCGCAGGAATATCGTGCAGGTGATCGACAAACATATCCATCAACATGGATTTGCCGCGCCCCACCCCACCCCAAAGGTACAGCCCCTTCGGCGGCTCCGGCGCTTTGCGAAACAGCCCCTTTTTCACCGGCTGCATCAACGCATTACGAATGCGATCAAACTCTGGAAGAATGGCTTCCTGAGCCGGATCGGGCTGCAAGCTGCCCTCGGCAATCATCCGGTCATAGGTTTCGCGCAGGCTGGTCATACCACAGGCTTATCGCCCCGCTGGGGGATTGAAAAGTGTCGCAATGGTTCAAGAGGTCGCTGATGCATCAATCTCCCTTCGTGCCCCATCACAACGCTTGATTTGACCCTTCGCGATCTGTGGGTAATCTGGCCGGACGTCAACGCATCGGAGCCAGCATGCAGCACAAAACCCCATTGTTTACGCCGGTCCTGATTGTGGGCTGTGTGATCATCATGGTCTGCTTTGCCGTGCGGGCGTCCTTTGGGGTGTTCCAGATCCCGATTGCCGAGGAATTTGGTTGGCTCAGGGCAGAATTTTCGCTGGCGATTGCGATCCAGAATCTGGCTTGGGGCGTTGGCCAGCCGATCTTTGGCGCATTGGCGGAAAAAATCGGTGATCGGCGGGCCATCATTATCGGCGCGATTGTCTATGCGGCTGGTCTTTTATTGTCGGCCAATTCTGTTACCCCGCTCGAACATCAAGCCTACGCCTGGCTTGTGGGTTTCGGGATCGCGGGCACCGGCTTTGGCGTGATCCTTGCCGTGGTTGGCCGCGCTTCGTCGGATGACAACCGGTCGATGTCGCTTGCCATTGTCACCGCAGCGGGCAGCGGCGGCCAGATCTTCGGGGCGCCGATTGCCGAATGGATGCTGGGTTTCATGAGCTGGCAGGGCGTGTTTGTCGTGTTTGCAGGCGCAGTTATGGCAATGATCCTAACCTTGCCCATGATGCGGGCACCTGCGCTGGCGACCAAGGCAGAGCTGGAAGAAAGCCTTGGCCAGATCCTGATGAAGGCGGCGCGGGATCCGTCTTATACGATGATCTTTCTCGGCTTCTTTTCCTGCGGCTATCAGCTTGGCTTTATCACGGCGCATTTTCCGGCCTTTGTGACCGAACTATGTGGCCCGATCCTTGCTGGCGGGGTGCTGCATAGTGTCGGGATCACCACAACTTCGGCGCTGGGGGCGGTGGCCATTTCCTTGATCGGGCTGGCCAATATCGCCGGGACGTTGACTGCGGGTTGGGCGGGCAAGCGGTATTCCAAGAAATACCTTCTGGCCGGGATTTATGTGGGCCGAACCATTATCGCTGCGCTATTCATCATGTTCCCGATCACGCCGATTTCGGTCATTCTGTTTTCTGTTGGGATGGGGTCATTGTGGCTGGCCACGGTGCCGCTGACCTCGGGGTTGGTCGCGCATATCTACGGGCTGCGCTACATGGGCACGCTGTATGGCATCGTCTTCTTCAGCCACCAATTGGGCAGTTTCCTAGGCGTTTGGTTGGGCGGACGGATGTATGATGCCTTTGGCAGCTACACCGCTGTTTGGTGGATCGGCGTTGGCGTTGGCGCGTTCAGCGCGATTGTGCATCTGCCGATCCGTGAGCGCCGTCTCGAAGGGCTGGTGACAGCCTAGCGGCTGCGCCAACGGTCCAGAATGTAGCGGCTTGTCATCAAGTCCAGATGCGCCCCGCCGCCGTTTTTGAACAGGGTGATTTCATCCTCTGATGTGCGTGTGAAATTGGCCAAATCATAATAATCTGCCACCAGATGATCCCGGGCGATCACACCGGTTTCAAGCGGTATATTGATCTCGCCGATATGGCCAATGGTGGTATCAAAACTGTCCACAAAGACCCGCGCACGGGTGATCGCGGTATCATCCACCTCGCGCATATCGGGGCGGTAGGCGCCAATCAGATCGACGTGCTGGCCCGGTTGCAGCCAATCGCCTTTGATCAGGGGATCGGTAGACATCGTTGCACTGGTGATGATGTCCGCAGCCTCCACCGCGGATCGCAGATCCGTGGCAATGCGCAGGCCGGGCAGTTCTGCGGCCATCTTTTCCGCATTGGCGGCGCTGCGGTTCCAGACGGTAAACTGTGCGTCAGGAAACACCGCGCGATAGGCGGCATGCAGGGCGCGTCCCTGATTGCCAGCGCCCACGATCAGGATGCTCTTGCTGTCGGTCCGGGCCAATCGCCGCGCGGCCAGAAGGCTATCACCGGCGGTTTTCCATTTGGTCACGAGGTGAAAATCGACAATCGCCTCAAGCATACCATCCGCATCGGCATACAGGTTCAGCCCGCCATTGATCATTGGTGAGCCCTTTGCCGGATTGCCCGGAAACACTGTGGCGGATTTGACCGCAATCCCCAGCCCGTCAATCCAGGCCGCCCGGCTCAGCAAGGTGTCATCGCCGCGATAGAGAAAGGTATCACCAATCTCGGCCTTGGGCAGGGCATGCCCGGCGGCCAAAGCGTCCGTCAGGCCGATCCAGTCCAGCACTGCCTCGCCCGCGTCAAAAGGGATAAAGGGAATGTCGGTCATATTGCGTCCTCTTCGGTCAACAGCCCAGCAAGGACCAGCCGATTGGCCCAGCCTTCCGGGCCTGTGAAATGGTGGGTTTGCCAACCACGTGCGGCGGCGGCGTTGATATTGTCGATCCGATCATCGGTGAACAAAAGGGCAGCTGGATCAACGCCGCTGCGGGTCTCAAGCGCGGCATAAATATCCGCATCCGGTTTGATGATCCCCAGATGCCCCGAGATATAATCCCCGTCAAATTCCCGGAGGAACGGATAATGTTCTGCGGCCAGATCGTAGGTCTGAATGCCAAAGTTGGTGAGCGAGAAAACAGGTACATTTGCCCGCTGCAATGCCCGCATCAGGCGCAGTGAATGGTCAATCACGGGGGCGGCGATGTCGATCCAGCGGTCATGCCACAGCTGAATTTCGGCCCGCCACTGCGGATAGATTTCTGCGGTGTCATAGATCACATCACGAAAGGTCTCGCCGCGATCAATACGGTCGTTCATGCCGTGCAAATCGACCTCGGCAAACATCGCGCGGCGGCTTGCCTCGCCAATTTGCGCGTCAAAGAACCGCTCTGGCAACCATTCGATCAAAACATTGCCGATGTCGAAAACCACCGCTTTGGGTGTCATGCGCCTGTCCTCATCATTGCGGTGGAAACGCTCATAACCGCGCCGCTGCACGCAGCTCCCGCTCCAATGCGTCCAGAAATCGGGAACGGTCAGCTTTGGTAAACCCTTTGCCGCCGCCTTGCCTGAACGGGTCAGCGGCCCGCAAGTCTGCCATCAGGTCACGGGTTGCCAGAACGTTGCCGATATTGGCTGCGGTCAGCGCTTCACCATTGTGTTTGAGAACCTTTGCACCCGCCTCTACACATTTGGCGGCAAGGGGGATGTCGCCGGTCACAACCACATCGCCAGTGCCCGCACGGTCAGCGATCCACATATCCGCTACATCCGGCCCATCGGGTACGATCACGGTTTCAACCAGCGGATTTTGCGAGGGCCGCAATCCGCCGTTGGACACCACGAACATCCGTACCTTATGGCGGGTCGCGACCCGCTCTGCCTCGGCTTTGACAGGGCAGGCATCAGCGTCAATGTAAAGCGCAGTCAATGGTTTCAGGCTCCGTAGAGTGCATCTGCGTGAAAGGCGATATGATCTTCCATAAAGGTTGAGACAAAGAAATAGCTGTGGTCATACCCCGGTTGCATACGGAATGTGCCCTGCTGCCGCTTGGCAGCGATCGCGGCGGCCAATGCTTCGGGCTTGAGCAGGTCGAGGAATTGATCCGATGCGCCTTGGTCGATCAAAACGGGCCCGTCAAAGCCGTTTTCCTGCATCAGCAAGGTCGCGTCATGTTTGGCCCATGCGGCGTCATCCTCGCCCAGATAGGCGGTCAATTGTTTGCGGCCCCAGTCGCTGGCGGTTGGGTTGGCAATTGGCGCAAAGGCCGAGACAGACGTATACCGGCCCGGCAGGTTCATCGCCAAAGTCAGCGCTCCGTGTCCGCCCATCGAATGGCCGGTGATACCCTGCCGCGTCAGATCAACGGCAAAATTTGCGCCGATCAGTGCGGGCAGTTCTTCTGCGATATAGTCCCACATCTGAAAGTGCGGCTGCCACGGGTCTTGGGTCGCGTTGACATAAAAACCGGCCCCCTTGCCTAGATCATAGGCCTCATCATCGGCGACATCGTCACCACGTGGCGAGGTATCAGGAAACACCAGCGCGATCCCATGTTCGGCCGCCCAGGATTGCGCGCCTGCCTTGGTCATCGCGTTCTCATGTGTGCAGGTCAGGCCGGACAGATACCAAAGCACCGGCACGGGGCCATCGCTCGCCTCTGCGGGCAGGAACAGGCCAAAGGTCATCTCGCAACTGCACGCCGCCGAGGTATGGGAATAAACACCCTGTGTGCCGCCGAAACAGGCATTTTCGGAAATGGTCTTCATCATCGGATCCTTTTGTCATGTCCGCCACGCCGGGCCGGACCTTGCAACAGTCAGTACTGGAAAGATCAGCCCCCTGTCACCCCCGCGATCACAAGGCTGACAGTGACAATGCTGAGGGCTGTGGAGAATAGAATGGCAGTTGAGACACGTGCCGGGGCCACACCGTAATGTTGTGCTAGGATAAACACATTGCCTGCCACGGGCAGGGCGGAGACCGCAATGATCACCCCTGCCTTGAACGGGTCCACGTCAAAGATATAAAGCGCGGCAATGCCGACCAATGCCGGATGCAGCACCAGTTTGCAAAAGCTGAGCCAGCCTGCGACTTCGATGCGTTCCGCGGATTTGAACGCCAGGGACGCACCAATCGCAAACAAGGCGCCCGGTGTGGCGGCACCGCCCAGAATGCCAAGGAAATCGTTGATCGGCTCAGGGATCGGAAGGGCGAAGCCGGCACAAATGAACCCAAGCGAGATCGCCACGATCATCGGATTGCGCACCAAACCCAGCGCAATAGACCGGATCATCCGAAGGCTGATCTGGCCGTCACGTGCCCCGGTAATCAAGATCACAATAAGGCTGGAAAACACGATCAGATCAACGGCCAGTGCCAGTAACACCGGGCCAATCGCCTCTGCACCCAGCAGCAGCGTCAGCATTGGCACGCCTAGAAAACCAGTATTTCCGATGGCGGCGCATTGGGCCTCAATCGCGGTGGTCGGCACGTCCAAGCCGCGTAGAAAGCCGACGATGGTGGCGACACCGTACACAAATGCCGTGCCCCACAGATAGGCCGCAACCAGACGCCCATCCCAGACATCGGCCAATGACAGGTTTGCCGAAAACCGGAATAACATGGCCGACAGGGCAAAGTAGAACACAAATTTGGTCAGATAGGCGGTCGCTTCTTCAGAGAAAAAGCGGGTGCGCCCGGCCCAGTACCCCAGACCGATCAGCAAAAAGAACGGCAAGGTCTTGAAAAAGATCGCCAGCATAACCTTGGGTAACCAGCCAGAGGGGCGGGCGCAAGGTGCCTCGGCGGCCCGTCAGCCTGATCCGATCAGAACACCCGCCGCAAAGACCAACGCACCGCCCAGCACCACCTGCATAGCCGCGCGAAAGAATGGCGTGTCCATATATTTGTTCTGAATCCATGCAATCGCCCAAAGTTCAATAAAGACAACGACAAATGCGGTGATCGTCGCGGTCCAGAAATCCGGGATCAGATAGGGCAGGGCATGGCCCAACCCGCCAACGGTGGTCATGATCCCAGAGGCAAAGCCGCGCTTCCAAGGCGATCCCCGACCCGACAACTCTCCATCGTCTGAGGCCGCTTCGGTAAAGCCCATGGAAATCCCGGCCCCGACAGAGGCAGCCAGACCAACCAGAAAGGTTGTCCATGTGTCTTGGGTGGCAAAGGCGGTGGCAAAAATCGGCGCGAGGGTCGAAACGGAACCGTCCATCAGTCCCGCCAAGCCCGGCTGAACCCATGTCAGGATAAACTGCCGATGCGCACGATTGTCCTCCTCGGATTGGGCATCGCCGGACAGATGGGCCTCTGCCAGCTCAGACGCGGTGGACTGGTGCCCCGCTTCGGCTGCGGCGAGATCGCCCAGAAGCTTGCGCGTTGCCGTGTCGGATGTGCGTGCTGCTGCCGCCAGATAGAAGTTTTCGGCATCCCGCTCCATCGCGGCGGCTTCTTCGCGGATGCGCTCAAGTCCGAGGTTCTCAACCAGCCAGACCGGGCGGCGGGCATAATATCCAGAAACATGCTCGCGCCGGATCAGCGGAATGGTGGACCCGAACCGTGCCTCGTGGAGGTCGATCAACCGCTTGCGGTGGGTGTCCTCTTCGGCGGCCATCCCGTCAAATACGGCCGCGGTGTCAGGAAAATCCTCACGTAGATTTTCCGCATATCCACGGTAAATCCGCGCATCATCTTCCTCGGAAGAAATGGCAAGGGCCAGAACCTCCTGTTCGGTCAGATCTTTGAAACGTTTGCGGGCAAGCGAGAAGCGCATGGCAATATCCTCTGGCTGTTTAGAATGATTCTAATACTTGCGGGCGGCCAGAACAACCGACTTTGCGTGACGGAAGGGGATTTATTCCTTGGAACTAAACAAAACGGTTTATATTCTCATATTCAACAGTCTGGAGCATTCATGACAGCACTCGCACAACAGATTCGCAAAGGCCGCAAGTTCGATCAGGTTCTTGCCGGTGCCCGCGAGGTGTTTATGGCCGATGGGTTTGAAGGCGCCAGCGTGGATGAAATTGCCCGTGTTGCCGCCGTGTCCAAGGCCACGCTCTATAGCTATTTCCCTGACAAGCGGCTGCTGTTCCTCGAAGTGGCCAACGCTGAATGTTGCCGCCAATCAGACGAGGCGATGGATCAAATCGATCTCGAAGCGCCGCCGCGCGAGGTGCTGATGCAAACCGGCTGTCATTTTGTCAGGTTCATCACCTCGAAATTCGGACAGCAGATCTTTTGCATGTGCGTGGCGGAAAAGGACCGTTTTCCCGAGTTGGGTCAACAGTTCTACAATTCCGGCCCTGCTGTGATGCGCGCCGAAATGGCCGAGTATTTCGAAATGGCCGAAGCGCGAGGCGAGTTGCGGATCAAGGACAAGCTGCTGGCGGCGGACCAGTTTGGCGACCTGTGCAAGGCTGACATATGGACCCGTTTGATTTTTGGCGTGGTACAAACAGTCAGCGAAGAAGAAATTCACTATGTCGTGGAAAGCGCTGTCGATACATTTCTGGCGAGGTATGGCGTATGAGGGGCCCCATCGCATTGACGCTTTTGGTTTTGGTAGGGTGCAGCGGAGAGCCTGCGATAAACGCCTGCGGTGCGGACCAGTGGCGCAATTTGCTGGGCAAGCCCGAGGCCGCGTTGTCCGTTATCGGGAAAGATCTGCGGATCATTCACCCCGGCGATGCCGTGACGATGGATTTCAACCCTGCGCGGCTCAATGCTGAGATCGACGCGCAGGGCAAGATTGCAAAACTGGCCTGTTATTGACCCTTGGGGCGGTTGTCGACGATCCGCACGGCCTTGCCCTCGGATCGCGGCACGCCGCCCACGTCTGCCACATCCACTTTGATGCTGACACCCACGGTCTGCTTGACCTTGGCGGACAATTGTCTGGCCGCGGCAGTACGGCTTTCATCGGTCATTGATGCGTCCGCGCACTCGCAGATCACCCGCATTTGGTCCATCCGATCCGGGCGGCTCAGCTCGATCTGGAAATGCGGCGCCAATGCTTTGACCTCCATCAGGGCTTCTTCGATTTGCGTCGGGAAAATGTTCACACCGCGCAGGATGATCATATCATCGGTGCGCCCGGTGACCTTTTCCATCCGCCGCATGGACCTTGCCGTACCGGCCAGCAGGCGGGTCAAATCGCGGGTCCGGTAGCGGATGATCGGAAAGGCCTCTTTGGTCAACGAGGTGAACACCAGCTCGCCGCGTTCTCCATCTGCTACGGGTTCTCCGGTTTCGGGGTTGATGATCTCGGGATAAAAATGGTCTTCCCAGATGTGCAGCCCGTCTTTGGATTCCACACATTCCATGGAAACACCCGGCCCCATCACCTCGGACAGTCCATAGATATCTACAGCATGCATATCGAAAGCTTCTTCGATTTCGAGCCGCATCGCGTTGGTCCACGGTTCAGCGCCGAAGATGCCGACCTCCAATGAGGATTTGCGCGGATCGACGCCCTGCGCGGCAAATTCGTCCAGGATAGACAGGGCATAAGAAGGGGTCACCGTGATGCCTTTGGGCTGAAAATCACCGATCAACCGGACCTGCCGAGGGGTCATGCCGCCAGAGACAGGCACAGTTGTCAGCCCCAGATAGTCAGATCCCAGATGGATGCCCATCCCGCCAGTGAAGAGCCCGTAGCCATAGGCATTGTGCAACATGTCACCGGGGCAAAGGCCCGCCGCCCGCAGCGACCGCGCCACAACCGATCCCCAGTTGTTGAGGTCGTTCTTGGTATAGCCCACAACCGTTGGCTTGCCCGTTGTGCCGGAGGAGGCATGCAGCCGCGCAACCTGTTCGCGCGGCACAGCAAAGAGCCCAAACGGATAGTTGTCGCGCAGATCGTTTTTGACCGTAAAGGGAAACTTCGACAGATCGGCCAGTGAGTGCAGATCATCCGGGTGGACACCCGCCGCATCAAAACTGTTCTTGTAAAAGGGCACGTTGTCATAGGCATGGCGCAGCGACCATTTCATCCGCTCAAGCTGCAACGCCTGTATCTCGTCGCGGCTGGCAATTTCAATTGGGTCCAGTGTGGATTTGGCGGGCGTCAGATCTTTCATCAGGATGGAACCTCTTGGGGAAAATGTTGGCCTTTGACGGTGCGGGACAAACCGCGAAACAAGGCGATGGTCCTGCCGTCTTCTCCGGTGACAGTGACATCATAGACGCCGGATCGCCCGGTTTTTGATACTTCCGTAGCAGCGGCGGTCAGCAATTCACCGTCAGCACCGGGGGTCAGATAGGTGATCTGGTTTTGCTGCGCGACGGTCAGTTGATTGTAGGTGTTGCAGGCAAAAGCAAAGGCGCTGTCGGCCAGCGCAAATGTAAATCCGCCGTGGCAAATGCCATGTCCGTTCAGCATATCAGGCCGAACGCGCATGGTCAGTGTCGCTTGGCCCGGGGCGATTTTAGTGATGCGCATGCCCAGCCCGCTCGAAGCGGGATCTTTGGCATACATGATCTCGGCACATTTTTTGGCACAGGTCTGAGGGGTCATTTTGCTTCGCACATATGTTTCATAAATCGGGACATTTGCACAACTTTGTAACGCTTTCAATCCTTTTTGATTGGCCATCGGGCTTGATTTGTCGCGCCAACAGCGCAACTGTGAGTATATGACGATGCATTCCCCTCCTCAGGTTACCCCGTTTGAGCGCCCGCCCGAGCAAGTCGCCTTCCACCGAACAGAGCTGTCCGTGATCTTGTCTTTGTATGGCCGTATGGTCGCGGCCGGAGAGTGGCGCGATTATGGGATTTCCTGTCTCAAGGAAGTGGCGGTGTTCTCGGTGTTCCGTCGCACTGCCGAGATCCCGCTTTACCGTATCGAGAAACGACCAAAGCTGCGCAACAAACAAGGCATGTATGCGATTGTTGGCACAGGCGGCCAGATCATGCGCCGCGGTCACGATCTCAAGGCGGTCCTGCGGGTGTTGGAACGCAAACTTATCCGGTCTGTTGATTGAACGTGATCAAAGGCGGCGGTGTCCGGTCACCGGCCCATCGCCCTGCGCTTCGATCCGCTTGATGGCATCGTCGATCGGTTCATAAACCGTGCTCATCGCGCCTGCGTTGGCATGTAGAATGGTTTGCGGATCACTGACAATCGCCACATGGCCCTTCCAGAACAGCAGATCGTTGCGCTGGTAAGCCTCATTGGTGGCATGGCCCAATGTTGCCTGCTGGTCACTGTCCGCAGGGCAGGGCATCCCGCAGGCCAAAAGCGCGGCCTGAACCAGACCGGAGCAATCAATGCCCCATCGGCTGTTGCCACCCCAAAGATAAGGCGTGCCAAGAAAGCGGGCCGCGATCTCTGCCGGATCGGAGTGAATTGTATCCAGAGGGGCAAGGTGATTGAACGGAATAAACCCGAGGGAGGTCTGTGCAAAATCCCCTTCGGTTGCCGTGACCATGACCCGACTGCCAAAACTAAGCGAGATCAGATCAGGTGATTTGAAATCCGCCCTCTCAAAGGCGTGCGTTGCTGGAGTGCAGACCTGATGACTTGCCTCTTGTCGCGGTCCAAGGGTCTGGCGCTGCACATAGCCGCAATAGCCATCTTTGGCCGATTGCACATATCGCCAATCCCCATCGTCGCCCAATACAGTCACCATATCCCCATAAATCAACTGCCTGTCGCGCGGGCCATCCGGGCTGCGGCGCAGATCGGCTACGCTGACAGCAATCTGTGCGGGATCGGCGCGGGTTGATTTGTCCGGGTCCGGGGTCAGGCGTCTGTCGGTCATGAGGTCAAAATCTCATCAAGCGCGGCAAAAACTGCACGCGTGGCTTGCCCAACGCCGCCCTTGGGCCGTGCCGGCGCTGCGGCGGGCTGCCAGCCATAGGTGTCAAAATGTGCATAGGGGCTATCACTGACAAAGCGGCGCAAGAACAATGCGGCAGTGATGCATCCGGCAAAGCCACCCTTTGGCGCATTGTCCAGATCGGCGATGCCCGGTTCGATCATCGCCTCGTAAGGGTCGTGAAACGGCAGCCGCCAGACAGGATCGGCCTGAGCTGCCGCCGCGCTTTCCAGAGCGGTCACAAACCCTGCATCGTCAGAGAAATAGGGCGCAAGGTCAGGCCCCACAGCCACGCGCGCCGCACCGGTCAGCGTGGCCATGGAAATGATCTGGTCCGGTTTTTCCTCATCTGCCAAGGCCAATGCATCGGCCAGAACCAACCGGCCTTCGGCGTCGGTATTGTTGATCTCGACCGTCAGACCCTTGCGCGAGGTCAGAATATCCTGCGGGCGGAAGGCATTGCCGGAAACGGCGTTTTCCACCGCCGGGACCAGCACCCGCAGCTGAACTTGCTTGCCCGTTGCCATGATCATATGCGCCAGACCCAGCACCGCAGCCGCGCCGCCCATGTCCTTTTTCATCAGGCCCATCGATGCACCGGGCTTGAGGTTCAAACCGCCGGTGTCGAAACACACACCTTTGCCAACCAATGTCAGGGTCGGTCCACTGTCGCCCCACCGCATATCAATCAAGCGTGGGGCGCGATCCGCCGCGCGGCCAACGGTGTGGATCATCGGCAGGTTCTGTTCCAGCAATTCATCGCCGGTGATCACGTTGATTTGCGCGCCATGCGCCTTGGCCAAATCCCGCGCCGCTTGTTCCAGATCGGGCGGGCCCATGTCGGATGCTGGCGTGTTGATCAAATCGCGGGTCAGGCATTCCCCCGCCGCCAGCGCCTCGACCTCGGCCACGTTCACAGCCTCGGGCGCAAGCAATTCCGCCGCTATGGGGGATTGCGATTTGTACCGATCAAAACTGTGGCGCGACAATAGCCAACCCAGTGCCTCGACGGATTTTTGATCATCCGGCAGGCCAGAAACAATCTGGTAAATCCCTTTGGGCAATTTGGCCGCTGCCGCCGCCAGATGAAACCGGCCACGCGCTCGGGCCGCTGCTGTGCCGAAACCGGCAATGGCCATCATCACAGATCCATCGGCCGCCGGTATCGTCAAGGCTTGGCCAAGGCCGCCGGTGAAACCCTGCGCGGCGATCCAGGTTTGGGCCGCTTCTGGCTGACCGGCGGTCCAGGCCGCAAGCCCGTCTTCGGCAATCACATGAAGCGGCAGGGCGGACGAGGCATCGGATGCAAAACGAGGTGGCATAGGGCACTTTCTAACGGGTCAATAATTGCGCCCAGCCTACCCGTTCCAGCGTCACCCGCAAGCCATCTCGGGGCCAGATCATTCGGGCATTTCGTCAATATCCCAAATCGCAGTCAGCGATCGCTCCCCGATCCGAAACAGCCGTGACAGGGTCGCGGCAAGGGCAGTTGCGTCGTTGTTGGTCACGCATTGTCCAACATCACGGGCGACCTTCGCCAGATCCGCCATGCCGATCTGATCCGATATGGCGATCAACGACCGCGCACTTTTTTGCAGATCGGCCCAAGCGGCATCGCGGAAATGCTGTTCGCACTGCGTCAACCGCCGCGCCAGATCTTCGAGAGCACGGCAAACGACATCTTCTGCCCCCGCTCCGCCCAATTGTGTGTAAAGCGCGCCCAGCCGATCCTGATCCACACTGATTTGTTCCATTGGTCGGATTTGCAGAACCTGCATCAACTCACCCCTTGTTCAGCCCCCACGGCCAAAGCGGACTATTGTTCAAACAAGTATGCAAATGGTTGCTCTGCCACTGTATTTTCGCTCGAATTTGTTCGGGAATTAAGCTAACCCTGCGGAAATGTTTCAGGAGACCTCTCAATGATGGATCATGCAAAGCCGCTTCCGGCATATCTGTTGACGCGTTATCACGGGTGGAAAGCCACCGGTTATGCGGACAACAAATCGTGGTATCGGCGACTGGCCACCGAGGGGCAGCGCCCCCGCGCCATGGTGATCTCTTGCTGTGACAGCCGCGTGCATGTCACTTCGATTTTTGGCGCCGATCAGGGCGAGTTTTTTATTCACCGCAATATCGCCAACCTTGTCCCGCCTTGTGAGCCGGACGGGCAGCACCACGGCACATCCGCCGCGGTGGAATACGCGGTGCGGGTTCTGAATGTCGCGCATCTGATCGTACTGGGCCATTCCAGCTGTGGCGGGGCAAAGGGTTGCCTTGAGATGTGCAAGGGCAACGCGCCTGAACTAGAAGCCAAAGACAGCTTTGTTGGCCGCTGGGTGGACATTCTGCGCCCCAAATATGGCGAGGTTGCCGATATTGAAGACGAACAAGAACAAGAACGGCAATTCGAAAAACATGCGGTGATGACGTCACTTGAGAACCTGATGACCTTTCCATGGGTCAATGAAAAGGTGACAAACGGCGAATTGAGCCTACATGGCTTGTGGACGGACATCGGCGAAGGTGGATTGGAATATTTCTGCCCGGAAGCGGGAAAATTCCAGCCAGTTTAACAGGGCATTTGGGGCATGGAAAATCTGTTCTCTCTCGCGGCGGACAACCTGGTCTCGCCCATTATCTTGTCGTTTGTTTTGGGTGTCGCAGCTTCCCTTGCGCGATCTGACCTGAGCATCCCAGAGGCTGCGGCCAAGGCGCTGTCGATTTATCTGCTTTTCGCTATCGGCTTCAAAGGTGGGGTCAGTGTTGCCGCGCATGGCATTGACGCGCGGCTGGGATTGGCCTTGCTGGCAGGGATCATCCTGTCAGCGGCCCTGCCGTTGGTCGCCTTTGGCCTGCTGCGGTTGATGACCGCGATGAGCCGGCTTGATGCGGCGGCTGTGGCGGCGCACTACGGTTCGATCTCGATTGTGACATTTGTAGCGGCGACCTCGGTTCTGGAAAGCCGCGGTATCGCTGCAGAGGGTTACATGGTCGCGGTGGCCGCCGCGATGGAAGCGCCCGCGATCCTATCCGCCCTGTGGCTGGTGGCCCGTGGCGGAGGCGGCGATAGCAAAGGCATGGATGGCGCGCTCATGCGTGAAATCATGTTGAACGGATCCATCGTTTTGCTCGTCGGCGCGTTCCTTATCGGTTGGGCCACGGGCGAAGAGGGGCTTGCGGAAATTTCCAGCTTTATCGTTTCGCCGTTCAAAGGTGTGTTGTGCCTGTTCCTGCTTGATATGGGGCTCGTCGCCGGGCGCGGCCTGCGTCAAGGGGGCGGGATCCTCACACCATCGGTTTTGGCGTTTGGCGTGTTGATGCCCCTGATCGGTGCTGCGGCGGGCCTAGCTACGGCACTTGCGCTTGGCCTCACTCCGGGCGGCGTAACATTGATGATGGTTTTGTCGGCGTCCGCCTCTTACATCGCGGTGCCAGCGGCGATGCGCGTGGCCCTGCCTGAGGCGAACCCGTCACTTTACCTGACCCTCTCGCTTGGGGTGACTTTCCCCTTCAACCTGACACTTGGCATCCCGCTTTATGTCGCGGTGGCCCAAGCTTTGACCGGAGGCTGACCTATGCAAACCCACAAAGCCAAACGCGTTGAAATTACCATTGAAGCGGTCATGCAGTCGCGCCTCACCGATGCGCTGAAAAAGGCCGGCGTGACCGGCTATACTGTGCTGCCGGTGTTGGGTGGCTCGGGCAAATCCGGTGAATGGAGCCGCGCAGGCCAGGTCAGCCGCGCCTCAGGCATGGTGCAGGTGATTTGCATCATTCGGCCCGAACGACTTGATGGCTTGCTTGAGGGTGCCTTTGCCGTGGTCGAACGCCATATCGGCGTGGTCAGCGTGACCGATTGTGATGTGCTGCGGGCCGAACGATTCTGATCAACGCAAGATCTTGTCCTCGGGCCAGCGCAGGTTTTCCTCAATCGTGATGGATGTTGTTGCGCCAGCGGCCACGTTCAGATCCCACTGCAAAATGCCGCGCCGGTCATCTAGATTGGTCTCATCAGGCGTAGGAGTGGCGGACCAGTCAATCTGCAAGTCTTCCTGCGCGGTATAGGGCACCGCCGCCTGCACCTCGACCTGCCAATCCTCTGATCCGATGTTCTGGATGTCCATCCGCATGCGATCCGTCTTGGCATTGGACCGGCTTATAATCCCGCGATCCCCTTCGCTCTGGTCCAGAACGGTATAGGTCAGGCGCAAATCCTCAATCGGTCCAAACGGCAGCTCTGCCTCGTCGCCCGCAGGGATCAGCCCAATATTCATTTGCCCAATCAGGGCATTGTCCAGAAACAGCGCCACCTCACCCGCAGGCAACAGTGGCTCTTGGGTGGTGTTGGTAAATTCCGCCATCAAAAACGCGGTCTGATCGGAGCGCGGCACCGCACGGGCAAAGCGGCGGGCAGGAAAGGTCAATGTGTCCAGCGCCACACGCGTGTCATCCACACCGCTGGCGATGTTGACGGGGGTGGCAAAATCATAGCGTACGCCGGGGCCGTCGAAATTGGTCATGCCCATGGCCTCCTCAACGATCACCGGAGCTTCGATCACCGGCGCTGCGGCATAGCTTTCGGCGCTGTCGGCCATCTGGCGAGACAGCTTGGCGCGGGGCGGCTCTTTGTCTGCTAAGGTCAGTCGTCGCGGGTAGACGTGTGACGGTTGGGTCTGGCCCGATGGCACAAGCGTGGACAGGGTCAGCGCGACCCCCTGCCAGTTTTCGTCGCTGCGTTGAGAGACAACTGCCCCCCGTTTGATCGAAAGCTGCGGCGCGTCTTTGCCGTCCAGATGAATATCATAGGTCGGAGCCCAAACCGCATCGACCAGATATTCCAAAGCAATCGTCACCTCACCAGCCGCCGGGGCCATGATATCAAGGGTCAGCTGCGCGTGTTTCTCCGGCGGTGGAGTGAGCGCAGCCAGCGCGGCCTTGGCCTCTTGCAAAGCTGTTTCCAGATCGGCGCGGCCCAACTCAAGATCCTGCACGGCCTGATGGGCCGCCAAGGCATCTTGTTGCGCGACAAGGCTTTGGGTTCCGATCATCTGGGCCAGTGCCTGCAAACTGCTGGCATCAGCGGGCAGCCCTTGGTTTTTGCCCAGGTCACTCAGAAACGCGATCTGTGTCTGTGCTGCACTGGCGGCCAGACCGGCGGCTGCGATTTGGTCATCCAGTTCGCGCAAGGCGGTTTTGGCAGCTTCGATCCCGTCTTTGGCGGCGGTGATTTCGGCGCTATCTGCTTTGGGTTGCGGCAGCACAGCCTCATTGCGGAATTGGGTCGTGCCCAAGGTTGCACCCATGACCGAAACCCGCAGATATTCGCGATCCATTGTGTGCGGCAAGTCCGGCAGGACGATCTGATGCGCGCCCTGGGGCAGGGTGACAGTGGCCTGACGGTGGACCGTTGCCAGATAAGGATAAACCGTGACCGCCTGCGGTTCCGATCGCAGGGTAAAAACATCCGCCATCGCGGCAGATGGCAGCAAGGACAGGCAGGCAAAGAGGACACGCATAATTCAATTCCTATAATTACTGGAACCAGTCTGCACCCTGACAGCCAAAAGAAAAGGGGACCAAACGGCCCCCTTTCCCCAATCCGTATTTTGAGCGGATATC
>Ga0316204_10004255_pt1 | contig 26164 bp, 22 predicted proteins | sample 6monrhotite_MG_2_FD_205661 | JGI IMG/M metagenome (GOLD analysis project Ga0316204, IMG submission 205661) | Microbial mat bacterial communities from mineral coupon in-situ incubated in ocean water Damariscotta River, Maine, United States -... | ecosystem: Environmental > Aquatic > Marine >...
CGATTGCGGCGGCCCAGCATCACCATACGAGCAGTCCGCCCGCACCCCTTTTTACCAACAGGCCTTCGAGCAACTGCTTGAGCAGGATTTAATCTACCCCTGCTACTGCTCACGCAAAGATATCCAACATGCCGCCAGCGCACCGCACGCCCATGAATATGGTTCGATCTATCCCGGTACCTGCCGCGACCCCGAGCAGCGCGCCGAGATGAAACAGCGCCACCCGGATAAAACCGCCGCCTGGCGCTACCGCGTTCCCACGCGCACAATTGAATTTGAAGACCGCATCATTGGCAGCGTGAGCCAGTCGCTCGACCGTGAAGTCGGCGACTTTGTGATCAAACGCGCCGACGGCCTCTTCGCCTATCAACTCGCGGTGGTGGTGGATGACGGCATGATGGGGATTACCGATGTCGTACGCGGTGCCGACCTGCTCGACTCTACTGCACGGCAGATCGAGTTGTTCGAGGCGCTCGGCTACTCCGTTCCAACGTTCTGGCATGTGCCATTAATGCTGGATAGTAGCGGCGCACGGCTCTCAAAACGCGATGGTGCCGACTCACTTGAGGTGTGGCAACAACAAGGGAAAAATGCCGCAGCACTGATTGGCTATCTTGCTTTTTCAGTAGGGCTTCTCGATGTAGAACAGCCAATCTCGGCGCAGGCGTTATTACAGAAATTGACGTTTGAACTGTTTCGAAAGAAGTTAACCACTCTGAGCACACAGGGATCAGAGTAAATATACTCTGACCACCATCAACCGAATCAGCTATCCATTCGGCGCGATATGTTTTTTACCCCGCTGTTTCGCTAGCTGAATCTGCTTCTCACGCTCTTTGAAACGCTCGCGCTGGGCATCACTGGTTTTGTTATAGCAATGGTGACAACTGACACCCTGAACATAATGATCATTTTCTTTGTCTTCTTCAGTAATCGGCAGGCGACAGGCGTGACATTGGTCGTAGTGCCCTTTCTCAAGCGCATGGGTCACACTCACACGCTTATCAAACACAAAACACTCCCCCTCCCACATCGACTCTTCCTCCGGCACGGTTTCAAGGTACTTAAGAATGCCACCCTGCAAGTGATAGACCTCATCAAAGCCCTGCTCTTTCATATACGCCGTCGATTTTTCACAGCGAATGCCACCAGTACAGAACATCGCCACTTTTTTCTGCTTAGCCGGGTCCATATTTTCTTTCACATAAGCGGGAAACTGACGAAAGGAGTCGGTGTGCGGGTTCACCGCATGTTTAAAGGTGCCAATCGCCACCTCATAATCGTTACGCGTATCGACCAGAATGACATCAGGATCAGCGATCAACGCATTCCACTCTTCTGGCTTAACGTATGTCCCCACCACATGGGTCGGGTCGATACCCTCCACCCCCATGGTGACAATCTCTTTTTTCAACTTAACCCGAGTGCGATTAAACGGCATCTCCTCGTCAAAAGAGACCTTATGTCGCACCTCTACCAGACGACTGTCCCGCTTAAACCACTCAAATAGGGTATCAATCGACGCCTGGCTACCCGCCACCGTGCCGTTGATCCCTTCGCGGGCCAATAACAAGGTGCCTTTAATACTGTTTTTTAACATCAGATCCAGCAACGGCTGACGCAACTGCTCGTAATCTTCAAGCGTGACAAAATGATAGAGGGCAGCGATAACAACTTTAGACATAAGAATAGAACCTGTACGGCCAACTGGAACGTAAATCCAGCGCGGATAAAACCACTGATTATAACAAAAACAGAGTGCCAGGCCGTAAATCAATCGACTGGAATCAAAAGACTGAAATGAGGTGACATGATAAATCCGTCCGCTTCTTGAAAACCATCCATCACCCCCTTATATCTCAGAATAATAACCAAGCGAAAAAGAGACCCCATGAGCGATAAAACCAGACTAGTCTGCCCACACTGCAACACCATCAATCAGTTCGCAAGTGCTCGTCTCAGCGACCACCCAAAATGTGCACAGTGCAAAAGCGCGCTGATGCAGGGCGAACCCGTGGCGGTCAACAGCGAATCACTGAACCGACACATACAACAGAGCGGCGTCCCGGTACTGGTCGACTTCTGGGCGCCGTGGTGCGGCCCATGCCAATCATTCGCGCTGATCTATAGCAGCTTTGCGCGCAACGCAGAACCCAGCCTGCGGCTGCTCAAGGTCGACACTGAAGCCAACCAGGCCGCCGCAGGCCAATATGACATACGCTCCATCCCTACCCTGGCATTGTTTAAAGCGGGCAAGGAGCTAGCAAGAGTCTCCGGCGCGATGAATGAAACGCAGTTGCAGCAGTGGGTTAATCAGCAGTTAGCTGCCAGCCGTTAACGTCAGCGACTTAACACTCTCAAGCCATGTCACGACATGCGCTGTGATCTCATCAACCTCACGGTAGCGGTGTAGCGTCACCACGTCGGGATAGTTCATCGCCAACTGCATCACGTTATGAATGTTATGCCCTGCATGGGAATGATCAGGATTATAAAAACCCAGCACCGGTTTACCCGCATGAATAAAACGCATCACATTCACACCAGAACCAAAACCAGCCTCATCAAAACCAAAAATCGCCACCTGCGCCGCCGCCTGAAAACCGAGGTCTCGTTCAAGAAAAAAGGCAGTGATTAATTCATCCTCATTATCAAACCGGCGCTTGTTTGCAAGCTGCCAACCTGGCCACTCTTTGTCGTAATACTCAATAGGGTCACACACCATGCGCGAGAAATCGCCAACAGGCATCGCGGGGAATTGTTGTCGATAATAATGAGCGCGGGTATCAAAACCCAAACCACTCGACTGCAATAGCGCCATCACCGCCATCTTAAAGGCCCACGTGGCATCGGTCGCGTGCATGCCTTTTCCGCTTACGTAACAGGGGATCATCGAATGAGTATTCATAGTCATGTGCTTAAATAGTTTGGCTAATATTGTCAGTGGACGGCGCTGAGCATTCGAGACCAGCTGATCCGACACCTTGACCTTACGATGATTTCTAGAGTGTTTTCTCGATGGTTCGCCTTGTCGTAAACAGGTATCATTCGAGCATACTATTTCAATCTCGATAAAAATACTATGCTAGCTGCGACTCTATTAATTATTGCAAACACCTTTGTAACAAGCCCTTTAGGCCAAAACGAGCTTGAATGGGGAATATCCGAACAAGCTTTAATCGCCAAATACGATGTGGTGAAAGTTGACCCCGAAAACCCACAAGGGCAACACTTTACCGAGTTTCAGGAGATTGATCCCGTGGTCTACATTGACCGCTCTACTCCGGGTCAGAAAAAAGAGTTCTATTTTTATGAAAGCAAACTCTACAAAACGCTAGTGATTCACCTGAACCAGGAAAACTCTCATGCACGCTACCAGGAGAAAGTAACAACGCTCAGTGAATCGCTCGGCAAGCCGAGCCAGCAGCACCAAAGCATGATGTTTAATCTACCAGTGCTGCACACGATCTGGGATTTCGAAAACGAGCAGTATGATCTACGCTTTGGTGCGAGTTACATATACGAGGTGAGGATTCATACGCCGACAGCGGATAAAAAGAAGAAAAGGGAGAGTGGCTGGATATATACACAAAGAGAAGGTCACAGAACAGTCAACTTACTCTGACCTCGGTGGATTATTACCGCCGCCTTAAAACGCCACGTGGCATCGGTGGCATGCATCCCTTTGCCGCCCACATGGCGGGCAGTATAGAATGAATATTCATAGTTATATTTTACAGGCTTAATTTATCATTGCACAACAAACTCGACCATCACATTGGCATGGTAGGTAACACCTGCAAACTGGCCAGACGGCACGTTGGATTCGGCTTCATCTGAAAATGCCTCGACACGCCTTCTATTCTGCATCAGGGCGATAGAACGGACAGGATGAACACTTTGATCAACGATCTTGACCAGTGATAAGGAAACATTCAGCGTCCGTTCGTACATCGATTTTTTTGCCAGTACATTCTCCAGTGCCTTTTGTTGCGTCTTCAGTTCGTTTTCGCTTTTGGCACTGTCCTCGAAATTCATCGCGCCCATAAAGACCTCATCGATGGCATCAACCGCTCTGGCAACAGTACGCATCTGCGGCGCATTATCGATCGTCACCTTGATTCCGCGACTGATCTCATACGCCTTTGGTTTTTCGTTAAGCCAGCCATAGTCGGGCGTCGAACTAAAATTCGCAGCCTTAATCCTGTCGCTGGCAATGCCGCCATCGCTCAGCATCTGTTTGACCTGCCGCTGAAGCCGCTCATTTTCTTCCAGCGCCGCATCAAGCCGCTTCGCCTCATTCTTGATTGTCAACATCACAATCGCCTGGTCTGCCTCGACCTTCTCTTCCGCACTGCCCTGAATGGATATGATCTTACGGGCCTCAAGCAGGTAATGACTCAGCTCCTGTGGGCTGCCCGTCAATTCAGGTGCGGCCATAAGAAATGGTGAGAAACAGCAAGTAACAACAGTGAGAATAATCGTTTTCATTGTTTAAGCTCTATTGGATTGGGTTGGTCAGGCTTTCATTGTAGGGTACTGCACATGTGCGTACCAGAGCCACTACATCTTTGGCATAGCCTCTTCCTGTGCCTTACTAAAGAACTTCTCACGGTGATACGCCAGCGCTTCCTCATCCGGTCTGAAACGCGTTGGAAGCCTCAAGCTGCGACCTTCTATTTCGAATAGTTTTTGAGCTTCTGGTGATTCGACCAGACTTCCGCTGAGGGTGCTGGACAGCACGACGCGGAGTTGTTCGTCGAAGGTAATCAGACCACGGTCGAAGGCTTTGTCGTAAAGTGCGTTGAGCGCGATACCGTTGGTGGGATCGGCACGGCGCTTTTCATTTTCACTCCATGGGATGATGTGACTGGCGATGATTAACTCGGAGAGTTTTAGGCCGCTGATTGCGCATTGGTTGCCGTAACTTACGAGTACGGCTTTTCTGAAGAATGATTGCACACGGCGGGTTTTAACTTCTCGAATGGATTCGGTTGGGCCGGATGGTTGTTCAATGGTCGGTGCTGCTTCTTCTTTTGTGACGACCTGTTGATAGGCTATCTCTGCTGAATCGGCGATGGTTTCTGACTCTTCCTGAAATTCATCCCAAAGCTCCCGATCTGCGCGGCTAACATTACCGAGGCCTTTCTGTTTTATCGCAGAGTCAAGGCTCGCGAAGTTACACGCCTTCATTGCAACAGCGGAAGGTGTGCGGTTTATCGAGGCAGCAACGGCGATGATGTCCGGGTTTCTTTGGTGGAGTTGGCCAAATGGGAGCTGGCAGTAGAGACGTAGCGCTAGGAGTTGCTGTTGTTTTGTCCAGTCTATTCTTGGCATCGGTTGTTGTTATCTACTGGGTTCGCATGCAAAAACTAATAAGCTCCCTTTTATAGGCATTCTATGGGAGATTATTTATTCCCTTCCAAGCAGCCAAAAGATCACATCTTACTCTTCGGAATTCACCGAAATCGTACTCTTTAGTTTTGCCTTTGTGCAAGTGTAAAATAAGCTTGCCGTCATCTGTGTATTCATCCCGATTATGAGCAAGTTTATTCCTTTCTACCTGAGCATTGTGTAAAGTTTTATTATCATCAAAAAAATCAACCCCTGATTCATCCTTGAAAATTGACTTAAGTAATTGCCTTACATGCTCAAGAGTGAAAGAGTGAGGATCTTGTAACATTTCCTGGAGTGATTCTTTATTTTGAATACTCTCCAATCTCTTATCCGAATCTTTAGTGTACTTCTCCTTGAATAAGCCTAAAAGTTCCGCGCTCTTTTTAACACCTAAATCATCTAAAACTTGACGAAGATAATCTCTTAGATCCAAATCCATGCCACTTACTTCTGACATCATTACGCCACGTATATTATTAATATCTGACATTTTTTTAATATGATCGTCAATTATTGGCTCAATGTCATTAAAAAAGTCATGGCGACCAACAAGAAACACGCCATCAACCTCACTCCTAAATAACTTTTCTCTTAGGCTGGCTATCCCGCTACCACTATAAAATATTAGGTCTGTATAGATTTTTGACCTTAGCGCTTGAGCAATATCAATTCCGTTTGCACTGTTGCTTCCCAAATCATAATCAAAAACTATAATGTCATATGGATTGTAACTATCAAGAGTATCCGCTAATTTATCCACTTCTTCATGACTTATGACGCTTTTTATTTCGACTTCAGGACTGAACCCCAGACCGCCAACATGTTTTTTCACGCCACTCACTAGGCTTGAAATTTCGGCTGGCTGGTCATCAAACCATAAAATCTTGTATTTCAGCTTCATATCATATACTCATTATTTTCTAAATCGAATAGTAAAACCAGCGCCTCTTTGTGGCTGAGGATTCGTCAATACAATATCCCCTCCCAATTTCTCAACATAATGACGACAATAATATAGCCCAAGCCCAGAACCATCAGTTGTAGTCACACCTTTCTCAAAGACCCTACCAGGCTCAACAAGATTCCGACTAAGTCCTTTTCCATTATCCACTACATTAATTTCAAGAATTCCTTTTTCTGGTGTAGATATTAAAAATTTAATCTGGGATGATCTTGATTTTTTTGCGTTGTTAACAAGATTATCAAATACCATTCCTAGTTCAATTGGAGTAAATCGTGTAAAGAATTCTTTCGCTGTATTCTCCACACTAATATTTATTCTGCTAGTGTAGGCCGCGCATATTTTTTCTAAATAGTCCTGAACATAAGTGGACAAGTCTGCCTCTACTTGGGCAGAATCAAGCATAAAGTTTGCAGATGTGGCAAATCTTGAAGTGGTTATAATTTTGTCATTTGATTCAAGTAAATCAGATAGAATATCGACTACCTTATTTTTATTTATACTGACCTCAGGCGAAAGGTTATTAAAATCATAAATTTCGTTGGTTATTCGCTGCTTACTCTCTGCTGCATAGATAATAATTTGATGCATAAAGTTTTCTAACTGTTCTTTATCTCGACTATCATTTGATAGCAAAAAAAGATTTCGTTTCTTTTCCGCCTCATACGCACCACCTACTTTTTCTTTGTCCTGTTCTGCTTGTTCTCTAGCACTCCGTTCTTTAGCCGCTGCAAGCTCTGCTATACGTCTTGCTTCTGCTTCCTTCTCAGCGAGAGCTAGCGCCTCACTTTCAGATTTCTTCAGCTCCTCAAATTTTTTCTTAGCTGCGGCAATATTTTTTTGAAGGTCGTCATCAGACATTTTTCCTGCAAAATGAGTCAATGTATCCAATGATGCTTCAAAATACTTGGACTTTTCACTAAGCAGCCCCACAAGATCTTTATTGTACTCAAGAATTTCTATATCTTTTGTGGAAGAAAGAGTGCTTATTAGCTTTATTATTCGCGTTCTATTTTCCGCTAACGATAAACGTTGGGGCGTGTCGTAAGTTTTATCTATTACATCACCCCACGTCACACCTACGACATATTTTTCAATCCGCCTCAAACATTTATGTGTAACGCATTCAAAGAGCTCCTCGGCAGCCTGGGTTTTTATCAGACCTTTATCCCTGCTTGACGACTCTTTGAATTTTAACTCAGATCCTGAGATGTCGACCTTACCGAGTACATCGCGAGCTCCAAGATAACGAGAATGCCCCTGCGCTCTTCTTTTATCAATCTTCCATGAATCATCGCCAGGCTCCCCAGTCGAGTACACTCTAAAACCATTCCTAAAAAGAAATAGCGAGCCAAAGTCGACAGACCTAATTCCCATTCTTCTTTTGAAAGTTAATTTCGCAGATTGGTTCAGGTAAAAAAGCTGGCAATTAAACCCACTATCTTTTAACTCTGGATATATATTGCTGGACTCCCTGATACGATATATAAGTGCCCCTCTATCAACAAGGTCGCTATAAATAAAGCCATCATTATCAATGTACGTATGAAGCCATGTTGTTTTTTCTTTAAGGGTATCGAATATAAAATTATTGATGGGCCCATTCACAACAGATGGAGTCTCTTCCAACCCCTTAAAACAGCCCTCATCAGTAAAGATCGACTTGATATCACATCCAAGCTCATGCTCTTCTAGGACTTTGCCATCTTGACTCCGCTGAGCATCGCTATGGATATAGATACTGATGTTAGAATTATCATCCCCAAAAGGATCGATAAGCTTTGCCAGATGTTGCTTCAGGCGTAATTGCTTCGCTCTATCCCACGACAACTCTGCTCTAATATTTGATACTTCAATCACCACACCATGATCGGGGTGCTTGATCTCATCTGGAATGTCAAAAGATGAGGCCGCATCATGAATGACGTCTATTTTAGAAAATAACTCTTTTGGGTCTCTTTCGAAATCTCCCCAATTGACATTTAACACATCTATAATTTTATTATTTTTTACTTTTGTTTGTATCCTGAGTTTTCCACCAAGGCGGTCACATGAAAAGCGGCCAACTCCTTTATTACCCGCATAAACTTTTTCTTGTTTATCTTCCGTACCATCGCTTTTTGCAGAGTAGGCTACAAATAGCCATTTATTAGCAAGATCGTCATAAGACATCCCTTTGCCATTATCTACGACATATATCCTATCTAGGACGCCATTATTTTCTTGAAATACAATATCAACTCTCGTTGCCGCAGCATCGAATGAGTTTTTAACTAGCTCAAATATTGCAACAAAATCATCAGTAATTAGGTCTCTTCCGATTACAGATTTAAGCGCGGAACTAATTTTAAAGGAAAGTTTTTTTGACAATGTATATTCTCATGTTTATCAAATAAAGTTTTTAGTATTTTAGTTCCTTTAGTACTATACCAATAGCTTCAGCCATTAAAGGAGGTACAGCATTCCCAACCTGCGTATATCGTGGGCATTCTTTTGTCCTCATTGCACCACCAGTTGTATATTTCCCCTTAAACACAAAGTTATCAGGAAATGACTGTATTCGAGCACTTTCCCTTACTGTCAATATCCTTGGCTCGTTATAGTGCAAAAGGTCATCAGGGAGCGTGGTCAATGTTTTTGATGGTTTATCTGGATGTAATACACAAATAGCTTGTTTTTTAATTCCAAGCACCTCTTTTTCTAAAAGGCTAAGAACTACCCCAGGTCTTGAATTACTTTTGATCTTTATAAACTGGTTAATAGTGGCTGGTTTATGCCTTGCTAAACGCAGACTATTTGGTTGTGTACCGTTTAAGCCACGATTCATTAATTTTTGATACGCATTGGATTTTCCTGGTGGTCGACGGTAGTCGAGCTTTTTAAAACCTTTTTCATCAGTACCGGAATGATGAATTAGCTTTGCTCCCTTTCTAGTTATTGCCAAGTCACTTATAGCTTGACGCACACTAATAGGCTTATTTGGTAGGCCTTTATCCAACAAAAAGCTTTCTCGAATTTTCGCAAGCATTTCAAACGGAGCTACTTCAGGATTTGTTAGCTGTTCACGCCTGATACCCAGCATTAAAAAACGGGTTCTAGCTTGCGGAACACCGAAATGCTCGCAATGAACGTAATCGTGGTACACGTCATACCCTAGCTCATCTAATCTAGCCTTAACAATCATAGAATACGCTTGCTTACTGCCGCCGGATGAGAACGCTGAATTAAACCCTCGGACATTCTCAAGAACAACATATTTTGGCTGAATTAAATCAACCATAGAGAGGTATTGCTCCGATAGCTTGTTGCGCGGGTCTGTAGACTTTCTTCGACCAGCCATAGAAAAACCCTGGCAAGGAGGGCCACCAGCAATTAAATCAATAGACCCTCGTAAACTAGCTAACTCTTCTGGGTATTCACTCAAAAGTGACTGTATCGTCGTTGCTTTCTGTGGAAGCCATTCAGGCCAATCAAAATGTCGATGCACACCATCAATGAGATTATGCTTGAAAGTATCAAAGGCCATTGCATCCTTTTCAACTGCAAACAGCCCTTTCCAGCCAGCATTCCCCAAACCCAGAGAAAACCCGCCACACCCTGAAAACAGGTCGATATAAACACCTGCTTTTTTGTTTTTACGCATACAATCCACTAACCATAAGTTATTGACTTATCTGAATTAAAAAAATCTGGCACACCACGATAGCATTGAAACCATCAAAGCACCAGGTTATCAAGTTAAGCACTAATAAATCAAAAATTTATCGTTCATAATCACGACAAGTACGCTACCCCACTCTCTCGTGTGGCTTGCATTTCATTGTGGCCAACTAACCCCATAGATACAATGTAAATATTACCATTCAGACATAAATCCCACCCAACCAAACACCTTGCCAAGCCCCCTACTATCAGCCATCATACTCAATATTTCCCGACCAATGGACTCAAGTATATGTTACAGCCCGGTAACCCCGCTCCTCAGTTCAGCCTGCCTAACCAGGCAGAACAAAACATCGCTCTCGCAAGCTTCAAAGGCGAGAAAAACGTGGTGCTCTATTTCTACCCAAAAGATGACACCTCCGGCTGCACGCTTGAGGCGAACCAGTTCACTGCATTGATCGAGCAGTTTACCGCCGCCAACACCGTGGTGATTGGTGTGAGCAAAGACTCCTGCGAAAGCCATCAGGCCTTCATCAACAAATACGCGCTGAAGGTTGAACTGATCTCTGATACCAACGGCGAACTCTGTGAAGCCTATGGCGCATGGCAGGAAAAAGAGAAAAACGGCATCAAGAAAATGGGCATCGTGCGCTCTACCTTTATTATCGATCAACAAGGCACCGTGATTGATGCAGAGTATGGCGTAAAAGCCGATGGCCATGCGCAGGCTGTGTTGGATCAGGTTAAAGCAATCTGACCCTCTAACAGCGAGATCGCCGCGCTCCGCTCGCGATGACACAAACCAACCAATGTCATTACGAGGAGCGAAGCGACGCGGTAATCCCAAACTTCAAACAACGAGATCGCCGCCCTAAAGGATTTGGACTTCCAGTCCGTCACACTCCGTTCGCGATGACAGATTCACAGCTGTCATTGCGAGAAGTGGAACGACGCGGCAATCTCGTACTCCCCCAACAGCGAGATCGCCGCGCTTTGCTCGCGATGACAGACTCAAAGCTGTCATTTCGAGGAGTGGAACGACGTAGCAATCTCTCAGTCCAAACAGTGAGATCGCCGCCCTAAAGGATTTGGACTTCCAGTCCGTCATACTTCGTTCGTGATGACAGACTCAACGCTGTCATTGCGAGGAGTGGAACGACGCGGCAATCTCGTACTCCCTCAACAGCGAGATCGCCGCGCTCCGCTCGCGATGACAAAACTCGGAACTGTCAGTTGACCGAAGGAAGTACCTTAGCTGCATCAAGAGTGGAACGACGCGGCAATCTCTCACTTACACTGCTCACATAAATCAACCCACTGTGCATTTATACTTTCAATCAGTGCTAGTTTCTTTTTACGTGAACCGGATTTAATCTGTTTTTCTCTTGAAATAGCGGACTCAATGCTCCCGGTCATTTCATAATAGACCAGCTTGCCGCAGCGGTACTTGCTAGTGAAACCAGGAATCACATGATTCTTGTGCTCATACATCCGACGTTCTAAATTATTGGTAACACCGGTATAGAGCACTGTATGTCGCTGGTTGGTGATGATATAAACAAAGTATTGACGCTCATCCATGAGGCAGCATTCCCGATGCTTAACACCTGTTGAGCACATTTTGCTTTAGACGTTTTGAAATGGCAATGATCTACCTAAACTGTGGGATCGCCGCGCTCTGCTCGCGATGACAGACTTAAAGCTGTCATTACGAGGAGTGAAACGACGTGGCAATCTTTCACTATCGAACAGCGAGATCGCCGCGCTTCGCTCGCGATGACAAAAACCTGAGATAGACTACCTAAACTGTGAAATCGCCACCCTAAAGGATTTGGACTTCCAGTCCGTCACACTTCGTTCGCGATGACAGGCTCAACGCTGTAATTGCGAGGAGTGTAACGACGCGGCAATCTCTCACTTCCCCCTAATGCGCTTTGTTTTTAATTGCCCCACAACGACTGCATTTATAAGCGGTAACCAGCTTGCCTGCTTTCACATCAAAGCGCTTTTCGCTTTCGATTACCCACTTGTGGAAACCGCTACGGCAGAGCGTAACCCCTTTCGCTTTTTCCGCTGGGTTTTTCTTTTTGAATGGAAGGATATCGGCCACTTTTGTTTACCGTCATTCCGGCGAAGGCCGGAATCTAGTGATATTTAAATATAAAACTCTGGATCCCGGCCTTCGCCGGGATAACGAGAATAGGCCTTAAGCGGCATCAAGGTCATTCACTTTAGAAATCTGTGCCGGAATGACGAACCGGAGAGACTAACTCGCCGCAGCAACAGCCTCTACAATCTTGGTAGCAGACTCTTTCAGTCCTTTGGCAGCGATAATATCCAGCCCACTCTCTTCCAGCAGTTCAAGGCCACGTGCGGCGTTGTTGCCTTCGAGGTGAACGACGACTGGGACTTTAATACCGACCTCTTTAATTGCACCGATCACCCCTTCGGCGATCATGTCGCAACGCACGATGCCGCCAAAGATATTCACTAACACCCCTTTGACTTTGTCGTCCGACAGAATAATTTTAAATGCTTCAGCCACACGCTCTTTATCTGCAGTGCCGCCGACATCTAAAAAGTTAGCAGGTTCGCCGCCCTGTAGTTTAATCAGATCCATCGTCGCCATGGCAAGGCCGGCACCGTTCACCATACAGCCGATGTTGCCATCGAGGGCGATGTAGTTGAGATCCCACTCACTCGCATGTGCTTCGCGTGCATCTTCCTGAGTCGCATCACGCAGTTCCTGCAATTCCGCGTGGCGATAGAGCGCATTGTCATCGACATTGATTTTACCATCGAGACATAGAATGTCTCCGTCAGTGGTGACAACTAACGGGTTGATCTCCATCAAGCTCAAGTCTTTTTCTTTGAATAGACGCACCAGCGCGGTTAGCATCTTCACAAACTGACCCACCTGTTTGCCTTCAAGCCCGAGACCAAAGGCTAGCTTACGCCCCTGATAAGGGATCACATCCCCCATTGGATGAACTGAAATTTTCAGGATTTTTTCAGGCGTTTCTTCAGCAACCTTTTCGATCTCCATGCCGCCTTCGGTTGAAGCCATCACGGTGACGCATTTTAGTGAACGATCAATCACCATGCCGAGATAGAGTTCGCGTTCAATATTGCACGGCGTTTCAATCATCACCTGATTGATTGGCTGACCTTTGGCATCGGTTTGAAAGGTGACCAGATTAGTGCCCAGCATCGACTTAATCGCCTCAACCACTTCAGCCTTGCTGTCGGTGATTTTGACACCACCCGCCTTGCCGCGGCCGCCCGCATGTACCTGCGCCTTCACGACCCAGCGACTGCCACCCAATGCATTTAGCGCTTCATCCGCTTCTGCAGCGTCCTTGACCACTCGATTGTTTGGCACAGCAATACCGTATTCTGCAAACAGCGCTTTAGCCTGGTATTCATGTAGATTCATTTTGATCTATTCCTTCATATTAATTGCTGGAGCCTCTGCAGACCTGTCATTACGAGGAGTGCGCCCGAAGGAAGTGCCCTTGGGGTAAAACGACGTGGCAATCTCTCTCTAACAGTGAGATCGCCGCGCTTTGCTCGCGATGACAACCTTAGAACAATCAGAAGCTCCTTCTCAAAGTTTATTAACGCTTTTTCTTATTAGGGATATGAATCGCGCGACCATCAACCGCCAGTGCCGCTTCATGGACTGACTCCGCTAACGTGGGATGTGCAAACACGGTCATGGCGATATCTTCACTACTGGCACCCATCTCCATCGCGATCACCGCCTGTGCAATCAACTCGGAGCAATGTGCGCCGATGATGTGGACACCCAACACGCGATCGGTCTCCGCATCGGCGATCATCTTCACCATGCCTGCGGTGTCGCCAGCGGCCCGTGCACGGCCACTCGCTGCAAACGGGAATGTACCCACCTTGTATGCTTTACCTGCCGCCTTTAATGCCTGTTCGGTTATCCCGGTCCACGCGATCTCAGGATGGGTATAGATCACCGATGGAATGTTGTCATAATTCATTTCGGCCTTTTGACCGGCGATTACTTCGGCCACCATCATCCCCTCTTCCGAACCTTTATGCGCCAGCATTGGCCCGCGTACCGCATCACCAATCGCATAGACCGACGGCTGGTTGGTACGGCAATGATCATCGACATGAATAAAGCCCCATTCATCGAGTAGCAAACCAACCTCATCTGCCGCCAGCCCCTGGGTATTAGGACGACGGCCCACCGCGACGATCAGCTTATCAACGGTTTCAGTATGGTCGCCCTTGCTATCCTGATAATTGACTGCCACACCTTTTTTGCCGCTTTCGCACGAAACCACTCGCGCACCAAGGCGAATATCCAGCCCCTGGCGTTTAAACTGACGCAGTGCGTCTTTGGCAATCTGCTCATCGGCTGCATCGAGAAAACTATCCTGCGCTTCGAGTAACACCACCTCAGAACCCAGCCGACGCCACACGCTACCTAGCTCCAGCCCGATCACACCGGCACCGATCACACCGAGGCGCTTAGGCACCTCATCAAAGGTCAGCGCACCGGTTGAATCCACAATCACGCCCTCTTCCAACGCCGCAGCACCGATCTCAACAGAGCTTGAACCCGGCGCAAGAATCACATGCGTTGCACTAAGCACACTCTCTTTGCCATCGTGCGCGGTCACCTGAACCTGCTGCTTGGGTAGTAGCTTGCCGGCACCCTGATGCCATTCAACACCGTTGGCTTTAAATAGACCGACGATGCCTTGAGTCAGATCGCTCACGACCTGATCTTTGCGCGACATCATTTTGGCCAGGTCGAGTTTGACGCCACTCGCCATAATGCCGTGATCAGCAAAGGAGTGGTTGATCTCATCATAACGACCGGATGATTCCAGCAGTGCCTTGGAGGGGATACAGCCAACATTAAGACAGGTACCACCGAGCGCGGGCTTATCATCGGCACCGACCCAACGATCGACACAGGCCGTTTTTAGCCCTAACTGCGCACAGCGGATCGCCGCGACATAACCGCCCGGACCCGCACCGATAACAACGACATCATATTGTTTGGCCATTTTTTTGCTGCCCTCTCCCTAGTTTCAGCGGTGACAAAAAACGTGTTTACACTTCCAATAGTATACGTGCAGGGTCTTCCAGCATTTCCTTTATCTTGACCAGAAACTGCACCGCCTCGCGGCCATCAATCAGACGATGATCATATGAGTGCGCCAGATACATCATCGGTAGCACGACCACTTCGCCGTTCACCACCATCGCACGATCCTGAATATTGTGCATCCCCAGAATGCCACTCTGCGGTGGATTGATAATCGGCGTTGAAAGCATCGAGCCAAACACACCGCCATTAGTAATGGTAAAGGTGCCGCCTGAGATCTCTTCGATTGAGAGCGATTTGTTTTGTGCCTTTTGCGCGTATTCTCTGATCTTTGCTTCGATCTCGGCCATGCTCATCTGATCGACATCGCGTAACACAGGCACCACCAGACCGCGCGGTGAACTGACCGCAATGCCGATATCGTAAAAACCGTGATAGATCACATCGCTGCCTTCAATCGAGGCATTCACGGCCGGTATCTGTTTCAGCGCTTCAACCGCCGCCTTCACAAAGAACGACATGAAACCGAGTCGAACACCATGGGCCTTTTCAAATGCATCACGATGACGTGCACGTAGCTCCATCACCGGTTTCATATTTACTTCGTTAAAAGTGGTGAGCATTGCGGCGTTGTGCTGCGCTTCCAATAAACGCTCAGCTACGCGTGCGCGCAGGCGACTCATCGGCACGCGTTTTTCTGGACGACCTTCAAGGTTATCAGTCACAACGGCTGTCGCTGGTGCGGCTTTAGCGGGTGCTGCTGGTTTAGCTGCAGGTACAGTATCAATCGCCTTCAGCACATCCTCTTTAAGGACACGTCCGCCCTTGCCACTGCCCGTCACCTGAGCAGCATCAATCCCTTTCTCAGCCATCAATTTACGTGCAGCGGGTGCAATCGCAACCTCCGCTGCTGAGGCTTTATCATCTGTCGCTGCCGGAGTCGCTGTCGGAGCCGCTTCAGTGGCCGCCGGTTTTGATGCCGTAGCGCCCACTTCAATGCGCGCAAGCAGTTGTTGCGACAATACAGTCGCCCCTTCGTTTTCAATAATTTCAGTCAGCACACCATCTTCGGGTGCAGGGACTTCGAACACCACCTTGTCGGTCTCGATCTCGGCCAGCACTTCATCTCTGGTTACCTGGTCGCCCGGTTGTTTATGCCAGGCGATGACTGAGCCATCAGCCACAGACTCAGGAAAGCTAGGTACATTTACGTCAATTGCCATCACTCTTCCTTTTTATAATTAATCCAGTATCCCGTTATTCGCTCGCGGCTGGCTTTTCGCCCAACGCAGCCTCTAACAGATCCTGTAACTGTTGAATATGAAGTGGCATATAGCCCACCGCCGGTGCTGCCGAAAAAGGTCGCCCAGCATACTCAAGATAAAACGCTTCACCCAATACTGTGCGCATATGGTGCTGACTTGAAAACCACGCCCCCTGATTCATTGGCTCTTCCTGACACCAGATAAATTTAGTGGCGCTGGGATAGCGGTCCAGCTCTGCTTTCAGCGCCTCTTTAGGGAATGGATAAAGCTGCTCAATACGGATCACCGCCACATCTTTGCGCGCTTCCTGTTCCCGCTTATCAAAGATATCGTAATAGACCTTACCGCTACAAATGATGATACGCTTCACCTCATCATCATTGAGCGCTTCGACCTCTGGGATCACGGTTTGAAAGCTACCATCACAGAGATCTTCCAGCGAGTTAACCGCACGACGATGACGCAACAGGCTTTTCGGCGTCATCACAATCAACGGTTTGCGACATCTCATTAACATCTGGCGACGCAATAGATGAAACATCTGCGCTGGTGTGGTTGGGGCGCACACCTGCATGTTGTGCTGTGCACAAAGTTGCATGTAACGCTCCAGACGTGCCGATGAATGTTCCGGCCCCTGCCCTTCATAACCGTGTGGTAGCAACATCACCAGACCACTCAGGCGGCCCCACTTCTGCTCACCCGCACTAATAAACTGATCAATCACCACCTGAGCATTATTAGCAAAATCACCAAACTGCGCCTCCCAGATAGTCAGGGTATTGGGATCAGTTGTCGAGTATCCGTATTCAAATGCCAGCACTGCCTCTTCAGATAACAACGAATTGATCACCAGAAAATTAACCGGCTTTTCTTCGCTCTCATCGGCAAGGTATCGCAATGGTACATGGGTCTCACCATCTTGCTGGTTATAAAGCACCGCATGTCGATGGAAAAATGTACCGCGACCACAATCCTGACCCGATAGCCGCACGCTATAACCATCTTTCAGCAACGTCGCATAGGCCATGTTTTCAGCAAAGCCCCAGTCAACCGGCATCGCACCGGCAGCCATCTTATGACGACTGGTAAAAATCTTATTCACATTTGAATGCAGTACAAACCCTTCCGGTAACTGATGCATCGTTTCAGCATATTGACGCAGCTTTGAGAGTTCAATTCGCGTATCAACCGGCAGTGTAATATTGCCATTCAGATAGGGCTTCCAGTCAAAGGTATAGGGGTTTTCGATCTCTTCTTCACGAATAAATTCCGGTACTACCCCATCACCGGCATCAAGCGCATCTCGGAAGCGACGGGTAAATTCCTTCGCCTCACCCTCATCAATCACACCTTCGTCTACCAGCGCATCAGAGTAGAGTGCCCGTGTGGTTTTCATCGCCTTAATATGCTGATACATCAACGGCTGTGTTGCAGAAGGTTCATCCGCTTCACTGTGACCATGACGGCGGTAACAGACCAGATCAATCACCACGTCTTTATGGAATGCCATGCGGTAATCGAGCGCCACCTGTGTCACAAACAATACGGCCTCAGGGTCATCGCCATTCACATGAAAGATCGGCGCATTGACCATCTTAGCGACATCGGTGCAGTACATTGTCGAACGGGAATCTTTTTGATTGCTGGTGGTGAAACCGACCTGGTTGTTGATCACAATGTGAATCGTGCCTTTGGTCGCATAGCCGCGTGACTGAGACATGTTAAACGTCTCCATCACCACGCCCTGCCCGGCAAATGCCGCATCACCGTGAATCACGATAGGGACGACCTGATCACCTTCATTATCGTTGCGCCCTTCCTGGCGCGCGCGTACCGACCCTTCAACCACCGGGCCAACAATCTCCAAATGAGAAGGATTGAAGGCTAGCGCCATATGAACCGGCCCACCAGGGGTATTAATATTGGATGAAAAACCGAGGTGGTATTTCACATCCCCAGTCCCCTCACTGTTCTTCTTAGCCTTGCCTTCAAACTCTAGAAAAAGATCAGAAGGATTTTTACCCATAATATTGATCAACACATTCAGACGGCCACGATGGGCCATGCCAACAATAATCTCTTTCACCCCATGGCTGCCACCGCGTTTCACAATCTTATCCAACAATGGGATCAGTGACTCGGCGCCTTCCAATGAAAAGCGCTTTTGCCCGGTGTATTTAGTGTGCAGATAACGTTCTAACCCTTCAGCCGCGGTAATGCGATCAAGCAGTTGCTTTTTAGCCTCATCGGAAAAAGTACCAGGGCCATAGCCCGCCTCGACACGCTGCATGATCCAGTTACGTTCAGCGGCCTCTGCAATGTGCATGTATTCCACGCCCACGTTGCCACAATAAAGATGTTTGAGATGCTCAATGATATTGCGCAGCGATGCGTTATTATCACCATCGATGATCAAGGTGCCGGTTAAAAAGGGGGTATCGAGGTCTTGCTCAGTTAAACCGTAATGCGCCAAACGTAATTCCACCACCTCCACCTGTTCGCTCATGCCCAATGGATCAAGCGTTGCCTGAAGATGACCTAAAAAACGGTATGAATCGATAAACTGAAGAATCTGCGCCTGCTTTTCACCTTGCCCAGAACCAATCCCGGCACCGATCCCAGAACCAGCGCCAGCACTCATCGCAGTACCGGCGGCCACGCGAACCGGCCGTTGTCTGGCTAATTGACGAAACGACTCCTTGATTGCCTCATGCGAAACATCTTTAGCCGTACCGTTAACACTCGGCAACGTTTCAAAGCGTTCACGCCATGTGTCATCAATTGAGTTGGGGTCTTCTAAGAAATTTTCATAAAGCTGCTCCAGATAAGCCGCATTCCCGCCCGCGAGGTAGGAACTCTCCCACAGCTCATCCAGTGATTTGTTTTTGGAACTCCCGCCCATTATCCACCCGTCATGCAAAATCCATCTATTTCAAGACACTACATTAAGTAATGTCGGTAAACATTAGAATTTCTATAGTCTTCTGAGTTTATAGTTATAATTCTTTCAAAAGCCCACAAAAAAACTAATCTTCTTCAGCAGTCCATTTCTGTAATGCATCGATGATTTTTCCCGCTTGCTCTTTGCTTGATATATTGAATTTCGATTTCTGCATGTATTCGCCATTGCGTTTCTGGTAGCGACGAATGGTGTAGCGAATCTGGCTGTACTCTTCTTTGCGCTTATCCCAATCCCGATATTTAAAGATAATGGTAGACCAGGCACCTTTTGTCAGTACTTCTTTATCAAGTTGTTTAACCAGATCGATACCATCTTCAGAGTAATCAATCGTAATTTCGTCAATTGTTTCAGCCATGCTTCCTCCAGATTAAAATCAGGTGCTCTATCGCCCTGATGAATTAGCTCATTCGCCACCCATACTATTAGCGGGTGAGGTGTAAAGCCACTATTTCTTCGTGTAATAAGCACCTGATTCATAAATCAGTTTGCTGTGATCGGATGATACTTCAAATTCGACTTCGATAGTCTTTCGCGCTGCCTGCAACAAAAGCTTCAATTTACCACCCGTATATTGATAGCTCCCCTGGAGCTTACCGCCTTTTTCAGCCAGTACGGTCACGCTCTCATCCGAATCAAAGATCAACCGATCTTCGTCATCATTTTCAGGGTTATGTGCTAACTCCCATGTGCCAAGCACCCATGAGGCATCCACTTTCTCTTCTTCAAAACATCCCGTAAGAGAGACAAAAAAAATAGCTGCAAGCAGCCATCTCAAACCTTGCTTCATTATCATCATTCCTTAATCAAAAATAATTACTATCCTGCGAGCTGCATGATCTTGGTAAAAACACTATCAAAAGCCCTGTCGAACAGTGGTAATTCTTCAACAATTGCCGCATTGCCCTGCCGAAATTCATCGGCAAGCGCATAATACGATTTTTCCGCCACCACCTTGTAACGCCAGTTTACAAAGGCGTACCTGGTAAACTCATCACCCTTCCAGGCAAGTTTGGCGCGCCTCACAGTGCCACTGTCATCCTCAAGCTCAACCCAGACCCCATCCTCTAACGCATCAACCAGTGTAGTATAACGATCATTGATGCGCGGGGCATCATCATCTGACATTCCTTCGTCAAATCCCATTTCCTTCATCAGCTGATCAAAGTCACTGGCGCCCTGATCTTCAGACGCAGATAGTGATATCCCCTCCTGCCCAAGCCGATCGCCTTCTTGCAAACCAAGGTCATCTTCCAGATCCTGCAATAGCTGATCGATTTCATCAACAGGCTCTCTCCTACTTCCACTCTTTGCAGCCATTTCCGTGGGTGCGGGCTTGTTACCCGTAATATTGGCAATGTGATAACGCTCGATCATCTCATGCACAGCTTTCACCTGATCGTCAGTATAGCCGATCAGTGTCAACCCTTCCTGCAGCGCTTCCAGTATCAGCGGCACAACCAATATCAACTTCTTCTTCGCTTCTGCGCTCTCCAGCGGCTCAACACTCCAGATAAGATCTTTACTGACCTGCTCGGCACGCTGAAATGCCTCACTTTCATCACCCTCATTCAGCATGATATGTGACAACACCTGTCGCCAGGTGTTCATTAGAAAGTGCTTTACATCATCAGGCACCTTGCGATGCAACAAATGTGCGGCGATCTCTTCCGCAATATTCTTTTTAGTTTTTGCTTCAAAACTATTCTGCTGCGCCACTTCGCCAATTTGCTGCTGAGCCTGCTGAAAACCGGTCTCCTGATCCACTATAAACTCGCGTAAATCTGACAGGCAGACCTCAAATATCCCCAGATCACCCTGAAAATCACTCATCAAACGCATCACAACGGATTCAATTTTCTGATAGATAGCACCACCACTCTCATCATCAGCGCCATCACTACTGGCAATCTGACCGGCAATCGTCAGTTCATTTAACAACACCCTGGCTGGGTGCTCTTTTTCAGCAAAAAAGACACGATCAATAATCGCAACTTTTAATACGGGGATCTGCAAACGGAATATCAACGTTTTAATAAAATCAGGGAGATTCTCATCACTCATCAGGTCATCAAAGATCATACTGATGACATCAATGGTTTCATCGTCTAACTGGCTAATGCCAGCCGCAGGCGCACCTTCGCGCTCACTCAGCTGTGATTTAATTTTTGCCTTGAACGCTTCACCTGAAAGTTCAGTGCCCATCTCAAGCAGTTCATTTGAAATCTGTAGACCAGAAAGTGCTTCCACCAATTTTGGAGTGATAGGTGCAGTCAGTAGTTCCTGCTGTTTTTCTGGATCACCTGAAAGACCATCAGCAAACAACCCTGCTAACTGTTGAATGCCTTGAAAACCATGCACTGGAGTACCACCTCCCCCACCAGGCTCACCAGACCCACCAGACCCACCAGACCCACCACCATTGCCATTCACTTCTGCTGCATCAACTGCAACTGCCGCAGTTTTTGTCCGTTCGGCTGACTTGCTTTTTTTCGCGACCCTTTTTATCTCTGGCAAGAGACCCGCCTCACGCAGCATCTCATTCAACTCATCAAACAGCGTCCCGATTGACTCTAGCAGGGAACGCTCCAGTGAACGGTAGATCGCAAGCTTCACTTTAATATCAAAATCGAGCGGACGAAGTAAGGTTTCAAAGGTGTCACAAATGGGGGCCGAACCAAAAGGCACCTGACCTTCATCCATCTTCAGTCCTGGTAGCATTAAGCTTAAGCGCTGTTCTAGTGCATAGAGTTCATCACTATATTCCTCGAAGACTTTTGCCGTGATCTGACCAATGACCAAAGACTCTTCAAGCTCAGCATCTTCGACTAACGAAAGACCGCTTAAACCATTTTCAGGCGCTAGCCCAACAACCCCCTCCGGATTCAATGCCTGACTCAGGAATTGCGAATAGGTCACCGCAAACTTCTCAGCGAGTGCGGCTCGTTCGCTGCGCAGCTTAATCATGGCATCATTGTAAAGCTGTGCCTTTTCGCTCTCCTGCGTTTTATCAACCAGCTTAAACAAATCATCATCCAGCTGTTTAGCTAGCGGTTCAAACAAGGAGTGCGCATAACGTTCGGATTGCTCACGACACTGCTTTACCAAAGACCGAGCAAGCGCGCTGCTTGGCAGCGCCTCAGTAACATCACGTTTCGGCGATGGTGGCTTTTCCATATCACTCATGAACAGGCCTGGCCTCGGGTTCGTTTAATAGGTAATCTTTTGAATTATATCGGTTAATTAAGACGCAACTTTACATATATTAAGCGTTAGCTGAAGCGCCGACAGCTAGCGGTATCGGCATGACATTTCTACTTGCGGATAACCATTTCACGAGAGGTAACCATTGGGATAATTCAAGCTTAACTGACTGTGGACTCAGCTCATGAATGCCCATTCCCTGCTCAACCGCACTAATGTAATTATCAGTATCGGTTAGCGTCGTCACAAATGGGATATCAAGCTCATTTAAAAAGTTTTGCAGGGGCTGGTAGAGCTGGTTATCACGCCGAACTCTATTCGCTACGACACCTAAAGCGGTATCGTTGCGGCGGCATCTATTGAGAATCAACTTCAATTCATAAATAAATTCTGATGAGGCATGGATATCAATTGGAGATGGTGCCACAGGCACAACAATCACATCGGCCCTCGCTACCATTTCAGGCAACATCTTGCTGCACATTCCCGCTGGCGCATCAATCACCACACGTTCAATATCACTCGGAATACGTAATTGAAAGGTTCGAGTCACCCCTACCTTTAGGTGGCTCGCATCAACGAGATGAATCGCAGGAAAATTACTCTGCTGACGAATACTGTTCCAGTGAAGGCTAGACCCCTGAGGGTCATAATCCATCAGGGCTGTCTTTAAATGCGATGCGGCAAAAAGGCTAGCAAGATTCGATGCAATAGTCGTCTTGCCACTACCACCTTTCGAATTAATCACCAGCACCGTCTGCATTACCTGCTCACTCCATAACAGTAGATAAGGAGTCTCTGCAATCAGATAAATGGCTCACACGGCCAACCAGGGATCCCCTCATAGTAAGGTTTCGGCCCGACTCTGCTATTGATTAGCTAAAGCAAGAAAAAACAGCACAAACAGCCTTTAAATGACTGTTTGTGCATCTATTTAGGAATTTTCAGATGGTTTTTTGGTGCAAGCCAATAGCCATACGTAGCCTGCTACCCCTGCGCTCAGTGAGCCCACTAATACACCGGTTTTTGCCATCAACAGAAGCTCTGGCTGATTGACGAAACCAAGTTCTGCAGCGCAGTTATGGTTTGCTCTGCTCATCCCTAGGCAGGTCAATTTCAGAGCGCACTCTCAGATGCAGCGCAGCCTTGGCCAAAAGATGAGCGCTGACCGGGGCGGTCATGAATAGAAATAGAGTCACCAGCAGTTCATGCAGGCTCACATCACCTCGACTGCTGAAGTAGATCATTGAGGCGATCAGCAAGCCACCCAGCCCCAGGGTGGTCGCCTTGGTAGGGCCGTGCAGTCGGGTGTAAAAGTCGGGCAACCTTACTAGACCAATAGAGCCCACTAGCGCAAAACCGGCACCCAAAACCAGGAAAATCGAAATAATAATATCTAGCACTTTACTCTCCACCTATTCGATAATATCGCCGCGCAACAGATATTTGCACAACGCAGTGGTGCCGATGAAGCCGATCATCGCAATCAGCAGTGCCGCTTCAAAATAAACAGAACTGGCCATGTGAATACCCAACAGCACCAGCAGCGCAATGGAGTTAATGTACAAGGTATCCAGCGCCAGAATGCGGTCGGTAATATCAGGGCCAATCACTACGCGCCAGATGTTCAAAACCAGCGACAGAATGATCAGCGACAGGGCAATCAAAATAGCGTTTTCTAACATCCAAAAATTTCCTTGATGGGCGCTTCGTAGCGCGACTTAATCTCGGCAATCAGCGCCGCCTCATCATCCACATCCAGGCCATGCACCAACAGTGTACGGTGATCAGAGCTCACATCAATGGAGACCGTGCCCGGTGTCAGGGAGATAGTGGCGGCCAGTACCGTAATGGCAAAATCGTTGCCCAACTCCAACGGGTAGTAAACAAATGCGGGACGCAGTTTGCGGCGCGGAGCCAAGATCAGCTTTGCCACATGAATATTGGCCACGGTAATATCCCACAACACCAGCAGTAGAAAGCGTAGCGCCAGTCCCGGTTTATGCAGATGGAGCCGGTCAGCCCAGAAACCGGCAGTCGCCCAGGGCAATACCAGCGCAATAATTGAACCCAGCAGAATGTGCCCTGCGGAAAGGGTGTTATTTAGCAACAACCACACCAGCAGTAAAACTAGGCTAAAGATCGGATGGGGCAGCAGCCGTTTGACAACACTCATTGCTCACCTCCCATGCTGCTCACCATTGAGCTCGGTTGCGGCCCCAGAACACCTTCGATATATTGCATCGGCTGCATCAGCTGCTCTGCGGTTGCGGTGGCAAAGTCACTCACCACATCCCCATAAACAGCCAACAGCGGACTACTCAGCAGCAGCGCCATGACCGCCAGCAGTGATGCCCCTCCCGCACGAACCCCGGTTGTCGCCGTATCATCAGTCTTTAAAAACAGCGCACTGCCGGTTCGGCTCAGGGCGATCAGCGCAAAGAAACTGGCAATCAATATAACCGACCAGAACCACACCATACTCGGCTGCTGTACTGCCGCCTGTAGCAGGAGCAGCTTGCCGATAAAACCACCCAACGGTGGCAGACCCACCACCGCCATCGCGGCGATGAAAAACATCGTCGACAGCAGCAGTGGCTGGGTCACGGTGGGGCCGATACGCAATTCACTGCCCACGTCACCCCGTTGACGGGCGATAAGATCCGCCAGCAGAAACAGCCCGCCAGTGATAAGGGTAGAGTGTATTAAATAGTAGAGTGATGCCGCCATCGACTCCACCGTCAGCAGCCCCACACCAGCAATCAAGGTGCCCACCGAGACCACCACCAGATAGGCCACCTGCTTGCGCAGACAACGGGAGGCCAACACCCCGAAAACACCTAACGTCAATGTCACCAGCCCCAGTGGTAACAGCCAGGGTTGTGCCAGGTTACTCAGCACGCCAGCCTCAATGCCAAACACCAGCATGAAGATACGAATAATTGAGTAGACACCCACTTTAGTCATAATCGCAAACAGCGCCGCCACCGGTGCCGATGCCGCACTGTAAGCACCCGGCAACCAGAAGTAGAGCGGCAACAGCGCCGCCTTAAGCCCGAATACCACCATCAGCAACAGCGCCGAAATATGTATCAAGCGTAACTGTTCGGGGCCAGCCTGAGCCACCTTGACCGCTAAATCCGCCATATTCAGGGTACCGAGCATACCGTAAATGGTACCAATGCCAATCAAAAATAGCGCTGAACCGGCAAGGTTAAGAATAACGTAATGCAGCCCGGCACGGCTGCGCAGCGGCCCACCACCATGTAACAATAGACCGTATGAGGCGATCAGCAGAATCTCGAAAAAGACAAACAGATTAAACAGATCCCCGGTGAGGAACGCACCATTCAGTCCCATCAACTGCATGTGGAACAGCACATGAAAATGTCGCCCCTCCCGGTCCTGTCCATTGCAGGCATACAACAGGCTGAACAGCGCCAGTACCGAGGTGAGCAGCACCATCAAGCCACTCAGCCGGTCCAGCACCAGAACAATACCAAACGGTGCCACCCAGTTTCCCAGTGCATAGACTTGATAATCACCCGACAGGCTGGCATTCAGCAAAACAGCAGAAACTGATACCAGCCCCAGCATCGCCAGCAGGCTGATACTCCGTT
>Ga0316204_10004256_pt1 | contig 26164 bp, 32 predicted proteins | sample 6monrhotite_MG_2_FD_205661 | JGI IMG/M metagenome (GOLD analysis project Ga0316204, IMG submission 205661) | Microbial mat bacterial communities from mineral coupon in-situ incubated in ocean water Damariscotta River, Maine, United States -... | ecosystem: Environmental > Aquatic > Marine >...
AAGATTTTTACCGCAAAGGCGCAAAGAAAAAATTAAGTGCAGGGTGTGCAGTGCCCACCCTGCTTGGCTACCTAGCCTCTAGTTTCTGAACGATAATTTTATCATTAACATCTCTAAACTCTAGTTCTCTTAGAAGGAATTCTTTTTTTGAAAAAAAGAATCTCGCCTGATGCGACCAAGTCCATCTTCACTATACATACCAACCGATATTTTTGAACCATCACTCTCAACGTATACACTACTAAGAATAACATCAGCTACTCGCCATAACGCATAATTCGGCACATTAATTTTAAACTCATTAATTGATATAGTTAAGTTTGTTAGGATACAGTCTGGTTTGAAACCATCTGTAAAATTTAAAAATTTCTCCTTATCCGTCAGTTTTAATGTTTCATTATATGGATCACATACGACTTGTAATACAAAGCTGTCTTTTCCTTCATACGTTTTGCCCTTTAGCACAACCTTAGAGTATTTGGATAATTTAAAAACATCATCATTTGTTGCTGACCATGAATAATCGCATATCAAAACACTCAAAACCACAAGACAAGAAAATACAACTTTCTTCTTTTTAAAATTTAAACGCTCGGCATAAGATTCTATAATTCAAAATCATCTTATCCTCCATAAATAAATGGGGCAGAATACTTAAGGTTCATTGCTAACTACATACCTTTGCAATTTATTCCTCAAATCGCTCAATGGATTCCAGTAGACGTTTACCATGAATCACACCCAGAATATGGATGCCACTATCTTTGGGTTCATAAATTAAACGATAGCTATAAATGAAGCGTTCTCGCACAGTCTGTTCTTGAAGTTCGGGAACTATACGACCAGATTCGGGTTGGTCAGGGAGAGTGTCTGCCAATTCAAAGAGACTTTCAACAACATGCTGTGCATAGTAGATCGAGTCCCGGCTAATATATTCGGCAATACTATCGATATCGTCCAGCGCTTGCTGCGACCAGATTATGGTTTTAGCCATTTACCTAGCCGTTCCCTGGCTTCTTCAGCGGTGTAGTGACGACCCTGTTTAATATCATCACGCCCTTTGCGGACTTTTTCCAGAACGTAGAGATGATATTGAACATCTTCTATGCTGGTATCATCAGGCAAATGGTTTACCAGTTCTTTCACGTCATGCATTGCAGATGACATCTTTTTGGCTCCCGGAAGGTTTTAATGTATTTAAGCATATCAGGCTTCTACACCATTTGCCTCCTCTCACTGTCAAATTTCACCCCACCTCGCACCTATACAAAAACCCGATTCAAAATATAGATTTAGGTAATATTCTGATGGCGTGAGTTCCAGGTACATTGAATGACCTCCATTTTATTCTACGCATCTGATGGTAAGATGCACCTATGCTCACCGACAGTCTGCAAACATTTTTATCTTTTCTCCAGGCCCATGTCTGGCTGGCCTATACGACGATTTTTCTTATCGCTTTGAGCGAATCACTGGCACTAGTGGGCTTGATCGTTCCCGGTGCTATTTTAATGTTTGCCATTGGTACATTGATCACCACAGGCTATCTGGATTTTTACACTACGGCAGCATGGGCGGCATTGGGGGCGATTGCCGGTGACGGTATCAGTTACTGGTTAGGCGCACGTTATCGAAACCAGTTGCAAAACCTCTGGCCACTATCACGCTATCCCGGTGCCTTCGATAAAGGTATCGGATTTTTTCAACGTCACGGTGGCAAGAGTGTATTGTTTGGCCGTTTTATTGGTCCCTTACGTCCCATTATCCCAGCCATTGCCGGTATGTTTGGCATGCCATTGCGTCACTTCATGTTGATTAATATTTTTTCTGCTCTCGCCTGGGCACCTTTATATTTACTTCCCGGCATGGCCTTTGGCCTGTCACTGGAACTGGCCGGTGAGGTCGCCGGACGTTTGGTTCTGTGGATACTGCTAATAATTCTTAGTGTGTTATTTATTGCCTGGGGAGTACGACACATATATTCCTTTGTACTCAGTCATACCGAAGTGTGGGTGGAAAGAGCCTTGCTCTGGAGTCATCGACACCCCACTACCGGCAAGATCTCCAGTGCCTTGCTTGAAACGAAGGCATCAGAATATCGAGGCCTTGCCTGGCTGACACTTTTATTTCTGCTATCCGTTGTTGTCATCGCCATTATCACAGAGGCGGCTGCAGCATTTTCGATCGTTAATCAATTAGAACAATTAATACTTAACCTGCCTTCTTTTATTCATACACCGGTGGCTGACACAGTCTTTCATTTTTTTATCTCGCTCAGTCACCCCATAGCACTAAGCATTTTATTCCTGGCAATAATGTTTTGGTTGCTATGGCAACGACAGTGGTTACTGGCAATGCATTTACTGCTTGCGTGGGCGTTACCCGTGGTTGTAATGATTATTCTCGCATTGCTCTCCAACGAACAAGGGCTAAACCTCTCGGACATCACAAGCAGTTTGATACTCACAAGCAGCTTACTTTTTTTTCTATCTTTGTTATTCGGCAATGAAATCAAACCCCGATACCGACCAGGCTTCTATGTTGCGATGGCGGTTGTACTGTTTTTTATTTTTCTGTCACAACTTTACTGGCAACACAGTGGCTTCATCAGAACCAGTATCGAATTATTTATTGGAATTTCATGGGCGGCATTAATCGGTATCGCGTACCGACGCCACTTATTAAAACAGGTTACGCACTATAAACTTATTCCACTCATGATTTTTTGTCTCTTCTGTGTCTGGGCGATACAACAACATAAACCCATCGATCATTTAACTCACCAAATCTTGGTTGTTAATTCAATACAAGAGTGGCAAGAAAAATCATGGCAGACTTTACCCCGTGTGCGCGAAGACCTTCGTCAATCCCATCAGCATCCGTTTAATCTTCAGTGGATGGGTGACAAGACCTCTATTACTCAACAACTTGAATCTTCTGGCTGGCAAAACAGCAATGTCATTTCCTGGAAAACTGTTTTGAAGAGTCTCCAGACGTTACCCGAGGACACTGAACTTTTTATTCTGCCTCAGGTGCATAAAGGGCGGTATGAAGATTTACGCTGGGTGAAATATGAAAATGGTACTTTGTATGTGATACGTCTATGGCAAAGCCATTTTTTTATCCATGGGGACAAGACCAGTATTCCATTATGGATTGGTAACGTTTCGATTATGCAACAACACGCACAGTTGGGCTGGCATTACTTGCAAACCACTGCTAAATTTTCCAGTGCTTTCGAGAAATTTAAAAAGGAAAACCTTACCTTTGTCGAAAAACCTGGTGTGTTACTAGTAAAATAAAAGCGCACTAAGGTTTATCAAAATCGTGCAGCAGGTTTTGTATTTTCGCGATACGCTGTTCGGATTGTTCTTCTTCCAGTAAATTTTGTTTCACGGCTAGCGGGAAAGGCAGAATTTCGATTAACCTGGCCGTCACCCAATCCAGATCATCGTACTGTGTCGGCATGGTCGTAAAGGGTGGATCGAGTTGCGTGATAATTTTTTGTAACATCCTGACCAGATGTTGATGCTGCTCCGTCATCTGCACCGCTGGCATGGATTCTATCAATTCAACTTCAGCACGTATCAATTTGTCATGTTGTACCTGCCGCGAGAGAATGCGAAAACGCTGTTCACCGGTCAGGGTGATACCCAGCAAACCATCCTCACGACGATTCCAGTAAGAAATTTCACACAGTGTGCCAACACTATGTGTCTCTGCGGCATCATCGACTTCCTTGCCATTGCTGATCAAGACAACGCCAATGCCTGTATTTTTTTTCAGACAGTCGCTCACCATATCAATATAGCGCGGCTCAAAGATGCGCAGCGGCAATGGTCCTCCGGGGAACAGCACCACGTTAAGAGGGAATAAGGGAATATTCAACGTCATATACTTCTTGTCGATAGCTTCCTGCATGGCCGACCTTACTTTATTTGTTTGAGGTGATCTTAGTTGTAGACGGCTATGCAGGGTTTTTCAACTAATTCTCGGGAATTTCTGTGCCTGTTTCACCCCATCGTGGCAGTAAGGCATGCTCAACCTCCAGATGATCCAGAATTCGCGCCACCATAAAATCAACCAGATCCTGAATCGAAACCGGTTGCTGATAAAAACCAGGGTTGGCTGGCATCACCGTTACACCGAGTCGTGCCAGCTTCAACATGTTTTCTAAATGTATCGCTGACAAGGGCGTTTCGCGCACCACCATAATCAAACGGCGTTGCTCCTTGATCATGACGTCGGCAGCCCGCTCTATAAGATTGTCACTACTGCCCTGAGCAATGGCGGCCAATGTTCCCGTCGTGCAGGGGCAAACCACCATGTGCATGGCCCGGTGCGAACCACTGGCGATGGGTGACATCCAGTCTTCTCGACTAAAGACCGTTAACAATTCTGACGCGACATTAAAGCGTTTACAAAAATATTCCTGCATCTCGGCAGGTCGTGCCGGAATGTCGAGATCCGTTTCCGTTGCAAACACCAGTTGCCCCGCCTTTGATACCACTAAATAGACAGGATGATTGGCTTGTAACAAACACTCCAATAAACGCAGGCCATAAGCCGCACCCGAGGCACCGGTCATGGCAAGGATGATAGGACTCTTCTCATTATTATTCGTCATGGCTGATTTCCTGCAAACGATCCAGTAGACGTTGGTGGATATTCTCAAATCCACCATTACTCATCACCAGAATTTGATCACCTGATTGAACATTAGCAGCTACCTGTTTGACAATATCATCAACCGACTGACGAACATGCAAAACGTTTTCCGGTAAACTGATCTGTCGTGCCGGATCCCAGCCCAGATTATCCGCCTGATACAACCAGACTTCATCCGCATCCTGCAAGGCGTTGGTTAATTCATCGGCCTGCACGCCCATGCGCATCGTGTTAGATCGTGGTTCCAGTATCGCAATAATACGGGATTCACCAACACGATTGCGCAGGCCTCTTAATGTGGTAGTGATCGCTGTTGGATGATGCGCAAAATCGTCATAGACACTGATGTCATTCACAACACCGCGTAGCTCCATACGTCGTTTGAGTCCCTTAAAACGGCCCAGTGATTCAATCGCATTCTCGGCAGGGATTCCGACATGCCTTGCCGCCGCGATAGTGGCCAGTGCATTACTGACACTGTGCTCACCCATCATGCCCCATTCAACCCGACCCTGTAATTGACCATTAAATAAAATATCAAAGACACTGCCGTCCGCCTTAATCATCTGTGCTTGCCAACCTTGTGCCGAATTGAAACTTTCGGTTGCTGTCCAGACACCTTGCGCTAATACTCTTTTTAATGCTGCTCCGTTGGCATTATCAATGATCAATCCGGTGCCGGGGACAACGCGCACCAGGTGATGGAACTGCCGCTCAATGGCGGCGAGGTCAGGAAAAATATCCGCGTGGTCAAATTCAAGATTATTCAGGATCAGGGTGCGTGGCCCATAGTGAACAAACTTGGAACGCTTATCGAAAAATGCTGTGTCGTACTCATCGGCTTCAATGACAAAAAATGGTGTATCACCCAATCTGGCACTAATGCCAAAATTATCCGGCACCGCCCCAATTAAAAATCCCGGCGCAAGTTGATTATCTTCCAGCACCCAGGCCAGCATGCTGGCGGTAGTCGATTTGCCATGTGTACCGGCCACTGCCAATACCCAACGCTCTGGCAACACTTGCTCGGCCAACCACTGCGGACCGGAACGATAGGGCAAGCCCTTGTCTAACATATACTCAATCGCATCATTACCACGCGACATCGCATTGCCGACGACAATCATGTCAGGCGCGGGTTGCAAATGCTCTGCGCTATAACCTTCCATAAGCTCGATACCCTGTGCCTGCAATTGTGTGCTCATGGGGGGATAGACATTGGCATCGGAGCCGGTGACACGGTGACCCAATGAACGCGCCAGTAAGGCGAGTCCGCCCATAAATGTGCCACAAATACCAAGAATATGGATATGTATCAAGAAACTTTACCTGTGCCAGAAAGTGCTACCACAACATTGTATGCCAGAAAGATATAAAGCATCGCCAATGCCATTCCCCACACCATTGTTGTCTCCATAGAATGGCGAAAGATGTGCGCCGCGACAACAATGTTCCATGCAATTAACGCCAGCCACAATAGACCTACCAGTGCAGACAAGGCAGGAACCTGATAAATAAGTAATAGTACCGCGCCGAGAAGACCCAGTAGAATTTCAGCACCCAGGAGCGCCGATAAGGTTTGTACAAAACGCTGCTGTTTTTTTGCCAGCTGCAACATGACAAAGACAAAACTCAGGGTAAACAGGCTATTCATCGCCGCAGTTAAAATATTTGACCACTGCATCACCGTCTGGCCGGCCAGGACCATATTGATCAACAAGTGTACTACGATAAAAACCAACAGCAAGCCATAAGAAAAGGCCAGATCCTGCGGTCCGCTGCGCAAGCGCATAATGTTCCAGATTTGTTTTAACTGTCCGAATGACATACTGTTATATTTCCAACGTGTTACAAAGATAAGCGGTGCAAGTGAATCGCATCCTACCATATAATCTTAAAAACATACTTTTTGACAGCCTCAATTGGATTAACTGAATCATGAGTTTTGAACAGATCACGAGCAACGCACAACTGATTGATCTTTGCCAACGACTGGGGAATGCCAAAGTGCTTGCCCTGGATACCGAATTTATTCGAGAAAAGACCTATTACCCCAAACTATGCCTCATACAAATTGCCACGCCAGATATTATTGCCTGTATTGATCCACTAAGCATTCAGGATATGCAGCCACTCTGGGATCTACTACGCAAACCATCAAACATAAAAGTCTTTCATGCAGCACGTCAGGACCTGGAAATTTTTTATCAATTGATGGGAGAGATTCCAAAACCTCTCTTTGACACGCAACTTGTCGCGACTGTATTAGGCTATGGCGAACAAATGGGTTATGGCAACTTAATGAATAAGGTTTTAGGCGTTGAGCTTAAAAAAGGTCATGCCCGCACCGACTGGCAACAACGACCTCTGAGTTCGGAGCAACTCGAATATGCGGCCGATGATGTCCGTTATCTGATACAGGCCTATCCACTTTTAATCGATAAGCTTGAAACTTTAAAACGTTTTGACTGGCTGACAGATGATTTCGATGCGCTGGCCAAAGCCTCTCTCTATGAAATTGAACCGGACCAGGTCTGGCAGCGGGTGAGTGGATATACTCGACTGAAAGGACAACAGCTCGCTGTGCTTAGACCATTAGCCGCCTGGCGTGAGCAACAGGCGATAAAACGCGATAAACCACGTAAGTGGATTCTTGCCGATGATATGTTGGTCGGACTGGCACAACACCCGCCAAAAGACATGGCGCAATTACAACGCTTACGCGGCTTATCTGAAAATCTGATAAAACATCATGGCGAAGAACTTCTCGATATCATCACACAAGGGCAAGCTACGCCGAAAGAACAATGGCCAACTGTAAAATTTAAATCCCGCCTTAGCATTGAACAAGATGCTTTGGTGGATAGTATTATGGCCCTCGTCCGATTACGTGCCGTACAAAATCAAATTACCGCGACTTTGTTAGCGACACGCAAGGACATTGATAAAATTGTCCTGGGTGACCAGGATGTCGCCTTATTAACAGGATGGCGTGCTGCACTCGCAGGCAATGATGTGCTTGCTTACCTGGACGGCAAACTGGCACTCAAAGTTGAAAATCATAACCTCGTTGTTCAACCTATACCAACATAGCACCGTATGCCTTTTCAGAAAAAATATACCTTTCCTGTCCGTAAAACAAATGCATTTGAATTGTTGGTCGACGGAGAAAACTTTTTTTCTGCTATGCTTGATAGCATTGCCACAGCACAACATTTTATTCTGCTTGAGCAATATCTTGTTGCTACATCCAGTATCGGTAAGGAATTTGTAAAAGCATTAATTGCAGCGGTGCAGCGTGGTGTAAAGGTATATTGCCTTTTCGATGACTATGGCAGTCGTGACTTTAATGAAAGCAATCGACAACAACTTATCCATGCCGGTATTTTTCTCTGTTTTTACAATCCAATAAAATTAAAACACTGGCAAACCGCTTTATTTCGCGATCATCGTAAGCTTCTGTTAGTTGACAATAGCGTCGGCTTTGTCGGAGGCGCAGGGATCACCGATGATTTTATCACGAACAAAGATAATACCGCCTGGCATGATGTCGTCTTAAAAATTCAGGGCACAGTGCTTTGTGACTGGCAGCAAATGTTTAAATCAACCTGGAAACAAACAACCACTATAAAAATAAATTGCGCAGAACCACCAACACCTTTACCTGAGTTTAAACAAACCGGCCAGGTCCTCACTAATCATCCATGGCGACAGGAATTTAATCGCACCATTTTAAACAAGATGCGTCACGCATCTGTTCGCATCTGGATTACCAGCCCCTACTTTCTTCCTAGTTGGAAATTACGTCGACGTCTGAAACACATGGCAAAACAAGGTATTGATGTACGTTTGCTTTTGCCAGGCAATCTCAGTGATCATCCCTGGGTGACACAGGCAGTCCGTCGTTTCTATACCAATTTTCTAAAACATAAAATTCGTATCTATGAATACCAACCCCGCTTTACCCATACCAAAATTATTTTATGTGACCACTGGCTTAGTATTGGTTCAAGCAATCTAGATCGTTGGAACCAACGCTGGAACCTGGATGCCAATCAGGCCGTTGACGACTATACATTTGCCGAAGTCGTTAAAGAACTATTCATTAATGACTTTAAACAGAGTAAAGAAATAAAATATTCAGAATGGATGCTACGGCCATGGTGGCAACGCTGGCATGAAAGTTATGCCGGTTATCTGGTTTTATTATTGGAAAAAATAAGTCGCTTAATGCCCAAACGGCGCAATCATTAAAACTGCTCTAACTCATCGGGTTCCGCATATCTGTCTCTAATTTCAATTATCTTGTCCATGTTGGCAAGAAACAAATCTGCCAGTGTGGGATCAAAATGCTTACCGCTATTTTCCTTTATGTAATCAATCGATTCTTCGATTGACCAGGCCTTTTTATACGGCCGCTCAGAGGTCAACGCATCGAAGACATCAGCTAGCGCAATAATACGGCCTGATAGCGGAATGTCTTCACCACTCAGTCCTTTCGGGTAACCACTGCCATCCCACTTTTCATGATGACTTAATGCAATTTCACGCGCCATTTCCATTAACGTTGAGTGGTGCCCCGAAAGTATTTTGGCGCCAATGGCCGAATGTGACTTCATGGTCTCCCACTCGTCTGCATCCAGCTTGCCCGGTTTAAGTAAAATAGCGTCAGGAATACCGATTTTACCGATGTCATGCATCGGGCTTGCATTGAGCAACATTTCGGCTTCCTCTTCAGTCATGCCTGCGGCCAATCCAAGTAGCTGTGAAAATTTGCTCATACGAATAATATGCAAACCTGTTTCATTATCACGATACTCAGCGGCGCGACCAAGACGACGGATAATTTCCATCCTCGTCTCTTCCAGTTCCTGAGTACGTTCTTGTACCTTTTTTTCCAGCATCAAATTTTGATTTTGTACCGCTTTATGCAGTAAGCGCACTTCCAGCATATTGTGCATACGCGATAATAACTCCACTCTATCAAAGGGCTTGGAGATATAGTCACGCGCGCCACTTTCCAGTGCCTGTACGCGCGAATCCAGATCTTTGAGGGCAGTCAGTACGATAACCGGAGGGTAATCTTTTTCGAGCGCCTTAATCTCTGCCAGAACTTCAAAGCCATTTTTATGTGGCATATTGAGGTCTAAAAGGACCAAATCGGTTGGGGATTGTTGAAATAAGCTCGCGGCCACACGGGAATCTGTGGTCGAAACAACATTACTATATCCTGCTGAATCCAGAATTTTCTCCAACAGCTTAACATTAACCGGCTGATCATCCACTATCAGGATTCTTGCTGTTAATAATTGGTGCGCCGGATTTAGAGGGTCATCAAGCATAAGCATTTATATAGTATATAATGCCTGACATTACAAAATATACAGGCTAGTGTAAACATTATGATATTAGTCGAATAAAAAAAGGTGGAGATAAACCCCACCTTTTTCTTCCTTCACCATAGATATTTTATTTACGTCTTTTTTTACTTCTCGCTTTCTTCTTGGCCTTTTTCTTAGATGCTTTCTTCTTAGCGACTTTCTTCTTGGCCTTTTTCTTAGACACCTTCTTCTTAGCAACTTTTTTCTTGGCCTTTTTCTTAGATGCTTTCTTCTTAGCAACTTTTTTCTTGGCCTTTTTCTTAGATGCTTTCTTCTTAGCGACTTTCTTCTTGGCCTTTTTCTTAGATGCTTTCTTCTTAGCGACTTTCTTCTTGGCCTTTTTCTTTGATGCTTTCTTCTTAGTGACTTTCTTCTTGGCCTTTTTCTTTGATACTTTTTTCTTGGCGACTTTCTTCTTGGCCTTTTTCTTTGATACTTTTTTCTTGGCGACTTTCTTTTTAGTGGATTTCTTTTTGGCTTTTTTCCTGGTCACTGTCTTTTTTGGCTGACTCTCAGCCGCTTCACCTGGCAGACTTTCAATAACACGTAACACCGCATTGAAAATATCATCTATATCACCCACACCTTGGACTGTGCGTAGCTTGCCCTGACCCTGGTAATAATCAATCAATGGAGCTGTCTGTGCTTCATAGACACGCAGGCGATTACCTATCGTATCTTCATTATCATCTGCACGGTGTAACAATTCACCGCCACATTTATCACACTGCGCTTCAATACGTGGCGCAGAGGTATAAACATTATACATTTGGCCGCAGGCACTACAGGTGCGACGGCCTGTCAGGCGTTGCATCAAAACATTGAAGTCCACATCAATTAATAAGCTGGTTTGCAAGGGTTTGCCTTCCATCGCCAGCATTTTATCCAGTGACTCTGCCTGGGGAATATTGCGAGGAAAACCATCCAGGATAAAACCTTTTTGTGCATCTGTTTGAGATAAACGCTCACGAATCATACCGAGGACAATATCATCAGAGACTAACTGTCCCGCATCCATTGCTGTCTTCGCTTGCACACCTAAGGGTGTTCCGGCAGCAACGGCTTCACGTAAGAGGTCTCCTGTTGAAATTTGTGGAATGCCATATTTTTTTACAAGTTTCTTGGCCTGGGTACCTTTGCCCCCGCCCGGCGCACCTATTAATACGATTCTCATTTGTTTCTCCATGTTAATTATTCTTTATCGATAATAAGCGATGTATATAATTTGGTTCATTATGTACACCGCAAATATCACACTGGTCGAATAAAACTAGTCGCTCGGCCAGTGCAAGTCAATGCTGATCAGACTTTGTTGTGCACTGTTTATTGTATATTTTCTCCTCAGCACACTCGGCACACTCGGCACGCTCGGCACGCTCGGCACGCTCGGCACGCTCGGCACGCTCGGCACGCTCGGCACGCTCGGCACGCTCGGCACGCTCGGCACGCTCGGCACGCTCGGCACAATAAGAGTGCAGCATGCACGTTAGAGAAGTAGAAGATGTTTATCTCTATTTATCGTGTTCAGTTTCTGTAAAACCGCCTGAAGCTAATCTCTTTACCTGTATGAGTCAGGCTAAGCCCTCTTGCCAACGTTGAGATAGTCAAAATATCGTGCAATCTGATGGTAACACCAATACTTCAATATCAAGGACGATAAAAAAGACAAAGTGCCAAAGCAAGCAAAACAATCTATCAATTCGATGAATCAGAAAAATAAAACCTGAAACATCGAAGCACTTCTGATTAGTGTATAATATTTACTAGTTATTGTTTTATATGGCATTTTTAACCGAATACGGTGCGATCTGTCGTCCACGAATAAAACTACATCGTAGACAAAGATTCTCTTTTTGGCTCAGGCTGTTAGAATGCGCGCTTTTTCAGCATAGTAAAAGGCAACAAAGGATAAACACATGAATCTAGATCGCGTCGGCCCCGGCAAGAATGTCCCTGAAGACATCAACGTTATTATCGAAATACCTTCACATAGTGATCCGGTAAAGTATGAAGTGGATAAAGAAACCGGCGCCATGTTTGTGGATCGTTTCATGAATACCGCTATGCACTACCCCTGCAATTATGGCTACGTACCCAATACCTTGTCGGAAGATGGTGATCCTGTAGATGTTCTAGTTATCACACCAATTCCGCTAATTAGTGGTTCAGTCATTCACTGTCGTCCTGTGGGAGTCCTCAACATGACTGATGAAGCTGGACCTGATGCCAAAGTACTGGCCGTACCCGTCGATAAGCTTTGTCAGTCTTTCCGCAAGGTTAAGGCACCGGAAGATGTCTCTCCCATGCTATTGAATCAGATCCAGCACTTCTTTGAGCACTATAAGGATCTGGAAGAAGGAAAATGGGTCAAAATTGACGGCTGGGCCGGTGTCGATGCCGCCAGACAAGAGATAATGGACTCTATCCAACGCTACGAACAAGCCCCTGAGAAACCCTGCTTCTAAGCTTTAAGGCATACACATGAAAATCTGTATTCTGTCGGATAGTCACGACAACCGTTTTCTATTAGCCGCTGCTGCCCGTGCCGCAAAAGCGCAAGGGGCAGAGGTCATCTTGCATTGTGGCGATGTTGTCGCACCAACCACGCTGCGTAGTTTGATCCCTATCGAACTGCCAGTGCATGTTATTCATGGCAACAATACTGGCGATCTCTATAACATGGCGCAATTGGCGCATGACAGTAACAACCTGTTGCACTATCACGGCCAGGATGCCGACATTGAACTGGACTCACGAAAAATCTTTATGGTGCACTACCCGCATTATGCGGAAGCCATGGCGACAACCGGTGACTGGGATATTGTCTGCTGCGGCCATGACCACCGTAGCAAGATTGCTCAGATTGATACTGTAAAAAAGACACAGACAATTTTGATCAATCCGGGAACGGTAGGGGGTGTTGGCGCAGAACCCACTTATATTATTGGTGATCTGCAGACACTGTCATTTAGTGTCGAACATGTACCCATTGAAGATGACCTGGTAGTGAATCGCCAACCGGTGACTCCTCACCAATAGCGTTATAAATCTTTCAGTGGTGCGGGTTTGCCAATGTAATAGCCCTGCACAAAATCAACACCAATTTTTTTGACTGTCTGCATGATTCGTTCTGACTCAACAAACTCAGCAATCGTATGTATGCCCATGACATGTCCAATCTGATTAATTGACATCACCATATTGTAATCATCTTCATCGTTGAGAATGCTCTGAATAAAGTTGCCATCAATTTTTAAATAATCAACAGGTAAGCTCTTGAGGTAAGAGAAAGAGCTTAGACCACTGCCAAAATCATCCAGAGAAAACTGACAGCCGCGTTTACGTAACTCTTCAATAAATTTACGTGCATAAGCAATATTGCCAATAACCGCCGTCTCTGTAATTTCAAAACAAATTAATTGATACGGTAACGAAGTCATCCGAAACTGTTCCATCACAAAACTTAAAAATGTTTCATCGCCCAATGATTGTCCCGACAAATTTATCGCAAAAGTAGAAAACTTTTGTTGAAAGTCATCCAGACGTTGGCTTAAAAGTGAAAACGCATGACGAATAACCCAACGATCAATTTGCGGCATCAGATAATATCGTTCAGCCGCAGGCAGAAACTCACTGGGCATCACCGCACGTTGATCTTCATCTAACAACCGAATGAGCAGTTCCGCATGATCTTTTTCATCCACGTAGCTACTGAGTGATTGAATAGGTTGGTAATAAAGTGCAAAGCTATTATTATCCAGGGCACGTTGCAATCGCTGCACCCATTGCATTTGGCCATGATGCTGTGCCAGCGCAGTGTCATCTTGTGTGAACGTATAAACACAATTGCGACCCGTATCTTTAGCAACATAACATGCTGAATCGGCAGCGCTCATAATATCCGTTAACGAGTTACTCACCTCTCCAATCGGCACCAAACCAATACTGACACCAATCTCGAAAATCTTATCTTCCCAGCTAAATCGATATTCATTAATCGTCTTACGTAATTTTTCAGCCACCTGCTGCGCTTGTGGTAAAGGGCATGACTCCAACAGCACACCAAATTCATCTCCCCCTAGTCTTGCCAAATAATCCGTATCGCGCAGACAGGTCTCTAAAATCCGGGCCACCTGTTTTAATAATTGATCGCCCGCAATATGGCCACAGGTATCATTAACAACTTTAAATTGATCCAGATCGAGATAACACATTGCGTGTTCCTGCCCAATACGCCGGGTACGTTGCAATGCATCCTCCAGGCGTACTTCAAATTCGCGCCGATTAATCAGATTGGTTAACGGGTCATGACTGGCCTGATAAGATAACTGACGTGCCATACCATGCAATTCTGTTACATCGTGTAATACCAGGACGATCCCGATAATATTATTGGTTCGATCTTTGATAGGAGAAATAATGACTTCAACAGAATATTGACTGTCATGGGTATGACAAATAAGTAAAGTATGCTCCGTTAAACGCAAACTCTCCTGAGTATCCATACAGTGCTGCACCGGATCCATTATCGGAACACGACTAAACTCATCCACAAGATTAACAACTTCAGCCAATGGTTTACCCAAGACTGCTTTACATGTGACGCCACAAAGTTGCTCGGCGACGACATTTATATACAACAAATGACCTTGTGTGTCGGTGGTGACAACACCATCACCAATTGCTGCCAATGTCACCTGGGCACGTTCTTTTTGTTCGAACATAGCCTCATCGGCTCGTTTTCGTTCGGTAATATCGCGTAAAAAAGTATAAATAAAACGTTGCTCACCAATATCAACATACTTGGCCGTTAATTCAATGTCGATGACATGACCGTCTTTATGTCGATGACAAACTTCAAAACGTCCCTGACCATGTTCAATAATCTGGTTCAAGTGATGATAGGGAGAGTTTTTATCATCCACTTTAATCTGTGCAAGATTCATGGATAACAAGGCGCCTGATGTATATCCAACAAGATCACAATACGCCTTATTAACTTCAAGAATCTGACCTTCAACATCGGTGATCAAGAAACCATCGGGAGATGATTCAAGAATAATCGTATTACGCTTCGTTTGTTCTGCCAGGGCTTTTTCTGAACGGCGAATGGATTCAAATAAGGGCCGGATTGCAATAACGGCAATCAACATTAAGCTTGAAATCAATAATGCAACAAGTTCAGTATTGAGTATCGGGAGTTGATCTGGATAGTCTACTGCGGCGGCAAATAAAGTCATGCTACGACGAACTGTCATTAATATGATGGCTGCTGCCAGTGTTAACCAGGCTAGTTTTCCACCCGTGGTGCGAATTAGACGTAACGCCAATAACGCCGCCGCTAACTGCAATAAAACAGAAATTGTTAGAACAAGAATTACCGCCATCAATGGCTCCCCACCTGCTCGTTTACTCGAGCTTTATATGTAATTACTTACAAGCAACTTAAACCTACTGTTACCTGTTAATATTCACTTATTATTTCTAAGTAAAACTACTTGAGGGCTAAGTGGATTGCAAGGCAATCGTCGGGATTAGACTATTTATAACCTGTTGTATTTTTATCCACCCAGCGTTCACCTTCGGCAAGGGTTTCTTTTTTCCAGAACGGGGCGCGAGATTTAAGTGCTTCCATAATATATCGACACGCTTCAAAAGCCGCGAGGCGATGCACCGACCAGATCACAACCAGAACAATACTATCCGTGGGAGCAACCATGCCAACGCGATGCACAATTAAACCATCAAGAATGTCCCATTGCTGTTCGGCCTCGTTGCTAATGCTATATAACTCTTTTTCGGTCATACCGGGGTAGTGCTCCAGCTCCATTTGCTGCACGGCATCACCTTGATTAAAATCACGCATCGTACCGACAAAAGCATTCGTAGCCCCAAATTGTTTAGCCTGTTCAGTCAATGTTTGTTGGTAATTCTGCAATTGCTGATAAGGATCAAATGCCTGTTCAATAATTTCAATATGCATACTAGCCCCCTGTCACGGGTGGGAAAAAGGCGATCTCATCTCCATCCTCAATCGCTTGCCCCGCATCGACATATTCCATGTTAACCGCCATTAGCGTATTGGCTGGTATCTCCGGCAGGCCAGTGGCCTCTTTCCAGGCATCCGCAACGGTCATACCGACAGAAACTGTCAGTGGTTTTTCAGCTAAACCCATTTGCTCACGCAAACTGGCAAAAAATCGTACTTGAATCGTCATCGAAATGTGTATCTGATTTGCTTAGAATGGAGACAGAAGCCTATCATGATTTACACTAAAGACACATCGGTAAACTATCAGGAAAATAAACGAATCCTATGACTAAATTTAATCATTTTAATGCGCAGGGCGAAGCCCATATGGTCGACGTGGGTAACAAGGACCTGGCACATCGCCGCGCGATTGCCTGTGGGGAAATCCACATGCAGGCCTCAACCCTGGAGAAGATCCTTGCCGGTGGACACAAAAAAGGTGACGTCCTTGGTGTGGCACGTCTGGCTGGCATTATGGCCGCAAAAAAAACATCTGACCTGATCCCCCTTTGTCATCCGCTAAGTCTGACCCGGATTGAACTGGATCTCGAACCGAGCTCTCCCGACAAAATTATATGCACTGCTACCGTGGAAACCCAGGGGCAAACGGGTGTTGAAATGGAGGCTCTCACGGCTGTCCAAATTGCGCTATTAACCATATATGACATGTGCAAAGCTGTTGACCGGGATATGAGTATGCACAATATATTTCTTCGCGAAAAGCTGGGCGGCAAGTCCGGCCACTGGCAACGTAAACCTGAGTCGAACTAAAGTAGTGCCAAATCCAAACTATTCATACAAGACTCTGCTAGGCATATTGCTGATATGTTTCAGTATAAATAACGTCGCCAGGGCATCAGCCAATCCCTTCACAATATTGCTTGAACATGCCAAGCAGGGAAATGTCGATGCCATGTTTGAAGTCGGGAAATATTATGCGAGCGGGGAATATACTGAAAAAAACTGGCAAAAGTCCGTCTATTGGTATGAGCAGGCCATTGCCAATAATCACCACCGTGCCATGCTTTATTTAGGCAGAGTTTTGCTCAAAGACAATGAAGAACGCAAATCAGATATCCCTCGCGCGATGCAACTCATTGAACAAGCTGCCAGTGCCGGAGATGCGGAAGCACAATTCCAGCTAGGACAGCTATTTGAAAGCGGTAAGCCTTTCGGTAAAGATACACCTAGTGCGATTCGGTGGTATCGAGCGGCAAGTTTACAGAAATATCCAGGAGCCAAGAAGGCTTTACAACGCAGTATTGATGCCTTTATAAAACGCCCTATTCACTAAAGCGCAGCCAATATCATTGGGCCTTACTATTCTGGTTGGTGATTGTCCTGGCTGACAATAAACGTGTGTGTCTCTCGGCGATCACGACGTTTGCGTCGCTCGGTTGTTACCCAGCGACCAATGCCATCATAAAACGGGAACATCGGGTTATCCGATAATTGGCGCCGCTCTCGATCTTCACGCCGCTCCGCCTCATCCTGCATTAACCAGATACGCACCACAAAAAAAATCAGAATAAACAATACAATACCGAGCACGACTGTAGGGGTGATCGCTGCATCAAGCAATGTCTTATCCTCGCATTCTTGCAAAATTAACTTAACCCTAACAATTACCACTTATTTGTCAACAAAATAGCGCTAATCGCCATTACAGGCTCATGGAATTGTCTTATGATACGGCCAATGAATACTTCTGTCCGTGTCCCAGCCCCCGAAAATGAAACTGAATTACTGCAAAAGGCGCACGCCCTTGCCGGGAAATCCCTGGGTGAACTGGCTGATGAATACTGCCAAAAATTGCCGGTTTCTCCGATCCACAGTAAAGGCTGGACAGGCCAATTTCTGGAACAATGCCTCGGCGCCAGCGCTGGTTCAAAGGCATTACCTGACTTTCCCGAACTGGGTATTGAGCTAAAAACCCTGCCACTTAATCATCACCAACAACCCAAAGAATCTACCTATGTCTGCACAGTGCCCATGCAAGCCAGGACGTTACAACCATGGCAAAATTCCTGGGTCTGTCAAAAGTTGAGCCGTGTCCTGTGGATACCGATTGAAGCCGATCCTAAGCTGGATTTTGCCAAACGCCACATTGGGATGGCGTGTCTCTGGAGCCCAAACGAACAACAGGCAACCACACTACGGCAGGATTGGGAAGAGCTAATGGAACTGGTTGTGCTGGGACGCTGGGACAATATAAGCGCCGATCAAGGTACCTATTTACAGATTCGTCCTAAAGCTGCCAACGCACGCAGCTTGTGCACTGCCTCCAATGAAGAAGGTCAGCCTATCCAGACATTACCCCGCGGATTTTACCTTCGGCCCGAGCTTACCCGTAAGATACTGAACAGTCAGTATCTATAGTAAGATGTTGTATTGGCCTGATAACAAACCCATAAAAATACATATACATTTTAATGCTTAATATTCAATATCGAGTCTTCATATGAGTAATACACTTCAGGAATGGATTCACCGCATCAGTGAAGAAGAAATGCCCATTTTCAAATACACGACTGAAACCATTAGCCGTGTTACTGAGGACGATGAAAGTTCCAGTGGTGATCTGGCCAATGTCATCCTGCAAGATGCCTCATTAACTGCACGCATACTTAAATTAGCCAATAGCAATTACTATAACCCTACTGCGGCTCCTATCAACACCATCAGCCGCGCTATTGTCTTTATCGGTTTTAATTTAGTCCGAGATCTGAGTTTGTCACTCGCCATTATTGATGCCCTGTTAAAAAACAAGCCCAAGGCCAGAGTGATGGAAGTTATGTCGCGCTCCTTCCATGCCGCTGTTCAGGCGCGCAACATTGCGGAACAAATGGGCGATGATTCCCCAGAGGAGATCTTTATCGCCACACTGCTGCATGAACTGGGTGAGATGGCATTCTGGTGTATTGCCAAAGATGAAGGTAACGCATTGCTTGAAGCCATGGGAAGTTCAGATCTTGGCTCCGCCGAAATGCAAAAGGAAATATTAGGCTTTACCTTTGGTCAACTTACACTCGGGCTAACACAAAACTGGCACCTTAGTGACCTGCTCAATAGTGCTATCAATAAACCAAACTTCAAGAATCCGCGTATTCAGAATATTGTGCATGCAATCGAGATAAGCAAACAATCATTAAAGGGCTGGAATAGCCCGGAAATGAAAAAGCAAATTGCTAAATTAGCCAGGCATCTCGATCAAAATGAAAAAGAAACCTTAAAAATGGTTGCCAATAATGCACAAACAGCCGTAGAGCTGGCACAAAGCTATGGTGCGAAATCAGCCGCACAGCTAATTCCTCTGGCGAATAACTCGGCAAAAATTAATGAGGTCGATGAAACGCCTAAACAGAATTACCCGGAAGCTGATCCTATGTTGCAACTCAACATTCTGCGTGATCTCTCCAGCATGCTGGAGACACAGCCAAATATAAATCTGGTTCTGGAACTTATCCTTGAAGGTATTCATCGTGGCATTGGTATGGACCGTGCCTTACTGGCCTTACTCAATCGAGAAAAGAATCAGTTGCATGCAAAATATGCTGTTGGCCTCGACAGTGAAAAGCTAAAAGAAAAATTCGCTTTCCCTATTGAACATTCGTCACCAAATATTTTTGCTTTTACTTTAGGAAAAAAACAACCTGTATGGATACAGGACTCAAAATCTCCTGAATTTATTGAATACATGACATCGCATATTAAAAGCGTACTTGGTGCCTCGCATTATTTTATTGCCCCTATCATTATTAATCAGAAACCCATTGGATTGTTTTATAGCGATCGACAACCCAGCAAACGAGAACTCGACACTTCGGCCTTTGAAAGCTTTAAACATTTTTCTCAACAAGCCTGTATTGCAATAGAACACTTAAGCCGCTAAAAATTACCGTAGGTATTTCTGAAGCATGGATATTAAACAACAAGTTACGAACGTTTTTAATCTGGTTGCAGACGATTACAACAACCCGGCAACACGCTTTTTTCCTTTTACGGCTGATCGCATCGTTGCTCATCTAAAACCTAAAGCCAATGCACGGATACTGGATATCGCCTGCGGAACAGGTGTTGTCAGTACAACGATCTCACCCCATATTTTGCCTGAAGGTCGTATACACGCTATCGACTTATCCGAAAAAATGCTCAATGTTGCTGAACAACAAATAAAACGACATGGCATCACAAATGTTGACTTGCATATCATGGACGCGGAAAAGCTCGACTTTAAGAGTGACTATTTTAATGCTATCGCCTGTTCATTTGGTTTGTTTTTTTTACCAGATATGGCAAAGGCATTACAGGAATGGCAACGTGTCCTCAAACCCCAGGGGCAACTGTTATTTACATCTTTTGCCAAACCTTCTTTTCATCCCTTAGCCGATCTATTTATATCACGCATCCAATCCTTTGGTGTAGAGATAGACAAAGCGCGTTGGCAACAACTGGAAACAACGACCACATGCCAACAATTTTTGAACGACTGTGGTTATATCAATATCGAAACACACACCGAACAACTTGGCTATCACTTGCACAGTGAACAGGATTGGTGGGAGCTCTGCTGGAGTACCGGTTATCGTGGCCTGCTGGAACAACTCGATGCTCTGCAACTGGCAGAATTTCGGCAACAACATTTGCAGGAGATCGCTGACCTCAAAACTGAGCAAGGCATCTGGCTCAGTATTGAGGTAATATTTTCAAAAGCCGCAAAAGCTGGCTAGTTATTCCTCAAGCCGAAGAAAACGCAGACCATTTTGATACTGTAGTTTTTTACGTAAGGCTTCAGGTAAGGTTGCAGACCATCGTTTGTGATAACCAATAAACTTGTCATAGTGGGCCCAGCCCTCGTCAGCTTCGTACCAGCGATTTGACTGATGTGCATTCCAGACGGGATCGGTGCCAATCATAAAACGTTCTGGATAATCACTAAATAATTTCAACCAGTTCGCAGGTACTTCATCTTGATCCGAAAGAAAACTCCCATAGTGCCAGGGATCCCTCGCCGACATTTCTACCCAGACATTCGGACATTGTTTTAATAGATTGCCCACTTGTTCAGGACCAAGAATACTCCCGGCATGTGCCCATAAAAATCGTACCTTTGAATACTGACGACAAATCGGAAGAAAGTAACGATGATCTGAGGCCTCAGTATGAATCAGCACCGGCACGTCAAATTCAACCGCCAGGGCCAACAGCCCCGTAAATACCTTATTGTCCCGTCGAGGCCCTAGTCCACCGTATAAATGCACCTCACCAATGCCAAAAAATTCGCCGGAGGCCAGGGCCTTACGCGCCTGTGGCAAAACACGATCATCACTAAACCAGTTCGCACGACTCAAGCCAGTGATATAAGGCGAAAAAAAAGGGTAAATCCACTTCGCCCCTGTGCGCCTTAAAATTGCCGCATCCAGTGACGGCACGCTACTCACTACCGCGTGTGTAATACCGTGTTTTTCCAGAATACGAATGACTTCTTCCGGAGTAACCAACTCCTGATGATCCCAATTATAATGGAGATGAACATCCACAAAAGGCTCAGCTTTGCTTACGCTACAAACAAGCAATAACCCTATAAGATAAATAGACTTTAACATCGAATTAGCACTCCACTATGACTCGCGAAACGATATAATAACCGGCCTTTTGATATAGTGGTAATAAACATGACAATGGATAAGGATACTCAGGCCCAGCCTGACCTGCAGCTTCTCGACAAAGATGCCAATGCTGAGGACATGCTAAAACAGTATCAGCAACAACTGGCTGATCTCCCTGGGAATGCGGAACCTCTACAACGCGCCAAAATAGAACTGGATATCGCCGAAGCACTACTGGCGCTTGAAAGAAATTCAGAGGCCTTCATTTCAGCACGTCGTTGTCTGAATATCTTTATCGATAACAGTGCATGGCAACATGCTACCGAGGCATGCGATGTTATGTTCCAGGCCGATCAAAAAGATTCTGTCATTGCGCTCGGGCATGGCGTATGGCTGGCCGTAACCTACCCTGTTGAACCAACCACCAGTGTCGCCATGATGAATCATATCGTTGACGAAACACCAAATGATTCTGATGGTGCTGCCGTAGCGGCGATCACGGCTCAATACATTGTCGATATGCGTGCAGCTGATGAACAACATGAAAGTTTATCATTTCTGACCATGCAGATTATTGCCAACGTTGCCAGGCGACACAGCAATGTTGAGACTCAGGATCAAATGGACTTTTGGCGTGAACGACTGGAACTTAATGACCCACAGTTATTTTTACCGCGCCTGTCGCAGGTTGTGAATGTGATGGTAGGCGATAAATGGTGGTTTGATCGGGAAGAGCTGCGAGCAAGATTGCCCATTCACTAAACTGGGATCTCACTATTAAATCCAGTAGAGTATAGGCTCGGGGAACCACACGGCAGGGAGAGTATATTGGTTTACAGGAAAATTACGCACTGGAAATTCGCTTCGTATATTCTTTGTTATATATCCTGTTTATTGTCCCCGATATCTGCCCTTGCCGGGATCACCACCGGTATTGATCAAGGTGCCCAGCTCCCCTATTGGCAATACAGCAACAAAAGTATGTCTGTGCAGTTTGTACAGCGACTACCGATTCAAACACGCGCTTATTTTCTAGCACGTGGTTTCAGCAAAGCACAGTCTGAACAGATCGCACAGAGCTGTGTCTTTCAAACTGTTTTCAAGAATAACTCACACCTGACAAACCCTGCACCATTGCAATATAACCTGCGCGACTGGAAAGTACATTTTCAAGGCAAGACTCAGGGACTTAAAACCCGGGAAGACTGGGCTAAGGAATGGCAGAAACAACAGATTAAAAAATCGGTACAGGTTGCCTTTGAGTGGTCATTGTATCCAACTCAGCAGCAATACAAGGCTGGTGACTATAATTGGGGAATGTCGATCTTTAATCTTGCACCGGGCAGTAAATTTAATCTCGACTTCTCCTGGCAGCAATATGGTAAAACTCATCAGGTTAAAATTAGAGATATTGAATGTGCAGCGGATATCAATCCACAACTCAAAGAGAATCCATAAAATGAAACATCTGCTAGCCTATTGCTTATGCTTGCTACTCCTTAATGTAATGCCTTTATCTGCTGAAGTCTCCGGCGTGCAAACCTTGCCCGAGATTGCCAAGCCCTTCCCCGCGGCCGATTTTTCACTACAGGGCGAAGATGGAAAAATCTATCGCTTATCAGAGTACCGTGGCAAAGTCGTAGTGTTAAATTTCTGGGCGACCTGGTGTCCACCCTGTCGTGAAGAAATGCCTTCACTGGAAAGACTGTGGCAAAAGGTCAAAGCCAAGGACATTGTCGTATTGGCCGTCAATGTCGGCGAGGATACTGACACAATATTTGAGTTTAGTGGTAACTACCCCATGAGTTTTCCCATACCCATGGACCAGAAAGGTGAAGTCATCAAGCAATATCCTGTTATGGGCTTGCCAACAACCTATGTCATAAGCCCGGAGGGAATGGTAACGCATCGAGCCGTAGGAAGTCGGGCCTGGGATAATGATGAATTAATTTCGACTCTAGAACAACTAACAGCAAATTAAACAATCCTTATTGAACATTGCTGTCTTCTTTCAGACTAGACGCTAAAAATTATTAGTCCCCTGTTGGCATCAAACTAAACTCAACTATCTGCTCCACATTTGTCAGACTCTCTGCCAAGGCATGAAAATTTTCCGCGTTACTGGAACTGATGGTCATTTCATACTGAAAAATGGTCCCCGCAGATTCCAGATGATAACTGGGAGGCGTGGCGCTAATTTTATGTGACTTGATAATCGCGTATAACTCATCTTTCGGTAAGCCAATCGAGCGCTTGTAACGTACCAGTAATTTGGCATAACGGCGTGTTCTCATCAAGCGCTCGCCCCAACCAAAAAAACTTAACACGACTATGGTAATCACCGTCGCCATAACTGCTGGTATAAAGAAGCCCATGCCGATAAGGATGCCAATGGCGGCTGTCATCCAAATTGAAGCGGCTGTTGTCAATCCGCGAATGGTCAGATTTTCCTTCATAATGACCCCGGCACCAAGAAAGCCAATCCCGGTCATGATGCCCTGGGCCATGCGGGTCGGATCCGTACGGATAGTGTCCATGGGAACACCTTCGAGTAATTCCCACTGAAACGCGGTTAACAACATGAGCAATGCCGAAGATACACAGACCAGCGTATGTGTACGTAAACCTGCAGGTCGACCGTGATAAGCACGTTCAAAACCTATAATACTGCCTGCTGCTACAGCCAAGGCTAAACGTATTGCAATTGCTTCCATTTCAGTCATAAGAATTCTTTTTTTCTGTCACTCGTGTTCTAATCATACTCTGATTAAATATAAAAAAAAGTCGATGTTAAACCTTAGCAGTCCGGAGCCCAAAAATGTCATCCCAAAAACCCTTTTCACTGCATATAAAACGAAATTTAATTGCCGGTGTACTCACTATTATTCCTCTATGGGTCACCTGGTTAATATTTGATTTTTTACTCCAGCAATTGAGTAAACTGGGAGAACCCTGGGCTCGCGGGATTTCAAATGCCGTTGAAACAAAGAACCCGGTGATTGCCCAATGGTTTTATGAGCCCTGGTTTCAGTCAATTCTGGCTGTTGTGACAACACTTGCCTTGCTTTATTTATTAGGCTGGTTAGCCAACAGAGTTCTGGGCAAAAAGTTACTCGGCCTTTTCGATCAAATTATGCAACGCATTCCACTTGTGCAAAACATTTATGGCTCTGTAAAAAAACTTCTGGGTGCTCTTTCACAAAAACCAGAGGGACTACAGCGCATTGTCCTTATCTCGTTTCCTTCCCCCGAATTAAAAACCGTCGGCTTTGTCACACATACTTTCAATGATGCCAATACCAATGAAGAACTCGCCGCCGTCTATGTTCCTACCACACCCAACCCGACGTCCGGCTATCTGGAAATTGTACCCACAAGCAAACTCATTTCAACCGACTGGAGCATGGATGAAGCCATGACATTTATCATTTCTGGTGGTGCCGTTGCGCCAGATAAGATTAGCCTAAAAGGCAGTTTTAGTGCTGGCTCAATGGCCCCGGATAAGTAGATTGTTTTTCACGGAACGAACACCTTCGACACTGGCAGCAAGTTTACCTGCGGTGGCTCGTTCTTTCTCTGAGCTAACAAAACCACTCAGCTGAACAATACTCTTAAAGGTTTTGACCGAGATATCAAGAAATTTCGTTGTGGGATTATCAAGTATTTTTGACTTCACTTTGGATGTGATGACACTGTTGTCAACATACTCGCCAAAGCTTTCCTGTTGGGTCGTGCTTGCACAACCCACCATAAGCAATACAAACAATAAAAATAAACTTTTTTTCATAACCTTCATCTCCATCTCCTTATAGATACTTATTTTTTCTTTTCTGTGTAATAGACACCAGGGATCCATGATTTTTTAAGTTTGGCCGTTTCATCCATATCTTCTGGCGTCTGCTCAATAAACTGGAAGTTATTCATACCGACCCGGATAATATCTTCATGTTTCAATTTACGCAGGCTTATTTGCTTATCGTTGACATAGGTCTTATTAGTACTTTCCTGATCCTGTAAATAAAAGTCGACCTGTCCTTTAACTTTTTCAGAAGGTACTGCTTCAATTATGGCATGAAGTTTACTGACAAGGTCATCATCAAGACTTACCTCATTTTCAGGGTCTCTTCCAATGCGCGTCTGGCCTTGTTCCAGAAGAATTTGCATTCCCGCCTTGTCATCAACCATTTGTACTAATATTGCCATCGCTAACCCACCGTATTTTATAAATCAATATATTTATATGACAAACATCACTTAAACTTATTTATTCGTTATCAGTGTAAGCATAATTCAAATAATACCAGACAGCTTCTCCACAGGCTTCCAAATATTTAGCCATTTTTGTGGTGGTTCGTACCGCATCTGATTCACGCTTATCACTTACGGTCAATAGCGTTTTTATGCCTTTTTTATGCGTAACAGTAAAACCAAATGACGTTTTATCTGCTTTGATAAGATTTTCATCAGGCGTAAGT
>Ga0316204_10004259_pt1 | contig 26134 bp, 24 predicted proteins | sample 6monrhotite_MG_2_FD_205661 | JGI IMG/M metagenome (GOLD analysis project Ga0316204, IMG submission 205661) | Microbial mat bacterial communities from mineral coupon in-situ incubated in ocean water Damariscotta River, Maine, United States -... | ecosystem: Environmental > Aquatic > Marine >...
GGTCTAACACCACACGGCGCATATTTTCATTCAACTGAAGGTTTGTGCATCGCCTACATCACTGGACCAGAGACATGGACCATGCGTTATGAAGCACCTGGATTGGTCAATGCAGAGCTGATAGGCAAAAACCCTTTTATCAATTTCGATAAACCCTAAAGCAAACTTTAGAAAATAAAGTGAAAACAATTGCTTTGTAAACTAATTAGACCCAATCGAGGAAACAGACAAAATGAGCACGCAAAACTTTACCAGCAGAGATGCTATTGAAGGAGTTGATAGTTTATTTACCACTCGGTGGTCACCTCGACAATACTTGTCTACACCAGTGAGCGACAGCGACTTAAGAATTATTTTTGATGCCGCTCGCTGGTCACCTTCTAGTTATAATGAACAACCATGGTTTTTTATAACCTCAACAGCCAGTAGTTATGACACGTTTTTCAACCTGCTGTTTGAAGACAATCAAGCGTGGGCAAAGACAGCACCAGTCATTGGATTTGTTCTCAGCAAAAAACATTTTGATCTCAACGGCAGTGAAAACTTTTATGGTAGCTTTGATGCCGGTGCAGCATGGATGGCCATGTCTTTACAAGCCAAAATGATGAACCTTTATACGCATGGTTTAGGTGGCATACATTATGATCATGTTTACGATGTGTTTGATATCGACAGAGAAAAATACACAGTGATCTGCGGATTTACAATTGGCTATGCAGACCCTGAAGGCGGTGAAGAAATTACAGATCGACATGAGCTGACTAAGACCTGGCGCTCTATTAAATAAAGGATAAATTTAGCGAGAAGTAATGACTATGATGTTAAAAAATCATCGACAATATTAATTGTCGCTCTGACCCAGTTTTTTATACTGCTTCTGGCATAATCAGATTCCATCCTTTAATCTTCGCTTATAGCTATTCTACGCTCTTCTATCATTTCTTTTGACGGCTTAAGTACGTTACTCCTTATTAAAACAGGTATTATAATAAGCAAAATTTCATACGGAATAGACATTGTAAAGGTTAAGTTGTATAACTAATTCAATAAGTTAGCTATTTCTGGGGTGGATATATGTTAAATAGAGGATGTATTCAAATAGCTTTCTATACTGGATTGTTCAGCAACAAAAGCTTCAATCATAAGCTGCTTACGAATATACTAAATTGCCTGATCCAGAGTTGCTCTTATACGGTTTAATAACTCACTCTGTGAATAAGGTTTGTGCAAAATATTTCTATCATCGTAAGGTTCATCAGCAGCAAATTTATGTTCAGCTTTACCTGTAAACCCTGAGGTGAATAAGACTTTAAGGTGTCTGAATTTTGCCCTCGCCTTATCTGCAAGTTCATAACCATTCAAGCCACCGGGCATCACTACATCGCTAAACAATAAGTGAATACCTGGCTGTTGTTCCAGTACCTGCATAGCCTCTATACCATTTTTTGCAGTAAATACACGATAGCCTCTGGCTTGCAGCAACTCACTTGCGAGCTCAAGTAATACCACTTCATCATCTACCACTAAAATTGTTTCTTCACCTTCAGGTAAAACTGCACCGTTTGGACTCGTGTCGATGACAGGGTTTTCGGTGCCATCAACACGTGGTAAATAGAGTTTAAAAACTGAACCCGTACCTGGCTCAGATTCGATGTCTATAAATCCGCCGCTACGTTGTATAAAGCCATACACCATAGATAAACCTAAACCGGTTCCTTTGCCTTCACCCTTGGTGGTATAGAATGGTTCAAATATATGTTCCTGCTGCTCTGCAGAGATTCCTTCACCGGTATCTCTCACAGCGAGCTCAACAAAGTCTCCTGAAATCATTCGCCCACCAACACCGGAATCGCCGTCGTTAAAACTTATATTATGTGTACTGATAACGATTTTTCCATGCTTTTCAATCGCATCCCGTGCGTTAAGGCATAAATTCAAAAGCGCATCTTCAAACTCGCCTGAGTCTATTTTCGTGAGCCATAAATTATTTTCAAATTCATGTGAAACATCTATCTCAGGTGTTATTGAACGAATAATTAAATTCTCCATGCCTTCAATCAGTTTATTAAGATTAAATAAATCTTGCCGGGAAGATTTATCGCTGGCGAAACTTAGTAGTTGCCTGGTTAAATCCGCCGCACGAAGCCCGGCTTTCTGAATGCTATCGATGCGTTTTTTAATTTTATCAGGCTGAGTTTTCAGCTCAAGTGATAGCAGCTCAACATTACCCAGCATCACCCCAAGAATATTATTAAAATCATGCGCAATACCCCCTGTAAGCTGTCCAATAGCATCCATCTTTTGTGAGCGTTGTAATGTTTTTTCTGCATGTTTACGTTTACTAATATCTTCTACAAATGACCAGATCAATGCATTGCCCAGAGAATCGTTAATTTTTATACCATGGAGCAACACTGGATAAAGACTTTCATCTTTATGTTTGTATTCTTTTTCATAGGGGCCATATATTCCTGTTTTTTCAAGTTTTTCTAGTTGTAGGGCTTCCTGTTTTTTATATTTTTCTGGGGTAATATCCCAGAAACTTAAATGTTTTATTTCTTCCGTGGTATAACCAGTTGACTTAACAAACGCATCATTTACTTCAATGAATTTACCCGTATTGAAGTTATTAAGTGCTATTCCAACGGGTGATTGTTCAAATAATAATCGTAACCTGGTTTCACTCTGGCGTTTTTTCGCCAGAGATAGACTGAGCACATATATCGGTGCAAGAATTAATAATGCAACGACTATAAGAGCTGTTCTAAACGCTATAAAACTACGATTAATATTTGTCCAACCACCAATGGGTCTAGCTGCGAGTAACCATGAGCCGTAGGGTAAAGCAATTTCTGACAACACCGGATCTGATGAAAAAATACCAGAATCACCAAAAATTACTTCACCCCAGGAGCCAGATATAGTTTGTTTACGAATAGCTATCTCAATATCAAGCTCTTCGTTATACAGGCCACTAGCGGTAAAAAATTTTTCAACATCAATTACTGATGCCACTATTCCCCAAAACTTGCCGTCTTTATATAATTCAGAGTGCGTAAAAACAGGTATTCGAGCAATAAATCCCTGCCCTCCCTGAACAAGATTAACCGGGCCGGCTAAAATTAGCTTTCCCGTTTTACGAGCAAGATTTACAGTTTCAATCTGGTCTGGTATGGAGTGGTAATTAATACCTATGGCAGCCTCATTACCGGCCACTGGGTTCATATAACGAATCACCAGGTTTGGTGCAGCTGCTATATTACGTATCTGTGAATGCCCGGCTATAAGTGGTGTTGATAAATCAACAAAACGTTGCTGGGTCATCTCTGGCTCAAGACTGATAGCAACAACAAGCCCTTTAACCACCATTACATTGCTATTTATATTACCTTCAATCTGTGCTCGAACTGCGCCTGCCTTATTGATAATGTCATGTTTAAGTTCCTGTATATGTGCCTGAGTATTAACACGATCAATATAAAGGCCTGAAAGCAATAAAAATATAAATACAAGAATTACAGGAAAATAGATTAAAAACTTTAGATACGTTGCTGAATAAAAATTTTGAGAAACGTTTTTATGCATATTTGTACCCTGAAAGTTAACACATAACACTATAATTTAAAAATTTCCTTATTGCACTTATCAACACATAAACCGCTACTATTGCGGCTGATATACAGTTCGAACGCAGCTTTTCCTGATATTTTCTTTTTGCTCTATGTGCATCATAGCTCAATTCACCAGCAGCTCATGTAAACAGTATCAAGTAAGTCACTTGTGATGGCGAGTTTTTCATAAACTTCAGGCATCGTGTTTAATAGCGCAAAATATTAGTGCTGATATAACGTGAACCAGCTAATATTTCCCAAATGTTCTCTGTGCAACTGTCAATATTGCCTGTTTTTAGTGAGCATAATACAACTCAGCAATACCTGTGCTATCTTCATAGTTTAATTATAAAAATTAATCACCGGCATATTTAATGCGGATACCCATAAAACGTAAATCACAACTTATCTATATACTCATACTTGCATTCGGCTTCCTGATTGTCTTACTTTCGTTTTATGCCTATACCAGTATTGAGAATGCCACAATATCCTACCAAAAAGTCGAGGGCAGCCGCGATGCCAGCGATAAAATGGAACTGATAGTACAGTTAATCGAAATAGCACGTACACGCACTCGACTTACACTTGAAATGATTTATGAAGACGATTCGTTCATAAAAGATGAAATTGGACTTCAGCTAGATATTTATGCTTCTCGATTCATACAAATGAAAACTCAGCTAACGAACTTGGGGCTAAACCCTGAAGAGAGAGCAATTCTTGATGAACAGGCAAACTCTATAGCACCGACACTTGCATTACAGCGAAAAGCAGCAGAAATGGCACTTAGTGATGACCCCAGAGTGGTTCAGGAGGCACGAAAGATCTTAATTGGTCAGGTTTATTCGGGTCAGGGTGTGATTATCGATTATTTTATGGAACTATTAAACTACCAGAAAAGCCTGATAGATAAGTCATATTCTGATGCTAAATATCAATATACCTATGCCAAGCAGTTAGAACTAACTTTATATGCCGTTATTTTGATATCTGCGCTTATTGTCAGTTTTTACGTTACCAGGCGTATAATTTTTATTGAGAAAGAGCTCTTTGTTGAAAAAGAAAAGGCACAAATAACCCTTAAAAGCATTGGTGATGCGGTTATTACAACTGATCGTGAAGGCCTGGTTGATTATTTAAACCCGGTTGCTGAGAAAATTACAGGGCATATTACCCATGATGTTAAAGGCCACTCCATCTCAGAAGTCTTTAAAGCCTATGATACAACAAATGATACATGGATGGCGGATAGCATTAACGAATTATTGCATAAGGGCGATTACAGTATGCCTTCGAGCGATATTGTGCTTTACGATGCAGATGAAAATAGCATAGATATTGCCCTGATTATTGCGCCTATACAAAGTGAAAGTCATACCGTACTGGGCAGTATTACAACGTTTCAGGATATTACTAAAGAAAAAGTCATGGCCAAGCATATAGAGCATCAGGCGCGTCATGATGCCCTCACCGGCCTGCTTAACCGTCGCGAATTTGAAATTAAAGTTGAACAATCTCTAAAGCTTTATTCTGAGGGCACCTCTCATGCATTATGTGTGATGGATCTGGATCGCTTTAAAATTGTGAATGACACAATGGGGCATGCCGCTGGTGATGAATTACTCAGGCAGATTTCTCAGCGAATAAAAAGTGTGCTGAGACAAACAGATCTGTTTGCCCGTATTGGTGGTGATGAGTTTGCACTGTTTCTTTCAAATGTGGTTACCATTGATGCGCAGAGAATTACTGAAAAAATTCTCAATGTTGTTCGTGAATATCAATTTCTATGGGGAGATAAAGCGTTTCGCATAGGCGCGAGTATTGGGCTTGTGGACGCACCAGCGCAGGTATCAAATTATGAGAATCTATATCATGCTGCTGATACGGCCTGTTATATGGCGAAACATGAGGGCCGTGATAGAGTTCATGTGGTTACCTATGATGATGAAAATGTTACTGAGAAACGCGAGCAGACTCAATGGGTAAATCGAATTAATGAAGCTCTCGATGACGATCGTTTTACACTCTATGAGCAGGATATTTGCCCACTCAGCGATAACCCTGCACTCAAACCCCATAAAGAAGTATTAATCCGCATGTTAAGTGAGCAAGGTGATGTGATACCGCCGATGGCTTTTATCCCCCCTGCAGAACGCTATAACCTTATGCCAAAACTCGATAGATGGGTTGTAGAACATGTAATTAAACAGGTGAAAGGCGATGATTCAGAAACGATTTACGCAATAAATCTTTCTGGGCAAAGCATGGCTGATAATCAATTTACCAGAGATGTGCTTAAAGTTATTGATGAAAGTAAAATTCATAACGAAAGACTTTGTTTTGAAATTACTGAAACTGCAGCTATTTCGAATCTGGAAAATGCCCGTGAGTTTCTAAGTGAATTGCAGAAGCTGGGTTGTTATACCGCTTTGGATGATTTTGGTAGTGGTTTAAGTTCATTTGCCTATCTGCGAACTATGCCAATAAATTATTTAAAGATTGATGGAATGTTTGTTCGCCAGATTGTAGAGGATCCAACAAGCCGAGTTATGGTAGAAGCGATACATGCCATTGGCCGAACCATGAACCTGAAAACCATCGCAGAGTTTGTTGAAGACGAAGGTATTAAAAATGAGCTTATTAACATGGGAATAGATTACGCACAGGGTTATTATTTTGGTGCTCCAAAGCCTATGCTTCCCTGATTAACTTAAATTTTAATTAAATTAGCTGTAATAGCTCATTAAGAAATTACAGTTATATCACTGCTGTTACGTTAATCATTTTTGTTTGCCAGATTAAATCTAAGCCAAACAAAATAAGCATGCAAAAATATTAATTATTATAATATTCTAACGCTTAACCCAATCGTTTTATTATCACTGTTTTTTTCATGCGAAAAACGGCTTCTGTTTTTGTGTGACATATACACGTATCTGTCTATTAATATATATGAACTTTCTTATTTTGTATTTCGATATTTATTCCAGAAAAAACAATTTATTTATGCGCATTAAGTTTTGTTATGACGTGATAATAATAAAAAAAGTCAGGTTTCTTGATTTTTAATTAGGAGGTCTTTATATTCGACTACATACAAAAAAAGTGTGTGATTTCCCACAGTAAATGGCGTATAAAAATAAAACAAGCCAGTTTAAATAATAATAATACTCTTATATTTTAAAATTATAGAAAACAATAAAAATTAATAAGTTAACGTTTACATAGCAAAATGAAACGGTGGCCTTTTCAAAGTTTATAAAGTTTAAATGATTTAAAAACAATAAACCTTTACTCCAGGGGGTAAAAATGAGAGCAGTAAGCCGGCCATTAGGTCTCGCCTGTCTGTTGCTTGCTAGCAATCCGAGTTTTGCAGATTATCAATTAAATCTCAAACCGGGTGTCACAAGTTTCAGTCAGGGCGCATACGATATCCATATGATAGTTATGTGGATATGCGTTGTTATCGGCATCATTGTTTACGGTGCTATGACCTACTCCATCCTTAACCACCGCAAGTCCAACCATCCTAATCCCGCTAAATTCGACGATAACACCACGGTAGAAATACTCTGGACAGTTATTCCTGTGCTTATTTTGTTAGGCATAGCAGTACCTGCCACCAAAGTTTTGCTGGCAATGGAGGATACTTCAAATTCAGACATGTCTATTAAGGTAACCGGTTACCAGTGGAAATGGCATTACGATTATGTCGGTGAAGATGTCAGTTTCTTTAGTAATTTAAGCACACCTATAGAGCAAATTAAAAACCAGGCTGAAAAAACTGAAAATTATCTGCTCGAAGTAGATAACAAAATTGTTATTCCAGTTAATAAAAAAGTTCGTTTCTTATTTACAGCTAACGATGTAATTCATGCCTGGTGGGTGCCTGCCCTGGGTGTGAAAAAAGACGCGATTCCTGGGTTTATCAACGAAAGCTGGGCTGAAGTTCCTGAGCCAGGCATTTACCGTGGTCAGTGTGCTGAGCTTTGTGGGGCTAACCATGGCTTTATGCCAATTGTTCTTGAAGCTAAATCAGAAGCTGACTATGTTGCATGGCTTGATAGCAAAAAAGCCGAAAAAGCTGCGGCTGATGCAAGTGGTGATAAAACATGGACCATGGAAGAGTTAATGGCCCATGGTGAAACCGCCTATATGACAAGTTGTGCGGCTTGTCACCAACCCGGTGGTGAAGGTATTCCAAATGTCTTCCCTGGCCTGAAAGATAGTGCCATAGCAATAGGCGATGTAAGCAAACATATCGATGTTGTTGTCAATGGTGTAGCAGGTACAGGTATGCAGGCCTTTGGTCCGCAACTTAATGATGCCGATCTGGCAGCGATTATTACTTACGAGCGTAATGCCTGGGGTAATAACACTGGCGATATGGTTCAACCATCCGACATAAAATCGGCCCGTTAATAAAGACTAAATAAAGAGGCAAACATGAACGCTGTAGTAGAAGAGCATCTTAATCACGATCATAAGCCTACTGGCATTGGTCGGTGGTTATTCAGTACCAATCACAAAGACATTGGCTCCATGTATTTATGGTTCGCATTTACAATGTTTTTTATTGGTGGCGCTTTAGCACTTATTATTCGTGCTGAATTATTTCAACCAGGTATGCAAATAGTAGAGCCTGAATTTTTCAATCAGTTAACCACACTGCATGGTTTAATCATGGTGTTTGGTGTGATTATGCCCGCCTTTGTGGGTTTGGCTAACTGGCAATTACCAATGATGATTGGTGCCCCAGATATGGCACTGCCACGCATGAATAACTGGAGTTTCTGGTTGTTACCTGCAGCATTTGGTCTGTTAATCGCCAGCCTGATTATGAGTATTATGGGCATGGGCTCAGCGCCAAACTTTGGCTGGACTTTCTATGCGCCACTCTCAACCACTTACGGTCCAGACAGTACTGATTATTTTATATTTTCAGTTCACCTAATGGGTATCTCATCAGTTATGGGTGCAATTAATGTTATTGCCACCATTATGAATATGCGTGCGCCGGGTATGAACTATATGAAGATGCCTATCTTTGTATGGACCTGGTTTATCACTGCGTATTTACTGATTGCGGTAATGCCAGTACTGGCAGGTGCTGTGACTATGATGTTAACCGACCGACATTTTGGCACCAGTTTCTTTGATGCCGCCGGTGGTGGTGACCCAGTTATGTTCCAGCATATCTTCTGGTTCTTTGGGCACCCTGAAGTGTACATTATGATTTTACCGGCCTTTGGTATTATCTCGCAGATCGTTCCGACGTTTGCGCGTAAACCTTTGTTTGGCTACAGCTCAATGGTTTATGCAACCGCATCAATTGCCTTCCTGTCATTTATTGTATGGGCTCACCATATGTTTACAACAGGTATGCCAGTGGCGGGTGAATTATTCTTTATGTACTCAACCATGTTAATTGCGGTGCCAACAGGCGTTAAAGTGTTTAACTGGATCAGTACCATGTGGAAAGGTTCGCTTACCTTTGAAACGCCTATGCTGTTTGCGATTGCCTTTATCTTCCTGTTTACCATGGGTGGATTTACCGGCTTGATGTTGTGTATCGTACCGGCGGATTTCCAGTATCATGATACCTACTTTGTGGTGGCTCACTTCCACTACGTATTAGTAACAGGTGCCGCTTTCTCTATTATGGCAGCCGTATATTACTGGTTACCTAAATGGACAGGTAACATGTACGACGAGAAATTAGGCAAACTGCATTTCTGGTTAACCTGTATTTCTGCCAATGTACTGTTCTTCCCTATGCATTTTGTAGGGCTAGCAGGTATGCCACGTCGTATCCCAGATTACGCATTACAGTTTGCAGAGTTTAATCAAATGGCGTCGATTGGTGCATTTGTATTTGGTTTCTCTCAGTTGATTTTCCTCTACGTTGTTATCAAGTGTGTGCGTGGCGGCAAAAAAGCAACAAACGAAGTTTGGGAAGGCGCTAAGGGTCTTGAGTTTGAATTACCTTCACCTGCCCCATTCCATAGCTATACAACACCACCTCAAGTTAAATAAACAGGTCGTGTTACGGAAGTCGTGTGAAAACAGTGCAGAGTAATCAAAAAGAAACAAACAATAATCAGGCTGGTGATACCGGCCTGGTTATTCGTAAGTTGCTACTTCTGGTAGCATTTATGTTTGGTTTTGGTTATGCACTGGTTCCTCTCTATGATGTGTTTTGTGATGTAACCGGTTTAAATGGTAAAACCGGAGATAAAATAAGTTTTACTAAAGCACCCATTGTTGATGAAAGTAGAGTTGTCAGGATTACTTTTCTGGCAAGTTTAAATGAATCAATGCCCTGGAGCTTTAAACCAAAACAAAGTTTTATTGAGGTTCATCCAGGTAAACCTGAAACCATTTATTACATTGCGAAAAACACCTCTAATAAAAGCATGACCGGTCAGGCCGTTCCAAGTGTCGCGCCTGGCCTTGCTGCTGCTTACTTCCAGAAAACAGAATGCTTTTGCTTTACAGAGCAGGAGCTAAAACCCGGTGAAGAAAAATTAATGCCCGTCACCTTCATTGTGGACAGTAAGCTGCCCGAGAAAATGAACGAGCTCATACTGTCCTATACTTTCTTTACCAGCAATAAAACGAATAAGAAATTAACTCCTTCTCAAAAACTCTCACTTAATCAGGATCATAAATTATGAGTACTGCAAATCACGGTGAATATTTTATTCCAGAGCCCAGTAAATGGCCTCTGGTTGGCACTATTGCATTATTAACAACGGTAATTGGTGCTGTTCATACCATTCAAAATGGTTCAATGAGCCTACTGCTGGTGGCTGGCCTGTTAATGGTGGCTTACCTGTTGTTTGGCTGGTTTGGTACCGTTATTAATGAATCGATGGAAGGAAATTACAACGCTCAGGTTGATCGTTCATTCCGCTTAGGTATGAGCTGGTTTATCTTTTCGGAGGTTATGTTCTTTGCTGCCTTCTTTGGTGCACTGTTCTACGCAAGAGTCTTTTCTGTTCCCTGGTTAGGTGGTGCAGGTAATAATGCGTCAACCCATGAGTTTTTATGGCCCGCTTTTGAAGCTATATGGCCTGTTTTGAGCAACCCAGGTGAATCCTTTACTGCACCCAGGGAAGCCATGGGTGCAATGGGACTGCCAGCAATTAACACGGCAATACTCTTAACTTCCAGTGTGACAGTCACCTGGGCGCATCATGCCTTACGCGCGAATAACCGCACACACCTGAATTTAGGTTTAGGCTTAACCGTTTTATTAGGTGCAATCTTCCTGGTTTTACAGGTAGAAGAATATATCCATGCATATAATGATCTGGGTTTAACGCTGGATTCAGGTATTTATGGAAGTACTTTCTTTATGCTCACCGGTTTTCATGGATTTCATGTCACCATGGGTACAACAATGCTGCTGATTATTTTAATTAGATGCCTTAAAGGACACTTTACCTCTGATAATCATTTTGGGTTTGAAGCGGTTGCGTGGTATTGGCACTTTGTTGATGTGGTGTGGTTGGGTTTGTATATATTCGTTTACTGGCTTTAGGAAAACGTCGTTAGTCATTCGTCGTTGGTCGTTCGTCAAAAGCATAAAAGAAACAGCACGAAAGACTAATGACGAACGACGAATGATTTATAAACCGTGTGGTGTGATTAAACCTATTGCTTGTCCAATAAATAATAGAACAAAAATAAATACAGACAAACCAATTCGCCAGGTTAATGATTTCAGAAGTTTATCAGAATCACCTTTATTACTCACAAGATGGTATAGTGCAGAGCCTAACGCAATTAAAACAATTGCCAGCAAGATTAAAACAATAATTTTAAAAATCACTCAAAAAACCTCTTATTGTATTTAAATAAATCAGTTAAATTAATAAATATGAATCAGTTAGTATGAATCAATGATGCAGGGTATTTATATTAAATCCTACTATTTTAACCCCAGTATACTGCCAAGTTTATTGACTGTTGCCCTGCTCTATCTGATGATCTCGCTTGGCTTCTGGCAGCTTGATCGTGCAGATTATAAAGCCAATTTACAGACAATCATAGAGAGCAGGCAAAGTATCGATGCTATCGACCTTAATATGATGGGTAAGGATGAAAGCGACTGGTTATATCACCCGGTATATACCCAGGGAACTTACGATATAGAGCATATGATCTATTTTGATAATCAGGTCAATAATATGGTTGCAGGTTATAGTATCTTTACCCCTCTAAAGTTATCAGATGATCTTGGTATTTTAGTGAATAGAGGCTGGGTGTCACAGGGTAAAAGCAGATCTGATTTACCTTCAGTAGAATTAGTAGAGGCCTCGGGAGTAAAACAAATCACCGGACTTCTGGCGAATCCACCTTCTAAAGGTATGGTGTTGTCATCCATGGCAAACAATTATCAAACATGGCCAGTGGTATTGCAGTATATCGATACGCAGGAGATCGAAAAACAGCTTAATTATAAGTTAATGCCAATGGTATTAATTATTAATCATAACCAGGATACCGAACTGGATGTAATGCCGGTTAAAATAAATATGCGCAGTGAGAAACATACGGCTTATGCCTTTCAGTGGTTTTCTCTTTCACTGGCTTTATTAATCATATACATTGTTGTTAATACACAACGTAAAACTAAAGACTAACGGGTTAATCTATGACAAACGAAACAACTGAACTGCCACAACGTAGTAATGTGCCATTGTGGCTTTTGCTCGGATCTTTCCTTGTACCAGCAATTTTAGCTTATGGTTATTTTTTCTTTGGTGACAGGCCAACGGTTGCCAGTAATGGCCAGTTAATTACCCCTGTAATCGATATCAGCTCGTTAAAACTGACCAATCAAAATGGTGAGCTACTCAGTAATGATCAATTGACACCCAAGTGGAGAATGTATTATTTCGTTGGCTCAAGCTGTGATCAGCTTTGTCAGAATGATTTATATAACCTGCGCCAAATGAATATCGCCCTGGGTAAATATCAGGATCGGGTGCAACATGTTATTGCACATCTGGATGAGCCTGCGAATGATTTCAGTGAATTAATAAATACAGAGCACCAACAGGCGATAAGAGTTTACACCAGGGCAGAAAATATTCAGGCCTTAACTGCGAAAGATGCTGATGCCAAGACAATTTATCTGGTTGACCCACTGGGTAATATAATGATGAAATTTCCGCATGATCTCGAGCCTAAACTAATCCTGAAGGATATTAAAAAATTACTGAAGGTATCCAGAATTGGCTAAATGAAGACTATGCTCGCTTTTTCCTGCTCCCCCAGCGCCTGATCGTTTAATGGAACGCAGAAAAGCGAGTGCTTCTAGGTCGCTAATGACATTACTAACTGCACTACCCCATACATTGCCACAATAAAGACAATGACAAACACAATGCCAGCAATAATAAACGTGGAAGGTTTACCATGCTCAAAGTCCCTTTCTCTGTTTGATTTTGTTTGAACACCACCCGCCGCTGCCAGTGTGCTAATAATTGTATTTATCAGGCCAGTGCCTTTGCGTGAATCTGTACCCTTCGTGTTTTCCCGGCTCACAATAACCTCACTATATTAGTAAAAATTGAATAACTAGAGTTTTCATGTACTTATATCACAATCAATACATTGTGTTTATGTTTGATAAAAACAATATATAAGAAAATTGTCATTATAAACAATATATTGCTTCATAACCCCCACAAAGGTGTGTTATATAAGTAACTATGATAATTTAAATCGATAAAATATGAGCATATTAGTACATTTAAATTGATTAAAACCTTATATATCTTATTTTAAGATCTATACTCAATAATAAGCAACTTGTTGTTTAAGTTAGCAAAATAGTACTTTTAAATGTGGGAGTATATCCATGCTAGTAAAACACTTTTCTCATATCTTCTATGAGCCAAAGCAAAGTCTTCAAGACGCAGACCGTGAGCCTGCAAAAATCACTGACATAATGTTACATGTTGCCTTCTTAGCATTGATACCGACTGTTTGTGGGTATATTGCGACAGTACACCTGGGTTGGGATCTGGGTGTTGGCACAGCCTTTACAATGTCGCAGGATCAGGCGGTAATTGTCGCCCTGGCCATGTACCTTTCATTGAATGTAGGTGTTTATGTAATGGGTTATGCGGTCTGCTGGCTGGCTAAAACCTTTGATGTGAACCCTGACCCACTACACTGCACAGAGCTTGTGGTATTTACCTCACTGCCTTTGTTTGCCCTGGGTTTTGTTGCACTCTACCCGGTTCTGTATATTAATGTGGCGGTTGGCATGTTAGCAATTGCAGCGGCGGTTTATCTGCTTTATATCGGTGTACCCATTTTTATGCATATTCCAGAAGAGGAAGGATTTGTGTATTCAACCTGGGTTGTAACAATTGGGCTTGTTATGCTTGTTGTGTTCCTTGGCGCATCTGTATTTTTCTTATCGGCTATATCCGCTTAGATATTTAAATACTCAGCACTTAAAAAAACCCCGCTGATGCGGGTTTTTTTTTGCATAAATGACTTTTCTTTTTCTTTATGGCTCAGTCGATAAATTAGATTATCGGTATTTTCTAATGTTCCGTTGGTCTAGATAATGAAAATTATCGAAAGGCCTCAAGCTATAATGTATTTGATATACACAGGTTTCCTATTGAGTATCACACTCACAAATCTTAAGGAGAGCCCAAATGAGAAAAAGACTTTATTTTCTACTTCCCAATATTGATAGTGCAAAACAAATTGTTGATGAATTACTAATTGCCAGGATTGATGACCACCATATACACGTGATGGCTAAAGAAGGCAGCGACCTTGGTGACTTGCCGGAAGCAACGATTTTTCAGAAAAGTGATATCGTGCATGGCATTGAAACAGGAATGGTCATAGGTGGCATATCAGGCCTTCTCGGAAGTATTATTGCAATTACCGCTTTTCAGCTTGGCTCTATGATGGGGTTAGTTGTTCTGGGTTGTACGGTTTTTGGTGCCCTGTTTGGCATCTGGTCATCAGGCATGATTGGTTCAAGCACAAAAAATACTCGACTAAAGGAATTTGAAAGTGCGATGGAAAGCGGAAAAATTCTGCTAATGGCAGATGTGCCAATGGAAAAAGTTAGCGAGATTACCCACAAAGTGGAATCTCATCAAGAAATTAAGCTAGGCGGTGAGGAGCCTAGTATCCCGGCTTTTCCATAATTTTAAACTCAGAAGCTTTACCGCAAATAAACGCGAATTAACGTTAATAGAAATCAAAAGCGTTAATAAGCTACAGTCTGTAGACGTTTAACATCATGTTTGCGTCTGTTTGCGTTTATTTGCGGTAAATGTCCCTCAAAAAAATCCTTCTTACATAAACATGCGAAGCAAGATTCGCGCATAATGATCGATCAGGAAAAACGCAAACAAAGCACTTAAATAAAAGATTGAGTAACCAAATGTTTTCATCGCGTGCTCATCTGACTCACCCGTGTTATACAACTTAAACGCATGGTAAATAAAACCAATTCCCAGGGCCAGGGCTCCCGCAAAATAAATCAGGCCGGTCATTTGAATTACAAATGGCATTAAGGTAACTGAAAGCAACATCATGGTATATAACAAAATGTGCAGCTTGGTAAACCTGATGCCGTGAGTTACCGGCAGCATGGGAAGACCTGCTTTTGCATATTCATCTTTACGTTTGATGGCCAGCGCCCAGAAATGTGGCGGTGTCCATACAAATATAATCAGAAACAGCAATAAAGCCTCTGTATTAACATCACCGGTCATGGCAGCCCAACCAAGCAGCGGAGGCGCCGCGCCCGCAGCACCACCCAGAACTATGTTCTGCGCCGTAGTACGTTTCAGGAACATGGTGTATATAACGGCGTAACCCACAAGTGAGGTCAGAGTTAATAAGGTAGTAATGGTGTTAGTCCATATCTGTAAAATAACCATGGATATTGCAGCCAGAGACAGGGCAAAAAGCAAAGCGGATCTTGATGATAATTCACCCTGTGGCAATGGCCTGTTCTGAGTGCGGTCCATAATTACATCAATACGTTGATCAACCCAGTGGTTGAGTGCCGCACCTGATGCTGAAGCCAGGCCTATTCCAATAGTGGCAGCCAGAAATGTATCTAAAGGTAAAGCGCCAGGGGTAGAAAGCAGCATGCCAACTATCGCTGTAAATACAATCAGCAATACTACTTTAGGTTTGCATAAGTTGTAATATTTGCGCCAGTTAAAACTGAAAGTACTCAGTGCGATTTCTGTCATGATGGGCTCTTTTAATTATCAATTGGGGTGGGATTACTGGTTTGGATATTTGTTCGTCTCTCGGTACTTAAACTGTAATTTAACAGTACCAGGGTTAATAACAATGCTGCTGCGACAGCATTGTGAGAAACCGCAATGGGTATTGGAAGCACCAGAACAACATTGGCAATACCTAAGGATACCTGGGTTAAAAGTAAAACAAGCATTAGCGCTGAGAGTTTGCGTAATACAGAGTTGTGTGATTTTAATAAAATCAGCGCAGCAAGAAGACTTAGTACAATGGCTGTAATAACAGCGCCAACTCTATGTAAAAAATGCACTGTCACCCCTGCTTCCAGAGATAAGGTTCCACCTTCATAATTCACCGAAGGGTCGCGGAAAAATACAAACGCTTCACTAAAATTCGTTTCGGGTAACCACGAGCCCTGGCAGGTTGGGAAATCGGGGCAATAAAGTGCGACATAGTTTGTACTTGTCCAGCCGCCGAGAAATATTTGCAGCGCAAGAACAACGACAGATATTTTGGCTAATGGCTTTATAAAATTAGCTGATTTAATGGACTGAAAATGATTTGTGTGAAGTTTATCAAACCAGGGTTTGCTATGTTTGATAAACACCCAGAATAACAGACTAAGGGTAAGCAAACCCGTGAGAAGATGTAATGTAACTATTGTAGGACGCAATAATTGTGTAACGGTCCACATGCCGAGCAGACCCTGAAAAATTACCAGACCCACCAGTGTTATTGGCAGAATCAATTGTTGTGATTTATCCTGACGATTACGCCAGGCAAAAAATGCCATCAGCAGGATAAGCAGACCCAGCGCGCTGGCAAAGTAACGATGGATCATTTCTTTCCAGGCTTTACCTGAGTGAACTTCAAGGTGTGGAAATTGAGCTCGCGCTCTGGATATGTCTTTTGCTTCATCAGGCGCAGTAATCTGCCCGAAACAACCTGGCCAGTCAGGACAGCCCAGACCAGCATCAGACAGGCGAACATAAGCACCAAGTACAATAACAATAAATGCCAGTGCACAAGCAGCAAGACTAACCCGCTGAAAAATCTTACTATTCAAAAAACACCTGCTATTCATTTAATTATCTAATAGTGTCTGATGCTATCGGATCGTGTGATATAGCGCAATTCAATCTATTTGTTGCTTGATAAGCTCAGATTTTTTACTTTATTTGAATATAATAATTAGGTAATTTGAAATCAGCTGTAAATAACAATTGAGCAAAACTTTTGAACTGATATAGTCTCGATATTACATTTTTAAGCGGTGGATTAAATTAATGAAAACAATACCGACTCTTGTATTGATACTTTCAGCATTAATTGCAATGGCTGGTGGCATCTGGCTTGGGCAGTCAGGCAATGATGAGAGACTGTCATTAAAACCGGCTGTCATTCAGGGGGCTATATATCCACAGGCAAAAGTTATAAAACACTTTGAGCTACAGGACCAACACTCCAAAACAGTCAGTAAAAGAGACTTTATCAATAAATGGAGCCTGGTTTTTGTTGGTTACACAAATTGCCCGGATATATGCCCGACCACTCTTTCTGTTATGAATCAGGTTATAGAGTATATGTATGAGCAACACATCGAAGTGCCTCAAATTGTTTTTCTGTCAATTGATCCAGAAAGAGATACTCCGTTGCATCTGAAACGTTATGTTGAGTATTTTAATGAAGATTTTTTAGCCTTAACCGGATCGGTGAAGCAGGTTACCCAGTTAAGCCAGGATCTGAATGCGGTATTTAGAAAAGCGCCTGGGTTTACGGGTGAAATATCAAAAGATGATTATCTAATGGATCACAGTTCGGCATTAATGTTAATTAATCCAGACGGAAACTTACAAAGCATCCTCACCGCACCTCACCTGCCAGGTACAATTATAGAGAGCATAATTCAGAGCAAGGCTTATTATGAAGCCACGTTAGATGATAAACAGGATAGTTAATGCGCAGTAGATCAGGCTTGTTTTTTATCTGTTAGCAAAGACAAATATTACGCAGTAGCATTAAGGTAATAAAAGAAAACGCGTAGGTTAGAATTGCTACAGCTAATGTTTAGACCGATTCAAAAAATCCAGTCAGCGCAATATTCATATACAAAAAATACCGCGTTATTTACATTCAATAAAAAATATTATCTCTGTGCGTTACTTAAAATAAGATATTAAAAATTAACATTAATTACTTAATGTGTAACTCAGAATCTCAACCACCTGTTCAGGTGTGTTGCACACAGCCAGGGCTGCGGCATCAACTTCTTTTAGTGGATGCGTGAGATCTTCATCATGCAGGGTAATAATTGATTTACCTAAAGCGGCAGCATATCCCGCATCAAATGCGGCATTCCATTGTTTGTATTTTTCACCAAACCGCACCACAACAACATCAGCATCTTCAATGTATTTACGAATACGAATTGAATTTATTTTTGCAGCCTTATGATCTTTCCAGAACGACTCAGTTTCAGCTCCGAGTATTTTATCGCCACAGTCATCACTGGCTTCATGATTAGTAACAGGTGAGAATAGCTTAACGTTAAGATTTTTTTCTGATATGCCCTGAGCAATTTTCTCGCGCCAGTCGCTATGTATTTCGCCGGATAAATAGACTTTAAAACTCATAAAATTAATTCCAGTAATAACGATGCTTCGTTGTTGGGCAGATTATTGTAAGTGATGTTATTTGAACAAGCGTGAGGTTGACTAAAAACTGGGCAGATAGCTTTTGCTGATCCGCCCAGTTAAAACTTAGTTAACTAAGGTAAATCATCTAATTCTTCAGATTCCTTGGCAAGCTCCAGGAAGTCCTGCTTGGTTACACCCATCAGTACCAGGCTGTTACTTGCAACGTAGATTGATGAATAGGTACCAATAAATACACCTACGATTAAAGCAAATGCAAAACCATGAATTACTTCACCGCCAAGGAAGAACAACGCCCCGAGCACCAGCAATGTAGTAAACGATGTCATAATTGTTCTGGAAAGCGTTCCATTAATCGACATATTCAAGATTTCAATTGGAGTCCCTTTGCGCTGTGAACGGAAGGTTTCTCGAATTCGGTCAAGTACAACTACGGTATCATTTAGTGAGTAACCGATTACCGCCAGAATTGCCGCAAGCACTGATAAGTCAAATGCCATCTGGGTGACCGAAAACACACCAACTGTAATTATTACATCGTGTACTAACGCCAGTATTGCGCCAAAAGCCGACTTAAGTTGAAAACGTAAACCCACATAAATCAAAATACCGAACAGCGCAATTAGCATTGCTAAACCACCCTGCTCTCTGAGTTCTTCACCAACCTGTGGGCCGACAAATTCAATGCGGCGCATTTGAACTTCATCAGCGGAAGAAGTTTTTAAAATATTTAATACTTCATCAGAAATTTTTGCGCTATTTACCCCGTCTCGTGGTGCAATACGTACCAGTATATCTTTGGATGAGCCAAAGTGCTGTACTGCTGCATCTGAATAATTGCTTTGTGCAAGAATTTTACGCACCGGCTCAATATCAACGGGTTGTTGATAACCCACTTCAATTAAATAACCACCGGTGAAATCAATACCCAGATTAAGGCCTTTCATGGCCAGACTGGTTATGGAAGCAATAATTAACAGCAGTGAAAAAACCAATGCAATATTACGTTTACCAAGAAAATCTATATTCGTTTTACCTGTCAAAATTTGCATTGTTTTTCCTATATTGAAAGTTTCTTCAGGTTACGACCACCATAAATTAAGTTAACCAGTGCGCGGGTTCCCATAATTGCAGTGAACATTGAAGTGGCGATACCAATGGATAAAGTAATGGCAAAGCCTTTGATTGGGCCCGTGCCTAAACTGAACAATACAATAGCCGCAATAAAGGTAGTAACGTTTGCATCGGCAATGGTGCTAAAGGCTTTTTCATACCCCGCATGAATACTTGCCTGAGGTGAGTTACCAATGCGTAACTCTTCTCTGATTCTTTCAAATATGAGAACGTTTGCATCCACCGCCATACCAACAGTTAATACAATACCTGCAATACCAGGAAGTGTTAGTGTAGCTTGCAAGAATGATAAAACAGCAGTGATTAAAACCAGATTTGCGGTTAGCGCTACATTTGCGATTAAACCAAAACCACGGTAATAAACAGCCATAAACAGTAATACCAGTGAGAACCCTATTAATACCGATTGATAACCCTGTTTGATATTATCTTTACCCAGGCTTGGCCCGACAGTGCGTTCTTCAACAATTTCAACTGGTGTTTTTAATGCGCCTGCCCTTAATAATAAAGCCAGGTCTCTGGCTTCAAAGGATTCCAGGCCCGTTATCTGAAACTGTTTGCTAAACACTCCCTGAATAGTCGCAATATTTATCACTTCTTCAGTGCGGCTTCTATCTTTTATCTCTACACCATCAACTATTTTTGTGACGACTTTTGTTTCGATAAAAACAACCGCCATCTGTTTTTTGATGTTTTCCTGGGTAGTCTTACCCATTTTTTTAGCGCCTTTGCTATCTAGCCTGACACTGACAGCAGGTGTACCTGACTGAGTATCGATGGTTGAAGAGGCGTCATTGATCTGGTCGCCGGTAACCACAAGGCGTCGTTTAAGCAGAACCGGATCACCATTACGCTGTCGGTAAAGCTTGGCATTTAAAGGTACTCTTCCACCATTTGCTGCACTGTACCAGTCAGCACTTGTGCCTTCGGTTAAACGAAACTCCAGTGTTGCAGTCCGGCCCAGAATATCTTTAGCCCGAGTGGTATCTTGCACGCCGGGTAACTGAACCACGATACGATCTTCACCCTGTTGCTGAATTACAGGTTCTGCCACACCTAGCTCGTTTACACGATTACGTAGTGTGGTGACATTTTGTTGAATAGCAGAACGGCGCTCGTCACGCAGCGCTTTATCGGTGAGTTTACCGATAACTTTTAAGCTAGACTCATTAGATGTAAATTCAAGTGCTTTAAACTGAGATTTAAGTTTTGAGCGCGCCTGCTCCATTGATTCAATGTTTTTAAACTGAATAACGATTGAATCATTTTCACGCTTTATACCGCCGCTGTAGCGAATTTTTTCATCACGCATAAAAACGCTCATTTCAGAAACCAGATCAGTTTCCAGGCGATTTATAGCTGACTTCATATCCACTTCTAATAAAAAGTGTACGCCACCGCGTAAATCAAGACCCAGATACATAGGTAATGCATGTATTGTCTGTAACCACTTTGGGGTGGCGGGCGCCAGATTTACAGCAACGGTATAGTTACTATTACGCTTAATAAAATCGAATGACTTAACCAGATCTGAAGTTTTAAGCTGAACTTCTTCCGAAGGAAGACGAATTAATAGCTTTCCATCTTTTAACTCACTGGATTTTGTCTGTATAGACGCATTCTGCAGTAGTTCATTTACTTTTTGCTGGGTTTCAACACTAATTTGCTGGTTACGCAGTGAAACTAGCACTGAAGGGTCTTCACCATAGATATTGGGCAAAGCCAATACTGCGCCGACTACAAGTACACAAACAAGTAGCAGGTATTTCCATAAGGGGTACTGGTTAATCATTCTTATTGCTCTAATTTATTAGACGTGTTTTTTAATATAGTGACTTAAATTATGATTTAACTATTTTGCTCTTTAATGGTGCCTTTAGGCATTAATGCACCCACAGAAGACTTTTGTACAGTAATTGTTACGTTGTTGCTGATTTCCAGTGATACAAAGCTATCAGAAACCTTGGTAATTTTGCCCAGGATTCCACCCTGAGTGATTACTTCATCACCCTTGCTTAACGCATTAACCATGGCTTTCTGCTCTTTTGCGCGTTTACTCTGGGGGCGAATCAAAAAGAAGTAAAACAGTACCAGCAGACCGACCGGGAAAAGGATTGCAGTGATTGGGTCACCTTGTTGTGCCGCTGCTGCGCCACCTTCAGCCAATGCATCTGATATAAAAAAACTCATAATTATCTCCAGCCGTTGAGGCTTTACTAAATGTTGTGAATTGTTTTCAGGCAACCCACGATTAAAATTTGCGCGTTATTATGCCATTTACAGCACAAAGTTACAGCTGTGAATTAACTCAGCAGGTTTTCTGTATTAATCTGCTTCACCCTGACGGCTCGCATAGAAGTCTTCTACATAGGTATCAAAGCGCTCTTCTTCAATGGCCAGACGAATATCTTTCATCAATTGTTGGTAATAATGCAGGTTATGTATGGTATTTAGGCGCGAACTGAGAATTTCTTTGCACTTATCCAGGTGCCTTAAATAACTCCGGGAGTAATTTCTGCAGGTATAACAGGTACATTTTTCGTCTACAGGGCGCAGATCATCTTTATATTTTGCGTTGCGTATTTTCACGATACCGGTTGATGTGTATAAAAAGCCGGTGCGGGCATTACGAGTGGGCATAACACAGTCGAACATATCGATACCACGACGCACTGACTCAACAATATCTTCCGGTGTGCCAACACCCATTAAGTAACGAGGGTGGTCTTCAGGTAATAATGGCGTTGTGACTTCAAGCACTTTATTACGTTCGTCTTTAGGTTCACCTACCGATAATCCGCCGATGGCATAACCATCAAAACCAATATCCACCAACGCTTTAGCCGAATCTTCCCGAAGGTCTTCATGCATTCCACCCTGAACAATGGCAAACAGCGCCGAGGGGTTGCCTTCATGGGCCTGTTTACTTCTGTCTGCCCAGCGTAAAGATAACTCCATGGACTCTTTGGCCTGTTCGTGAGTGGCTGGATAAGGGGTACACTCATCAAAAATCATCACAATATCAGAGCCCAGATCGCGCTGCACCTGCATGGAGGTTTCCGGGGTTAACATCACCTTAGAGCCATCTACCGGCGAATTAAAACTCACGCCCTCTTCTGTGATTTTACGTAATTTAGCCAGGCTGAAGACCTGGAATCCGCCAGAATCGGTAAGTATAGGTTTATCCCAATGCATAAAGTCATGCAGGTCACCGTGTTTTTTGATGATATCAGTGCCAGGGCGCAGCATTAAGTGAAAGGTATTACCCAGAATAATCTCTGCCCCCAGTTCTTTAAGCTCTTCTGGCGTCATCGCCTTTACGGTGCCGTATGTGCCCACAGGCATAAATGCCGGCGTTTCAATGGTTCCACGGGGAAAAGTAATCTGACCTCGACGAGGCCCCATATTACCTTTCAATAATTTAAACTGCATCAATGACATAGAGTGTTTTTCTAAAGTAAATTGTATTAATGGAAACAGCTAATTATACTTGATATTCAACCGCTTTTGACTTTTCATTTTGACCTACGACCTACGACCTACGACCTACGACCGCATTATGGTTTTTCAATAAACATAGAATCCCCATAACTAAAGAATCGATATTTTTCTTCAACCGCATGCTTATAGGCGTCCATCATATTCCTGTGCCCCGCAAACGCACTCACCAGCATAAGCAGTGTTGATTCTGGAAGGTGAAAATTGGTGATAATGGCATCAACTAACTGAAATTCATAACCCGGATAAATAAAGATCTCACTGTCACCATGAAAACCTGAGAGTTCTTTATTCTGTTCCCGTGCAGCCATTGCGGCAGACTCCAGGCTTCTTACCGAGGTCGTTCCTACTGCTATCACACGCCCTCCATTGGCTCTGGTCTGTTTTATCTGCTCAATAACCGCATCATCTACATCGATATATTCAGCGTGCATATGGTGATCTTCTATCTTTTCAACGCGAACGGGCTGAAATGTTCCTGCGCCCACATGCAAGGTAACAAAGGTCGATTTAATGCCCTTTTCAGCAAGTGCGGCCAATATAGTTTCATCGAAATGCAAACCGGCAGTCGGGGCAGCAACGGCGCCTGGGTGTTGTGCATAAACGGTTTGATAACGCTGTTGATCATCCTTATCATCTGCTCTATCAATATAAGGAGGCAATGGCATATGGCCATACTCTTCGAGTAATTGCAGCACACTGGCATCACCTTCAAAACGTAATCTAAACAGGTCTCCATCACGCTCAAGCATGGTTGCCTGGATATTATTTTCTAAAATCAGCCTGGCACCGGCTTTTGGGGACTTACTGGCACGTACATGGGCCAGTAAATGATGCTCATCAATAACCCGTTCTACCAGGACTTCAACTTTACCACCGGTTTCTTTCTGACCATGTAATCTCGCAGGAATTACTTTGGTATTATTAAACACCAACAGGTCTTTCTCGGTTAATAAGTCAGGTAAATCGATAAATTGACGGTCAACGAGATCTTCACCAGCTACATGCAATAAACGGCTGGCGGTACGTTGTTCTAGTGGGTATTGAGCAATAAGCTCTTCTGGTAGTTCGAAATCAAAATCAGCGGTAATCATGGCGCGGGAGTTTACCATAAGCTTACAATTTTGACACAGAGGCACTGAGCCGCAGAGAAAAACGCTATATTATATTGACCTTAACTTCTCTGTGCCTCTGCGACTCTGTGTCGAAGCATTTGATTAATGGTTGCCTTACGAAGGCAGGAACTCAATTGGGTAAGTCACGGTAACCTTCTCAACCGGCATAGCACCAAACTTAAACTGTTTTATACGGCTAACCAAACGTGATTCAAGCTTTTTGTCATTGAGCTCACTTGAAACAATCTTGATTTTTGTTACCTGCCCACTAGGCGCAATCGTAATTGCCAGAACAATTTTACCTTTCAAGCCAGGATTTTTACGTCTCGCACGGTTATATATTGAATAAAGCTTGCTCTTGTTCTGATCAAATACAATCGTAATATCTTCTTCAGGTCGCACATTACCTGTTCTCGGGCCTTTACGCTTTTCAGCCTTTGCTAACTGACCAGATGACAGTAATGACTGCTTAACCTGAGTAATCTCCCTTGAAGATAACTGAGTTTTCCCCACTTTAGTGGAGTACTCGCCTGCGCTTACACCACCACTACCCTTCGAAACATCCGCAGTGAGTATGTCTTTATTATGTGCCGCAGCTGTTCTTGATGATTTAGAGCTGGATTTCACTTTAGCCCCTACCATCTGACTAACGTCAGAGGTATCCATCAAGTCAGCAAGCTCATTGCCTAATGCAAGTAAACCACTGTCTGCAGCTTTATCACGCGCCTTTTTTTGCGTTTTTGTTAATGGTTTCTTATCTGCCTTTTTATCTTTTATACGCTTAATCTGTTTAGGCTTAGGTTTTGGCTTAGGCTTGGGTTTTTCAACTTTAGGCTTGGGCTTGGGTTTTTCTTTCTCCAGAATAAAGTTTGCAATTCTTTCAGGGATAACAGTTTTTGCCTGGCGTTCCTGTTCTGGAACCGTTATTGAAGATATCACAAGTGCGAACAGGAACATGGTAATCACAACAATCACTGTGATTAACTTAAACTGCTTATCGCTTTTACCTTCTGGTTTCCAGTTTAGCGCGAGTTGATCATAATATGCAGTTGTCACTAGGAGCTTTCTCCTGGTGAAGGTGCTTTCTGCATGGCTGCAAAGGCTATTTGTGTATAATTAGCATCACGACAGGTTGCCAGAATTTTTCGTAACAGTTCATACGGAATGCTTTCATCCCCCATAATTGTTATGGCTTTACCTTTAATTTTTCCATCAGCTGTTTTGATCACACGGGTTTTAGATGCCTGGAATTTTAGTTCTTTACCTAAGCCATCTATCAGAGGCGAAACATCAGTTATAACATCAGCAATTAATGCAACCTCTCTACCCTGCACTAGAATATTTCGTTGAGTGATAGAAATAATTAACGTTTCTTTAGGTGCTTTCGCGGCAATAGAGGTTGGTAATTTTATATCTTTCTTTTTAGGTAACTGCTGTACACTGGACGAACTGACCAACAGGAAAAATACCAGAATGGTGAAAATATCCATTAAGGAAACCAGGTTCAGTGCAGGTTGTTTTCTTCGCGCATGGTGACGCTCCATACGCCTGGCTCGACGTGACTGATTCATCATTTTGATGTTGCTCCATCTGTGTCGAGAGACTCTGCAGAGGCTTTTCCAGTTTCTGCATTGGCAGGTGTTTCCAGTTCTGGTGCATCACCAATTGAAACATTTGGGAATAACTCAACCGTGACTACATTTGTAAACTCAAGAACATCTGCCTGTCGAACTCGATCCATAACTTGAATCAGTGTTTTGTAATCTATTTTAGGCTCAAGTAACAGAGTTATACTTTGTTCTTCCGGGAAACGTGTTTTTATTTCAACCAGGATTTCAGTAAAAGTATTCCA
>Ga0316204_10004261_pt1 | contig 26110 bp, 25 predicted proteins | sample 6monrhotite_MG_2_FD_205661 | JGI IMG/M metagenome (GOLD analysis project Ga0316204, IMG submission 205661) | Microbial mat bacterial communities from mineral coupon in-situ incubated in ocean water Damariscotta River, Maine, United States -... | ecosystem: Environmental > Aquatic > Marine >...
TTTGACGCGCAGACTGAGTCGATACTGGTTTGGAGACATGCGCCGTTTTAGACACCGCTTTGGATGTCCTTGGCTGAATTGTTGTATCAACAACCGTCTTGGTACTATGTGTTTGTGCAGATGTTTGTGAATTCTGATTCGACTGCTTTTGAAATACACTTTCAGGTAAAGCTTCTAATGCCTTTTTCATCTCACTGGCCGTTTGATAACGATGACCGGGCTCTTTCGACATACTGTTATTGATAATTTGCTGAAAGGCCTCAAAGCCCGGTGGTAATACCGGCGTGGGTTCTGAAATATGCTTAATTCCAACAGCAACAAAGGAAGGCCCGTCGTAAGGTACTCGACCCGCCAGCACCTGAAACAACACCACCCCTAAACTATATATATCTGAGCGAGGATCAACCTTAAGACCTTTAGTTTGCTCAGGACTCATATAATACGGTGTACCAATCGCCTTGCCAGTCACGGTTAAACCTTTCGCGGTATCCATACCACGGGCAATACCAAAATCCATCAGAATGGCCCGACCATCTTCATGGCACATGATATTTTCCGGCTTGATATCACGATGCACATAACCCTTGCTTCCAGCATAGTCCAGTGCATCTGCCATTTGCTTAATGGCGTCTATTCTTTCGGCCAGGCTTAGCTCATCGCGGGCATCACTCAAGGTTTTGCCTTTGACATACTCCATCGCCATGTAGTGATTGCCCTGGTATACACCTGCGTCATAGACAGTCACAATGCCGGGGTGAGATAACTGGCTAATAATTTTAGCTTCCGTCAAAAAACGTTCGGAAAAGGTGTCATCGGTATGATCAGGGGCCAGCACTTTAAGCGCCACCTCACGGCCGATGCTTTCCTGCTCTGCAAGATAAACCACCGCCATGCCTCCACGCCCCAATACACCCTTAATTTTGTAACCAGGTATTTTGATAACAGAAGCAACTTTCGACATTGATGGTTTTTCGTTTTTCGCTTGCATTGCCCTAACTATTTGAAATCATTGTGATTACTTATATGTCAGCACCAGTGTATGGGATACTTAACGTATCTTATATAGTGTATCGGCATACCAAGTCTATTTTTAAGTCTGCACTAGTGTCATTTTATCTGTCTAATAAAATTTGCTATTTACAGATAACTAAATCAGAATTTTATAGGATAACGCTACTGTTAAAAACTGCTAAAAAAGTTTTCAACCCGGGAATTTTTTCCACCAGTAAATCGTCACAAGGCCAAGCATTTCAATCTAACCTCTATCATTCTCACATAAAATAACAGCGCATAACCTCACCTTAGATCCAAATGATATGAAAGAACGTTTGCCTGATTCTTTTATTAAAACAGATCAACTGCACCCGATGACACAAGAATTGTTGCAGAGAATATAAAAGGAAGTGGCTCTCGATTTTGGGTGGATATACCTTTGACGCCAAAGCACTCTAATACAACTTTAGACGTTAACAGTTTAGCCTCTTAATTCTTTTCGCAACTGTTTAATCACCTTATCAACATCCGGTCTTACTCCACGCCAGATATAAAATGATTCTGCAGCCTGGGCTACCAACATTCCCAGTCCATCACTACACTGGCTGACGCCTTGTTCATTAGCCCAGCTCATAAATACAGTCTGTTCTGCCCCATACATCATGTCGTAGCAAAAGGTATCGACCGTCAAACACGATGTCGCCAATGGAGGTAAATCACCTGCAAGACTTGCAGCAGTGCCATTGATAATGATGTCATAACTCTCATCCAGATTTTCATAACCACATCCATGAATATTTCCATGGCTTTTAAATATATCGGCTAATGCAACCGCTTTATCCACAGTGCGATTCGCGATGGTCAAAAATTCAGGCTGTTGCTCAAGCAATGGAGCAATAACACCGCGAACAGCTCCACCAGCCCCCATTAAAAGAATTTTTTTACTTTTTAAGACTAAGCCATGGTTTTGCATCAGATCACTAACAAGACCCACACCATCAGTATTATCACCTGCGATATGATTCTCTTCGAACTTAATGGTGTTCACTGCTCCAGCAAGCTCGGCGCGTTGGCTACGCTTATCCACAAAAGCCCAGGCTTCTTCTTTAAAGGGCACCGTAATGTTTAAGCCCTTGCCACCACTGGCCTTAAAATTTCCAACTGCCTGATCAAAACCACCAATATCAACCTGAATAGCACTGTATTCAATTTTCTGGTTGGTTTGTTCTGCAAATAATGAATGGATGCGTGGCGAGCGACTATGGGCAACAGGATTGCCCATTACTGCATAACGATCAATACCAGAGCCGAAATCAAAAAGATCTGACATGAATTAGCTAAAGATTCCCTTGAGCATAAAGAAGAAGGCAATTGACATAATTGCACCCGCAGGCAAAGTTATTATCCACGAAAGAAAGATTGTTCTAACTACCGTTAGATTCAGTGCCCCAATACCTCGCGCAAGGCCAACACCCAAAACTGCGCCAACCAACGTATGTGTTGTCGAAATAGGCAGACCTGTGCCAGAGGCAAAAACAACCGTCGTTGCAGCAGCAAGCGTTGCTGCAAAACCACGGCTAGGTGTGAGCTCAGTAATATTTTTACCAATCGTTGCCATCACGCGGCGGCCATACATTAATAGGCCAGCAACAATACCTGCGCCACCCAATATCAAAATCCAAATCGGTAAAATAGATTTCTGTGCAATCTCACCATCGTGTTGAACGATACTCACTACGGCCGCCACTGGGCCAATAGCATTTGCAACATCGTTAGAACCATGTGCGAATGCCATGGCACATGCAGTAACAACCATAAGTACGCCAAAGACTCTCTCTACATTAGCGAAATGGAAATCTTTATCTGCTTCAGGTTTAATTTCAATCTTACGAATAAAATGCATACTAATAAACATAATCACTAAACCAAACGCCAAGGCACCAGCATAACTTTGTACTGTCGTCAGCTCCAGGCCAACATGCTTAAGACCTTTATACATGGTCACCAGGGCAATAATGAACCCCGTGAGTAATACATAATACGGGACAACCTGTTTAGCACTTTCAAATGGGTTCTCTCTATTTAATATTAATTTTTGCACACTTCGGAATAACCAGTACGAGGCAGCGCCTGCGAGTGCCGGTGAAATCACCCAACTCATTACAATGGTGCCAACCTTAGACCAGTGCACTGCATCAATACCAATACCCACTGCAGCAAAACCAACAATCGCACCTACAATCGTATGAGTTGTGGATACTGGCCAGCCAAATTTTGATGCCACTAACAACCAAATGCCAGCTGCGAGTAACGAAGCGAGCATGCCGTAAATTAATAACTCGGGTGTCGCTGAAAGCAACTCTGCATCAATAATGCCTTTACGAATTGTTTTAGTAACTTGTCCACCTGCTAAAAAAGCACCGGCAAATTCAAACACTGCAGCAATAAGCACAGCTTGTTTAATGGTGATTGCGCCTGAGCCAACTGATGTACCCATGGCATTAGCAACATCGTTAGCGCCAATGCCCCATGCCATGAATAATCCAAAAACGCATGCCAATATGATGAAGATAGTTCCATATGAAGTAATATATTCCACAACTGCTCTCCCTTAACGCGCCAGCATGAGCTCTAAACGACTGCCAACTCGTTGCGACAAGTCCGCTAGATCTCCAATGCCATCAATAACGCGATACATAAACATCACGTCCACCGGCGGTAAGTCCTTTTCCTTTTTAAAAAGTTCGGCACGTACTTTTACTTGAATCTTATCCGTATCTGATTCGATATCGTCCAGTTTTTTAATCATTTCCTGAACCAATTTTACTTCACGACCACTGAAGCCTGTTTCAACAAGTTCATCGAGTTCGTTAATCGCTTTTTGCGCCTGATTTGATGCATCGATGCATCGCCTAATAAAATCAAGAAGCTTTTCACTCACTTCAGATGGAAACGTCATTTTGCGGCCAATAATTAAACCTGCAATATCTTTAGACTTATTTGCGATTTTATCTTGCATGGTAAGTACTTCGAGCAAGTCTCGACGTGATACAGGCATAAATAATGAGTTAGGGAGATTTAGGCGTAATTTTTTCTTTAACTTATCTGCCTCACGTTCGAGCTTGGAGATTTTTTTTTGTTGATCTTTTGCTTTTGGCCAGTCTTCTTCTAACACTGCTTTAAAGAATGGTATCAATTCAACAATGCAATCCTGAACACTGGCCATGTGTGCTTGTAAAGGACTTACGGGGGATGAACCGAACAGACTGGAAATCGTGGTACGAGGCATGTGCTTCTCCCTTCTATGGTACTGCCATCAGTACCGGAGTTGTGTTATGACACTTTCATTACAGGCGCAGTATAAGCGCGAAAGTAATGATTACAAGTCTTGAATAATTGTTATGAAAGCGTTACGAAATAATCGTTTTATTTTCTCAACCACTGTGCTGCACGTTTAGCAAAGTAGGTCAGAATGCCATCGGCACCGGCGCGCTTGAATGCCAGCAGCGACTCCATAATCACAGCTTCTTCATCCAGCCAACCATTTTGAATCGCCGCCATGTGCATCGCGTATTCACCGCTCACCTGATAAACATAGGTAGGTGCACCAAATTGATCTTTCACACGACGGACAATATCGAGATATGGCATACCCGGTTTGACCATCACCATGTCAGCACCTTCTTCGAGGTCTAACGACACTTCCCACAATGCCTCATCTGAATTTGCCGGATCCATCTGGTAACTATATTTATTACCACTGCCAAGATTGGCAGCAGACCCAACGGCGTCACGAAATGGCCCGTAGTAGCTAGAAGCGTACTTGGCCGAGTACGCCAAAATGCGAGTATGTATATGGCCTGCTGATTCCAGGGCTGTGCGTACTGCACCAATACGGCCATCCATCATGTCTGATGGCGCCACAACATCTACACCCGCATTCGCATGCGAGACGGCCTGTTTGACCAGGACCTCAACGGTTTCATCGTTCAGGACATAACCACTGCCATCAATGAGCCCATCTTGACCGTGGGTAGTAAACGGGTCGAGGGCAACATCGGTAATCACTCCAAGATCTGGATATTTGTCTTTAATCGCGCACACGGCCCGCTGTGCCAGACCTTCAGGATTATAGGCCTCCCGAGCATCTTCACTTTTAACTTCATCGGGAGTAACGGGAAATAAGGCAATTGCCGGAATGCCCAAATCAATCAGCTCGGCAGCTTCCTTCACTAACAAATCAATCGAAACCCGCTCAACCCCTGGCATAGAGACAACGGCTTCGCGCTGGTTCTTGCCCTCAAGGACAAACATGGGGCAAATGAGGTTATCCACGCTCAGGCGAGTCTCACGCATCAGGCGGCGAGAAAAATCATCACGTCTCATACGACGCATACGTACCCGGGGAAATCCACCCCGGCCAGTTTCGGGTTTAGCCAAGCGATTTGCTCCTTAAACATTTCATGATCTGTTCAGGCTTCTCATGCTAAAGTCACCTAATGCTTCGAAGGAACGACTCTAACCACCTGCATACTATAATAAGGTATCGCCATGAGAGAAAACACCATGCCATATCATAAACCACAAAAATTTATATTCGCCTGGATATTGAGTACTGTTCTGATTCTCGGCGTAAGTACCAGTCATGCTGACATTACTACGCCACCTGACGACATTCTTAAAGATGTCGCTAATAAAATGATTTCTGAGCTCAATCGTCAACGTGTTGATCTAAAGGGCGACCCCAATAAGGTACAAGCGCTGGTCGAAACCATACTGCTCCCTTCTGTGGATGTCATTAGCAGTTCTAAGTCCGTACTTGGTAAACACTGGCGTCGCGCCAGCAAGGCACAAAAAATTGGCTTTATAAAGGAATTTAGAACCCTGCTATTACGCTTTTATTCGTCAGCACTTGCGGAATACCTCAACAATAATAGCGAACCCCTGGATATTAATATGATCAACTTTCATCCAGTACATCTGGAAGATGGTCGTAAAGACATCACGGTGCGTTCGATCATCAAGCCTAAAAAGGGCGAGCCAGCCATGGTCAACTATCATATGCAGCTGACGCGCAAGGGCTGGAAGGTTTATGACGTGTCGGTGGAAGGGGTCAGCGTTATCACCACGTACAAGACAAGTTTTGCCAGTGAAATTCGCCAGCAAGGCCTCGATAGCCTGATCACATCACTATCTGAACGTAATGCCAAATTACTCGCCAACAATGATGTCGAAAATGCCTTTAAAAAAAATAAAACACCATAATTGAATATATTGATTAACTAATATTGCATGATTAAAACCGCATCTTTTGTACATAAATATTCAAGACTAGATTAAGCTAACCGATACAAGTTGTATCCGTTTGGACAGGAAGGGGAATCCTGTCGTACTTCGTCGCATGGAAGGGTTATCTGAGTAGTGAGCATTTCATGCAACGTATTCTGATTATTGAGCCTTCTTCAACATTGCGCCATGCCCTGCGCAAGCTACTCGACAAACATTACCAGACACTCATCGAAACAGATTTTAGCAAAGGTCTGCAACAACTACAGGACAGCAAATTTGATGCCGTTGTCCTCGGTTGGCCCAGTCAAACCCATGCTGTTACAGATGAAATATTAGCAATATTAAGTAAAGCGCCTCTTAATGAATTGCCTGTACTCACGTTGGCACATGAAGCTGATCCGGCCAAGCTTAACTGGACCAGTGGGCGTCAGCACAGTGCCTTTTTGCTCTGGGAAAATTATGATGATGTCATGGGCACATTGGAGCAATTGCTCGATGCCTCCATACCAATGCTGGCTGAAGAAGCCGATGGCGATATTATCAATGTTCTACTGGTCGATGATTCGCCTACCGCTCGGGTAAAATTCAGTCACCTTCTCAAGGACTCTGGTCTATACCAGACTATTACTGCTTCCTGTGTCGATGAGGCCCTGGAAAAACTCGAACACACACCGGCTGAAATCGCCATTATCGATTATTTTATGCCGAACCATAATGGTGACGTCCTCTGTCGCAAGTTAAGGCAAAATCCTTCAACGGCAAACATGCAAACGGCCATTCTCACCAGTACCTATTCCGATAAAGTCATTACCGATGCGCTCGCTGCTGGTGCTGTTGAGTGTATGTTTAAGAATGAACCGGAAAATTTATTTCTCGCCCGTGTTTCGGCCATGCGCCGTACTGTTTATATGACACGGCGCATTGAACAAGAACGCCGTCGACTGGAAGGTATTTTATCCTCTGTTGGTGATGGTGTTTTTGGTGTTAATCGTGATGGCGTAATCACATTTGCAAATCCTGCTGTCAGCAAGATTATGGGATTTGATAGCCAGGCTTCTCTCATTGGCAAAACAACCCAGGAAACATTGCAGGTATATTGTCCCACCGATCAATCGCAGGCCGGCACCTGCAATCTCGATAAAACATTACAACAGGGTCAACCACAATATGCGGTTGAAGCAACTTTTTTACGTAGTGATGGCACTCCGATACACGTTGAAGAAACCATCTATCCCTTGCACATTAACGGCCAGCATGAAGGCGCCGTTATTGCCTTTCGCGATATTTCAGTACGCAAACTTCTTGAAGAAGAACTTAAATGGCAAGTCAATCATGATTCACTGACGAAATTGCTCAACCGTAAATATCTGGAAGATAGCCTGGATGAAGAAGTAAAGCGTCTCAGCCGTAGTGAAGAGCTCAGCGCATTACTTTATATTGATCTGGATCGCTTTAAATACATTAACGACACCATTGGTCATACTGCTGGCGATCAATTGCTTATTGAACTAAGCGAGCAATTGCATACTCGTCTCAGACGCGCCGATCTGCTAGCGCGTATTGGCGGTGATGAATTTGGCGTGCTGCTGCGAGATATAGAAGTCAATAAACTTCATATTCTTTGCGAGAACATTCATAACGTCCTGGCCGATTATACGTTTAATTTTCGTGGCCGCAGTTACAAAATACATGTCAGCATTGGCGCCGCACTCATTGACACCAACATTAAAAGCGCCGGTGAAGTGCTGGCCAATGCCGACATTGCCTGTGCCATAGCCAAAAGCAAAGGCCGTAACCAAACACACATTTACTCTATAGAACAAGATGAACGCGCGAGCATGGATATGGATCTGGGCTGGTCTGTTCGCTTACAGCAAGCACTTGAACATGATAATTTTGTTTTGCATTACCAACCTATTGTTCCTCTCAGTGATATTGATATAAATAAACTGGATCCAACATCAGAAACCTGTTGGCATCAAATACAGCAATCAAAAACACCAGGAACACCGCAATTATTTGAAGTGCTATTACGTCTAAAGGGTAGCAATGGAGAGCTACTTGCACCCAATGCTTTTCTACCAACAGCTGAACGTTTTAATCTCATGCCGCGTATTGATGCCTGGGTGGTTCAACATGCCCTGACAAAACTTAACAGTCTCAACGACCGAAACATTCAGTTTAGTATCAACCTCTCTGGTCAGAGTCTGCATACGGAAACACTGGTAGATCTACTAAGAAATTCGATAGAACAAAGTCAACTCGATACAGAACAAATATTATTAGAAATTACGGAAAGCTGTGCCATCTATGATAACAAGAGTGCCAAATGTTTTATCCGCGACATCATGCAGCTAGGTTGTAGTTTTGCCCTTGATGATTTTGGTAGTGGATATAGTTCATTCTCTTATTTAAAGAATTTACCCGTTGATGTCATCAAGATTGATGGTACTTTTATTAAAGACATGTTGAACGATCCTATGGACATGGCTATTGTTACTTCTATTAATAATATCGCCCATTCTCTCGGCAAAAAAACCATTGCAGAGTTTGTTGAAAATATAGACGTACTCAAACAACTGAAGGATATGGGTGTTGACTATGTGCAGGGCTATTACATTTCCCGCCCCACGGATGAATCTATTTTTTTACAAAATAATACCGCGCTAACAGACACTGCCTAAACACAAGCTTGTTGCTTGCCTCTTGTTCCATATACAATCATGTGATGTTTGTTTTTCGCTTAATTGCAAATGGTCTTGCACCCCTAACACTACTTGGCGCGATACTCGCTTTTTTTATTCCTGATGCCTTCCTGATTTTCAAAGATGTCTTTAAAGCGATGTTTGCCACTACCATGTTCTCTCTCGGGGTTGTACTTGTACCTGCTGAACTCTCAGCGACCTTAAAACACCCTGCACGTATTGGCCTGGGTGTTTTAACACAATATCTTGTCATGCCTGCTTTTGCTTTTTTACTGGTAAGCCTCGCGGGTTTACCACCGGCACTTGCTATTGGGTTTATAATTGTCGGATCTGCTCCCGGCGCGATGGCCAGTAACGTTATTGTTTATCTCGCCGGTGGTGCGGTTGCCTTCTCTATTGCGATGACCACCGTAGCCACATTCCTATCACCGTTAATCACTCCTGCAATTATTCAGTTTCTGGGTGGTGAAATTGTACCTATTCCTTTTTGGGGTATGGTACAGACGATTATTTTTGTGGTCGTCTTACCTCTGACTGCCGGGATGTTTCTGCGCCGTTATCTTGGCCGACATCTGGAAATGGCAAAAGAAATCGCCCCCGCCATCGCAAGCCTGGCAATCATTATTATCTGTAGTTATGCCGTCGCAGCAAATCAGGCACGTATTGAACAAATGGGTACAAAAATTCTACTTCTGGTTATCGCACTTAATGCCATTGGCTATCTGAATGGTTGGCTACTGGCAAAACTGTATCGCTTTGATCAGCAACATCAGCTTACATTGGCAATAGAGATTGGAATGCAGAATGCGGGGATGGGCGTTGTGCTGGCGTTAGCACACTTTAAAGACACACCTGAAACGGCATTACCCGGTGCCCTGTTTGCGGTATGGTGTATTTTAACAGCGGCAGGCGCTACCAGTTATTTACGCTGGAAAAGCCGCAGCGTAGAAAATACCAGCAAAGCTTAATAAACCAGACAACCTCACCACAAGAATAACCCCAAACTTCATCTGTACATTTAGATAGCGTTCAAACTTCGGTCTCACCACAAGCTTGGTGTACAATGCCTACCCTTTTCACAGGCGGAGACTCCCCTTGGAACAAATGCGCGGAACAACAGTACTCTCGGTGCGTCGAGGCAATCAGGTCGTCATCGGTGCCGATGGCCAGGTCACTCTGGGTAATACCGTCATGAAGGGCAATGCCCGAAAGATTCGCCGCCTGTACAACGATAATGTTATTGCCGGGTTTGCCGGTGGTACCGCCGACGCCTTTACTCTGTTTGAATACTTTGAAGCCAAGCTGGAAAAGCACTCTGGCCAGCTGGTCCGTGCTGCCGTCGAAATGGCCAAAGACTGGCGTACTGACCGCACCTTGCGCCGTCTGGAGGCTTTGTTAGCCGTGGCCGACAAGGATGCATCACTCATTATTACCGGTAATGGGGATGTAATTGAGCCAGAGGAAGGCATCATCGCCATTGGCTCTGGTGGCCCTTTTGCCCAGTCAGCGGCTCGTGCCCTGCTGGACAATACCGAGCTTACAGCTCAGGAAATTGTCGAAAAGGCCTTGAATATCGCCGCCGACATCTGCATTTATTCCAATCACAATATCGTAATCGAAACCCTCGATATATAAGGTTTTTTCATGACGAAAATGACTCCCCGCGAGATTGTCGCGGAGCTGGACAAACACATTATCGGTCAGGCCGCTGCCAAACGCGCCGTAGCCATTGCCCTGCGTAATCGCTGGCGTCGTGGTCGTGTCGATCAGGAACTGCGCAACGAGATCACACCCAAGAATATCCTGATGATTGGTCCTACCGGCGTCGGTAAGACCGAGATCGCACGTCGTCTGGCCAAACTGGCGAATGCGCCTTTCCTGAAAGTCGAGGCCACCAAGTTCACCGAAGTGGGTTATGTGGGACGTGACGTGGAATCCATTGTCCGTGACCTCGCCGATATTGCGGTCAAAATGACACGTGAACAGGAAATGAAAAAGGTACAGCATCGCGCCGAAGACGCCGCCGAAGAACGCATACTGGATATTCTATTACCCACCGCACGCAGTTTTAGTTTTGATACCGAAGGTAATGAACGTCCTTCTGATAATCAAGATACCACCACACGCCAAAAATTTCGTAAGAAACTCCGCGAAGGTGAGCTGGACGATAAGGAAATCGAAGTCGAAGTCAGTGCCCCCACCGTTGGTGTAGAAATCATGGCGCCTCCTGGCATGGAAGAAATGACCAACCAGTTACAAGGCATGTTTCAAAACATGAGCGGCAGCAGCAAAAAGAAAAGCCGCAAGGTGAACATTATCCAGGCTAAAAAATTACTCACGGATGAAGAAGCCGCACGGCTGATTAATGAAGATGAGTTAAAAATCAAAGCCATCGAAAATCTGGAACAAAACGGTATTGTCTTTCTCGATGAAATGGACAAGATCGCCAAACGTGGTGAATCCAGTGGCACAGATGTTTCTCGCGAAGGTGTACAACGTGACCTGTTACCTTTGGTTGAAGGCTCAACCGTCTCAACCAAATACGGCATGATCAAAACCGATCATGTCCTGTTTATCGCCTCCGGTGCATTTCATTTGACCAAGCCATCCGATCTGATACCGGAACTACAAGGCCGTTTTCCTATTCGTGTCGAACTGGATGCGTTAAGCACAAAAGATTTTATCCGCATACTCACCGAACCAGATGCATCACTAACAGAACAATACCGCGCCCTGTTAGCAACCGAAGATGTTGAAATTGATTTCACCAGCGATGGCGTCCAACGTGTCGCCGAAGTCGCCTGGCAAGTCAACGAACGTACCGAAAACATCGGCGCACGTCGTTTGCACACTGTCGTCGAACGTTTGCTGGAAGAACTTTCTTACAGTGCATCCGATATGGGTGAAACCCAGGTAACCATTGATGCCGCTTATGTTGATGAACGTCTTGGCGACCTGGTACAGAACGAAGATTTAAGCCGATATATTTTATAGTGTATTCCTTATCCTCCCTCACCCCTTTGGGGAGAGGGCTGGGGTGAGGGGTGACCGAATTAAATGAATGAGGTAACACCATGACCGACAAGTTATTACCCACCGAAATTACGTTGCACCAGCGTTCACACAACCTGGAAATCGCCTTCAACGATGGCGAAAAATTTAACCTGCCCGCTGAATACCTGCGCGTCTACTCACCCTCTGCCGAAGTACAGGGGCATGGACCAGGCCAGGAAGTGTTACAAATTGGCAAACAGGATGTGAACATCGACAAAATCGAACAGGTCGGTCATTACGCTATTCAGTTGTTCTTTGATGATAACCACGACACGGGTATTTATTCATGGGAAACGCTGTATAAGCTGGGTAAAGAATATGAAAACAACTGGCAGCGTTATTTAGAGCGTTTGCAAGAAGCGGGACATGAACGTCCTGGGGCAGGACGTTTGCAATAAAAAAGTTTTTAAAAAGCCTGCTTATGCTTACCAATATATTCAAAAGCAGCTTTAGCTAAAAATCCTGAGCGCGATTCGCCTTCACGTTTTGCCTGTTCGTCGATTAAGGTTAACACCCGCTCGGTAAGCGTAATGTTGATGCGCTTAACCTTGCTATCAAGACGAGACAGGTCAATATCAACAAAAGCCCAGGTGCCTCCTGAATAATCGGCTTCACCCTGATACTGCTCAATATTCCCTGGCTGTGGAATAGACTCACCATCCATCAACAAGCCTTCAAGGTGGCATTCAATGGCTTCCTTGGCGGCCTGCAATGCCTCATCGATACTACTACCGGCCGAGAAACATCCGGACACGTCAGGCACAGTGACGCCATAGTCACTGTCTGGATCTTTATGTAGCACTACTGGATATCGCATTTCACTTGTCCCATTTCCAACCGGCCTGACGGTAGATGCTCTTTAGCGTCCCCACAGGTAAATCCTTTTTCGGATGAGGTACGGTAACGCGGCCCGGCTGAGTCGCATGTTTAAACTGTTGATGAGAACCCTTCACGTGACAGAGTTCCCAGCCCTCATCCTTGAGGCGCTTAATCACATCCCTGCTTTTCATGAATTAAGTATACACACGATACACACTATTGCAATTGTCAGCGCTTAAAAATGTATGGAAAAAATAACATCGATATATTTATGCCAGATAACAAATGCAGTGAGTAATTTGTAGGGTGGGCACCGCCCACCAAGCCCACTACAATCAGTTGTACATCAAACTTGTCGAGGGAACGACATGAGCAATTACCGACGTGCAAGGACGTATGGCGGAACCTATTTCTTTACTGTCGTAACCTATAAACGCCAGCAATTCCTAACTGACGAACCGTTTCGATCAATCCTACGTGACTCTATCGAAACCACCCGTAACCAACATCCATTTACAATTAATAGCTGGGTACTTCTTCCTGATCACCTTCATTGCATCTGGACGCTTCCAGATAATGATCATAATTTTTCTAAGCATTGGGGAATTATAAAGGCTCGCTTTTCAAAACACGCTAAAGCTTTTTTGCACAATAATAAATGGATAACTTCATCTAAACAAAAACACCGAGAAAGCACCATCTGGCAACGCCGATTTTGGGAACATCAAATACGCAATGAATATGATTACCAAAACCATATGGATTATATTCATTACAATCCCGTTAAACATAAATTAGTAGATCGCGTTGCAGATTGGCCATACTCAACATTCCATCGATACGCTCAACAAGGCATTTATCCCAAAGATTGGGGAGGCAATATTGATATAGTAAATATCGATTATGGTGAATGATATTATATGTAGGGTGGGCACTGCCCACCAAGCGGTATTGTTAAATAGTATTATGGTGGGCGATGCCCACCCTACCTGGCTATCTGGCAACGTCGTTTTTGGGTACATGATTACCAAACTCATATGGATTATATTCATTACAATCCCGTTAAACATGATTTAGTAAAACACGTTACAGATTGGCCGTATTCCACCTTTCATCGTTATATTCAGCAAGGTGCTTATCCAAAAGATTGGGGCGAGAACATTCATTTGCCAAAAGAAAATTATGGCGAGTAATTAGTAGGGTGGGCATTGCCCACCAAGCAGTATCGTTAAAAAGTCTTATGGTGGGCAGTGCCCACCCTACCTGGCTGGCAGCGTTATTTAGAGCATTTGCACGAAGCGGGGCATGAACGTCATGGGAGCAGGACGTTTGCAGTAAAATTTTGTGTGGCGGGTAATTCTCAGCCAAATTAGCTTGTAAGCTAATAACAAACGGACTGTACTTCCTTTTCATTAAAGTATACTCCCCGGCCTAACGGTGAAATAAAATCCTTTCCACCATAAAGTATTTTTGATGTCGCTACAGTATGTTCTAAGGCATTTACATATTCCTTATATCCCCAAAACCCAGGTGCAGGATTTAGGAGAAAATGCTTAATTTTTGGATATTTCATAGTGGTTGATGCAACTATATGAGAACTCCATCCATGACTGACTATTTTCAAACAGTGTTCTTTATCCTGCTTACATAAACCCATTGTTTTATTAATTAAATACTTTAATCTTTTTCTGAAAGTTGAGTTGTTTGACCAATCATAGAAAATATCCTGTGCTAAATACATGTATACAATATTTCTATTCTTACTTTTAGCCAATGCTATTGCATCTATTAACCCATCTCGCCATGATTTAAATGAATCATTTATAAACAACATTCCAGTTTCATCTAAAACTTTACTGGCTTTATCCAAATTATCAAATCTTTCTCTATCACCATTGGATTTAACAAGCCATACACCTCCATCGTAATGGTAATCTGGTCTCAAATAACCTCCATATGCCAGATCTATGTGTGATTCATTCCTCCAATTTACTGATACCCACTTTTGAAGATTAGCAAGAGAAAATAATGTGAAAAAAGAACCTTGTTCTAAACCTTGTGTTGGATCTTTTTCATCAGTTTTAACTGCTTTCCATCCAAGTGACAGGATTTTACTTCTAAGTACATTCTCTGATAGTAAATAAAAAGGATTGTTAACTTTTCCCTCACATCCCATTTGTTTTTTTAAAAATACACTCCATGGGGTATATCGAATATCTTCGATACCAGCACCCCTTTTCTTAAACCCTTCTAATAAACCATTATTTCTTGGATGCTTACCATTCGTGTCCACATAATAAAATGGAATCCACGCACCTATATCTTTAGATCCTGCATAAGCAAAACCTCCACTTCTCTCCCATATCTCTTTAGTCATGAAGTTACAGTAAAACTTAACCCAATTTGGTTTATTACTACGTTTACAGGGTGAAATTAAATCTGTTGTTCCAATTGAAGGATATGTAGTGCTGACAGCGACAGAATAGGGAATAGATACAAACATACAAATAACAGCAAGAATAAAATTTCTTTTCATTTAGCATCCCATGAAATAGCCATACAAAGATAAACAACCAGTATTTTCAAATCATATTTATCTGAACTGCGTTCCTTCACATATAATAATAACCAACTTAGAGCATTAAATTTCATATATAAACACTACTTTAGTGGGCAAACTCTTTACAACCCAGTAAAATCCCACCCATGAACGATAAAACCACTCACTTCGGCTTTAAAGACGTCCCCTGGGAAGAGAAACAGGGCAAGGTTGCAGAGGTCTTCCATTCCGTCGCCGGTAAGTACGACCTGATGAACGACCTGATGTCCATGGGCATCCACCGCGTCTGGAAGCGTTACACTATCGAACTGGCGGCAGTGAAACCGGGGATGCGCATCCTGGATCTCGCCGGCGGCACCGGTGACCTGGCAGCCAAGTTCTCGCGCCTGGTCGGCAAAGACGGCCAGGTGGTGTTGGCCGATATCAACGGCTCCATGCTCAACGTCGGCCGGGCCCGCATGGCGGACAAGGGCGTCACCGGCAATATCGAGTATGCCCAGGTCAATGCCGAGTGCCTGCCATTTCCTGACAACCACTTCGACCGCATTACCATCGCCTTTGGCCTGCGTAATGTCACGGATAAAGATGCCGCGCTACGTTCTATGTTGCGGGTCCTCAAGCCCGGTGGTCAGCTCATGGTGCTGGAGTTCTCCAAACCGGCCAAGGCTCTGTCACCCATTTACGATACCTATTCTTTCAAGCTACTGCCCATGCTCGGCAAGCTGTTTGCCAATGATTCAGAAAGCTATCAATACCTGGCCGAATCCATTCGCATGCACCCTGATCAAGCCACACTGCAAGGCATGATTGACGATGCGGGGTTTGTGAATACTAACTTCCTTAATCTGTCGGCGGGTATTGTGGCCTTACACCGGGGATACAAGGCCTAGTACTCCATCTTTGTGATATTCTCAGGTTCAGCGAGACGAGAATTGGTTAGCTGCTAGGCGCGCGACCGCGGGACTAGCCGTAGCTAATGCAAGGGAGTGCAACAACGCAGATAGCCAATTATCGTCTCGCCCGAAGGGAGTCCACTAAATGCGCCACTACGGCGTTGCAGCCATTGAAAAGGACTCGCCATTCTCTACGGACTACGCCTTGTATTGACACATTTAGTGGGCTCTGAACATGAAAATATCACAAAGATGGAGTACAACATGAGCCTGCAAGCTGAAATTAGTATGGTCGTCACGGGTGCAATGGAAGCCTCCATCAACCGGATGCTGCTGCAAGACCCGGAGACCCTCGCTGAACTGGCCCAACTTGATGATCGTGTCGTCGGCCTGCAACTCACAGGTGTCGGCGTGACACTTTATTTTCTGCCCCACACCCAGGGCATGTCGGTCATGACACAGTATGCCGGTGAACCCGATGTGCTGATCATCGCCACACCAGCGGCCCTGGTAAGACTCAAACTGTCCGATCAGCCACAGCCCACACTGTTCTCGGGTGACGTCAAAATGCACGGCGATATCGAGACGGCACAACGCTTTCAACAAATCCTCGGTAAGCTCGATGTGGATATGGAAGAAATCCTCAGTCAGTACGTCGGTGACATTGCTGCCCATCGCCTGGGCAATATTGGTCGCGACCTGACAGGCTGGTTCAAGCAGGCCAGCCTGACACTTGGTCAGAACCTTTCTGAATACGTTCAATATGAAGGCAGGGATGTCGCGACCGAAGCCGAGCTGGACGATTTTTCCCGTTCTGTGGACACTTTACGTGACGATACCGAACGTCTTGCTGCACGTATTAATCTGATGAAATCCCGTCTGGGCTAACACCTCTCTAGCCTATAAATAACGTTACTTTTCACATAAAAAGCCTTTGTGTGCTTTTACCGTTTCAGACATGCAATTCGACAGGCTTTCGCGTATCCTTTTACGCCCTTTTCAGGGTATATAAAGGATTAAGACTCGCTGAACATGGTAGCGATAAATAGGCACCCAACAGGCTGCCCACAAACTCGAACGAACAAAGAATTGAAATACTGAATAAACAAATGTCTGCTTTGATGCGGGTATTTTTTACCTTTTTAAAATTACTAACCTAAGGGGACTACGATGGCTGTAAAGAAAAAAACCGCCAAGAAGAAAGTTGCAAAGAAAAAGACCGCTAAGAAAAAGGTCGCTAAAAAGAAAACCGCGAAGAAGAAAGTCCGTCGCGTTGTAAAGGAAAAACCTAAAAATGCCTTCTATGCCCAGTCTGGTGGTGTAACGGCAGTGATTAATGCCAGTGCCGCTGGTGTTATCGAAACCGCTCGTAAGAACAAAAACAAGATCGGTACTGTATACGCCGGTCGTAACGGCATCATCGGTGCTCTTCTTGAAGAACTTATCGATACTTCAAAAGAATCTGCCGCGACCATTAAAGCCCTGCGCCACACACCTTCCGGTGCTTTTGGTTCTTGTCGCTTCAAGCTGAAAGGTCTGGAAGAAAATCGTCGTGAATATGAACGTCTGATCGAAGTCTTCAAGGCACACAATATCGGTTACTTCTTTTATAACGGTGGTGGTGACTCTGCTGATACCTGTTACAAAATTTCACAACTGTCTAAAGAAATGGGTTTCCCCATTCAGGCGATTCACGTACCTAAAACAGTTGATAACGATTTACCAATTACCGATAACTGCCCAGGCTTTGGTTCTGTTGCCAAGTACGTTGCCGTCTCTACTCGTGAAGCGTCTTTTGATGTTGGCTCTATGTGCAAAACTTCTACCAAGGTCTTCATCGTAGAAGTCATGGGTCGTCACGCAGGCTGGATTGCAGCCGCTGGTGGTCTGGCATCAACTGACGACACCCCAATCCCTATTGTTATCCTGTTTCCTGAAGTTGAATTTAATCAGGAAAAATTTCTTGCCGAAGTTAATAAAAAGGTCGAGAAGTTTGGTTATTGTTCGGTTGTGGTCTCTGAAGGTGTGCATTGGCCTGATGGTCGCTTCCTTGCCGAGACAGGTCTTAAAGATGCCTTTGGTCACAGCCAACTCGGTGGTGCAGCTACCGTTATCAGCGGCATGATTCAATCCGAACTGGGTCTTAAGAACCATTGGGCCGTTGCCGATTACCTGCAACGCGCAGCGCGTCACATTGCATCAAAGACTGATGTCGACATGGCCTATGCCATGGGCAAGGCCGCAGTACAGTTCGCCATTAAAGGTCATAACTCTGTTATGCCAACGGTTGACCGTATCTCTAACAAGCCTTTTAAATGGAAAGTTGGCATGGCACCACTAAGCAAGGTTGCCAATGTTGAAAAGATGATGCCTGAAAACTTCATCACCAAAGATGGCTTCGGTATTACCAAGGCCTGTCGTACTTACATGGAGCCACTGATTAAGGGTGAAGATTATCCTCCTTACAAAGATGGTATGCCCAAGTATGTACGCATCAAGGGTGTTGCTGTACCGAAAAAACTTAAGGGTAAGTTTGAAATCTAAACCTAGCTTTAAGTAAGATAAAAAGGGCAACTTCGGTTGCCCTTTTTTATGTACCACCATAAATATGTTACTTTCTCCCTCAGGGAGAGGGAATAAATATAGGAATATTTTAATAACCAGCGTGAATTACTTCAAACACAGGTGAGCATGGGCGGTGGCTATAATCGCAATAGCGCTAAATTAATTCTGGCAGAAATACAGGAAGATCATGGCCAGGGTTCAATTAATTAATCAATCAATTCAATCTTGAAACAATTTCTGGCTTTAAGGCTGGTGAAGGCCATAATTGTATAGATGTCCATTAGATAAATTACACAATTATTATGCATATATTTCGGTAAAATTGAATAAACCTGCTGTACCGTTTTTATTTTTCCATGGATACGTTAGATAACGTTTTATCCAGTAATTCTATCCAGTGGCATACCGGTACCGGCGATGTAGCTGCCAGGTGTGTTAAACAACCAATATTTGCTGTCGCAATAAGTTCTGGGCGACTTGCCAGTAATGTTTTTAGTTTTCGTGTTCGTAATGATTCAGAAAGGTTTCGCTGCAAAAGTGAATATGTGCCTGCTGCACCGCAACACATAAACGGATATGAAACAGGCACTAGTTTGAATCCAGCATGCTTCAACAAAGTCTCAACCACCCCATTTAATTTTTCACCGTGCTGTAAACTACAGGATGATTGAAATGCGATGCGCCGTACACGCTCTGGCACTGGCAGATTGTAAAGAGATGTTTTTTGCCATTCTTCTGCAACGACCTCTGCAATGTCACGAGACATTTCTGCAACATGCTTTGCCTTCGTACTATATAGTGGGTCATCAGATAGTAATTTTCCATAATCACGAAACTGCATGCCGCACCCACTTGCCGTGATAACAATACTTTCAATACCAGCCTCAATATGCGGCCAAAGAGCATCAATATTTTTTCTCATCATAGAACGTGCTTCATCGATTTTACTCAGATGATGACTCACCGCACCACAACAACCATTTTTTGTCGGAATTAACTGAATCCCAAATCGATCCAATACACGTGCTGCTGCTGCATTAATATCCGGCGCCAATGCAGGTTGTACGCAACCCTGCCAAACAAGCATACGTCGGGCGTGTTTCAGACTTGGCCAGTGACCTGCTTTACGTCGCACAGGGATTCTGGAACGTAAATTTAATGGCAGAAATTTTCGTATAACTTGCCCAACACGCAACAATGCGGTAAATCGAAACCGATGCAGAATAATTTTACGCAGAAGCCAACGTGACACTTTCTCATTCAGCGGACGAGGTACTTCTTTTTCAACGAGTTCTCTACCTATGTCAAGCAATCGCCCATATCGTACTCCTTGAGGACAGCTTGTTTCGCAGGATCGGCAACTTAAACATCTATCTAAATGAATTTGTAAATTGACTCCAAGAGTTCTACCTTTGAGTGTTTTTAATGTATAAGCTGGCGGTAGCAAGTCTAAACCAGGCTCTTTTCCTTCAAGAAACTGCTTAATTAAAAAAATTCGGCCGCGCGGTCCATCCCACTCATCATCAAGGAGACGAAAGGTTGGGCAGGTAAATGTACATTGCCCGCATTGCACACAAGGCAGCAAAATTTCTTCAGCCTCACGACCCTTGTCGGTATCCCGATAAACTTCGGCCAGTTCGACTTTCATATATATCCTATAATAATCATTATTAAATTTATGGAATACACGTCTATGCTATATTAGATTTTTAATTTTATTATGCTCATCATTTCTTTCATGTATTCCAAACTGAATAACATTCTATTCAACCAGATTGTTAATGAATAACAATTATTCCCTCTGATTCTCTACTCATCATTAATATTCAAGATCTTCAATGGCCTGAACTCATAACAATATTCCCTGAACTACTGGTACAATATTACCACCCACTTTTATTTCAGGCATACCATCGACAACTCGTGTCCGTAACATTACTAACGATGGCCTGTTCATTTCATGCCCCTGTTCAATACGTAGCAGCAGATCACAGTCAGTAAATAAGCTATGTTCCAGTATGTATGCACCGAGAAACGCAGCGCCATTTCCTGTTGCAGGATCTTCGCGCACGCCATGCGCCTCAAAGAAGAATCTTACACACAAATCGTTTCTGGTATGATGGGTCTCTGAACATACGAGATATATGAGGGGAGGAAATCCCTGATCTGACAAAGGAGCATACTTATCGAGATCTAACTTGCAACGTTGCAGTGCGTCAAGACTATTCAAAGGGACAATCATCACTGATGTACCTGCTGATACCTGTTGTATTGGACTCTCGGTATCAATATCCTGCGGCAATATACCAAGTGCCGCAGCAATAGGTTCTTTATCGCAAGTGGGTCCGAGCATTATTTTCGGAGCTTTGAACCATGCAATTTCACATTCTTCTGATAGTTCAAATGTTACTGGAACCTGCCCTATAGTAAGATTCAATATCACAGGCCCTGTAGTATCTGGTTCAATATAGTGTCGAATTACCCACGCCGTGCCCAATATAGGGTGACCAGCAAAATCTATCTCTCGTGCTGGCGTAAATAGCCTCACACGATAACCATCGTTACTCTCTGGTACTGGCATTACAAATGTCGTTTCTGAATAATTTGTTTCTGCTGCAATCTTTTGCATTGTTTCAACTGTCAATTCATCATAACAAAGTACAACAGCTAACGGATTTCCGTTGTAAGCTGATTCAGAAAACACATCCACAATATAAAAATTATTTGTCATCATAGACCATTCAATTGTCAATTTATTGATAACCAATTTATTATTTTGATCACAAATTAAATCCTGACAAGCCTGGATAATCATTCGGCCGTTGTCCTAAGGGCCAAAGAAACTTGCATTCACTTTCCTGAATTGGCGTGTCATTTATACTGGCGATTCTTCTCTGCATAAAGCCATGAGAATCAAATTCCCAATTTTCATTACCATAGGAACGAAACCAATGACCAGAGTCGTCATGCCACTCATAGGCAAAGCGCACAGCTATACGCTTATCATGAAATGCCCATAGTTCCTTTATTAGTCGATAGTCCAGTTCTCTGTTCCATTTACGTACAAGAAATTCAATAATTTCTTTCCGGCCAGTGATAAACTCTGCGCGATTTCTCCAATGGCAATCTTTTGTATAGGCAAGTGCAACCTTATCAGGATTACAGCTATTCCAGGCATTTTCGGCTATACGAACTTTCTGTGTAGCAGTCTCTATATCAAACGGAGGTAAAGGCGATCTTGGATTTTCAATTTTACTCATGCAACCACTCCTTTATTTACAATTTTATATAAAATATTACACCACTTGGTTCATGCTGATTATGATTCATCCATCGAAGTCCTAATGTAATTCCTCAACCTCGGACTCACGTATTTTGATACGCTTAATTTGGCGGCAGCAACCTGTCTCTTCGTCTAAATCAAGCAGTACTCCGCAAAGTGTCCCTTCACCATAAGCAACTTCCAGGTGTTCAGGTAACTTCTGTACTAAACGTTTCAACCACTTCTGTGTATCCATTCCAATGATCGATTCATAACATCCTGTCATGCCAACGTCGGTGAGAAAGCCTGTACCTTTGGGTAAGATACGTTCATCCGCCGTCGTAACATGAGTATGCGTACCGATCACTGCTGAAACACGTCCATCAAGATACCAACCCATGGCAGACTTCTCACTTGTCGCTTCAGCATGCATGTCAACTAAGACGAATTTCACGTCTTTCGGCTTGTGTGCTAATGCGTGATCTACGGCGACAAAAGGACAGGATAGCTGCGGATACATAAAAATATTACCCAGGACATTCACGATACCAACCTTTTGACCCTGTTTTGTGGTTGCGATGTACCAACCACTGCCAGGCGTGCCCTCAGGATAATTGTGCGGACGTAGCAGGCGAGGTTCACTCTTAATGAATTCAAATGCTTCATGTTTATCCCAGGCATGATTACCATTTGTAAGTACATCCACACCCAGAGAAAATAGTGCCTCAGAAGTTAGTCTGGTCACACCTTTGCCATCAGCAATATTTTCTGCGTTAGCAATTACCAGGTCTATCTGATGATGATTGCGTAAATATGGTAGCGTAGTTGCAATCGCACTCCTGCCAGGTTCACCAACAACGTCACCAATAAAGAGTAGATGCAAGTTAAATTCCTTCTATAATTCACGACCCATATATTTTTTAATACTTGATATATTAAATAGAAATTTTAAGAATGAAGGATGATATTAGAATCCAGTTCATTACCATGTTCTAAATTATACCATTTTGATAATATATCTATTTTATACGCGTTAAATTAATCCCCATGCCGATGCTGCTCTCGAAGACCTTTACTCATGTACTTGCCCAACATAGTAAGAAAGCGTATGCCTTCCAATGTTCCTGGATCACGCACTACTCGCATCAAACACCCAACACCACCCTTTGCAGGCGGCGCGGCCGCTATTTCCTGACTTGTTGTATGTATTGCTTCTGAAAAGGCTATAAGCAGGTTCTGGCTGTCTTGACGATCTAGCACCTGTAATAGTTTCATCAATCCTTCATTACGAGTTAATCGATCAAGTAAAATAAGGCCCTCACTCATTGTTCCAGCCATACGCGAGACAATTTCATCTGACATCGCATCACGGGCAGCAGTTGCTAATTGTGCAATTTCAATAAGTCCCTGTAGGTCATCATTGACAGACGTTTCTGTTTGAGTAGTCATATTATGGCTTCCTTAAAGTAATCCACGAACACTGGTCCAATACATCTTGTTATAAGCCATTTTGAACCAGTGCATAGGTTGTGACGACGGTTTTAAATCCGGTGGATTTTTATAATTAAACATCGCATAAGTTGCGCTATCGTGGCCAGTTTCAATAAAACAATACACTTTACCGTCATAATCACGTACTGGAGTGCCTATCTTAATTATTGAGGCAATGTTCTCTGAAATCACTTCGGCTTCAAAATGCGCCGCTGAGCCTGTTTTGCTGACTGGAAGATTTGTTGTATCGCCGACGACATACACATTGTCAAAACCATTCATTGTAAGTTTATGTCTGTCAGTTGGAATCCAACCACCAACACCTAGATTATTATCTTCAATTACTTCCATACCACAGTGTGGAGGAATTGCAATCAATAAATCATAATGGCTCTCAGTCTCTTCTTCACTTCTAACTACATTGTTAGCGATGTCAACTTCCTTAACATTAAACAAAGTTTCATACTCAATCCCCATACGATCGAACTCCGGCTTTGCCCACTTAGCTACATTTTCAATAGTATGGATACGGCCAATAGGATAATGATATTTGATTTCCACTTTGTCCCTAATGCCACGTGATTTAAAGTAATCATGCATTGAAAAGATTAGTTCAACAGGGGCAATGGGGCATTTATGCGGGACGCCGACAACAACAGCAATTTTCCCGCCTTCAAAATTTCGCAGACGTTTAAACAATTGAACTGCAGATGCCTCAGTATAGAAAGTTTCTGCACCCTCACTTAAACCAGGAATCTGCTCAGGCACTATACGAGAACCTGTGGCGATAACCAGAATATCGTATTCATGTGTCTTACCACTTTTAGTAACCACATTGTTTTTATCCAGATGAAATTTTTCAACCGGATCAACATAAAAATCAATTGAGGATTCAAGCAGGCTCTTCTGGTCACGATAAAGCTCATCAGGTGTCATTTGACCAAATGCCACATATAACAAACCTGGCTGGTACATGTGTTTATCAGAAGCAGAAAGCATCGTGATACGAACTTTTCGATTGCGTGTCTCTGAAGAAAGTCTGCGCGCGAGATTATTCGCAACAATGGTCCCGCCTGTTCCACCGCCGACAACTAATATTCTCATTTTTCTCTCCTATCCAAAAAATGCTTCATGATCTATATACTTTGTATAATAGATACTCAGACTTTTTTTAAATCCACTATTTCGCTTTGCGAATTTTAATGTGCCAGACACCATCTATTTTTTCATTACTAAGTATTTCATGTCCGACTTTATCTACCCATTCAGGAACATCTGCTCCTGATCCCTCATCAGTCGACAACAACTCAAGTATATCGCCTACATTTGCCTGCTTCATGTATGTTATAAGTTCCATGAGCGGTCCTGGGCAATATGTGTCGCGTGCGTCAATAATCATGCAGTCACTCATTGGTACTTCTCCAGTTTCATAAATTCATTTGTCCAAAAGAATCAAAACGTAAACATTTGACAATCTTCTGCATCACTTAAAAAACGTGTTAATCCAGTCGGAGGTCCTACTTCAGAATCAAGTTCAGCTTTTGTAATTTTCATCAAATCGAGCGCCATTGAGCATGGCAATAATTTTGCGTCACCAAGTTCAACTGCCTGTTGGAATAACTGCTTAAATGGAGGCACACCCTCCTGAGACAGAAGCCGCCCAAGCTCACCCTCACTAGGAGCGTCTTCAGTAAAACCTTTTACAAAATATTGCAATGCATTCATGGATAAAAATACAGTTACATCGTAGCCAACCGCAGCACCGACTGAAGCTATCATAGCCGCCATCTGTAGTTTCTCGCGTGTACCTGTTACACACACAATATTAATTTTTTGTGGCATACTATCTTAACCTTTAAATTTGTACCGAAGTCATTTTGGCTTCTGGTGTACACAAAAATCTTTTTTTAATATGTGATTACTTAAAAAAAGACACGATTTGTTTATAAAATGTTTTTAAAGTCCACTAGTCCTGCTTGTGCCATGCATATCGTTTAATAAGTAACAAACATATACTGTCAAGCACGTACCCTACCGCACCAATGACAAGAATCATCGCCATGAGATTCTCATAGATCATACCCTCTCGTGCATCTTGAATAGCATAACCAAAACCAGATGTTACTCCGAGAAACTCCGCGGGAATCAATACGATCCATGCGACACCTAAAGCCACACGTATTCCAGTCAAAACATCAAATATTATAGCCGGGACAATAATTTTTGTCAGAATGTGCCAATTATTTGCACCAAGGTTACGCGCAACTCTGAACCAGGCAGGGTCCACCTTAGCCAAACCCGATGCAGTTGAGAAAACTACTGACCAAACTGATGCGATCGCAATCAAAAAGAGAATTGCATGATCCCATGAAAGGAAAATAATTACGGCAATTGGTTCCCAGGATAGAGGACTAATCATCCGCATAAATTGAAATGGAACATTCGTTAACTTTTGGAACCAGGCAATTCTTCCCATCAA
>Ga0316204_10004263_pt1 | contig 26076 bp, 22 predicted proteins | sample 6monrhotite_MG_2_FD_205661 | JGI IMG/M metagenome (GOLD analysis project Ga0316204, IMG submission 205661) | Microbial mat bacterial communities from mineral coupon in-situ incubated in ocean water Damariscotta River, Maine, United States -... | ecosystem: Environmental > Aquatic > Marine >...
CTGCGAAACAGTCACTCGCTGCATAAAAGTCTCAATGTCATCCAACATGATCGCCGTTTGCTCTTTAAGGTCTTGTTCAGAATTAGCCTTTACAGTGTACTTAAACATAAAACTCACAAAGCGCTGATCATCCAAAGGCAATACGTAGTAAACAAAATCATAACCCCGATGCTCATTGCGCTGCTGCCAATACAAAAACTCCGCCCCTCCGACCATCCGTTTTTCAATAACAGTTGGCGCGTGAACAATCCAATCGCCAAGCTCCTCATCGGGTATAGTTTCACCCATTTCATCTAACCTAACCTTAGTATTCTTTCCGTTCGGGCCATTCAGATAAATCTCGTACTCTCGTAGTATATGTTTCTCAAGCGAAGTACCTGTATATTGATTAAGACTAAGATCGAAGTACAAAGTACCTAACTCCCCCCCCAGCCCTTTTTTGTTATCACCCAAGTAATCCCACATGCTGCCTTCAATATCCTTAGCCATACGCCAGCGGCGTTGAGAATAGCCTTGTTGCTCATCCACACTCACGTTAAATGTTCGGGGTGAACCGGCAATATAACCTCCGGCAAAGCCCATCAGATTAGACAGGTTGCCAGGAATCTCATAACTCAGCGAAACACCATTGTTAAAGTGAACAGCCTTATTGATAACATTAGCAAAATCTGGTCGCGTTAGCTCTACCTCTTTGGCCCCGAAAATCATACTAAACAAGCCCACGATCAATCCCCCCACCATTATTTTTGTTAACATATCGCATCCACTATTTCGCCGTATGTTTATCCATGTACTGCTGAACTCTCGCCGCCGATTTATAATCTTTCGCCATCACCAAAAAACCGTGATAAGCCTCAAAGCTAATAAAAGGCAGTGTATGTGGACTTTCTGTGGGGCTGGAACCTTCAGAGCCCATGACCTTACCGGCGAACTGCAAGCTGCGCTTGACACTGGAAAGGCTCAAGTCATTTCGTCCGGCCAAATTGGGGACCATATCAAAAGGGTTATCATTATCTTCGGTTTCTTTGCGAATTCCCGCTCTACCCAATAGATCATTTGTCTTCTTTTTATTGTTGCCACCCGCATGAAAAACGACTGAGTTTTTATTTAAACTATGGTTAGGATAATGCTTTAAATGATGTGCCACAGCCTGTTTGAAAATAATGCCCCCCTGGCTATGGACCACCCACTTCACTGGCTCCCCCCGCTGCTGAACATCCAACAACACGGCCGCCAAATGCTCTGCCAGAGGGGTTGTTGAGCCCCGATTATCCTTCACAGACTCTAGAAAATCAGCTCTTCCTCCCTCTGTTGGGTTATGGAATAAGGTGTATTTCTCAATTTGATCCGCAGGATAAGCCGCCTCGGCATGAACACCCATCAACCACGAAGCTTTTGTTAAATCATTTAACATGCCGTTTACGGCAGCATGCGATGTTTTCACCTTCGTCACGGCACGCTCTGGGTCCCAAGCATCCGCCAGTGCCAAAACGTCGTTAAAATTAGATGTCCGTGAAAAGCTAGTCGTAGGATTTACTTTCTCAATCTCATATACACTTTGATGCTCCCCCTCCCCACCAGGCTTAGCACCAAGCACCACGCGATCTAAACTAACCCGTGACACAATAATCACCTCAGAGGTCAGCGAATATTTAATTAAAAATTAAACACCGTCGCCGACGCTTGCTTGGCCTTAAAAAAGGCGGGATTTTGTTTGTTAACCAAACCATCCATGGGCGCTGGCACCCGAGCCAAATCCTCTATACCTTTGCACACCTGATGCTGATCATAGCCATTCAAATTTTGGATATACGTTAAAGCAACCGGCTCAATATAAATTTTGCGGCCAACACGTGAGTTAAACCATTTTTTACCTTGTGGGTTATCGTATCGAGCTGCCGTACCCAGTGTGTCCTGCTGATTTATTTTGCTACCTAACATCATTCTCTATCCTTGAGACCAATTTTCTGCTGCCCAGCCCGTGGGGCGCAATGCCTTTTCAGTTATTGCGCCCTACTGACTTCACACCTAAAGCGCCTCGTCAGGCTACGACAAGCAACATTCGATTACCTAGCCGTATTAATCACCCGAATATCGTTATCGGATAATTCAAGCAAATCAACATAACGCTGACCGCGTTTTGTTTTTGGAATAGCGATCATCTCTACCAATTTATTATCCGACTCTAGGCTTTTGTGATACGACTTACCTCTATGTACCACCCTGCTTAAGTAACATAAACATGCCAATTACCCAGCCTATGGTTACAACAATGGGTATATATCTTCCAAGTATTGATGTGTTTCTTATCCATCTTGGCCAGGGATGCATGCTGTCCCTGACAGCGCTATCAATTGGATCATTGGCTCCGTTGATGTATTCGGTTGTTAAGGTTTTAAGTACTGATACAGTTTGTGACGATCCTATAATCCAAAAGATATTGGCTATTAGGATGACAACAACCATCACAATATCAGATGATCTATCGGATGTTAGGCCAACGGCGACTGCCCCCAAACCATTAACGACAAGAAACAAATTAGTTCTACTGTTTAATAAATTATCCTCATGCTCGATTCTCGCTCGGCAGCGCTCCCAATCCGTGATTTTATTTTTTTTGGTGTTCATTTATATATCGTATAACACCTGTTAGCGTGCTCTCTCTGCTAGCACCTGCGGAATGAGGCGCTACAGACAAAGAAGCGTCCCACAAAAAACCCCTAGGGGTTATGGACTATTCTACATCCAGTAGCCTTAGTTAGATTGAGTAGATGCGTAAGCACACCGCAGCTGCGCACTCACACATCACTCCGAGAACGACGACTTATGAATAACTTGGGTAGTCGATGTAGCCTTTTTCATCCGGCGTATAAAAGGTGCTATCGTCATATTTGCTAAGCGGGATATTCTTTTCCCAGCGAGCGAGCAAATCAGGATTGGAGATAAAATCTCGACCCACGGCAACCAAATCAGCTTTGGCAGGTATTTCTTTCTCCGCCCGCTGAACATCGTAACCACCCGCCAGCATCAAAGTACCGCAAAATTCGTCGCGAAAAATTTCTTTAATCGAGGCAGGTACTTCAGGCGCACCCATGGCTGAGTGATCGACTAAGTGAACATAGATAACATCACGCGCATCGAGTTCGATGGCCAGGTAGTCGTAATCCGCCTCCATCTCGTCATATAGGGGCAGGTCACCGGCGACACCGTAAGGTGAGAGACGAATGCCTACTTTATGGGCACCTATGGCATCAATCACAGCCTCAACAACCTCGAGTACAAAACGAGCACGATTTTCAATGCCACCGCCGTATTCGTCGTCTCGCTGATTGCTGGTCGGACGAATGAATTGCTCAAGCAAGTAGCCATTGGCAGCATGCAGTTCAACACCGTCAAATCCAGCCTCGATGGCGTTACGCGCAGCTTGCACGTATTCGTCAATGCTGGTGCGAATATCATCCTTAGTCATCGCTTCGGGCACGGGCGTGGGCTGCATGCCATCAGTATCGGTGTACATTTGTTGATCTGCAGCAATTGCCGATGGAGCAATAACGCGAGCACCTGCGGGCATATTTAAAGGGTGTGACATGCGACCTGTGTGCATGAGCTGGGCAAAGATGCTACCGCCTTTGGCATGAACCGCCTCAGTAATAGGCTTCCAAGCAGCTACTTGAGCCTCCGAGAAAATCCCTGGTATGCGGGCATAGCCTAGGCCATTGGGTGACGGCGCTATACCTTCGCTAATTATCAGGCCCGCGCCAGCACGTTGCTCGTAGTATGTGCGCATGAGGTCATTAGGTAGATTATCAATGGCTCGGCAGCGGGTCATAGGTGACATAACAATTCGGTTTTTTAACACCACGTCACCCAAACGATATTCAGAAAACAAATGCAGCATACAATCTCCAATCCCTATGAAAACAATGATAAAACAATTAGCTTATCAGTGAATTTTACAGCACAAAAGTACTGCAAAAAAATGACGACTAGCCCTTATATCAATATCACTTTATTTTTTTAAGCAGACCTATTAAATTAAGGGGCTACCATCACCTTATTCTGGCAGTTTTATGAAATGTTGACGATAATGCTCTAACTCACGAATGGAGTCTTTGATATCGTCCATGGCCAAGTGTGCGCCTGATTTATGGAAGCCGGTTAAAACCTCGGGAGCCCAACGTTTGGCAAGCTCTTTTAGTGTACTAACATCAAGGTTGCGGTAGTGGAAATAGGCTTCGAGTTCAGGCATGTATTTGACTAAAAAACGACGATCTTGGCCGATGCTGTTGCCACAGATGGGGGAGGTATTGGCGGGCACCCATTGTTTTAAAAACTCTATCGTTTGTAATTCCGCTTCGCGCTCGCTGGTAGTTGAGGCTTTAACGCGTGCGGTCAGGCCCGACCCACCGTGTTGTTTGGTGTTCCAATCATCCATCGCAGCCAGGGCTTCATCGCTTTGCTTAACGGCAAAAACAGGGCCTTCGGCCAAGATATTGAGATCGCCATCGGTCACAATGGTTGCAATTTCGATGATGCGGTCTGTTTTTGGTTCCAACCCGGTCATTTCCAAGTCAATCCAAATCAAGTTATTTTGACTTTTTGGCATGATTCCCTCACTTCGTTAGTTTGTAAGCATTTTAGCAGACCGGCGAAAAGATGTGGCTCAATTATCTATCAACCCCCAAGGCCTATATCCGCTAGAATGGTACTTTATGCCAGTTCACCGCAACGGGAGGGAAATACGATGGGCCGAGTTAATTTTTTATGCGCAGTATTGGGTTTATCTGTCATCAGTGGTGCGATGCTACCTGTCGCCCAAGCCTCTGAAGGTAAAGATTTGCATGAGAAACACTGTCAACGTTGTCATGATGATGGTATTTACACTCGTAAAAATCCGCTAGTACTAACCTACCCCGCCTTGGGCGAACGTGTACGCTTTTGTGATAATGCCGCAGGGGCTCATATGTCAGCGTCGCAACTTCAGTCAGTTATCGATTATTTGAACACCCAGTTTTATAAATTTGATAAGCCATAGCCATCTAAATTATGCCTAGACGCCGCACACCTCATCGCCATCAGCAACGCACGCAGCAAGAACTTTCTGAAACATCCTTAGGAGAAAGGCAACTGGGCACGGTTGTCACCCGCTATGGGGCAAAATTAGATATTGAAGACGAGCACGGCCAGCGCCATCGGGGCACCTCACGGCGTAAACTGGATGACATCGTCTGTGGCGATAAGATTATTTGGCAGGCCAATAAAGCGGGTGAAGCGGTGGTGGTTGAGCGACTGGAGCGCACTAATCTGCTGTCGCGGCCCAATGATCGAGGCCACGCAAAATCGATCGCAGCCAATATCAATCATGTCATTGTGATTAGTGTGGTCAAAGGCCATTTAGGCGATGCCTACCAACTGAATTTAAATTTAATTGATCATTATTTGGTGGCGGCTGAGAACCAGAACATCACGCCAGTTTTAGTCTTTAATAAAGTTGATTTATTGACTGAGGAAGAGTTTGAGCGTTTGGGTCGTGATATCGAGACATTTAAACAAATCGGTTATGAAATCATCTACACCAGCACCAAGACAGAGCGCGGCCTGGAACCGCTAGAGACACAACTCAAAGACAATACAAGTATTTTTGTGGGTGAGTCTGGCGTGGGTAAATCTTCACTTATCAATAAATTATTGCCGGAGATCGATGTTAAAGTCGGTGAAATTTCAGAGCTATCAGGCAAAGGTAAGCACACCACAACCACAACAATGTTGTATCACTTGCCATGTGGCGGCGAGTTAATTGATTCACCCGGCGTACGTGAGTTTGGCTTGATGCTAAAAGAGCAAATGTCTATAGCCCGTGGCTTTAGAGAATTTCAACCACATCTGGGCTTATGTAAATTTAATAATTGCAGCCATATGCACGAACCAGGTTGCGTCATCATGCAAGCAGTGGACGCTGGGAAGATCGAGCAACGGCGTTATAACAATTATCGCCGAATGGTAGATGCGCTGACCGAGGTATGAGGTTTAAGGATGTATTAAGAAAAAACAGAGGGGGCAAACGCCCCCCTGCATGTTTATAACATTAGAAGCTATAAACGAGAGTCACTGCAGTTTCAGTATCGGTTTCTTTGATACCTACTGGCACATCAGAGGTATTTTTCAAGGTGTAAGTCAATTTCATGGCTAAACTGCCATTCACCTGACTTTGAAGTGCCGTCACTGACTTGGAGATGGTGATATCTTCACCAATTTCTGAGGTCAATTCTTGAGAGAAATGAGCCGTCTCACTCACATCCCATTGGAAATTACCCGCGATACGAAAAACACCTTCGCTATCACTGTCACTATTCGCCGCATCCAGTTCTATTATGCGTACACCAGGACCAGCCTCAAAGTCTAAGGTCATTGCTTCTTTGTTAATAACACGAATACCATAACCCGCTGCGGCGGTAACTTGGTATTTAAACCCGCTAAAGCGGTCATCCTCGTAGCCCAAGGTTCCCCAAGCGTACTGAGTTTCAGCAAACTTATAATTCGTCTGGCCATAAACATTATACTTTTCAGCAATGGTGCTGTTGTCATCTTCTGATTGCAACATTTCAATGCCGGCTTTATGGCGCCATTTAGTGAGTTCCGCTTCGGCCTTTGCTTTAGCGCTCAGCGTTTGCGTTTCAGTGTTACCACTGGTTGCAACGTAGCCTAATTCAGCTTCTTTTTTCCATTTAGTTCCAGACTCCTGCGCCACAGCAACGCCACTGGCCATCGCTGAACATAACAACGCCACACTCAATTTTTGCATCTAAAAACTCCTTGTAAAATCACACATAAGAACAGTTCGGCGCTAGACTAGTCGGACCAAGAATTAGAGTCAAACAATCTCAGTCATTATTAACAATGTTTTATATTTGTTTAACAATAAGATTTCAATCCCTAAACGCATTGGCTCGTGATATATCGTGCTAAAAAATAAAATTTACAACGAAATAAATACAAATTAGGCAAAAATAAGAAAAATCTATATTTAACCGATATAATGCTACCCCCTTGGGAGAGGCTGTTTTCATTTTCACGATAATTAGAAGTTATTACGCTGTGCGCAAAACTATTATTCCACTACTCGTCATATTCTCCAGTCTACTATCTACTGGCTGCGTCAACATGATGGCTGATCGGTTTGCCAATAATTTAGGCAATGCTATTCTGAATCAAGATGACCCTAAGATGGTCAAAGATGGTGCGCCTGCGTTTTTGATTCTCATTGATAGTTTGGTCATAGAAAGCCCTGATAACCTCAGCATTCTCAAAGCCAGCGCTACCTTAAATGGTGCTTACGCCACCGCCTTTGTCGATGACCCTGAGCGCGCAGCTCACTTATCCGATAAATCGTTTGCGCACGGTCGCCGAGCCATTTGCCAGGACTTTCCTAACATTTGCGATCACGACAAAGGCCCCCAAGAAGCATTCCTTGCAGCGCTGCAAGATGTCGATGATGTCGAATTATTGTTCGTTTTTGGCTCCGCCTGGGCCGGCTGGATTCAAACGCATAGCCGGGATTGGAATGCGGTTGCAAACCTATCTAAAGTCGAAGCCATCATGGCCCGTATCATCGCGCTGGATGAAGCCTATGAATGGGGCCGTGCTCATTTGTATATGGGTGTCATTAAGAGCCAACTCCCACCCGCACTTGGCGGCAAACCGGAAGTTGGGCGCAGCCATTTTGAAAAAGCCATCGAGCTGTCACAGGGTAAAGATTTAGTCGCTAAAGTGGAGTTTGCCCGCCATTACGCCCGATTAATGTTCGACCAAGCACTTCATGATGAACTACTCAATGATGTTATCAGCACACAGACTAGTGAAGTAGGTCTGGCTTTGAGTAATGCATTAGCACAACAACAAGCCAAAGCACTAATGGCCACATCACAAGAATATTTTGAGGACTAAGGAAATGAAAAGAAGCCTGTTTGCAGGGTTATTGTGCCTAACACTAAGCTTTTCAGCACAAGCAAAGACCTTCAAAATCGCCACCGTTGCACCTGATGGCACCACTTGGATGGAGGTTTTAAAAGAGGGTGCCAATGAGATCAAAACACGGACAAATAGCCGCGTTAAATTTCGCTTTTACCCTGGCGGCATTATGGGTAACGATAAAGCCATATTGCGAAAAATGCGTATTGGCCAACTTCACGGCGGCGCCATTACCGGCGGCGGTTTATCGGCCATCTACCCAGATTCTCAGGTTTACAATCTTCCCCTGGCCTTTCATGACTACGGCGAAGTCGATTATGTCCGTGGCAATATGGATCAACAGCTCATTGCTGGCTTAAAAGAAGAAGGTTATATCAGCTTCGGTATCAGCGAAGGCGGCTTTGCTTATGTCATGTCAAATACCGCCATTGCTGGGCCGAAAGATATGCAAGGCCATAAGGTCTGGAGCCCTGAAGGTGATGACATTAGCCGCACGGCCTTTGAATCCGTCAATGTCTCCCCCATCCCGCTACCACTAACAGATGTACTAACGGGCCTTCAAACTGGACTGATTGACACGATTGCCAGCTCGACTATGGGCGCAGTGGCGCTGCAATGGCATACCAAAATTCGCTACGTCACCCACACACCATTAATGTATTTGTACGGCACCATGATCGTCAAACGTAAAGATTTTGAATCACTTAAACCTGAAGACCAAGCCATTGTTCAAGAAGTGATGGGCAAAGCTTTTGCCAAATTAGACAAATTAAACCGTGAAGATAATGAGAAAGCTGGTGAAGCGCTGAAGCAGCAAGGCATCGAATACATCACCCCGACCGATGCGGAGCAGAGGGAGTGGCATCAAACAGTAAACAGCGCCATAGATAAACTACTTGATCAAGGTGTTGTTAGCAAAACCATGGCTAGTGATTTATACAAACATCGCGACGCATATCGCAATGGCCTCTGATATTTCTGCTCCATCGGAAAGCTTAATGAGGCGCTTTAGCCATGCCACCGCCTGGCTGGAAAACGGCCTCATGGCCTTATTGCTAACCTCAATGATACTGCTCGCTTTTGCACAAATAATGCTACGCAATGTCTGGGATATCGGACTTTCATGGAGCGACCCTTTATTGCGAATTATGGTGCTGTGGTTAGGTCTGTTAGGTGCCATGGCGGCGACTCGCACACGTGATCACATTGCGATTGATGTGCTTTCTCGTTTTCTTCCACCGACGTGGAAACGTGTCTCTCAGCAAATCACAGACCTTTTCAGCGCGCTGGTTTGCGCGGTCATTGCCTATCACGCCTACCGTTTCGTTATGATGGAACGGGAGGATGGCATGATCGCTTTCGCCAATATCCCCGCCTGGGTTTGTGAAGCTATTTTACCCATTGGTTTTGGCGTGATGACATTACGCTACCTTTTCTCCTTCGTGCTCGACCTACGCGGCAAGCAAGTCACTCACGCCACCGAAGAAGGCAGCCCATAGCATGTACACGAAGGTGGCCTCTTGATCATCACAGCTATTATTTTAGTTCTACTAGCGCTGCTCGGCGCACCGCTGTTTGTCGTGATAGGGGCCTCAGCTTTGTGGGGATTTTATTCCGCAGACATAGATCTCGCAGCCATGCCTATCGAAATTTATCGCTTGGCTGAAATGCCCGTGCTATTGGCGATCCCACTATTTACTTTTGCTGGATATTTATTAAGTGAAAGCGGAGCCCCTGGCCGACTCGTACGACTCACCCAAGCTTTGTTGGGCTGGATGCCGGGCGGTTTAGCGATTGTTGCCTTAGTGGCCTGCGCCTTATTTACGGCGTTTACTGGTGCCTCCGGTGTAACGATTGTGGCCCTCGGTGCGTTGCTCTACCCTGCCCTAACCCAAGCGGGTTACCGTGATAACTTTAACCTAGGCCTGATCACCACCTCAGGTAGCCTAGGTGTGCTGTTCGCCCCCTCTTTGCCACTGATACTCTACGGCATTGTTGCGCAGCAACTCGGAGTCGGCAGTTCATTCACCATTGACGAATTATTTTTGGCCGGCCTATTGCCTGGCATTTTAATGATTTCAATGCTGAGTATTTGGGCCGTCTGGCAAGGTCGAGGAACTCAGAAATTTAAGCTTGCTAGCCTTGCTGAAGTTAAGGGTGCCTTACGTGAGGCCATTTGGGAGCTACCCCTGCCCTTTCTTGTACTCGGCGGTATATATAGCGGCTATTTTGCCGTGTCTGAAGCCGCGGCTGTGACGGCCATTTATGTTTTGATCGTCGAAGTGTTTATTTATCGTGAGGTAAAACTCAAAGCCTTACCCGAAGTCATGCGTAATTCTATGATTCTCGTTGGTGCCGTGCTCATCATTTTAGGCGTGTCACTAGCCTCGACCAACTATTTAGTCGATGCAGAAGTGCCGGCGCAATTATTTGAAGCAATACAAGAACACATCAAAGACCCACTGACATTCCTCTTGGTGCTCAATGCCTTCTTACTCATACTGGGCATGATGCTCGACATATTTTCAGCCCTAGTCATCATGGTGCCATTATTGCTGCCCATTGCCGTACGTTATGGCATTGACCCAGTCCATCTCGGCATTATTTTCTTAGCCAATATGCAGATAGGCTACTTCACTCCGCCGGTAGGGATGAATCTATTTATCGCCAGCTATCGGTTTAAGAAACCTATCGTTACCTTATATAAGGCAACCTGGCCGTTCTTTCTTATTCTGCTAGCGAGCACGCTGATCATTACGTACTGGCCAGCGCTATCGCTGACGCTACCTGGGCGCATGAGCGAGTAAGTCTAGTTATCTTCCAACACAGGCTCCTTTACTTTGGGAGCCTGTTTACGTTCGTCATTCATTAATACCATGATCGGACCTTTACCCGAGCGATGCGCCATACGGCAAGCGAGCTGCGCTCGGCGCAAAACATCAGTGGCAGATGGGCCTGGATATTTCAAAGGCACAACCCCTACATTCATACACAGTCTTACCGATTCGCCTTCCGCATTAAACGTACGCGCCTTAATTAACTCAAACAATATATTCGCCGCCTCCACACCTTGCGAGCTGGAGCAGTGCTCCAATAGCAACACAAACTCTTCCGTTCCCGCACGCCCCAAGGTGTCTCGGGAGCGAATCTTCGTCCATAAGGTTTGGATCAGCTGACGCAATAGCACCTCTTCAATTTGAGGGCCTAGTTGGGCAACTAATTGCTCAAAACCAACAATACTCATAAATAATAGAACATGTTCTTTGGGGGGGGTCATAGCAGATAAAATTCGCTGAAGTCGCGTATTAAATTGCGATTGATTCAACAAGGTGGTCAGTGAGTCATTATTTTGATGAATGACACCCGCCAGCATTTCGCTAATTTCGGTAAGATCCTTAAGTGTAATGACCGTACCCAAAATATTGTCTGGCTTGGCACTATCAAACACAGGGGCGATATAACATTCAACAAACACTTCTCGTCCTGCACGCGTACGTAACATAATGCCGGTACTAAAATTGACATGAATTGCGTTATCAACACAATGAGTAACAGGATCTGATATGTTCGTCGCAGCTAAGTCATCAGCCAGGCTAAACACTGCCTGCCACGATTTCCCTACCGATGTGGCCGTGCTGCAACTCACCATTTTCATCGCTGCTCGGTTTAAATAGACGATGCGTCCTCGCCTGTCTGTGCCTATAACACCATCCGGTAAGCTATCCATAGCCACCTGCAAAAACTGATCTCGACCACTCATACCTACCCCCAACACCTGTCTAAAACTTTTAGGCGATAGGAGATGTTATTACCCGACCTAAAAGTACAACATACGACAGACCTCTATTTAATTAAGCCAACCATGCCTAAATAACTATTAAAGCCTTTGATTTTTAAGTAGTTATACACAGTAAGAGGGAGGAACAACATACGCACGAATCAGTACGTGCAAGCACTTAAGAGACTATTAGAACAAGCGATACAAACCCACCCCGAGGCCAGGGTGGGTAAACATGAGACGAATAACGCCGCTTATGACTCAGTCATTTCCGCTGTCACAGGAGCTGAGTGCAAATCGTAAACACCGCACAGAACGGACACGCTCACTAAATCAGAGACCGAGTTTGCCCCTAATTTCTCCATCACACGCCGCCGATGAATTTCCACCGTTCGATGGCTGATATCAAGTCGACGAGCAATATCTTTATTAGTATTTCCCTCTGCCACGAGCACCATAACTTGCTGTTCTCGTGGTGTTAGCTGCTGATAACGCTCTAGCATATCTGAGCGCTGCCTTTGTCGCTGACGTCGCTCTGTATCGTTGCTAATTGCCTTATCAATACATGCTAATAACCTATGGTTATCAAAGGGTTTTTCTAAAAAGTCTACTGCCCCGGCCTTAAATGCCTTCACTGCAACAGGGACATCTCCGTGTCCGGAAATAAATATAATCGGAATGCCGAGCTGCTTCTCTAACAGCAAGTCCTGCAATTCCAATCCACTCATGCCTGGCATCCGAATATCAAGCACCAAACATCCTGGTCTATCAGGGTCATAAGCATCCAAAAATGCTTGCGCTGAATCAAACAGCTCTACTGAACGCCCTTTAAGCTCAAGAAACAAACTTACTGCGTCACGTACAGCTGGATCATCATCGACCAAAAATACGGTCGGTTTAATCTCCACCTTCTTTCACTCCTGCTACAGGTAATGTAAATCGAAAAACAGCCCCATTGGGTTCTGCATTTTCAGCCCACAAAAGACCACCATGTGATTTGATGATAGAGCGACTAATAGACAGCCCCATCCCCAGCCCTTTACCTTTGGTGGTAAAAAAGGCATCAAATACTTTGGAACGCGTTTCTTCGTCAAAACCTGGCCCGGTGTCTTGAACAGAAAACTGCACTTCGCCCGCACTGTTCAGCGTTGTAACCAAGCTTAATGTCCCCCCCGTGCCCATTGCCTCGCTGGCATTAAACAACAGATTCAACATGACTTGCTCGACTTGAATCGCATCCACTGGCACCAGCGGCAAGCCCTCATCCAACATCAAATTCAGATTGACATTTCGATCTCGGAATTCAGGCTGCGCAATTGCCAGCACTTCTTTCAACAACTCATTAATATCCGCTGGGTCCCTGCACCCAGGTTCTTTTCGAACTAGATTACGCAAACGACGAATAATTTCTCCCGCACGCATTGCTTGTGAATGACTCTGCTCGAGTAGATAGTTGAGTTGCTCTGTAGCCTCCCTGCCACTTTTTATTAGTTCCAATCCTGTTTCACTATAGCTATTAATCGCCGTCAATGGCTGATTCAGCTCGTGAGCTAAGCCCGAGGCCATTTCTCCCAACGTCGACATACGAGCAACATGGGCAAGCTGATCTCGGTGTACACGGGCTTCCTCCTCGGCTTGACGCTTATCTGTGATATCCGTTTGAATAGCTAGATAATGATTGACCTGACCACTTTCATCTTTAATTGCCGACACTTCAGCAGCAACCCAATACAGTTGGCCGGCTTGTGTCGTATTAATTAATTCTCCTCGCCAAGTTTCACCGGTACGAACGGAGCGCCACATATCTTCGTAGGAAACATCAGCATCCCCACTTGACTCAAGCATATTCAAAGACTGCCCCATTAGGTCCTCTTTAGAGAAGCCAGACATCTTAGTAAGATAGGAGTTGACGTACTCCATTACTCCGTTCTCATTGGTGATAATGATGGCATTTGGGCTCTGCTCAATGGCCATCCACTGCTTACGCAATGTTTCTTCCCAGTGCTTACGCTCGGTCAAGTCAGTAAATACAGCAAAACTGCCTTTATACTCTCCTTGCGAATCGCATAATATTTGGGGAGAGATTCGTAAACAGGCAGGCTCACCGTAACGATTAGCCATTTGTGCTTCGTAGGCTTCGCCACGGTTATCACGGTTGCCACGCATAATTTCTGCCCAGCGCCCCATATTTTCTTCGCCAATGAAAAAGGTGATTGGCTTGCCTATAAATTCATCACGACTATAACCGAGCATGTCGCATAAACTGTCATTCACGTAACGCACGACACCTTGCTCATCCTGTATCGCCAATCCTTCCGTCATCGTATCAACTAAATTACGATAACGCTCTTCACTTTCACGTAGCGCCACTTCACTAGATTTTTGCTGTGTTATATCCCGAATAACTAAGACAACCCCGGCCTGCTTTCCTTTTACATCAAAGCAAGGGTAAGCCGCAGCCAACTGCCAGCCATCCATTGTTGGGAAACGAGCCTCTTCCACGACAGGCCCTTTTCCGGCAAAGGCCTTAATACAAGGCGGTGCGCCATTTTCCTTATCTGCACCGTAGTACAATAATCGACAATTCCGACCAACAGGATCGCCAAACATGGGGGTAAAATGATCACGCATCGACGAGTTGGCTCTAAGCACCAAGCCATTCATATCGCACACAGCAATGTGGTCACTCACCGCATTAAACGCCGCTTCCCACTCACGTTCCGCACGATGCAGGCTACGCATAAACAGCACATTACCCAACGCATCCGCAACACGATGACCAATATCTGTAAATAGCTTTTGCTCGGCGCTAGTCCAACTTCTGGCGTGAGAACATTGATGCACAGCTAATGCCCAAACGGCACCCAGGCGCGGTTTAATCGCCATCAGCATTTGTGATTTCACTGAGAATTGGCGAGTAATTTCAGTCATGGTACGGCCAGAGGCCCGATCATAGACAACTGCGCCTTCATTTAATAAAGCTTCGCGAAACACGCACGCCTGTTCAGGGGTCATGGCAATATCACGCAAATCAATAACACTACCTTTGTACTGACGTCTCTCACACTGAAACGATACTGACCATGAGGCTGCATCGGGATTACAGGGGTGTAACAACCAAGCTCGATCACTACGAAAAATAGATGAAATGACCTCTACAACTTCTTTGATCATTTTTTCAAGATTGGTCGTTTGGCGAATCACTTGATCAACTCGGCCCAAATCTTCTAAATATTGACGATAGGCGGCCTGTTCAGCCTCATAGTGTTTTAGTTCGCTGACGTCGTGAGCCATCAGTAAATAACCATTCAGTGTGCCGCTACCATCCCATATTCCAAATAGTCGAATATCGACATAACGCAACGAACCCGGCGTTTCTAACTTGGCAGAGTGACAGAATGCGCCTTCACCAGTAATTATATCGGTGGCCTTATCCCACAATTCTCCTTCAATCCCGTAGCGAGCACAGACCTCTTTAACCGTAAAATTATCGGAAGAATCAAACTGGTAGTCCAAAATTTCTGAGGCGGCGGGGTTGTGGTACACCACTCGAAAGTCTAGATCTGTCGCGACTACGCCATAATCCGTCACAGATCGCAGCACATTATCAAGAATCAATGTGTCACTAATGTGTAACCGACTTTCATTCAGTCGACGAGCCTGGTGGCGAATCACCTCTTTTAAGAAGTCTGTGTATTTCAGTCCTAGACTTTTGACGATATCGTGCTGAGTCACTAAACCTGCGGTTTTTCCCACCGCATCAACAACAACCAACCGACCAATACAGTGCTGTGTCATCAGCTTCGACGCGGCATGCACAGAATCACCAACTCGCACCGTATGCGGTGGTCGACTCATGAACTGCCCAACAGGTTGATCGTAACAATCAGAGTCCATATGAATAAAACGAACAACATCATGCTCGGTAACTATCCCGCAGGGTCGACCAAATCGTTCGACGACAACACAATTCACCTCGTGAGAATCCATCAGGCGAATAACGTCCTCCAAGGGCTCTTGCTCGGCGAAGGTTAGAGGTGAGTCGATCATAACCTCCCGCACCAATTTATTCTCAGAAAACCCCTCGGGGCCAAGATGGCGCAAGAAATCAGGTTCAGAAGCAATCCCTGCTAATTTTCGTTCCTGATCCACCACAACTAAGTGATGAATGTTATGTTCAACCAGTAGTTGGTATGCTTCGTGATAGTCCATATCAGCTGGGGCAGTAACTAGCGAAGCGTTCATAATATCACTGACAGAGAGCCCCCCCCACTGCCGACCACCAACTTTTCGCAATAAATCACGCCCAGTGATGATTCCAACCGGTTCTTCCCCATCAAGAACAGCCATACAGCTTACCGCGTGGACCGACATCCGCTCGAGTGCGGACCGTGCCGAGTCGCTAGGAACGGCACTCACTACAGGGGAATGAATAATATCAGTGAGCGTTATTCTGGGTTCAAACACGTCTGTACCTACTCTGACGTATAACAAGTGCACTGGCCGGATATTTCAATCTACTTGCAGGGCATCGAATTAAATCTGAAAAATGACCTACGCGCATTTTAAACTATTGTTAAATTTAAACATATTTGTATCACACTGTCTCTAAGTGATACTCCCTACAATCACTAAAGAGGACACAATGAGGGCATTATCTAAGTATGCTGAAGGGATCATCAAGCAAAACTTTGCGTTATACATAAGAGTTGCATTCGCTAAAAACTAAAAAGGCCACCCAAAGGTGACCTTTCTCATCATCCAAGTACCAACTACTCAAAAGGATGATTGAGCACTATCGTTTCCTCACGATCTGGCCCTGTAGATATAATATCGATAGGCACGCCAACAATCGCTTCTATACGCTTCAAATAGTTACGCGCAGCATCAGGCAGTGCATCATAGCTTTGCACACCAACAGTGGACTCTTGCCAACCTGGCATATCTTCATAAACCGGTTGACATGACTCAAGAACGTCGGCGTCTAATGAAGATGACTCGGACGCTTTACCATTACTTTCATAACCTACACAAATTCGAATAGTATCTAGCCCATCTAGTACATCTAGCTTGGTAATACACATACCAGACACACTGTTGATTTGATTTGAGCGACGTAGTGCAACAGCATCAAACCAACCACAGCGGCGTGCTCGCCCAGTCGTTGAACCAAACTCATGCCCCTGTCGAGCCAGATGCTCACCCATTTCATCAAATAACTCTGTTGGAAAGGGCCCTGCACCGACACGGGTCGTATACGCTTTAGTAATGCCCAACACATAATCTAAATCACGAGGCCCCATACCCGTACCCGTGGCCGCACCACCTGCAGTGGTATTTGATGAGGTTACAAAAGGGTAGGTACCATGATCGATGTCTAATAACGCACCCTGTGCGCCTTCAAACAACATATGATCTCCTCGTGCTTGAAAGTCATGCAACAAAGTGGTCACATCAGCCACCATTGGCTGAATCTCTTCTGCCCACGCCAATGACTGATCCAAAACTTTCTGAAAATCAACGGCATCGGTTTTATAATAGTTCTGCAGCACAAAATTATGGTAATCAAGCACTTCACCCAACTTCGCAGCAAACAATTCACGATGGAACATATCGCCTAGACGTAAGCCACGACGAGATACTTTATCTTCGTAGGCCGGCCCAATACCTCGACCTGTAGTTCCTATCGCTTTTTTTCCTCGAGCGCGTTCCCGTGCTTGATCCAAGGCCACATGGTAGGACAAAATCAATGGGCAAGATGGGCTAATTTTCAAACGTTCTCGAGCGGGAACACCTTTTGCCTCTAGACCAGCAAGCTCCTTCAACAAAGCCTCTGGCGACAGGACAACACCATTACCAATCAAACACTGCACGTTTTCGCGCAAAATACCCGAAGGAATAAGATGCAGAACAGTCTTCTCGCCGTCAATCACCAGGGTATGCCCAGCGTTATGGCCGCCCTGAAACCGTACAACAGCACCAACGTTATCAGTAAGAAGGTCAACAATCTTACCTTTACCTTCATCACCCCATTGAGTACCAATGACTACGACGTTTCTACCACCACTCATAATCTTTTTATCCGCCTAACTAAGCTTTAATTAAATATAAAAAACATTAAAATCTAAATTTCAACAGCAACAAGTTGCCACTGACCATCAATTTTTTTCAACTCTTGACTACAACCCATAGCACTAGCTTCGCCGATATCACCGGACAACGCTTGTATTACACGAATACCTTGATTACGCAATTCATCGACACTTTGTGATAAGTCCAAGTCCGCCAGTGAAGGAGCATACACCGGTGGCTCTAACTCAAAATCGTATTCACTAAAACGAGCTAACATTTTCAAGTCGGCACTAAAACCTGTCGCAGGGCGAGCACGACCGAAAGCCTTGCCTATATTATCGTATCGCCCACCGCGAGCAATTTCTTGTCCGTGTCCGGGAACAAACGCGGCGAAAACTAAGCCTGTTTGATAGCGATAGCCACGCAGCTCTGCCAAATCAAAATAAAACGGCACATTCCCCACGTATTGACCTGCCAATTCAGCAATTTCACATAAATTTTCCAGCGCAAGTTGAGTCTCTGGCCCGACATCGGCCAATCGTCGCTTGGCTTCATCCAGCACACTAACATCACCATTTAGCTCAATTAATGCCTTCAGGTGGCGCTGATGGCGCTCACACACTTGCCACTCAGCCAGATAAGCATCTAACTCCGGCCTGGCTTTTCGTTGTAGCACGTCAAATAGGGTTTCTTCTTGCTCACTATCTAAGCCTGCTTCCTGAACAAGACCTCTATATATGCCCACATGGCCGAGGTCTATATGTATATTTTCTACGCCGCAGACATTAAGTGTCTCGACCATTAAACGGAAAATTTCGACATCACTAGCCGCACCATCATGGCCATACAGTTCAGCGCCAATTTGTTGGGGGACCCTTGAACGGCCAAAACCACTAGGCAGGGTATGCAGTACCGGACCTGAGTAACATAATCGAGTAGGCGTATCCCTGTTCAACTGATGAGCGTCAATACGAGCAACCTGTGGAGTCATATCAGCTCGGATGCCCATTAAGCGACCCGTTTGCTGGTCTATAAGTTTGAAGGTTTGCAGGTCGAGATCTCGACCGGTCCCAACTAACAACGACTCTAAATATTCGACCATGGGTGGCATCACCATCTCGTAGCCCCAGCTATGAAACAGGTTCAACGCACCACGACGCAGCTGTTCAAGAGGCTCGGCCTGCTCAGGCAATAACTCACCAACCCCTTCAGGCAGTAACCATCGATCTTTTTTTGATAACACTTTAACCACCTAAAACGTTGCAGCTTATCGCACCAAAAATAACAGTACTACGCCTGCAACCATACTCGTTAAACCAACATTCCTAAGTACCCGATCATTTGATTGGGACATTTGGAAATAAACTTGTTGCGCCACCTTTGGACGCAAGAACGGCAGTAACCCTTCTAATACAAGCATCAGGGCCACCGCCGTCAATAAATCTTGCCACATCATATTTTTTAACAGTATCAGAGGGTATAGCGCGCTATTATAACGCTATAGCCAATAATGTTTGGATCAATATCCAAGCATTTACTATCACTTACTGCTAGAAACACCTGAAGAGTTGCCAAAATAGTTAAAAAAATCAGAATCAGGTTGAATAATCATGACATCGCTTTTGCTGCTAAATGCTGCCTTGTACGCAGATAAACTACGATAAAAGGCGTAAAATTCAGCATCCTTACTATAAGCAAGCGCATAAATTTCTGCTGCTTTTGCGTCGCCATCACCGCGTAACTGCTCACCATCACGATAAGCTTCCGCTAGTAAAACAGTCCGTTGTCGATCAGCATCGGCACGAATTCGCTCAGCTGCTTCCGCACCTTTTGATCTCAAATCCATTGCAACGCGAGTACGTTCCGCTTCCATACGACGATACACAGCATCACTAACGCCACCTTTCAAATCAATACGTTTGATTCGAACATCTACAACATCAATTCCAAACGACTCTACCTGAGAATCAGCTGTACTGGTCAGAATATCCATAATTTCAGTACGCTCACCTGAAATAACTTCCTGAATGGTTCTCTTAGCAAACTCTCCACGCAAACCATCTTTTATGATCTGGGATAGACGCTGATTAACATTCGCTTCATTGCCACTCATCGCTGTGTAATACAAAGCTACATCGCTAATACGCCACTTAACAAAGGCATCAACAACGACATTTTTCTTCTCTGCAGTCAAAAAGGTGTCTGGCTCAGCATCCATAGTCAACACTCGACCATCAAACTTGCGAACACTATTAATGAAAGGCATTTTAAAATGCAAGCCAGGCTCAAAATCAGCTCGCTCAATTTTACCCAACTGCAGCAATATAGCCTTTTCCCGCTCATTCACGGTAAATAGCGCTGAAGATGCGACCATAATTAAAAGGCCGAGCAGAACTAAAACACCTAAAATCTTGTTCTGATTCATTATGGTCTCTCCCTTCCACGCAACGATTCACGCTCTCGCTGAACAAATTCTCTGGCGGAATTTACCGCTGTACCTGCTTGCGCACTACTCAGTGGAGGCAATGCTGTAGAACTATTAACCTGCGGTGAAGCACCACCTTGAATTAATTTATCTAAAGGTAGGTACAACAAGTTGTTTCCACCCTCAACATCAACCATAACTTTCGATGAATTACTCATCACGGCCTCAATAGTCTCAAGATACATACGCTCACGCATAACCTCAGGTGCCTTAACATATTGCTCCAGTACCTGATCAAAGCGAGACGTATCACCTTCTGCTTTTGCAATAACTTGTTCCTGATACGCGTTAGCTTCTTCGATTTCTCTAGCCGCTGCACCTCGAGCCCTTGGCAGGACATCATTAGAGTAGGCTTCAGCTTCACTAATCAAGCGCTGTTCATCTTCTCGGGCCTTTACAGCATCATCAAAGGCATGCTGAACTTGTTCAGGCGGTTGAGCATCTTGCATATTTACGCTGGTAACCACTAAACCTGTTTTGTAACCATCCAAGATATCTTGAATTAATGTCTGAACTCGGCCGACAATATCGGAGCGACCTTCAGTCAACACGAAATCCATATTACTTTTACCAACAATTTCACGTACCGCACTCTCTGTTGCTTCACGCAAGGTCAAATCAGGATCTCTGACACTATATAAGTACTCTTTGGCTGATTTGATTCGATATTGGACAGCAAACTGTATATCAATGATATTTTCATCACGTGTCAGCATCAACGCTTCACTTGGGGCTGACGTAGATCGTGTTCCTCTACCCGTATTACCGGAGCGATAACCGATTTCTACGTTTTGAATTTCATCAACATTAACCCGCTCTACAGTTTCAATAGGCCAAGGCAAACGAAAGTTCAAACCAGGATCCATACTATCCACGTATTGGCCAAAACGCAGAACTACACCGCGTTCTGCAGGCTGAATAACATAGATCATATTAGCAATCGCAATACCAGCAATCACCACAAAGGCCAGTATCATTACACCCGCGACAGAGCCATTGCCTCCACCAGAGACAGAGCCCCCGCCTTGATTATCGTTACCACCTTTACCACCAAACAAGCCACCTAGCTTATTCTGGATATTTCGGACCACTTCGTCCAAATCTGGTGGACCCTGATCTTTGTTATCTCGGTTTCCCCAAGGATCTTTATCCTTGGATCCACCTGGTTCATTCCAGGCCATGCGTATCTCCAATCCAATTAGACACTTACGTAAAATTCAATATTCAACGCGGAAATCAACAAAAAGAAAGCTTGCGTCCCCACCGCAAGGCGAGATTATACATCGACTATCGTCAAATGCTCACCCTCTTTCACCAATTCCACATCTTCTTTTTTCAAAATCACTTCTAGCTGCCTTGGCCACAAACTAACCAACAGCAACCAATCCCCTTGCTCGGTGACCGTTTCACTTTCAACAACACCATCATTAAATAACGTTGCTCGTAACCGTCCAGCCGCTGGCGACAGTTTTAAGCAACAGCGCTGCTGCCGATTAACCTGACCAAAAGCAAGTGGCTCTCCCCTGTCTTCGGCTTCAAATGACTGTAGGAGTTCCGTAACCGCTTGAACGAATAAATCGATACCCAAAGATTCCTGGGCCGACAACCAGACACGGGTTGGCCTTCCATCTGATGCACGATCTATTCTGGGCTCCGCGGCGGCAAGTAAATCTATTTTGTTATAAACCTCAAGCTGCGGCACCTCCGAGGCACCCACCTCGTTAAGTACTTTATTTACTTCACTGATACGTTCATGACGCTGTTCGTCATATGCGTCAATCACATGGATTAACAGACTAGCCTCCTGAGTTTCCTCAAGAGTGGAGCGAAATGCGGCAACCAAACTATGCGGCAGATGCCGAATAAAACCAACAGTATCAATCAATACAGCATCATGTTCTGTTACCACATCCAAGCGACGAAATGTTGGGTCTAGCGTGGCAAATAACTGGTCAGCGGCATACACCTCACCATGAGTGACTGCATTAAATAAGGTGGATTTTCCCGCATTGGTGTAACCGACCAACGACGCGGTATGTACAGGCGCTTTACGCCGGGATTTACGCCTATCTTCACGCTGACGACGCACCTTGTCCAAACGCTTGTTTAACTGCTTAATCCGCTGGCCAATTAAGCGACGATCAGTTTCTAGCTGAGTTTCGCCAGGACCCCGTAAACCGATCCCACCTTTTTGGCGCTCTAGATGGGTCCAGCCACGAATTAAACGCGTCGTCAAGTGGCGCAACTGGGCCAATTCAACCTGCAATTTACCTTCGAAGGTATGTGCTCGTTGGGCGAAGATATCAAGAATAAGACCTGTTCGATCCAACACTCTGCACTGCAACAAGCCTTCTAAGTTCCTTTCCTGGGATGGTGATAACGCGTGATTAAATATTACTATTTCAGCGTCTAAAGCTTCTACTTGGTCTCTAATTTCCTGGGCTTTTCCCGTTCCCACAAAATATTTAGGGTCAGGCGAGCGTCGATTACCCAAAACCACAGTGACCGGCTCTGCCCCAGCAGAAATAACTAACTCCTTGAACTCCCCTAATTCTTCCCGAACATCCTCGCTCTGAAAATCCATGTGAACGAGGACAGCCCGTTCCCCTACGTCGGGGCGTTCAAAAAAGTCCACGTTAGTACTTACCTGCTTCGAGAATAATCAAGCGGCATCTTCTGGATGGGCATGTGGAATCTTAACATTTCGACTTGGTACGATTGTGGAGATAGCGTGCTTATATACCATTTGGCTCAAGTTATTTTTCAACAAAACAACAAATTGATCAAAAGATTCGACTTGGCCTTGCAATTTAATGCCATTAACGAGGTAGATAGACACAGGAACTTTTTCTTTGCGCAAGGCATTTAAAAAAGGGTCTTGTAAGCTTTGCCCTTTACTCATTATTTTATATCTCCTTGATTTTTATATTATTAGGTGTTTTGCAAACTTCCACTGAACAATCGATATGCGTCGTCCCTAATGCCCCTTTTATGCAAAACAGTTCAGAATTCTATCACAACACCCTGTTAATTATCTCAAAGTTAGGGCAAATTACAGCGATTTCAATACTTTTTCTTGTAAATTAGGCAGTTGACTATCAAACCAAGTCACATTAGTTTCAGATCTCAGCCATGTAAATTGGCGCTTAGCTAATTGGCGTGTAGCTACCACGCCTTTTTCCACCATTTCATCGTAGCTCAAGTCCCCATCCAAGTGCTGCCATACTTGACGATAGCCAACAGCGCGCATTGAAGGCAGGGAAAGATTCAGATCACCTCGCGCTCTCAGTGCTACAACTTCGTCGATAAACCCTTCATTTAGCATCCGCTTAAATCGAAAAGCAATACGCTCATGCAGTACTGCACGATCCTCGGGCGCAACCACTATTTTAGTAACGTTATAAGGTAAGTGGCTATCACGCTTTTGCTGTTGATATAAGTCACTCAGACTGCGTCCAGTGATTTCATACACCTCTAGTGCGCGCTGAATTCGCTGGGGATCATTGGGATGGATACGTGCAGCGGACTCAGGGTCGATAAGCGCTAGTCGAGCATGCATCTCCTGCCAGCCGATACGCTGAGCTTCAACCTCCATCTCTTCCCGAATATTTTGATTCGCATCCGGCAGTTCAGCTAAGCCATGTTGCAGGGCTCTATAGTACAACATAGTCCCCCCAACTAAGACTGGCATACGACCACGTGCGGTAATTTGTTCCATAAGTGCAAGTGCCGCATCACGAAAACGTGCGGCCGAGAAGACATCCGTTGGCTCTATAACATCCACTAAATGATGGGGATATTGGGCTAGAATTTCAGCACTGGGTTTTGCAGTGCCAATATTCATATCACGGTAGACCAGCGCCGAATCGACACTAATTAGTTCACAAGGAAAACGATCGAATAGCGCAAGTGCTAAATCAGTTTTCCCAGAAGCCGTTGGCCCCATAATAAAAATGGCGGGTGGATAATTAGACATATGAAAGAAACTACCAAGCAAGAAACTTCACTATACAACAAGTCGACTAAAGGTGCCCTCCAAAGGCAACCAGCGAAACAACGCTATTTTCAATCAATCGTCAGAATACTCGTCTCGGATCAACAGTACCTCATCTAATTTTTCAATAAATAACGCCAGCACTTGCGGATCAAAATGTTTTCCGCTCTGCTCCTTCATAAATGCTACCGCATCATCCACTTCCCATGCTTTCTTATATGGCCTCTTCGATGTTAGCGCGTCAAAAACATCAGCAACGGCCACGATTCGTCCCACCAAGGGTATTTCTTCGCCTGTAAGCCCCGCCGGATAGCCACTCCCATCCCACTTTTCGTGGTGAGTTAAGGCAATCAATTGCGCCAATTTCATTAACTCAGAATCATCGCCTGAAAGAATATCAGCTCCGATCTGCGCATGCGTTTTCATAACACCCCATTCATCAGCTTCAAAACGACCAGGTTTAAGTAAAATGTTATCAGGAACACCTATTTTTCCAATATCATGCATCGGACTGGCATTTAAGAGCAAATCACACATAGCACCACTCAAACCCAGGGCTCGCGCCAAAAGTTCAGAAACTTTGCTCATTCGCAAAATATGCATACCCGTTTCATTGTCACGATATTCGGCCGCTCGGCCCAAACGCCTCACAACTTCCAATTGAGTATCGTGTAACTCTCGAGTTCTATCCAGCACTCGACGCTCTAGTTCTTGATTTTGCGACTTCATACGCTTGGCCGATACGCGCACTTCAAGCAAGTTACGAACTCGCGCTAATAATTCAACATGTTCAAACGGCTTACGGACGTAGTCACGCGCACCCTCAACCAATGCTCGAGTACAGTATTCTTGTGCAATTTGCGCTGTTAACACCAAGATAGGTGGTGGCTCATACCCTTGTTCTGCCCTTAATTGGGCCATAACCTCATAGCCATCCAAATATGGCATATTCAAATCAAGCAAAATCAAATCAAAATCATTCGACAAACAGGCACTAAGCACTTCTCTAGAATCAGTGATTTCAAATACAGAGGAATAACCATGCAATTTGAGCATTTTTTTCAAAAGCAAGACATTTGCCCGCTCATCATCAACCAATAAGATAGACACACCATCAGCACTCGATTCCGTAGCTACTTTTCCCGAACTCATTTTGCATCATCCAATATCGTTTGAAACCATCACACCAGCAGAGCAACCAGGCACACCTAGTAGCTATCGACGCCAAAAAATAAAATATTATCTAATAATTACCTGCGCGGATTTTAGTCATAAGTGCGCCACGTCTATTCATGCCGCTAATGCCAGGGCAATTGCACTACAAACTACCGTTGAGTAACTGAAGTAAATAGCGGGTACTCCAACCCGCAGTAAGCCGTTTGTTCTTAATGCCCATTTTTCTACTTTTATCTTGTTTCAACATATTCAGTGCAAAATGACGTGGCCTTGCTAGATTTTCTGCGCCATGGTCTTTTCGGACACGGCACTCATCTTCTCGAAAGGCCATATCCAACACCCAGTGAAGTTTATTCTCGATTCCCCAATGGCTGCGGGTCGCATCAATGGCTTCTTGCGCTGTTAACGCGCTGCTCAATATGTAAAACCGACTTTCTGTTGTGGTCTTATCTTTTTTCGTTCGCTCAGGTTCTATTTTCACTAATCGGGTTAGGCCTACCCATTCATTTAAGCGATTCGCTTCTAACTTCGAAAGTGACGGAGTGATCCAGCAACGTCTAATTTCTCGACGGCCTCGGTTAGTTTCTTGAACCTCTGCATAGT
>Ga0316204_10004264_pt1 | contig 26065 bp, 22 predicted proteins | sample 6monrhotite_MG_2_FD_205661 | JGI IMG/M metagenome (GOLD analysis project Ga0316204, IMG submission 205661) | Microbial mat bacterial communities from mineral coupon in-situ incubated in ocean water Damariscotta River, Maine, United States -... | ecosystem: Environmental > Aquatic > Marine >...
TCGCTCTCCTTGTCGTCGATCTTCGACTGGAACTCGGTGACGGCGGCGAGCGCCTCGTCACGCTTGGACTCGACCTCGTGGTTCTCGGCAGCGGCCACGCAGAGCAGGCGCACGCGGCGCAGCTCGTCGAAGGTCGAGGTGTCGTCGATCTCGACGGGCTTGCCCGTCAGGTCGTCGATCACGTTCGTGCCGAGGATCGATTGGACGCCGGTCAGCATCTGCTCGGTGTAGTGCCCGAGCGCGCGGATGAATTCCTTCTCCGCCTCACGGATGACGGCCAGGGCCTTCGTCCGCTCCGCGTCGGTCAGGTTCACGCGGCGCGAGAACTTCTGGGCGTCGATGACCACGCCGCGGGTGCCCGGAGGCATCGTCAGCGAAGCGTTCTTCACGTCGACGCCGGCCTTGCCGAAGATCGCGTGCAGCAGCTTCTCCTCGGGAGTCAGCTCGCTCTTCGACTTCGGAACGACCTTGCCGACCAGGATGTCGCCGGCCGTGACGAAGTTGCCGACGCGCACGATGCCCGTCTCGTCGAGGTTGCCGAGGGCCTTCTCGCCGACGTTCGGGATGTCCCGCGTGAACTCCTCCTTGCCGAGCTTCGTCTCGCGGATCTCGACCTCGTACTCCTCGATGTGGATCGAGGTGAAGACGTCGTCGCGAACGAGGCGCTCGGACACGAGGATCGCGTCCTCGAAGTTGAAGCCGTCCCAGGTCATGAAGGCGACCAGGAGGTTCTTGCCGAGGGCGAGCTCGCCGCTCTTGGTCGAGGCGCCGTCCGCGAGGAGCTGGCCCTGCACGACCTCGTCGCCCTCGTGCACCACCGGGCGGTGGTTCTGCGTGGTGCGATCGTTCAGCCCGCGGAACTTGGCGAGGTCGTAGTCCTCACCGTCCACGATGATCGTCGTGGCGTCCACGTAGTCGACGGTTCCCGCCTCGCGAGCGAAGACCGGGAGGTTCGAGTTGCGCGCGACGACCTTCTCCATGCCCGTGCCCACAGTCGGGGGCTCGGCGATCAGGAGCGGCACCGCCTGGCGCTGCATGTTCGAGCCCATCAACGCGCGGTTCGCGTCGTCGTGCTCGAGGAACGGGATCAGCGCAGCGGAGATACCGATGATCTGCGACGGCGAGACGTCGACCAGGTCGACCTCTTCCGGCGGGACCTCGACGTTGTCCCCGTCCCGACGCGCGAGGACGCGCTCGGTGGAGATCTTCATCTTGTCGTCGATCGGCACGTCGGCCGGAGCCATCACCATGCCGACTTCCTCGTCCGCGCGCAGGTAGAGCACGCGCTCGGTGAGCTTGCCCTTCTTGACTTCGCGGTAGGGCGTCGTCAGGAAGCCGTAGTCGTCGAGCTTCGAGTAGAGCGCCAGGCTGGAGATCAGGCCAATGTTCGAGCCCTCGGGCGTCTCGATCGGGCAGAGGCGACCATAGTGCGACAGGTGGACGTCACGGACGTCGAAGCCGGCGCGCTTGCGGTTCAGGCCGCCCGGCCCGAGCGCCGAGAGGCGTCGCTCGTGCGTGAGCTGCGAGAGCGGGTTCGCCTGGTCGACGACCTGCGACAGCTCGCTGCGGCCGAAGAAGTACTCGACGGCGCTCGAGAACGTCTTGGAGTTGATCAGCGTCCGCGGGGACACCGTCTCCGGGTTCTCGAGGTTCATCCGCTCCTGAGCGGTGCGGCGCAGCTTGAGCAGGCCCTTGCGGAACTCCTCGCCCGCCAGCTCGGCGATCGTCCGCACGCGGCGGTTACCGAGGTTGTCGATGTCGTCGATCTCGCCGATGGCCGAGCGCAGGCCGACGAGGTACTTCACCGAGTTGATGATGTCCTCGGCCTTGAGCACTTGGACGTCCTCGGGGATGTCCTGGCTGAACTTGCGGTTCAGGCGGAAGCGGCCGACGCGCCCGAGGCGGTAGCGCTGCTCGTCGAAGAACTTCTCGTGGAAGAGCTCGCGGGCCTTCTCCAGCTGCACCGGGTTGCCGGGGCGCAGGCGGGAGTAGATCTTCAGCAGCGCCTCTTCGTGGCTCTTGGTCGGATCCTCGCGCATCGAGTTGACGATGAGCAGGTCCAGGCCGTCGACGTCCGAGTCGACGATCTCAACCTCGGCGAGGCCGCTGCCCGCGATCTCGAGGGCGACCGACTCCGAGATGATCTCGCCAGAGGCGACGAGGACCTCGCCGGTCTTGAGGACGATGACGTCCCCCACCGCGATCTTGTCGGTGATCTGCTTCGCGAAGGCGTTGTCCGTCTTGCTCGGCGTCTTCTTGATCGTCTTGGTCTTGTAGAACTCGCGAAGGATGTCGCGGTCCGTCCCGAGCTTCTCGTCGAGGGCGCGCAGCAGCGTGATCGCCGAGAACTTGCCGGACTGGTCGATGCGGACCGTCAGGAAGTCCTTCTTGGTGACGTTCAGCTCGACCCAGGAGCCGCGCTCCGGGATGATCCAGCAGCTGTGCAGCTTGCGCGTGTCGGACGCGCTGGCCTGCTCGAACGAGAAGTCGACGCCGGGCGAGCGGTGAAGCTGGCTGACGATGACGCGCTCGGAGCCGTTCACGATGAACTCGCCGCCCCCGATCATGATCGGGATCTCGCCGAGGTAGACCTCTTCTTCGATCGGCTCCGGCTTGATCAGGCGCAGGCGCACCTTCAGCGGGTAGCCGAAGGAGAGGCGCAGCTTGCGACACTCGTCGATCGTGTAGCGCGGCCGTCCGAGCTCGTACCCGACGTACTCGAGACACATGGTCTTGTCGTACGAGTAGATCGGGAAGATCTCGGCCAAGAGCCGCTGCATGCCCTTGTCCTCGCGATTCGCCTGCGGTACGTCCTTCGCGAGGAAGTCATACCAGGCCCCGGTCTGAATCTCCGTCAGGTTCGGGAACTCGACGATCGAGGGATAGCGTCCGAAGGACTTGACGGGCAGTTCGGTATCGGTCATGGAAGCCGCTTATCGACGGGCCGGATCACAAGGCGGTTGGATCCCGGCCAGCAGGTACGAATAAGGGAGCGCTCGAGAAGGAATCCGCGGCGTCCGGCGTGCGCCCCCTCCACCAGGGAGACGCTGCTGGCGGGGCAAAATGCCCCCCCCGGACCGCCCAGACCAGGCCCCAATGTAGCGTGGGCCCGACGACAATCCACCCCCCGCACGAATCCGCCGACGTGGCGGATCGCAACGGAGTGGGACCGCGTCAGGGTCGCTCCATCCGGGCCGTAACGGCACTCGGGACTCCCGAGTGACCTCGAAGCCCACGACAGAGTCCAGGCAGGACGGCAAGCCGCCCCCCCTGGATCCATTGCGCTTCGAGCTGCGTAGAGACCAAGAGCTGTCGCGTGGCGGCCGGCGAGGATGCCCCCCACCGGTCCCCGCCACGCTGGCAGGTTACTTGATCTCGACCGAGGCGCCGGCGCCCTCGAGCTGCGTCTTGAGCTCTTCGGCTTCCTCTTTCGAGGCGCCTTCCTTGACGGCCTTCGGGGCGCCGTCGACCACTTCCTTGGCCTCTTTGAGGCCAAGACCGGTGATCGCGCGGACTTCCTTGATGACCTGGATCTTCTTGTCGCCGGCGGCGGTCAAGATGACGTCGAACGACGTCTTCTCTTCCTCACCACCACCACCGCCATCGGCGGGGGCAGCCGCGACGGCGGCCGGAGCGGCGGCGCTGACGCCCCACTTGTCCTCAAGGTACTTGACCAACTTGGAGGCCTGGAGCAGGGTCAGGCCATCGAGTTGATCAGCGATGGTTTGGAGGTCGGCTTCGAGCTCGATGGTTGCCTCTTCAGACATGGCAATGGCTCCTAAAAGGAGTGTCCTGTTTGGGATCTAGGGAGGTTGACTGCGGCGAGGCCCGGCGTGGGACCCGCCCTCCCGGGACGCGCCCGGGCTCGTGGGGTTCGGCTCCCCCTCACATCGAGGGAGATCCGATACGGGTGAAGGTCACCTGATGACTCAGGCGCCTTCCTCGCCCTGGTCGGCGTGGGCCTGGAGGACCCGCGCCAGCCCGCCGGGCACAGCGTGGATGGTTCCGACGAGACTGCGAGCGGGGCCGCTGAGGACACCGAGCAGCATGGCTCGAAGGGTATCGCGATCGGGGACGTTGGAGAGCTGGGCCGCGTCCGCGGCGTTCAGCACGTTGCTCTCGAGCATCCCGGCCTTGATCTTCACCTTGCCAATCGCCTTCACCTCTTTCGTGGTGAACACCTTGGCGGCAGTGATCGTGGCCTCGGCGTCGCCGTAGGCGATGCCGGTGTTGCCCTTGAGGGCTTCCTTCGGAAACTCGAAGCCCTTGGCGAGCAGGACGCGACGCGCAATGGAGTTCTGCACCATGCGGAAGCCCACGCCCTTGTCCGCCAGCTCGTTGCGGAGCGCTTCGGACTCTTCGACGGTCAGACCGCCGAAGGAGACCATGACGAGACCTTCGATCCCGTCGAACTCCCGCTCCAGCTCGCGGTTGACGATTCTCTTGACGATGTTCGGCACGAGATCAGCCTCCGTAGTTGATCCAGACGCCCGGGCCCATGGTGGTGGACAGGGAGATCTTGGCGAAGAAGTGACCCTTGACCGCCGCGGGGCGCATGCCGCCGAGGTGGTTCAGGAACGTGCTGAGGTTCTCGTTCAGCGCGTCGGTCGTGAACGAGCGCTTGCCGACGGCGGCGTGAACGTTGCCGCCCGCGTCGGTACGGAACTCGACCTTACCGGCCTTGAACTCCGTGACGGCTTTGGCGACGTCGGGCGTCACCGTGCCGGACTTCGGGCTGGGCATCTTGCCCTGCGGCCCGAGGACCTTACCAAGGCGACCGACGTGCTTCATCATGTCGGGGCTGGTGATGACGACGTCGAAGTCCATCCAGCCGCCGGCGATCTTGTCTGCCAGCTCCGCCGAGCCGACTTCGTCGGCTCCGGCTTCGCGAGCAGCATCGGCCTTGTCGCCCTCGGCGAACACGACGACCTTGATGGTCTTGCCGAGTCCGTTCGGGAGCGAGCACGCGCCGCGCACCAGCTGGTCCGTCTTGCGCGGGTCGATCCCGAGCTTGACGACGACCTCGACGGACTCGTCGAACTTCGCAGCCGGGAGCGACTTGAGGAGGTCGATGGCCTCCGCAGCCTCGTAGGTGCGGTCGCGATCGACCAGGGTCGTCGCTTTCTCGTATCGTTTGCTTCGAGTCACCATCGGTCTACTCCTCGACCTCGATTCCCATCGAGCGCGCCGTACCCGCGATGATGCGGCAGGCGTGATCGACGTCTCGGGCGTTCAGGTCGCCCTTCTTGATCTCCGCGATCTCCTCGAGGTCCTTACGGGTGACCGATCCGGCCACCTCGACCCCGATCCAGCCCGCGGCCTTTTCGATTCCGGCGGCCTTCTTCAGCAGCACCGCAGCAGGCGGCGACTTCAGAATGAAGTCGAAGCTGCGGTCCTTGTAGACCGTGATGACCACGGGGAGAATCATCCCCATCTGGTCACGCGTTCGGTCGTTGAACTGCTTTACGAATTCCGCGATGTTCGCGCCTTGCGCGCCAAGGGCGGGACCGACGGGCGGCGCCGGTGTCGCCTGGCCCGCAGGGCACTGCAATTTGATGATGCCGGTGACTTCCTTCGCCACGTTAGACGGCCTCCACTTCCCAGTATTCGAGTTCGACGGGGGTTGGACGGCCGAAGATGGTCACGATGACCTTAACCGTCCCTTTGTCCGGGTTGACTTCGTCGACGGTTCCGTCGAATCCGTCGAATGCACCCGACTTGATCTTCACGAGGTCGCCCTTCTGCATGCCGATCGACACCTGAGGCTTCGCCTCGGATTCCGACATGCGTGAGAGGATCTGCGACACTTCTTGTTCGGTGAGCGCCGTGGCTTCGCCGCGCGAGCCGAGGAACTCGCGCAGGCCGTCGACTTGGCGGAGGGTCGAGCGGACGGCTTGCGTCCTGCCATCGTCCGCGTCGTCGATCTCGGCTTGCACCATCAGGTAGCCCGGGTAGAGCTTCTGATTGACGGTGCGCTTCTTGCCGTTCTTGAGGTCCGTGACGCGCTCGAAGGGAACGAGGACCTGCGGAACCGAATCCTGCAGACCCGCGATCTTGATGCGCGTAACCGCGTTACGGGCGATGCTGTCCTCGCGCCCGGATTGACAGCGGATGAAGTACCACTCAAGTGCCATGATCGGATCGTCCTCTTTTGCTTTCGTCTTGCTTCGCGTGAACTCGATCAACCAATGAGGAGTCGAGTGACGATGCGGCCGAGGAGGTAGTCCGCTCCGGCCAGGATGGCCATGAGCACGAGGACGCAGAGCACAACCGTGATCGACGCCTGAATGGCATCCGGGACGGTCGGCCAGGTCACCTTGCGCAGCTCCGACTCGGTGTCGATCAGCGCGTCGGCGATCTTCGGCGACTCCGTCCAGCGGAACAGCAGGATCATCGCCGCCGCGAACACGACGAGCGCGATCAGGAAGGCCGGCGTGATATCGACACCGATCACCGGGATCCGGCCGCCTTCCCACAGTCGTTCGCCGAAGGTCTCGGCGAAGCGGCCCGCGAGCTCGGCGCGGAGGGACAGGCATCCGTAGAAGATCAGGATCGCAAGCGACCAGAAGGCCGCCATGCGCGCCAGTCTTCCTTGATCTTGTCGGTAGGCCATGGGTTCGTGTGTTTCGGTGCAGGTAGGGAAAGGAGGCTCGGGGCTCACGCGGTCCGCGCGGGGCGCGGCGATCGCTATTGAGTTAGAGCTTCTTCTCCTTGTGCGTCGTGTGCTTCCGGCAGAACCGGCAGTACTTCTTCTTCTCGAGCTTGTATGCCGCCTTCAGACGCTTGTGCGTCGTGTAGTTGCGGTTCTTGCAATCCGTGCACTCGAGGAAGACGTAGCGTTCTTTGATCTTCATGACGCGGCCTAGATGTTCGACGGGGGTGCGGCGACGCCGCGAACTCTGTACCGCGATCGGACAAAGAGGTCCGACACGTCACGGAGGTGAGACTCGAGGAGGGGCGCGGCGCGCACCCCTCCCCGAGGAGTGATCTCGAGTGGTGGTTACTCGATGATCTTGGTGACGACACCGGCACCGACGGTGCGGCCGCCTTCGCGGATCGCGAAGCGCAGCTGCTCGTCCATGGCGATGGGCGTCATCAGCTCGACCTGGAGCTTGACGTTGTCACCGGGCATGCACATCTCGGCGCCGCCCAGCAGGTTCGCGGAACCGGTCACGTCCGTGGTGCGGAAGTAGAACTGCGGGCGGTAGCCCGAGAAGAACGGCGTGTGGCGGCCGCCCTCTTCTTTCGACAGGACGTAGACCTCGGCCTCGAACTTCGTGTGCGGGGTGATCGTGCCGGGGGCCGAGAGCACCTGACCGCGAATGAGGTCCTTCTTGTCGACGCCGCGAACCAGGAGGCCGACGTTGTCGCCCGCCTCGCCGTAGTCGAGCGTCTTCTGGAACATCTCGACGCCGGTGCAGGTCGTCTTGCCGATCACCTCGGTCATGCCGACGATGTCCAGCGAGTCGCCCATGTTGATCTTGCCGCGCTCGATCCGGCCGGTGCCGACCGTGCCACGACCCTTGATCGAGAACACGTCCTCGACGGGCATCAGGAACGGCTTGTCGATGTCACGCGGGGGAAGCGCGATGTGCTCGTCGACCGCGTCCATCAGCTCCCAGATGCAGTTGTAGGCTTCGTCGTCGACGGGCTTGCCTTCCTTGAGAGCGTTCTCGACGCCGAGCGCCGAGCCGCGGACGATCGGGATGTCGTCGCCCGGGAAGTCGTACTTGCTGAGGAGTTCACGGATCTCCATCTCGACGAGGTCGAGGAGCTCATCATCGTCGACCTGGTCGACCTTGTTCATGAACACGACGATCGAGGGCACGTTCACCTGACGGGCGAGCAGGATGTGCTCGCGAGTCTGGGGCATCGGGCCGTCCGCCGCCGAGACCACGAGGATCGCGCCGTCCATCTGGGCGGCACCCGTGATCATGTTCTTGACGTAGTCGGCGTGACCGGGGCAATCCACGTGAGCGTAGTGGCGATCCACGGTCTCGTACTCGACGTGAGCCGTCGAGATGGTGATACCGCGGGCCTTCTCCTCGGGGGCCTTGTCGATCTCGTCGAACGCCATGTCCTTCGCCAGCCCCTTGAGGGCCAGCGAGCGGCAGATCGCCGAGGTCAGAGTGGTCTTGCCGTGGTCGACGTGACCGATGGTCCCGATGTTGACGTGCGGCTTTGTCCGCTGAAAGACTTCCTTAGCCATTTGGTTGTCGCTGAGTCGATGTCGAAGGGGCAGGGCCCGTTTTGGAGTCACCCCGGTGCCCAAGAGCGGTCCGGAGATCGTTGCCCGACCCTGCGTGCGGTCGGGACTGTTCGAATTAGAATGAGATTTGGATGGATGGAGCTGCTGATGGGACTTGAACCCATGACCTCTTCCTTACCAAGGAAGTGCTCTACCACTGAGCTACAGCAGCGCCGCGCCCCTCCCCCGTCGCGGCCCCTGCCGAGAAGGAGGGGCACCGCGCCGAAGCACGAGGAGCGTGTGTCGCTGACTGGATGACGTCGCGCTGCGGAGCCGGTGGGCCCCGCGGCAGCGCGGTGGAGCGGGCGATGGGAATCGAACCCACGTGTGCAGCTTGGAAGGCTGCCGTTCTACCATTGAACTACGCCCGCGAAGGACACCCATCGGCTGTCCGAAGACGGCGGTGACGGGCGTGAGCCTCATGGCGCGGGGAGCGCGGTGCCCAGGCGAAGCTGCGGCGGGTGCAGGTGAGCGGCGCGCGAGCGCGGCTCGAGATCGCGGGGCGTAGAGCCGGCGATGGAGGAAACGCCTCGAGCCGTAAGGCCGTCTGGCGTCCGTCGAGGACCGGCATCCCCAGCCTCGGAAGCTCCGAGGTTCAGAGATGGTGGGGAGAGCAGGATTCGAACCTGCGAAGGCTGAGCCATCAGATTTACAGTCTGACCCCTTTGGCCGCTCGGGAACCTCCCCACGAAGCCGACGCGCCTCGCGTGCCACCCGGGGGTGACGGCGCTGCGGCCGTGCATCGATCCTCCACTCGAGTCTCCGGTGCCAGCGCGGGGCTGCCCGAGTCGAGGCTCCGTGGTCGGAGACCGGCCGCGACCCGAAGGCTGCGCCGCTCGCTCCGCGGGCTCGACCGTGAGCGCTCTCCGCTCCCGTGTCATCCAGTGAATCGCGTTGTAATGGAACTCGCGACAGCGACCTTCCGGCCGCCGCACCCCACACCCGTGTGTCACACCACTCCGCTGGATCGGGGCCGATCCAATGGAGCCAGCGGTGGGACTCGAACCCGCGACCACCTGATTACAAATCAGGAGCTCTACCAACTGAGCTACGCTGGCGAGTGACCTCGCCACGAGGCTCCCAGCAGAACCTGGTACCCGTGGCACCAGGGGCCATCCGGGCACCTCAGTCGAGGTTGGGAGCGCGAAAGGATACGGACGCGGCGGAGGGGGTCAAGGGCCCAGCGACTTTCGGCTTGCCTTTTTTCCGCGAAGGCTCCGATCAGATGCCCGCCAGCTCCTCGCGGTAGGCCAGCCAGGAGCGCCGCACCTGGGCGAGGGAGTCCCCACCGAACTTCTCGAGGAGCGCGTCGCAGAGGGTGAGAGCCACCATCGCCTCCCCCACGACCCCCGCCGCGGGTACCGAGGTGATGTCGGAGCGCTGCCAGGTGGCGTGGACCGTCTCGCCGCTCTCGAAGTCGACGCTGTCCAGACCCTGCCGCAGGGTCGGGATGGGCTTCATCGCCACGCGCAGGACCAGCGGCTCGCCGTTCGTCATGCCGCCCTCGAGCCCACCGGCGTGGTTCGAGCGGCGCCGGAAGCGCCCCCAGCGGTCGTTCTCCCCTTCCGGAGCCAGCTCGATCGGATCGTGGACCCGCGAGCCGGGTCGGCGCGCCGCCTCGAAGCCGAGGCCGATCTCGACGCCCTTCATGGCGGGGATCGACAGCAGTGCCCCCGCGAGCCGGCCGGTCAGCCGCTGGTCCCAGCTCGCGTAGCCGCCGAGCCCGGGCGGCAGCCCGAGCGCCACGACCTCGAACAGGCCTCCCAGGGTGTCCTTCTCCTCCTTGGCCCGGTCCACCGCGACGCGCATGGCCCCGTCCGCCTCCGGATCGAGGCTCAGGAAGTCGCTCGCGTCGCGCAGCGCCGCGCGCGACTCCCCCGCCGCCGCGAAGGCGTCCGGCCGGACGGCGACCCCGCCGAGCTCCGTCGTGTGGGCGAAGACCTCGATCCCGAGCTCCTCGAGCAGCTGCCGCGCCACCCCGCCGGCGGCGACCCGCGCCGCCGTCTCCCGGGCGCTGGCCCGCTCGAGCACCGCCCGGGGGTCCCGATGGCCGTGCTTCTGGCACCCGGCCAGATCCGCGTGCCCTGGCCGCGGATCTCCGGGCACGGGCAGCTTGTCGATGACGTCGTCCTTGTTGTTCACCAGGAACGCGATCGGCGTTCCGAGCGTGATGCCCTGCTTCAGGCCGGAGAGCACCTCGACCCGGTCGGTCTCGATCTTCATCCGCCCGCCGCGGCCGTAGCCCCGCTGGCGCCGGGCCAGCTCGCTGTCGACCCGGGCGATATCGAGCGTCAGGCCCGAGGGCAGCCCCTCGACCAGACCGACGAGAGCGGGTCCGTGGGACTCCCCCGCCGTGCGGAACTGGAGGCCGCTCACAGGCCGGTGCCCTCGGTGCGCGCTCCGGGCATCGTGGCCGGGGGCGAAGCGGGCGGAGCGGGCACGGCAGCCGCCGCGGGCGCTTCCGGCGCGAGGGGCGAGGGCGCGGGGATCTCCGTCGCCGGCGTCACGTCAGCGCGCAGCGGCACGATCTCGACCCAACCGTCGTCGTCCTCCGGCGGCTCGACGGGAGCAGCTGGCGCGGCGTCCACGACGAGCGCAGCCGGCGGCGCCTGCTCGACCGCGGCCGTCGCCGCGAGGCACTCGAGCACCCGCGCCTGCAACGCGTCGAGGTCGACGGGCTTCGCCAGGGTTCCATGCACGCCCGGCAGCGCCGTGAGCTCGCGCTCGAGTTCGGCGTCGAGGAAGCCAGAGACGACCAGCGTCGGCGGCAGGAGCCCCTCGGCCTGGAGCCGCGGCAGCTCCTCACGACCGCTCTCGACCCCGAGGTCGAGGTCGGCGAGCATCAGCTCGGGTCGCCGTTCGCGCAGCTGCTCGCGAGCGGCGGCGTAGGAGAACGCCGTGTCGACCTCGTGCCCGAAGCGCTGCAGGAACCAGGCGGTCAGCTCGACGATTCGCTCGTCATTGTCGACGATCAGGAGGTGCCCCATGGCGGCAGCCTACGCCTCCGGCCCGCGCGGTTCTGCGTTCGGCACGGACAATTTCGGCGGGCTGCAGGCCCGTCGCCAGGCCTCTTGCGACGCCCCCTCGCCCCTCAGAGCGACTCGTACTCGGTCACGTCGTCGAAGCCGACGGTCAGCTTCACGCGGCCGAGCTTCACGACGACCTCCTCCTGCTCGCGGCGCACCTTGTGCACCGAGCAGCGCTGTCGGTAGCGCGGCAGGTAGACGAGGTCGCCCTTCTTCAGCTGGGCCAGGAACCCGCTGCGGCGCTCGGTCAGGCTCGCGCCGCCGAGAGCGCCTGCGAGGGCGTCGAGCTCGCGCTCCATCTCCTCGCGCTGCGCACCCGAGAGCTGCGGCAGCAGCGCGCGCGCCCGCTCGAGGCGCCCGCTCGCCTCACGAACGCGCTCCTCCAGCCCGCGCTGGGCTTCGGCCTCGAGCCGCTCACGGCTGCGATCCAGCTCGACCTGCTGCTCCTCGATGTCGCGCTGGCGAGCCGTCGCCTCCTCGAGCCGCGACTCCGCGTTGCCGCGCGCGCGCTCGGCCTGGGTGCGCACCTCGCGGACGTCGGCCATCAGCGCGACGACCTCCTCGTCGCGTCGGTCGAGGCGCTCCTTCGCGCGCTCGACGATCTTCTTGTCGAGCCCGAGCCGCTCCGCGATCACGAGGGCCGCCGAGTCGCCGGGGATGCCGATCAGGACGTGGTAGCGCGGCGCGAGCGTCGCGAGGTCGAACTCCGTGCAGGCGTTCTCCGCGCGCGGGTTGCGGAACGCGAACTCCTTGAGCCGCCCCAGGTGGGTCGAGACGAGCGTCGGCGCACCGCGCTCGAGCAGCGCCTCGAGCAACGCCTCCCCCAGCGCGGCGCCCTCGTCCGGGTCGGTGCCACCGCCGAGCTCGTCGAGCAGCACGAGCGTGTTCCGGTCCGCACGCCGCAGCCCGGCATCGATGCGCAACACGTGACTCGAGAACGTCGAGAGGCTCTGGCTGATCTCCTGCTCGTCGCCGATGTCCGCCGCGATGCCGTCGTACAGCGGCAAGGCGCTGCCGTCGGCGCAGGGCACCGGCAGACCGAGGTGGAAGAGGAGCGCGAGCAGCCCCGCCGTCTTCAGGGCGAGCGTCTTCCCGCCCGTGTTCGGTCCCGTGAGGATGAGCATGTCGAACTCCTCCCCCAGGCGCAGGTCGATCGGCACGACCTCGTCGAGCGCTCCCGCGTTCAGCTCCGCGACCAGCAGCGGATGCCGCGCGCTGCGCAGCACGAGCGCCGCGGGCGCGCCCTCGTCCCCGGCGATCCGCGGCATACGCGCCCCGTAGGCCTCCGCGAAGCTCGCGGAGAGCACGGCGATCTCGATCTCCCCGAGCCCGCGCGCCGTGCGCCCGAGCGACTCCGCGTGGCCGAGCACCTCGCGCGCCAGCTCGCTCAGGACGCGTGTCAGCTCGCGACGCTCCTCGTGGCGCGCCTGGGACAGCCGGTTGGCGACCTCGATCACCTCCTGCGGCTCGACGAAGGCCGTCTGCTCGCTCTGGGAGCGGTCGTGGATGAGGCCCTTCACGCGCCCCGACGCCTTCGCCTTGACGGCCAGGCAGTGGCGGCCGCCGCGCAGGTGCACGCGGCCGTCGGTCAAGTGATTGCGCACCTCGGTGCGCGCCGCGACGCTGCGCAGCGTCGAGTCGATGCGCTGCGCGAGGTCGCGCACCTCGCGGCGCAGTCGACCGAGCGCCGGCGAGGCGCTGTCCTTGAGCCGGCCGCGTTCGTCGACGACCTCGCCGAGCCTGTCCCAGAACGCCGACAGGTCCGGCAGCGCGGCGGCCGTCCGCGCGAGGGCCGGGCAGTCCTGGGCGCGCGCACCGAGCCACTGCTGCAGCCGCTCGCTGGCGCCGAGCAGACCGCGCAGTCCTGCCAGCTCCGCCTCCTCGAGCGGACCGGCGTGGGCCGCGGCGAGGATCGGAAGCGGATCGGTCACGCCCCCGAGCGAGATCGGGTCCTTGGCGCGCTCGAGGCGCTGAATCTCCTGCAGCCGCTCGGCGGCCTCACGAACCTCCGCCTCGGACAGCGGCACGCGGTCGCGCAGGGTGCGCTTGCCGAGGGAGGACTGCGCGAAGGCGACGTACAGCTCGAGCGACGCCTCGAGCTCGAGGGTCCCGGCCGCGTACGCGTCGCGCGCAGCGTCGCGAGCTTGGCGCACGGCCAGCTCCGCCTTCTCTTGGTCGGTGAGCGATTCCATCGGGTGGAGCGCCGCGCTCAGGCGCCGGGCGGCCGCAGAGCGTAGAGCGCGAGCTCGAGCGGAGGCCGCGAATCCCGCGGAATCGACACGCGCCCGAGCAGCTCCGGACGCCACCCGAGGGCCTCGACCAGCCGCGCCGAGTAGCCGCGCAGGAAGGCGCGCTCGGAGCGCTCGGCGAGGTCCGGCGGGTCCGTCGTCAGGATCACGTCGAAGCGCTCGGCGAAGGCCGCCAGCTGCGCGTCGGACCAGCCGGGGTCGACGTGGTTGAAGCTGACGTCCAGCGGGCGATGCGCGTCGCGCAGGAGCCGCTCGGCGTTCCCGTGCGCCGCGAACAGGGCGAGGTGCAGCGCCGCCGGCGGCACCTCGGTCGGATTGCCGATCCAGCCGACCGCGTCGTCCCGCTGCGCTGCGCCGACCGCGAGCCCCAGCAGCTCGTCGGCGGCCGTCCGCGGAATGCCGGGCGTCCAGACGCGCCGCCCCGGGCCGAGGCTCGGGTAGCTGGCGAGGATCTCCTCGACGTAGGCGCGCATCGCAGGGTCCTCGGGGACCAGCCCGAGGGCTCGCCCGAGCCATTTGCCGTCGACCGTCGGGAGAACGAAGGCGAAGAGCGCCAGCACCGGCAAGACGACGCGCCGGCGAGCCCCGTCGAGCGGCAGCTGTCGCGCGAGTCCGAGCGCCGCGAGCGTCCAGACGACGGGCGCCGCGGGGACCAGGAAGCGATCGAGGTGGAAGTGGTGCGTCCAGACCGGGACACCCATCACGAGCACGCCGATCCACAGGAGCCGCGCGCCGGGACGCGGCAGCTCACGGAGGGCGACCAGGGCGCCGCCGAGCACGAGCAGGAAGACCCGCGCGCTGAAGCAGAGGCACAGCGCCCAGAACACGACGCGCCGCTCCCAGGGCGTGGCCGCCATCCCCTGGTTGCTGCCCAGGAACTCGAAGAGGACGCGGCGGTGCTCCGCCCCCATCTCGAGGCCGTAGGGCAACGGCAGCACGAGCCACCAGCCGAGGCCGAGCACGAGCGGCAGGAGCAGGTACGGCAGCCGCGCGAGCGCGGGCCCGAGCCGCCCGGCGCGCTGCGCCGAGACGAGCTGGCACAGCTCGTCGAGCGCGCAGGCCGCGATCAGCAGCGTGCCGTAGTTGAACTTGGTGAAGAAGGCCGCGGTCAGGAGCGCGCCGGCGACGAGCTCGCGGCGCACGGCTCCGGGGGCGTCGCCGCGCGTCCGGCGCCGCAGCCAGGCCCACAGCGCCCAGGTCGCGACGAGGGCCGAGGGCACCTCGAGGAAGAGGCTCTGCGCGTAGCCGAGCGCGAGCGGTGAGGTGGCGGCCAGGGCCAGCGCCAGCCAGGGCAGGAGATCGTCGCCGGGGCGCCGCCCCTCCCCGCCCGGTCGCTGCGCGCGACCGACCTCGACGGCGAGCTGGAAGACGCCGAAGAGCGTCGCGCCCCAGGCCACCAGGCCGGCCGCGCGGCAGGTGAATTCGGAGATGCCGACGAGGCCCTGGACCGCGGCGAGGACCAGCGGCCAGCCGAACGGGTACTGCTGGGACGAGTGCACCACCGTCCAGAAGCCGTCGAGGTCCCCGGTGCGCAGCGAGAGCAGGAGGCGCACCGCCGGCAGCTCCGCGTGCATCGCCTCGTCCCAGGCCCAGGCCTTGTCCACGTCGAGCGTGACGATCCAGAAGATCGTGAGGGCGGCGCAGACCAGCGCCGCCAGGGCGCTGCGGCGAGCGCTCCCCGGGGCGGGGCGGGCGGCGAGCATCGGGGAATCATACGCCACGGGGGAAGCGGGTCGCGGCCCGCATTTCACGGCCGCCGGGGGTCTTCGCCGGGCGCCGCGCTGCCCTACAATCCGCGGCATGAACATCCGCAACGACCACGGGCGCTTCGAGACGCGCGCGATCCACGCCGGCCAGACCTCGGACCCGCAAAACGGCGCCGTGATGACGCCGGTCTACCTGACCAGCACCTTCGAGCAGGACGCGCCGGCCGTGCCGCGCGACGGCTACGAGTACTCGCGCACGAAGAACCCCACCCGCCTCGCGCTCGAGGAGAACATCGCCTCGCTCGAGGGCGGCAAGTGGGGCCTCTGCTTCGCGTCCGGCCTCGGCGCGACGAACGCCCTCCTCGACCGCCTCGTCCCCGGCGACCACGTCGTCTGCGGCAACGACCTCTACGGCGGCACGCACCGCATCTTCCGCCAGGTCTTCGAGCGCTATCAGATCCGCTTCAGCTTCGTCGACACGACGGACACCGCGGCCGTCCAGGCGGCCATGGAGGAGTCGACCAAGTACGTCTACCTCGAGACGCCGACGAACCCGCTGCTGCGCTGCTCCGACATCGAGGCGGTCTCCAAGATCGCCCACGCCGGCGGCGCGCTGAGCATCGTCGACAACACCTTCGCGACGCCGTTCCTCCAGAACCCGCTCGCGCTCGGCGCCGACGTCGTCCTGCACTCGATGACCAAGTACCTCGGCGGCCACTCGGACGTCGTCGCGGGCGCGCTGGTCGGCAACGATCCGGAGCTCTTCGACAGCTACGCCTTCTTCCAGAACAGCTGCGGCGGCAGCCTGGACGCGATGAGCAGCTTCCTCGTGCTGCGCGGCATCAAGACGCTCGCGCTGCGGATGGAGCGCCACTGCGAGAGCGCGCTGAAGATCGCCCGTTACCTCGAGGCCCACGACGCGGTCGACAGCGTCTACTTCCCCGGCCTCGAGAGCCACGGCCAGTACGCCACTGCGCAGAAGCAGATGCGCGGCCCGGGCGGCATGGTCTCCTTCGAGCTGAAGGGCGGCGTGCCGGCAGGCGAAGCCTTCGCCAGCGCGACCAAGTTCTTCACGCTCGCCGAGTCCCTCGGCGGCGTCGAGTCGCTGGTCGAGACGCCGCCTTCGATGACCCACGCGGCCATCCCGGCGGCCGAGCGCCACGCGGCGGGCCTCGCCGATGGCCTCGTGCGCCTCTCGGTCGGCGTCGAGCACGTCGACGACCTGCTCGAGGACGTCGAGCAGGCGATCGTCAAGGCGATGGCGACGGCCACGGTCGGCTGAGCCGACCGCGGCCGCAGGAGCCCGCGCCTTCCCGACGAGCCCGGGGGCTCCTCCACGCGAGTGGAGGAGCCCCCGGAGTCGTTGGGGGTGGGCGCGTTCGGGGGCGATGGGTGATCGATCCGGAGGGGGTCGGAGCTCTGCGCCGGCGGAGTTTGAACCACAGAGACCACAGAGGACACAGAGCCCGGACCGCTGGGCGATTGCGCGCGGAGGTCAGCCCGTGGGGCTGAAGCCGGTCGGCGAGTTCAGGCTGAAGAGTCGGGTTCAGCCGCCTTCGGCGGCCGGCTTCGCCGGCCGCCGAAGGCGGCTGGACCCGTCCAGATCTTCTGATCGAACTCGTCGACCGGCTTCAGCCCCCCGAACCCGACATCACGCGGAGCCGATCAGCGGTCTGGCCTCTGTGTCCTCTGTGTCCTCTGTGGTTCAAACTCCGCCGGCGCAGAGCTCCAACCCCCCGAAGCCAACGACCACGGCTACCGAATCCCTCGACGCCCAATCCCGCTGCCCGTGCGGCTCGCGTGCCCACCTCTCCAGAAGGAGGTCGCGTCGGCCCCGACGCCCCCCACCCGGTTCGCCAGCGCGCCGTCACTCGCGGCGCGGAGCGCCGCTCAGAACGGCGAGTTCGAGGCCGGCGGCTTCGGCGGCGTCACCGGAGTCTCCTCCACGACGCGCATCGGCTCCTGCGGGCTGACCTTCGCCCGCTTGCGCGGGGCGGCCGGCTCCTCACCGCAGACGCGCTCGCGCATCGTGCGACCCACCTTGAACTTCACGACGCGCTTGGCCGGGACGGTGACCTTCTCGAGGGTGCGCGGGTTCTGCGCCTGGCGGGCGGCCCGCAGCCGAACCTCGAAGACGCCGAACTCCCGGAACTCGAGGCGGTTGCCGTGCACCAGCTCCTCGATGATCTCGTCGAGGAAGCGCTGGAGGATGTTCTTGACCACCACCTTGGTCTGACCCGTCTCCTCCGCGATGCGGTTGACGAGTTCCTTCTTCGTGATCGTGGTGGTCTCGGGCTCGGACATCGGTTCTCGGGCGGGTCGGGCAGCTGGGGCAGTCGTCCGGGGGCGCTAACGCCTCCCCGGGGAGGGGCGGGCGATTGTCAAAGCGAGTCAACCCCCTGTCAAGCCGGAACTTGCGTCGTACCCCCCTTGCGAATCCTGGCGACCTCGGGTAGCCACACCATTCAGGAGTCCGGGATCGGCTCTTCGTCCAGGACGAAGGTCACGGGCCCGTCGTTGAGCAACTCGACCTCCATCTTCGCCCCGAAGCGGCCGGTGGCGCAGGCGAGGCCCAGCGCCTCGAGGTGCGCCACGAAGTGCTCGTAGAGGGGCTCGGCGAGCTCTGGAGCCGCGGCGCGATCGAACGAGGGTCGCCGCCCGCGGCGGCCGTCCGCGGCGAGCGTGAACTGACTCACGACGAGCGCGCCGAGCCCGAGGTCGAGCGCGCTGAGGTTCATGCGCTCCGCGTCGTCGGGGAAGAAGCGGAAGCGCGCGATGCGCTCCGCCAGCCGCTCCGCTTCGCGCTCGGCGTCGCCCTGGAGAACGCCGAGCAGGATCAGCATGCCGGCACCGACCTCCCCCACGACCTCGCCGTCGACGCGCACCGCGGCGCGACTCACGCGCTGCACGACCGCCCTCACGGACGCGTGCCCTCGTCGAGTGCTCGCTGCATGCGCTGCAGGTGGACCTCTGCGCGGAAACGCTGCAGCCCCGACGCGAGGTCGTCGTCGCGCGAGGAGCGCTCGACGACGTCGCGCCAGGCCTCCTGCGCCCCATCGAAGTCGGCGAGCCAGAGCTCGAGCAGCAGCGCGTCCTGCACCGCCGGCAGCACCGCGTCGCGGTCGGCGCGGCGAGCGGCCTGCGCGGCCGCGCGCGCGGCGAGCACCTCACCCTCGTCCTGCAGCGCCACGGCCCGGGCGGAGAGGCGCAGCGAGCGCGGCACGGAGCTGCCCTCGAGGCTGTCGAGCAGCTCGAGGGCGCGCTTCGGTTTGCCGTCGGCGATGTGGCAGAGCGCGAGGTCGAAGCGGACGCGTTCGTCGACGCGCCGGGTGGCGAGCAGGTCGTCCGTCGAGTGCTCGAGCCAGGCCTCGAAGGCCACGATCGCCTCGTCGAGGTTGCCCGCCTTCGCCTGCAGCCAGCCGTGCAGACGCAGCGCGGGCAGATGACCCGGGTCGAGCTCGAACACCCGCTCGAGCTGCGCGCGTGCGCCGGCCCAGTCCCCCTCTCGCGCCGCGACGTGGGCGAGCCCGTAGTTCGCCCAGCTCATGCCGGGGTCGAGCTCCAGCGCACGCTCGAGCAGCAGCTGCGCCGCATGGCGATCCTCGTCGAGGCGGGCCGCCAGGAACCAGGCGAGGGGCGTCGGCGCCTCGTCCGCCGCCACTCGATAGCGTTCGCGCAGGAGCGCCAAGCCCTCGTCGTCCACCTCGACGCTGCTGCGAGCGAAGCCGCGCTCGTAGGACGCGACCTCGGTCTCCTGCAGCCAGACCGAAGCGGGCAGATCGCCGGGGCGTCGCTCCAGCAACAGCTCGAAGCGCTCGCGGGCGTCCTCGAGGCGCCCCGACTCCAGCGCCAGGACGCCCTCCCGCAGGAGCGCGCGCTCACCGTCGAGCAGCTCCTGGTACGGGTCGGGCGCCGGCTCGTTCGCGTTCCACTGGCGCGCCGCACCGCCGCATCCGACGACGAGCGCGCCCAGGGCGAGTGCCGCGCCGAGGAGTCGGGCGGAGATCCTCAAGCGCTCAGTTCTCCTCGATGTCGCTGGAAGGGGCCGTGTCCACCGTCCCCAGCTCGCTGAGATCCGAATCCCCCGAGCGCTCCTCGGTCGGCGGGACGTACGGCCCTGTCTCCTCGACCGGGCCGCTGAGGCTCAGCTGGGCGGCGCGCTGCTCACGGCCGCTGTTCGTCTCGCGCCAGTACACCTCGCCGACGGCGCGCACGATCACGTCGTGCTCGCCCGGTCGCTCGAGGACGACGAGCTCGTCGATGACCACGATCTCGAGCGCGTCCAGGTAGGCCCGCAGTTCGACGCCGGCTTCGGGCCGCTCCACCCGGAACACCTGGCGGAAGCCCTCGGGCAAGGTCTCGGCCGCATAGCTGTGGTACTCATCGACCGTGCGCGCGGCGAAGTGGTCCATCAGGCCTCGCGGACCCTCGATGTGGACCGTGTTCGCGAACAGCAGCGCGGGCTCGGAGAAGGTCGTGGTCCACGGCTTGCGGACCATCGGATCGGGCACGGCCTCCCCCGTCGGGTCGAGGTCGGTCTCCGTGGAGTTCTCGGTGGGCGTCGTGCAGCCGACGAGTCCGGCGAGGAGTCCGAGGGCGAGGATCGTAGAGCGCAACGTAGTCATGGCGGGTGCGGCGGGCGTGGGCGGCGGAGGACCGCCTCAGCCTAGACCTCGCGGCGGCCCGGTTCGAGCCCCACGCGCCCGCACTCGAACGTCCGCGGCCCCGAACTCGTGCGAGGGCTCAGCGCAGGCCGCAGGCGGCGATCGCGCGATCGCGCACCGTGGCCGCCCGCGCGCGAGCGACCTCTGCGTTCGCGGCCAGCAGCCGATCGAGCTCGGCGGGGTCGGAGAGCAGCTCCTCCCGGCGCGCGCGAGCCGGCGCGAAGTAGGCCTCCATCGCCTCGAAGGCCTGCATCTTGAGGTCGCCGTAGCCCGGCGCGCCCTCGCCCCCCTTGCGCACCGTCTCGTAGAGCGGCGCGAGGGTCTCCTGCGAGAGGAACAGGTCGAGGAAGCGCAGCGGCAGGACTTCGGCCGGATCCTTCGGCTCCTCCGGCCCGCGGCTGTCGGTGGTGATCTTGCCGAAGCGCTTCTTCAGCTTCTTGCCGCTCTCGAAGATCCAGATGTCGTTGCCGTAGGACTTCGACATCTTGTCCCCGTCGATGCCGACGACCTTGGCCAAGTGCTCCTCCTCCGCGAGCTCGTACTCCGGCCGCACGAAGACCTCGCCGTAGGCGCCGTTGAAGTAGCCCGCCATGTCCTGGGCCATCTCGACGTGCTGCACCTGGTCCTTGCCGACCGGCACCACGTCCGAGTCGTAGGCCAGGATGTCCGCCGCCATCAGGATCGGGTAGGTGAACAGGCCGACGTTCGGCTTGATGCCCTTGGCCGTCTTGTCCTTGTAGGAGTGCGCGCGCTCGAGCAACCCCATCCCCGTCACGGTCGACAGCAACCAGGCGATCTCGGTCACCTCGGGCACGTCGGACTGCCGGAAGAGCACCGCGCGCTCGGGGTCGAGGCCGCAGGAGAGGTACGTCAGCGCGACCTCGCGGACCTGGTTGCGCAGCCCCTCGGGGTCGCGGGAGGTCGTCAGCGCGTGGTAGTCGGCGATGAAGTAGAAGTGCTCGCCCTCGGCCTTCGCGGCCTCGATGTGGCGGCGGATCGCCCCGAAGTAGTTGCCCAGGTGCGGCAGGCCGGTCGGCTGGATGCCGCTGAGGTAGGTCTTCATGACGAGGGATCGGGGCGGGATGGAGCTTCGGGCGTGCGAGCGCGGGAGGCTAGCCCGCCCCGGCGGGCGCCACAAGCCGCGGCGCGGGAAGCGATGTGTGACCGGAGGCGACGGACGGGATAGCGTGACTTCGATGCGCCCGCTCCCCGCCCTCGCCGTGCTCGCGGCGGTCCTCGTCTGCGCTGCCGGCCTCTGGGTCGCGCTCTCGGGAGGAGGCACGGGGACGCGAGATGCCCTGGCGCCCTCGGACGGCGCCGTCGCCGGCGCCGGCCACGGGACCGCGCACCTGGCCGAAACGGCCCCGGGGGCCTCCCCCACGGCCGGGGCGCGCATCGACCACAGCGAGACCGGCGCAGCCGCCCTCGTCGGCGCGCTCGAGGTGCGCTGCCTCGAGTCCCTCACCGTGACCCCGGTGCCCGGCGTGCGGGTCCGCTTCCTGGCCGAGGGTCGCGCCCTCGCGGACGGTCGCAGCGACGCCGACGGGCACCTCGCCGTCGTCCTCGAGGCCGCGGCCGACGAAGTGCTCGTCGATCCGCCGCCCGGCTGGTGGTGCGTGCGGCACGGGGCGAAGGGCGAGGCCTACGAGGTGCGCCTGGCCCCGTCCGACCGCGGCCCGCTGCGCGCGACGCTCGTCGACGCGGCGACCGCCGAGCCGATCCCCGACTACGTGCTCGTCGTGCGCGACGGCGAGGGCTGGAGCGAAACGCTGCAGAGCGACGCGCAGGGGCTGCTCGTGGGCCGGACGCTGTTCGGCCCCAGCACCCTGGCGCTGATCACCGCGCCGGAGGAGTTCGGAGCCAGCTGGGTGCGGCCGTACCGCCTCGCGCTCCATGAGCATCGGCCGCAGGGAGCGGCGCCGCCGGCGGCGCGCATCCCGATCGTCGTCGGACCGACGTACAGGCTCGCCCTGGACAACCCGGGCCAGGTCCCCCTCGGCGACCTGCGCGCCTACCTCACCTTCGAGGCCTGGAAGCACGACGTGGTCGAGAACCGCGGGCAGGCCTATGCGGTGCGGCCCGGCGACGCGCCGTGGGTGCGCTTCCCTCGTGTGCAGCGCTGGAGTGAGCCTCCGTCGCTCGTTGTCGCCGACACCAGCAAGCGCTGGGTCGGGCACGTGCGGGTCGAGAGCTGGAAGGGTCGCCACGAGGGGCTCTTGCCCCTCAAGCTGGAGCGCGTGGCGCGCGTCCGCGGCCACGTGGTCGACGCGGAGGGCAACGACGTGTCACGGGCCCAGGTCGAGCTGCAGCCGGTCGGCGCCGACGGCGCCGCTCCCCGTCGAGGTACGAGCAACGGGCCGGGCAACTTCTTCATCGACGCGGTCACCCCGGGGAGCTACGAGCTGCTCGTGCGTCACACGACGGCCGGTCGCGCGCGGCTGCGGATCGAGGTCGACCCCGCGAACGAGGAGCCGATCGACGTCGTGCTGGAGCCGTTCGCGTTCGCGGGGGACATCTCCGGGGTGGTGCGCAGCCTCTCGGGGGAGTTCGAGGGGATGCTGGACCTGCGGCTGATCCCGACCGAGGACGCCGACGAGGACCTCGCCGTGCGACGCATCCAGCTGCGGTGGGAGGAGGAGAACGGCGAGCGGATCGGTCGCTTCCGCTTCGAGTCGGTCGCGGACGGCACTTACGAACTGCACGCCTCCATTCGCTGGCAGAGCTACCAGATCCTGCCGGAGATCCAGGCGTTGACGCCGCCAAGGGAGGGACTGGAGCTCGTTGTCCGAGACGATATCGAGCGGCACCACATGCACTTCTTCGCGGTCGACGAGGAGACCGAGGACTACCTCGATGACGCGCACCTGCGGCTCGTCGACGGCAACGGCACGCTCGTGTTCGACGGCAACTCCGATGTGCTGCGCGGGCAGCCGCTGTTCGCCCGGGGCGAGCCGTTCGAGTGGAAGCTGGAGGTCGAGGGCTATCTCCCGCGCTCGGGGGACCGCCGCGCGTTCGAGGAGCTCGCTGGTGGGGACTCGCTGTTCGCCGTGATCGGGCTGAAGAAGGACTGAGCTCGGACGCTGCGCGCGGCCCGGGGTTTCGGTCTGGCCGCTGAGCACGGCTGAGGCTGGAAGGCCCGTGGGGCTCCAGACCCCTCGCGTGGCTTCACGCACCTAGGAGCACGGAGAGCACGGAGTGACACGGAGGACGCGGAGAGGGTTCGGAAGCTGGAGCTCGTGGCGGCCTGGTTGTTCGGGTTCGGAACTCGGAGCTCTCGGCCATCATGAAGAGAGAGAACAGAAGAACCGGCCGCTCCGCGGCCGGTCTATCTCTCTTCTTCTGATTCTGATCGGCGGAGGGCCCCGATCGCCGAGACGTGACACCCAGGCCGCCACGAGCTCCAGCTTCCGAACCCTCTCCGCGTCCTCCGTGTCACTCCGTGTTCTCCGTGCTCCTAGTTGCGGAGGGAGTCCCGCCGTGTCCGGTCCGCAGCAGTCGATGAGCACGGCAAACCGCTCACCGAGGTCCGCCCGGTCAACGCTCGCGTGCGCGGCCCCACTGGCCTGGCCGGCGAGGCCCCAGGCTCCCCCGGCCACCGAACCCATCGACGCTCCCGGCACGGAAGCCCCCCTCCCACCCAGGGATCCGCCCCCCCGCTTGCATCGCCGCTCGCAGGCTCGACAATCCGGCCGATGAAGGGCGCCCGGGCACTTGGCCTCTTTCTGGCGCTCGCGCTCGCGCTCGCGGGCTGCGCCGGACCCCGTAGCGAGCAACACCTCGCGCCGCTCTACACGCACGTCTCCACCGTTGGCGGCGGCGAGGAGTACGAGGCCCTCGGCGGCGCGGTGATCGCGCGGCGCGACGAACTCGGCGCCCCCTTCTCCCAGTGGGGCCTGCGCCCCCTGTTCCTGCACTACCCCGACCGCGACGGGCGCAGCAAGTCCCAGTTCCTCTACCCGCTCGGCAAGGTCGATCGCGGAGACGGCGAGTTCAACTGGTGGCTACTCCCGATCGTCGACTACCGCCGCGAGACGCGCCCGGAGGGACAGAAGTGGCAGCTCCTCGCGCTGCCGGGCCTCTACTTCGCGCGCTTCCCCGACGGCCGCCGCGCGAGCGCCTGGTTCCCCTTCGGCGGGACGATGGTCGAGCAGTTCACCTTCGACGAGGTCGAGTTCGTGCTCTGGCCGCTGTACATGCGGACGGTGCAGCAGGGCCGCACGAGCTACCACTTCCCCTTCCCGTTCCTGATGTACCGCTACGGCCCCGACGGCGGCGGCTGGCGGGTCTGGCCCCTGCTCGGACACTCCTGGGTCGACGAGCGCTACGACCGCTGGTTCGCGGTCTGGCCGATCTTCAACTTCAACGACGAGAACCTGAAGTCCTCGCCTCGCTACCACGAGTCGCAGTGGTCGATGTTCCCCGTCTACGGCTACCGCAGCCAGGGCACCTGGTCCTCGCACGCGGTGCTGTGGCCCTTTTTCGGCTACGCGAGCGACTCACAGACCGGCTTCTGGGCCTTCGACGGCCCCTGGCCGCTCGTCCGCCTGCAGTTCCCCGGGGAGGAGCGCCTCGCGCTGCTCCCCAACAAGCAGGGCGCGAACAAGCGAATCCGCTTCTGGCCGTTCTGGTCGTACTACGAGGGCGACGGCCTGGTCTCGCGGTGGTACGCCTGGCCCCTCGTCAACGTCCGCAGCGAGGACTACGAGGACGGTCACCGCGACGCCTTCACGTTCGTACCGTTCTGGTCCCAGTGGAAGCGGCGCTACGACGACGGCCCGACTCGGTCCTTCCGCAAGCTCTGGCCGGTCTTCCAGTACGAGCGCACCGGGGAGACCCGCAGCTACCTGTTCCCTCAGCTCAGCCCTTTCTGGTACTGGCCCGACCTGGACGAGCACTATGCTTGGATCTATGCGCTGTACGCTGCCGACCATGGACCCGAGGTCACGAAGGAGAACGTGCTCTGGGGACTCTGGCGCCGTGAGCACGACGTCGACGAGGAGCGGACGTACGTCAGCGGCCTCTGGTCGCGTCGCGCCTACAGCCAGGGAGGCGACGAAGTGAGCGAGCACTCCTTGCTCTTCGGGCTCCTGCGCTGGCGCTCCAACGCGCGCACCGGCCTCTCGCTCCTGCCCCCGGCGCTGCCCGGTCCGGGCTGGCCCGTCGAGCGAGTTCCGCGCAGCACCGAGACAGAAGAGGGCTCTCGATGAGCGGTCTACGCGCCAGAGCCACGGGCTTCGTCGAGGACCTCGGCTTCCGCCTCGAGCTGTTCCTGCAGACGCTTCTGCGGCTGCGCGCGATCGTCGAGCGCCGGATCCTGATCGCGGACCAGATGGTCTCGCTCGGACTGCAGATGACCCACGTCGTGCTCTTCGTGGGGCTCTTCATGGGCATGATCGTCGCTCTTCAGACCGGGATAGAGCTCTCGCGCATCGGCCAGCAGGACCAGATCGGCGTCATCGTGGCCATCAGCATGGCCCGCGAGATGGGCCCCTTCATCACGGCGACGATCCTCGCCGCCACGGCGGGCAGCTCGATCGCCGCCGAGCTCGGCACGATGGCGGTCAGCGACGAGCTCGCCGCGCTCGAGGTGATGTCGATCGACAAGCACAAGCTGCTGATCCTCCCGCGCGTCGTGGCGCTCGGCGTCATGTGCCCGATCCTGACGATCCTCTGCAACTCGATCGGGATCGTCGGCGGCGGGATCGTCGCCTCCGCACAGCTCAACGTGGGCTGGCAGCTCTACTCCGAGACCGCGATCGACTCGCTCCGGCCCGTCAGCGGCTGGTTCGATCTGCCGTTCGACGTCTACACGGGGCTGCTGAAGTCGTTCGTGTTCGGGCTCATCATCGCGGTGATCTCCTGCTGCGAGGGGCTGCGGGCCCGCGGCGGCGCGCTCGGCGTCGGCCACGCAACGCGCGGTGCGGTCCGCGACTCGATCATCTACGTGATCATCGCGAACTACATGATCTCCCAGCTCCTCTACGAGATGTAGCGCGATGGAAGAGCCGGTCATCTGCTTCGACGACGTGTACAAGAGCTTCGGCACCCAGGAGGTGCTGCGCGGTCTCTCGTTCGACGTCGACCACGGCAAGACGGTCGCCATCATGGGTGCGTCGGGGACGGGCAAGTCGGTCGCCCTGCGGCAGATCATCGGCCTGATGCACCCCACCTC
>Ga0316204_10004265_pt1 | contig 26064 bp, 25 predicted proteins | sample 6monrhotite_MG_2_FD_205661 | JGI IMG/M metagenome (GOLD analysis project Ga0316204, IMG submission 205661) | Microbial mat bacterial communities from mineral coupon in-situ incubated in ocean water Damariscotta River, Maine, United States -... | ecosystem: Environmental > Aquatic > Marine >...
CCATCGACATTCAAGTCGACGGCGGCGTCAACGCATCGACGGCAAAGTCCGTGGTCGATGCCGGCGCAACCTGCTTGGTGGCGGGCTCCGCGGTGTTCAAGGGCGACGACTACGTCGCCACCATCAAAGCGATCCGCGACGCTTACAGCGCCTAAAACCGCGCGCAGCTAAAACACAAAAGCCCGCCACGGTTTGCATAAGCGAAACCGGGCGGGCTTTTTGCTGTGTGGTCTACGGTAAAATGCAAACGCTATGTGCGGTCTACGAGGGGGAGTGTCTATCATTACATGTCAGGAACATTTAAAAATCATTTTTGTAATTGTTCGAACGCCGTTCTTGGACGTCATCTCGAACTCTACGCCGGTGAGAACGGAATTTGTGGGGCAAGTTCTTGATACAGTATTGACAGGATTATTGTTCCAAAAATCTGCTTGATGCACAACCTGCTGGCTCTGAAATTGGCCGACCTTGTACGCTTCTTGCTGCACCGTTTCTAGTTTTTGGGTTAGGAAAGTTTGTAAAGTTGAAAGGTCACTTTCCAATTGGGTAATTCTTGGCAGTAACCGCTGGCTGGCTTGTGTCGCTTTTTCGGCAGAGGTTTCTGCATTTCTTGCATGTTCTTCAGCCTGTGTTTCAAGTTTCTTAATTTGGGCTTTTGTTAATTTAAGTTCAGCGATTTTACCGTCAGCATTTTTAGTGCTTTTCTCGATTGTGTCGAGAGAATTTTTCGAATTATTTATTAATTCTTTGACCTTATTGGCTGACTCTTCTGCTCTGTCTTTAGCATTATTTGCATTATTTTTAGCTTTATTTGCTTCGGCAATTACCTCGGTGACCTTACTAAATGCTTCGGTGATTGCTATTTTAGAAGATTCTGCGCGCGTTATTTTCCTTTCCGCCTCGATTTGTCCATTCACGAACCAAGCAACCACACCGCCTCCAAGTGCAAGAAGACCAGAAAGACCAATTAATGCCTTATATATATCTGATCTGATATCCTTACTGACTCCGTATCTCAAGTATTAAATTTCTTCTTTGGAATAAGATATAACATTACTATCTGTATTTATCATTTTCGTTACTCCATGAGACTGTTTCAAATCTGAATGAGGCAATAGTTTGGTGGCGTAGTTGTCTTGGTAGCAGTGTGCGGCTTGCTCTGCGGTGGTGTTGAAAACGCTTTTGTAGGCAACAGATGACTGAGGTGGGCTGTGTAGAGAACACTAAACGGAGCTACAAAGGGAGACCCTGCGGCGTCCTTTTCATACTCAAAATTATGCTTTTCGCTGTCTGAGTATTGCGACATACATTGTTCTAAAAAAACTCCACACAGTACACATTGGCAACCACATTTACAATCAAAAGTAGATTTAGTGCCGCCCAGGTCCGCATTGCGGGCATTTGGTTTCGTGCACGACGGATTTGAATTCTATGCGGTTGTTTCAGGTTTGTTTTTGACGTTACACTGTTTTTAAGACGGTACGATGATCGGAGGTGTGCGGCTTAATCTGCACTTCTTCGCTCATTTTGAAGACAGGTGGCTGAAATGTCTGATGGTGATCCAGGACCTGCTAAGCCCGGTTCCGTTCGCGCCCGCACGGCGGGCCGGGCGCTCAAACTGGTCAAGCCGATTGCCGGTCTGCGCAGGCGCGGCAACTACCTGTATTTTTGGGAAAAACGCTGGTTTTTCATCGCCATGGCGGTTGGCGTGGGGCTTATGTACATGCCCACGCCGGAAGGCCTGACCTCGGCCGGTATGACCATTTTGGCGATGAGCGTGGTCGCCACCATTTTATTCGTGACCGAACCGGTGCCGCTGCCCACCGTGGCGCTTTTGATCGTCATTGGTCAAGTGATCTTGATGGGGATTGAAAGCAAGGAGGTCGCCAGGTCTTTGATGAGCGACAGCGTGCTGTTCATCATGGGCTCGTTGATGCTGGCGGTGGCGGTGGTCAAACAAAAGCTCGACACCCGCATCGCCTGGATTTTGGTGCGCATGACCGGCACCAAGACCTCGCGCATCGCCTTCGGCATCGCGTTGGTGTCGGGCGTTTTGGCTTCGTTCGTGGGTGAGCACACGGTCGCCGCGATGATGCTGCCGGTCGGCATCACGCTGATCCAGTTGACCAGCAACGACCCCAAAAAGGTCCGCAATCTGGCCGCCGTGCTGCTGTTTTCCATTTCGTACGGCTGTTCGGTCGCGGGCATCGGCACGCCGTCCGGCGGCGCGCGCAACGCCATTATGATTGGGTATTGGAAAGAGTTTTTCTATGACCCGCTCAATCCCGAATCGTTTCAGTACCTGATCGATTACGTACACTGGATGATGTACGCGTATCCGATTTTCCTTATCCAAGTGCCGTTTGTGACGATCATCTTGCTGATTACATTTCGCCCTGAATACAAAGACTTGTCGCGTGCGGTGGTGAAGTTGCGCGCCCAAGTGGAAAAGCAGGGCGCGATGAAGGCGGGTGACTGGGTGGCCATCTTGATCTTCTTCTTGGTGCTGTTGGGGTGGATCTTCGGCTCGGCCGAATACGGCATGGGCACCATCGCCATCCTGGGCGCAGCGGCGTTCTTGATCGCGGGGTTGGTGGCGTGGCCGGATGTGAACTCAGGCGTCAACTGGGGCGTGGTTTTGCTGTACGCGGCGGCGATTTCTCTGGGCGTACAGATGAAAGACACCGGCGCGGCGGCTTGGGTAGCGCAAAATTTCCTCGATATTTTGGCACCGCTGGGCATGGATAAGGGCGTGGGGCTGTGGGCGGCGGTGTCGTTGTTGACGACAACCGTCACAAACACCATGTCCAATGGTGCGGCGGTCGCGGTGTTGGGGCCGATCGTCTTGAAACTGGCCGTGGTGGCTAAGGAAAGCCCCATCGTGCTCGGTTATATCACCGCCGTGTCGTCGGCGTTTGCCTACCTGACGGTGGTGGGCACCCCGGCGTGTACCATCGTTTACGCGTCGGGTTATTTGAAGACCACGGACTTTCTCACCGTAGGTTGGAAAATGGTGGTGATGTCGACCATCATCATGTTGGCGGCGGCCGGGCTGTATTGGCCACTTCTGGGGGGATGACTTGTGAAAACGCAGGGGCAGGGATTAGGCGCATGAACGACGACGTTGAAGACCTCGACATCAACGACCCCGAAAAACCACATCATGCGCGCTTTCGCATCTTGGTGTGCATCGACGGTTCGGACGAGTCCTATCGCGGCTTGCGTTACGCGGCCAAAATCGCCAAGGGAGAGGATGTCGATATCGTGTTGTGCTACGTGCGCCCGGCGGATCAGGGGTTGCGTTCGGGCGGCCTACAAATGGACGTGGCGCGCGGCAACATGCTGGAATGGGGCCTGGAACTTCCCGGTCTCACATACTTGAAAAAGGGCCGCGATCTTTTGATGGAACTTGGCAACTTGCGCGATGATTGGGCTGAACAGGCTTTCCACACCGACATTTCCGGCACCAGCCTGGGCGACAATAAAATCGATTACACCGCCAAGTCCGGCAAGAAGATCGTGCTTAAGCTCAAGGTTGCGCGCGACGTCGTCACGGGCATTCTCGATCAGTGGGAGTTGGGACACTACGACCTGATCATCATCGGCGCTTCGGCGCGTTGGAGCGGCAAGGGCCTCAAGGGCTTCTTCGATCCGGCGGTGGCGGAAAAAATCGCCATCCACGCGCCCTGTTCGGTGTTGGTCGCGCGCGACCTGGAAATCGGACACGGCCATCTGGTGTGCACCGATGGGTCTGAAGCCGCCACGGAAATGATCAAAAAAGACGCCTATATCGCCAGCTTGTGCGAATGCCCCATCAGCCTGTTGGCGGTGGCGCCGGATGTCGAAAGCGAAGGCGAGGCGCGAAAAACTGTGAACGGCGCGCGTAAGCTTCTTGTTGATATGGACGTCAATGTGGCGGAAACCCTCACCCGTGTCGGCAATGCGGTGGACGAGATCGTTGAGGCTGGGCCGGACTATTCGCTGATTGTGCTCGCAGACGGGGGCAAAAACGGGTTGGAGCGTTTCTTTGTCGGCTCTGTGGCCATGAAGGTGGTGCAGACAGCGCACAACTCAGTGATGGTGGTGCGCTGATCTGAATGCCAACCATTTAGTAGAAAATACACACCCATTAAGAGTGATGTTATCATTTTTAACTATTTTAAATTAAGAATATATGTATATGCTCATAAATAGCGTTTCATAGTGGTGAGAGGCGATGTGCATCGCGGGGCTACACTTGTTTCGCATTTTCTGTGTTTCAGTAACGATACTGGTCGTCAGTCTCGCCTTTCCGTTGAGCGCCAAATCTGAAGATTCCAACGAGACCGTCCGCGTTCTCATTTTAAAGGATTTCCCTCCGCAATTCGTTTCGACCCCGCAGGGTCCTTCCGGGCTTGCCGTTGAGGTCATGCGCGAAGTGGCCAAGCGGGTTTCCTTGAATGTGGAATTTGTCACAGTTGAGTCTTGGAAGGACGTTTACGCGCCCTTGAAGGACGGAACCGTTGACGTCCTTTCGAATATGGGAATCAGTGAGGCGCGGCGGAAACTTGTCGACTTCACCGACCCATATGAAGTCTTCGACATCAAGCTCTTTATCCGGCAAGAAACGATTGATATTCAAAGTGTTGACGATCTCAAGAGCCGTTTGCTCGGGGTGCAATCGACAAACGTCTTGACCAAGGGGTTGATCGCAACCGGCAAGTACGACATCAAAACCTTCGCCTCGTTCCAAGAGGCGTTCGTTGCGCTTGTCAGCGGTGAAATTGACGCGGTGCTTGCGCCGACGGAACCCTTTTTGCGGATTGCGCGCAAGGTGCACCTTGATCATCGTATTCGGCATGTCGGCCCTTCCTTGTTGGAAGTTAAACGCGCCATGGCGGTGCCGAAAGGGCGTTTGCTGTTGCGCGATAAACTCAATGTCGGGCTTGATGCATTTAAGCGCACGACGGCTTATCAGGATTTACTGACGAAGTGGTACGGCAAGGCTACGCCTTATTGGACTCCGGCCAAGGTCTCGATCTTGGCCGGCGTAATTTTGGTATTGTCCTTATTGGCGATGGGGGGGTGGCGTTATGTCTCGATTGTCGGGTTGAACCGGCGCATTCGGGAAAGCGAAGAGCGTCTGAGCTTGGCGCTGACGGCCTCGAAAGCTGGTTACTGGGTGAACGATGTTCCATTGAGCTATGTATTCTGGTCGGACAGCAATTATCGCATGTTGGGCTATGAGCCTGGGGAAGTTGAAGCGAGTTTTGAAAATTGGCGCGTCCGCATCCATCCGGACGAGCGGGATGCGATCTCTACGCGTATCCTCGATAAACTTGCAACGTTATCTGAAATCAATGTTGAGTATCGCGTGTTGCTGCCGGATGGGAAAGTGCGATGGATCAACAACATTGGACGACCTGTTCACGGTCACGGTGGCGAAGCAACTCTGATCACGGGCATTCAAATAGATATCACTGAGCGTAAAGAGGCCGAGGAAGAGCTCTATCGTGCAAAAGAAGCGGCTGAACTCGCCAACAGGGCGAAGTCTGAATTCCTTGCCAATATGAGCCATGAATTGCGCACACCGTTGAATTCAATCATCGGTTTTTCGCAAATGTTGCAAGCTGAAACGTTCGGGCCCCTTGGTAGCGTTCAAAATAAGGAATACGCGGAAATTATTTATAATTCAGGCAGTCATTTACAAAACATCATTGGCGACATTCTCGATTTATCGAAAATTGAAGCAGGCGAGGAAAGTTTGGTTTATGAGTGTGTCGAGATACATGCCGTGGTTGATGAGTGTGTGAAAATGATGTCGGAGCGCGCCACCAAGAAACAGGTGTCCTTGAGTGCAAGTGCTCACAACAACCTTTCTACATTTCGGGCTGATAGAATTCGGGTGAAGCAGATACTGCTTAATCTCATATCCAACGCGATTAAGTTCACTGCCGAGGGCGGGGAGGTTCGTGTTGATGTGACGCAAGACCCACAAGGCGCGGTTGTGATGCAGGTCCGCGATAACGGCAGGGGGATTGCCCCTCAAGATTTAAAGAAAGTCATGGAGCCGTTCGTGCAAACTGGGCGCACCTATACCCGATCCTACGATGGTACAGGGTTGGGCCTTGCTTTGGTCAAGTCTCTGACAGAAATGCATGGTGGGACCGTCGCCCTAGAAAGTGAAATTGACAAAGGGACTTTGGTGACCGTGACTTTCCCCCCGGAACGTGCGAACGCCAATTCAATGGTTTCACATTCAATTCACAACGGCGGTGAAAGGTTGCTTTCAGCCAAATAAGCTGTCAAAAACAAATGGCACAGGTTCCAAGCGAGCGAAGCTTGCTGGATGAAAAGGGAACACGGTAGGGATGACCTCGACGGGTCCTGATCCGTGGCTGCCCACGCAACTGTAAACGGTAGCCGACTTGCTTTAAGCCACTGAAGCCCCCGCTTTTAAGCTCGCTTTGGGAAGGTGCAAGAAGGCCGATATCCGTGAGCCAGGAGACCTGCCTGTGTGTTGAGAGCCCCTGCGGGACAGGGGCTTAGTACGGTGGGTACGAAAGGATAATCACCCATGCATATCGAACCAGGCGTCGTAAACGGCGCAAAAATGGCTCTCAGCTACGCCACCGCCGCAGGTGCGATTGGCTTCGCGGCAAAAATGGCGCTGACGACCGTCAAGCGCGGCGGTGTCGTCTCGCTCGGCATCCGCAGCGCCTTGGCGACCGTTCTTGTGTTCAGCTTTTTTCAGCTGTTGCCGCATCACCCCGTGGGCGTGTCTGAGGTGCACCTCATTTTGGGCTCGACCCTTTTTCTTATTTTTGGCGCGGCACCGACCGCGATTGGCTTGACGCTCGGCTTGCTGGTCCAGGGCCTGTTTTTCGCTCCGCTTGATTTGCCGCAGTTCGGCATGAACGTCACCAGCCTTTTGGTGCCGTTGTTCGCCATGAGCATTCTGGCGCGGCGCATTATCCCCGCGAACGTTGCCTACAAGGACGTCACATACGCTCAAGCCCTCGCTCTGTCGACGGCTTACCAGGGCGGCATTGTATCCTGGGTTGCCTTTTGGGCCTTTTACGGCAACGGTTTTGGCGCGGAAAACCTCGCCCAGGTCGGCGCTTTCGGCGCGGCTTACATGACGGTTATCGTTGTTGAACCGCTTGTGGACCTGGCGGTTCTCGCCGCGGCGAAAGGTTTGCACGGCCTCAAGGACAGCAATCTCTTGAACGAGCGTCTTTACGAGGCCGCTGCGTAAGGCGAAGCCTTTAAGGCCATCACGTAAAAACGCCCGGCGATTGATTTCGTCGGGCGTTTTTTGATGGGTTGATTGCGGGTCGGGACATCAGGTGATGTTGTCGATTTCCTCGTCGGTCATGTTGCCGGGCACCACGGTGATGGGGACATGCAACTTGTCGGCGGCTTTTTCGATGAAATAACTGACCAGCGGGCCGGGGCCGTCACTGCCGGTGGCACCGCCGAGAACCAAAAGCGAAATGGTCTTGTCTTCGTCGACCAGCGCAATCAATTCTTCCGCCGTGTTGCCTTCGCGCAAATGAATGATCGGCATCTTGCCGGTGGCGCGCACCACTTTGTCAGAGGTTTCCGAAAGCAGAGCCTCGGCTTCTTCACGGGCTTCTTCCTGCATCAGATCGCCAACCGCCATCCAGTGCTGAAATTCCACGGGCTGGATGACATAGACCAAAGCCACACGCCCCCCCACACGCTTGGCGCGTTGACAGGAGAAACGCAGCGCGCGGCTCAGTTCCGGGCTCTCATCAACCACGCACAGAAAGGTAAATTCCTTTTCCTTGGTGACGGTTTGGTCGTTGGACGTGTTTTGACTGTCGCTCATTTACCTTAGCCCCTTTTTTTGAACACGGCATTTGCGGTCCATCCTGACACTACGGCGATGAGAATAGCAAGCAACCCATAAATCAACGCATGTTCGTGGGCGAAGCTGAAAATTTCCGCCTCAATTCCCACCTTGTGAACCGCCAGTTGAGTGGTGTCATGGGTCATGATTTGACCGTCTGAGATCAAATAGGTGTCGATCACGTATCCACCGACATGAACGTTCGCGGGAAACCACAGGTCGGTGCGGAACAAATGTTGGCCGATCAGCTCAATGATTCCGGAATCTCCGGTATAGAGGTTCTGGGCGACCATGTTACGGATCAAGCCGTCCTTGAAATTTTTCAAGGTAGCGGCGTCTGCGTCCTTAGGCGCGGACTTGACGGCCAAACCCAACCGGTCGGTGCCGATTTTTTCGCGTAAAAGCACATCCGCGGGCAGCAATTGGTCGACAGGTCTGGACGAGGCCAAAGCGTAAAAGGTCGGTGCGCCTTCGAAAACCACTTCGTCGGTGCTGACCCAAATGCCGGCCAGACGTTCTTTCAGGCGGATCGATGTGTCTTTGTTCGGGCCGCGCACCACGACGATGATGTCGCCTTGGTGGTCCTTGGCGCCGAACAGCAACAAGTCCGCGCCTTCGAAGGAAACGTCGAGGCGCACGTCCGGTTTGGACAAATCAACCTCAAGGCCCTTGGTGTAAGCGGGCGAAGCGGCGAAAAGCGCGGCTAAAACCGGGAGGAGGGCGAGAATGCGTACGATTTGAGACATGATCAATGCCCTTCCGTAGTGCCAAGGGCATAGACGTCGTCGGGTGTTAGGGTCAGATCAAGGCCGATTTTGATGCACACACCCAACACCATCATCGCCAATAGGACGCGCAGTTGCTCACCCTTGAGCTTGGCACCGGCCTTGGCACCGAATTGAGCGCCGATCACACCGCCGATCAGCAGCAGCAATGCCAACATGATATCGACGGCATAGTTGTTGACCGATTGCAGCACCGTGACGTTGGCGGTCACGAAGATGATCTGAAACAGCGAGGTGCCAACCACCACCGCTGTGGGCATGCCCAGCAAGTAAATCATCGCCGGGACCATGACGAAGCCGCCGCCGACACCCATGATGGCGGACAAAATACCGACCACGACACCGACGGTGACCGGCAAGATCGCGGAGATGTAGAGTTTGGAACGGCGAAAGCGCATTTTAAACGGCAAGCCGTGTAAAATGTTGTGCCCTTTATGCTTAGGCGGCGCCGCTTTTTTCGACTGGCGCATCGCATTGACGCTTTCGATGAACATCACGGAACCGATAACGCCGAGGAAAATCACGTAAGACAATTTAATGACCAGATCGATTTGGCCGAGTGTCTTTAGGAACGTGAACAACCACACACCAAAAGTCGAACCGATCACACCGCCGATCAGCAACATCACACCCATTTTGATATCGACGTTGCCGCGCTTGAAGTGCGCGAGAACGCCGGAAATGGAGGACGCCACGATTTGATTGGCTTCTGTGCCGACAGCGACGGCGGGGGGAATGCCGATGAAAATCAGTAACGGCGTCATCAAAAAGCCGCCGCCAACACCAAACAGCCCTGAAAGGAATCCGATGCCCCCCCCCATGCCGAGGATGAGAAAGATGTTGACCGAGACCTCGGCTATAGGCAGATAGATTTGCATCTTAGCGCCTCAACGCGTCCAATAGGGTTTCGCATCAAGCCGAAAAAAAGCGACGTCAGCGGGCGAGATCCCTGCACAGGTCAAGAATCCAAAAGCCCACCGGGGGAGGAAACGGCAGGTTTTACGACTTGAGTTCAGTCCATCGACCGAACGGTTTTTGAATCGGGGAGGCTTGAATAAAACCTACAGCGAACATTAGGGGCTTCTAATGATCCAGGGGCTAAATGTCAAGAGTTAGATGCATTTTGAACATAAAAAAGCCCAAGTCGTGCCTTTAGAGGAATAATCGTTCGGGCTCGTCTGGCGCGGCGCACTTCAGGCAACACATGTTTGTGGATTGTTCCGGGAGCACCTCATGAAGGTGCGCGTTATTTCACGACGCCGAGAACGTAAACATCTTTCGGCGCCAACGTCAGATCCATGGCCACCTTGGCGCAAACCGCCAAAACCAAAACGGAAAGGAGAATGCGCATGTGCTCGCCTTTGAGCTTCGCACCCGCCTTGGAACCGAATTGAGCGCCGATCACGCCACCGACCAGTAAAATAACCGCCAAAACGACATCCACGGCGTAGTTGTTGACCGCCTGCAACATCGTGACGTTGATGGTGACGAAGATAATTTGAAACAACGATGTGCCGACCACCACGGCGGTTGGCATGCCCAGCAGGTAAATCATGGCCGGAACCATGATGAAACCGCCGCCCACACCCATGATGGCGGTCAAGATACCGACCACGATGCCGATCCCCACAGGTGATATCGCCGAAATGTAAAGTAAGGAGCGGCGAAAACGCATTTTGAAGGGCAGCTTGGTCATGATGGAATGCCCGCGGTGCTTCGGCGATGACCCTCGTTTGGAGCGAACCATCGCCATCACGCTTTCGAGAAACATCAACAAACCGATGACGCCGAGGAAAAAAACGTAAGCCAGTTTAATCGCCAAGTCGACTTGACCGAGCTCACGCAAAACAGTGAACAACCACACGCCAAGGGTGGAGCCGACCACGCCGCCAACCAGCAGCATGAGTCCCATCTTCACATCGACCGTGCCGCGCTTAAAATGCGCCAACACCCCGGAAATCGAAGAGGCGACAATTTGATTGGCCCCGGTGCCGACGGCGACGGCGGGGGGGATACCGACGAAAATCAACAACGGCGTCAGCAAAAAGCCCCCGCCGACCCCAAACAACCCTGATAGAAAACCGATACCGCCGCCCATGGCGAGAAGGACGAAAATATTGACCGAGATATCTGCGATCGGAAGATAAATTTGCATCTTTGGCTCTCAACGCGTCCAGAGTGGTCATCCGCATTAAGCCGTACAATAAACGTCGCCCATGGGGTCTGGCATACACGAGTAGGGGCGCAGAGGGGCTCACCGGGAAAGCTCATGCGGCCCACCGTGGCATAAACGGCGGGTTTCACGACTTAGGCTCAACCTATCGGCTGAACGAATGTTTTTGGATCGGGGAGGTCAGGGAAAACCTGCAGCGAATACCTGGAGCCGCTTCTAATGAGTGAGAAGCTTCATGTCAAGCGCAGCTTGCATCCCCAGAGTTAAAGAGGCGATACAAAACTTCGATGATCGCTCTGGGCTTATCACCGTCGAGCGAGTAGAAGATATTTTGCGATTCACGTCGAGTTTGAACCAGCCCGTGCTCACGCAGGACGGCCAGATGTTGGGAGAGCGCCGACTGCGAGAGGCTGGTCGCCGAATCAAGTTCTCCTGCCGTTTTCTCACCGTGCAGCAACTGGCAAAGAATCATCAGGCGCGTCTGATTGCTCATGGCTTTGAGCAGCTCACTCGCAGCCTGAGCGTTGCCTTCCATTTCTTCAAGTTTCATATCCACTTCCACGGTGTCCTCGCTGTCTTTAGAATCTTAATTAGATACATCTTATATAAGGAAAAAGTCAAGTATCGTCTCGCGTCTTGTCACCGAATTACTTGAGCTGAGGCGTGCGTTTTTCCGACAAAATCTATTCAGTTCTAGATGTTTCCACAGTAAGCTGTAGCAAATCCATAGTCGTAGGGAACCCAGATGAAAAAGCCTATCCTTGCATTCATTATTGCCGCCTTTGCGTTGATCGGGCTATCCAGCCCGGCCTACGCCATGATGGCGGATCCGGAACCGGACTTCGACAATCCACGCAAAATCGTGGTGTCGCTCAGCGAAAAAGACGAAAAGCGCGTCAATGCGGTGCTCAGCAACGTTATGAATCTTCATAAAGCGTACGGAGCGGACAATGTAAAGCTGGCGGTGGTCGCTTATGGCCCCGGGATCTGGTCGGTTTTGAAGGGTTCGCCGGTCCGCGCACGCGTCGAAAGCATGCTGCTTTACGACATCGAATTCGTTGCCTGCGGCAACACGTTGGAGTCTATCCACAAAACCAAGGGCGACTTGATCGATGGGGTCGGCTGGGCCCGCACCGGATTGATGGAAATCGTCGAGCGCCGCCTGTCCGGTTGGGTGGATATCAAGCCCTAATATCTTGATGTTTCAATCCGTAATACCGATATAGTGGGCTAGAAACTGGTTACGGAAGGTGCTGAATATGCCAAATGAAAACAAGATATTACGTGCGTTTTCGATCGTTTTGGCGGTCGTGGGCGTTGGGTTCGTGCTTGCGTCCACACCGGCCCGCGCCGATGGTCCGTTGCTGCCGATCAGTGAAGTCGGTGAAGACGGGATGCACATACAACCCTGGTTCCACGAAAGCTTTCTCGACTTGAACGAAGATTTGGCCGACGCAGAGGCTCAAGGTCAACGTTTGATGATTATTTGGGAACAGCGCGGCTGTCCCTATTGCAAGCGCATGCACGAGGTCAATTTTCGCATTCCGCGCATGGTCGAGACCCTGAAAAGGGACTTCATGGTCATACAGCTCAATTTGTGGGGGGACCGTGAAGTCACCGATTTCGACGGCGAAGTGCTCAAGGAAAAGGATCTTGCCAACAAATGGCGGGTGATGTTCACGCCGACCATGCAGTTTTTTCCGGCCACCGTCAAAGAGATGGGCGGGCAGTCGGGCGTGAGCGGCGAAGTTGTGCGCATTCCAGGGTACTTCAAACCGTTTCATTTCTATTTCTTGCTGCGTTACGCCAAAACCGGTGGATATGAGACGGAGCCGAGCTTCCAGCGTTGGCTGAGCGGTATGGGCAATAAACTGGATGAACTGGGCGTGCATTACGATCTCTATGCCGATGATTTACCCAAGGATTTGCCCGACGACATGTAAATACCAATTAACTGGGGAGAGCGTTCATGTGTGATGATATCAGTTGCGGTTATACGCCGTCAGACCAACCGCTGCCCGAGGTGAGCGACGCCGAGCGTAGAAACTTCATCAAAGGGCTCGCGGCGTTGCCGCTGGCCACTGTGCTAGCCCATCCGGATCTGGCCCGCGCTGCTGGGCATAACATGACGGTTCCGGTGTCAATCAAGACTCCCAGCGGTTCCATGGCCCTTGGGGCGTTGGCGATGCCTGAAAAGACACCCGCGCCGACGGTGCTGTTGATCCATGAATGGTGGGGGCTGAACGACCAGATTAAATCGGTCGCCGCCGAACTCGCCAAACAAGGTTATATCGCGCTCGCCGTGGATATGTACGGCGGCCAATACGCGACGGACCGCGTCGGCGCGAAAAAACTGATGAGCAACCTGGACGCCAAGGCCGGGACCGAGCAGTTGGTGACGTTGATCAACTGGCTGAAAAACCATGAAAAAAGTACCGGTAAAGTCGGTACGGTGGGCTGGTGCTTTGGTGGCGGTTGGTCGCTCAATGCCTCCATCGCCACACCGGTGGACGCGACGGTGATCTATTACGGGCGCTGCAACAAGTCGGCGGACGAATTGGCGGCGCTCGACAGCCCGGTTCTCGGTCACTTCGGCACGTTGGACAAAAACATCAATGCCGAAATGGTCGGCGGGTTTGAAAAAGCCATGGCGGCGGCGGGCAAAACCGACCTCACCGTATACTGGTACGAGGCCAATCACGCATTCGCCAACCCCACCGGCGCGCGTTATGACGAAGCCGACGCCAAATTGGCGTGGGAACGCACCTTGGCATTTTATAAACAACATTTGATGTAAATCTTCGACGTGCGGAAGTCTCAAAAAAGCGGAGCTCTCATTGGGGATGAGAACTCCGCTTCGTTTGTTGGGAAACAGCTCTACTGTAAGGGGAGGGAGAGAGGCTGTTCCCTTTTCCTTCGTATACCTTGAGCTTAGTCTACGACCACCCTGGCCTCACGTTCTGGGGGAAGAGGGAGGGCGGGATGCGTTGCGGCTCGTTTAGGGGGGGGCGAGACCGCGAACACATCCGTATCATAGCAAAAAACAGGCTTTAACCCTCATGAGCAAAGGTATGGCGCACTGTTCAAAGGATTAATAGAAAACCCCGCATTCCATACCTTCGTATAGAATGCGGGGTTTTGATTTTAGTGTAGGACAGTCCAATCACTTCAGAGGATTAACCAATTTCCTCAAAAATTGGGAAGGTTTCGAGCAACCAGTTGGAGGCTTCGGAAAGCGATCCGGTGAAGATCGCCACGCCGGTCACCACCAACAGCGTGCCGATGGCGATTTCCACGGTGCGCATGTGACGGCGGAACTTGCCCAAAAACGTCATGAACGGTTTGACGGCGAACGCCGCCAACAGGAACGGCAACCCAATGCCTGCGGCATATACAGCCAGCAAGGACGTGCCGTACATGACGTCGTCGCCACTGGCCGCGACCATGAGAATGGTCGCTAAGATTGGGCCTACGCAAGGGGTCCACCCGAACGCGAAAGCAAGACCGATGATATAGGAGCCAACCAAACCGGCAGGTTTGTTTTCCAAATGGAAACGTTTTTCAAAGTTCAGGAATCCAATTTTGAACAGGCCCATATAGTGCATGCCGAAAACAACAATCACGACTCCCGCGATTTTAGAGAGGATACCGAGGTTGTCGGCAATCATGGCGCTGATCGTGGTGGCCGTGGCGCCGAGGGCCACAAACACGGTTGCGAAGCCCAAAACGAACGCAAGGGCCGAGATGAACACTTGGCGTTGAACCTGCTTGTCGATGCCGCCCTCGGCGGTAAGCTCGTCGAGCGACGCACCGCCTAAGAAACAAAGATAAGCCGGTATCAGGGGGAGCACGCATGGCGAGGCAAAACTGAGCAAACCCGCGCCAAACGAGCCCCAATAGGTGATATCAAACGGATCCATTGAGCATTTTCCTCGGTTGTCGAAGGGAAAGTTTTACCCACCGACAACTTTGATACTGTTATTCGGTTGCACATTGACGACCTTTTTCTTGCGAATATGGTCTGCCACGAGATCATATACGGGGGGTCCTTCAGTGCCTTCGTTGACGGATGCCCAGCCGCCAACCACATATTTTTTACTGGGATCGATGGTTTCGCCCGTCGACAACAACGTCATTTCGGAAATGCGCGAACCGATCGATTTGTGAATATCGATGCGATAGCCCATGCCGCCGACGCGCACCATGTCGCCGCCCTGTTGATAATAGGGGTCGGGGTTGAACAGATTGTCCGCGACGTCTTCCAGAATCAGTTTGAGGGTATCGCCCGTCATTTCGTTGCGGTAGACGTTGGGATAGGTGATCGAGGTCTGGGTGTAGACGTCGTCCATGGTTATGTCTTGACCGGGGATCAAGCTTGCGCCCCAACGAAAGCCCGGCGACAGCGAGATTTGCGTGTCGCGCTCTTCCATGATGGCGTTGCAGATCAAATCGTCGAAGGTGCCGTTGAAGTTGCCGCGGCGATACAAAAGGCTTTCGGTCTTGCCAAGCTTTTCGCCGATAATCTTCTGATGTGGGGCGCGGATGCCGTCCACGACAGCCTGGATTTCCGGATCCGGCGTGATCACGTCGGAAAAAATCGGCATCAGTTTGTAATTGTAGTTCTTGATCTTGCCGTTTTGAACGTCTAGGTCCAGGCGGCCCAAGAATTTGCCGTGCGACCCGGTGGCGACCAACAGCGTGTTGTTCACCTCAATCACGCCCGGAATGGCGTCGTGGGTGTGGCCGGTCAAAATCACGTCGATACCATTGACGCGCGACGCCAACTTGCGGTCCACGTCAAAACCGTTGTGCGAGGCCAGAACCACCAGCTCCGCACCCTCGGCGCGGGCCTTGTCGACGCTTTCTTGAACCATTTCGTCGCGGATGCCAAACGACCAGTCGGGGACCATGTAACGCGGGTTCGCGACCGGTGTATATGGGAAGGCTTGCCCGACCACGGCGATTTTCACGCCGCCGCGTTCGAAATGCGCGGTGGAATCGAAGACCTTTTCCTGCCACTCGTTGTCGATGACGTTGCCTGCTAGGAACGGGAAATTGAGCTTGGAGATGAGTTCCTTCACACGGTCCGCGCCGTATGTGAACTCCCAATGCGGAACCATCACGTCCACGCCGAGCGCGTTCATGGCGTCAACCATATCCTCGCCTTGGGTCGCCAGCGACGTGTAGGAGCCCTGCCAGGTGTCGCCGCAGTCGATGAGCAGTGTGTTGGGGTCACGTTGGGCGCGGATCGCTTTGATCAACGTCGCCATCTGCGCGAGGCCGCCAATACGGCCGTATTCCCCCGCCAACTGGCTGAAATCGACGCTGGAGAACGCATACGCGTCCGGCGTACCGGCCATGAGACCAAAATTCTTGAGAAATGCCTCGCCGGTCAAATGCGGCGGCAGGCCATGCACTTCGCCGACACCAAGGTTCACGGACGGTTCGCGAAAGTACAGCGGCACCAATTGCGCATGAATATCGGTGAAGTTGAGCAGCGTGACTTGGCCGACACTGTCGAATTTAAGAAGATCGTCCTGGGTGATGGTCTGACCGGCGGCTGCGCGCGCCATGTTGACGCCGGAACCGAGCAGTGCTGCCGTGGCGGCGGTCACCTGAAGAAAATCGCGACGGGTGAGCATAATGTGAAGTCTCCGTGATTCGAGGTCTATTTTCTTGTTTATGTGATGAATAGAGGGAAATGTGGACAGAAAAGGGGCGGCAATCCACGTGGACGCCGCCCCTTATCGACTATGTGTTACTTACGCACGCCAGGACCTTCAACAGGCAGGCCGCGACCACGCCAGGCGAGGTACGTTTCCAGCGCAAGGTATTCATCCGAACCGTAGCCATAAGGCTCTGCACGGATGTTCTTGTTGCAGCCACGGAAACGGCGGTGCAAAGAACCCGGCTTTTGCCATTTCAGACGGTACGTCGGGTAGCCGTTGGATTGCCCCTGGGACAAGACTTCGGCACGGATCACGTTGCCCGCGTTGTCCTCGTGGCAGTGACTGCACGCCATGTCGAGCTGACCGCGACGCTGGTAATAGAAGGCTTGGCCTTGCATCCAGAACGGGTTCAGTTCGTCGCCCTTCATATCGGCAGTGGTCGTGCGCGGCATGCCGCGGGACTGTTTGACGATCAGGCCGGTCATACCTTGCATGGCGTCCGATTCATATTTGAACGGCTTGGCCTTTTGGTATTTGGTGCGGCACTTGTTGATGCGCAGCTCCACGTTGATCGGCTTGTGGTCTTCCGCGTCGTACACAGGGTACTTCGCGCCAACACCCTTCATCGGGATGCCGAAGCGGCCGCCCTTGTCGTCATCCACGGCGCCGTGACAGTCGGCACACGAAACGCCGGCTTCGCCATCAGCTTTATTGTAGATGTCTTCCGCGGCATCGTAGACAGGCATGCCGGGATTTTCGAAATCGTCATCCTGCATGGCCTGCGTTTCTGGGGTTGCCGTTTTGTAGCCGGACCAGATGTCGTTCCCATACGGGTTCGGCACCTGATAGTCCGCGGTTTTCATGTCGCCTTCACAAGCGCTCAGCGCGACGCCGACGCCCATAATGGCGATTGCGGTGGTGATTGTCTTGAAATTCATGACGTTAGCCCTCCCTCCGTCGTGATTTAAGACACGGCCATGTCTTGCGACACAGTTGTGACTTTACCATTGTCGTCGGTCCACTTGAACTCGTACAAGCCGCTTTCTTTCGCCGTGATGAAGAAAGAAATGTACGGGTTTGCGGAAACGGACGGATGCATGTCGGCGCCGAACAGCTCTGCGCCGTTAAAGGAGCAGGTGAACTTGTTCAGGATAAGACGAGGAATTTTATTGCCTTTTTTATCTTTCCTGTTGCCGGTTTCCATGTTGTGAGACGCCAAGGTCTTGACCTGGACGATATCGCCAGCTTTCGCCTTTTTCGGCAGCTTTACGCGAGGTTTTTTAGCCATTTTTATAGCACTCCTAAAGTATGTCTAAGTGACCAAAGGGGATGGTGGGGGGCTGATTAGCCGCCGCAACCGCCGATGGTGACTTTCACTTCCTTCTTAGCGGTCAAAACCGAGCCGTCGTTCATGACGACGGCGACCAAGACGTTTTGGGTCTTGCCCAGGCGAATACGGGTATTCACGTCGGCTTTTCCGGTCGGGGTCATGTTGAAGGAAATGGTGGCAGGGCTAGGGTTGCCTTCGGCAAACACATGGATGTGCTTGACATAGCTGTCTGCCGTCATCGGGCTATCGACGGAAACGCCCACCGGGACGGTCGCGCCGTTTTCCGCAATTTCCGGAAGGGAAATCGTTATTTTGTCAGACATGGAAGGGGTCGCGCCGCCAATGACTTTGGAAAGCGCTGCGGCAGCGGCTTCGGGTGTGGCGTGGGCCGTCGTCGCGAAACCCAGAGCCAACACACCTGCGCCGGCGGCCTTAAGGGCCTCACGGCGGTCCACTCGGACCATTTGCTGGATATTTTTGCTCATTTTATCCTCTATTTTTTTTGAATTTTGCATCAGTCTCGCCAGGGGACTTGCTTAAGGGGACTTACTTAAGCGTCATCATATAGGCGACGACATCTTCAACTTCCTGGGCGCTCAAAATCGTTTTGCCTTGAAACTTTTTGAGCACGCGATGCTGTCCGGTTCTATAAAAACTCGGCATCATGGTGTTGGGGTGGATGACGTGCGCATCGACGATGCGCATGCGCATCGACGCTTCATCGTAGTGTTCGGCGACACCGTGAAGATCCGGGCCTGTTTTGCCGTGGAATTGCTGCTCCGGAATAGGCATCACGTGGCAAGCAAGGCAATTGCCTTTTTTGCGAGAAATGACGACCTTCTTGCCGTTGGCGGCATCACCGGGCTTTCCGGTCAGAGAAGTTGGAATCGTTTCATCGACGATTGTGTATTGCGCCGTTTCACTGGCCTGTGCGCCGACGGCGAGTGTGCCGACGAACGCAAGACCACATACGGCGCTCATGAGTTTTGTGTGTTTCATTATCCCTCCCATAGACTAGCCAGATTTGACCAGTTACCCCATGTTCGTCCCTCGAACGATACACCGAACGACAGGGGAACTCAGACAAGCCTAATAGCTACGTCTCGGATAGAACAAGCCCAATTCTCATACAACGGGCTTGAAATGGTTATAGGCCTCCCAAACGTGCGATGTTTCTATCTTAACGCGTAGAAATGTGTTCATCGGTACGTTCGTAACGAAAATTGTGGGCTGTCGTTTATTACCCACAAATATGCTGTGTATTAGCACTCTGTTACATTAGATAGCTTTCATCCACGTGGCAAGCCCTCTGTGATGAAAATGATATTTTAGGTCATGAAAAATGGCGGGGTAAATCCCCGCCATTTTCTATGTTTTATGATTTATGAGTGTGTTAGGTGCGTATGACCATGGCTTTGAGACCTGCCAAAATCGAGTCCTCTTCCAAGGCTTTTAGCCCCCAAATGGCGCCGATGATGATGGATGCCAATGCAATCAAAGAGCCTAAAGCCAGTGTGGACATGCCGGTCAGGCCTTGGCCGATGGTGCAGCCGAGGGCGAGCACACCCCCGATTCCCATCATGATTGCGCCGACCATGTGGCTTTTCATATCGTCCGCGCCGCTGAACGCTTCGATATGAAACGATTTCGTGGCGACGGCCATCAGGAACGAGCCGACGATGACCCCGCCCACGGCGGCAATGCCGAAGTTGATGGAGGCCCCGGTGAAGGTCATCAGATATTGGATCGATTCCGCCGATGGCGCGACGAAGGTGAACGAGAACATTTGCGTAGGCTCAAACTCGTCCGCGCCCAAGGACCCGGTGATGTACCAGCCGACGGGGATCAGCAGCCCGATAATGACCGCACCGACGATATCGGTGGGAGAGGCGCGAAATTCAGCGCTTTTGAAGCAATACGCGGCAATCGCCAAGGCGAACGCGAGGGTCACGACAAGGCGTAGGCTTTCGGTCTCCACGCCGATGATCGCGCCGAGCATTTCCACCATTGATTGGCTTGCCAAGCCAAATGCGCCGAGGTCGGTGTTGAACGCTTCCAGTTCAATGCGCGCCAACCCGATCAGTCCGCGTAACGTCATGTAGGCGGTCACGCCCATGATCATGAACACAACGATGGATTTGAGGTTGCCGCCGCCGATGCGCACCAGTGTCTTGTTGCCGCAACCGCCGGCCCTGGTCATACCGAAACCGAACAGCAACCCGCCGAGGATGGCGCCGGGCCAGCCGAGGTTGGAGGTCAGGTAAATCGGACCGCTGTCCGCAGGGGAGAGCGTCAGATCGATCATGCCCATCATATGCAAGGTTTGCGTGCCGAGAATCGCCACGGCGATCGCCAGCATCCAAGCCCGAAAACGGGTGGTGTCGCCCATAAGAACCATGTCGGACACGCCGCCCATGGTACAGAAATTTGTTTTGTTGGCCGTTGCGCCGAAAAGAATGCCTGCGCCAAAGCCCGCCGTTGCAACCAGTGTGGCCACACTCATGTCTTCCATCGTGTTGTCTCCCGATGTATTCCCTGTGTTGTGTTTTTATTGCGGTTTTACCGCTATTGAGGACGCAAACTATGCCCGCGTCCACTTAATTAGGGCAAACCATATAGTGTATTTTAGAGCATTTGTATATTAGGTTTGTCTAAAAGTGCTGAGTGTGTATATTAGGCTCGCCTTAAATGAAAAACACCCCCATAGAGGGATGATCACTTAGGGTTGTGGCAATGGCGGGGTCAACCCGGTGCCACCGGAATGTGTGCTGAATAGTGGAATTTTCGCCAGAATAAGCCAGTATCAAATCGCTCTGGCCGCATTGGCCTGACGAAAAAAATAGGCGTAGGCGCGGAATACTACCAAGCACATCCGGTTGACGTTTAGATTGAGCATATATAAGCAAAATCTAAAATCACTGCACAGCAATGCTGCGCAAGCGAAATGTGTCAGGGACGGCCGCCAAGGCGCAACGAATGCGTTCACGGTCAGGATGGCAACAATTGGGAGACGAACAGTGAGTGAAGGTAGCAACAACAAAAAAATGAGCATCATTGTGACGAAGGGCACCCTGGATTGGGCATACCCTCCGTTCATTCTCGCCTCCACGGCGGCGAGCCTGGATGTCGATGTGACGCTCTTTTTCACCTTTTACGGCCTTCAGCTTCTGAAGAAGGATCTTGACCATCTGCAGATTTCCACGCTCGGCAATCCAGGCATGGAAATGCCGATGATGGGCATGCACATGACCATGCCGAATATCATTTCTGCAATTCCCGGCGTTGATGCGATGGCGTCGTCCATGATGAAAAGCCTTATCAAAAAGAAAGGCGTGGCCTCCATTCCTGAACTGCGCGACATTTGCGTCGAAAGTGACGTTAAGATCGTCGGTTGCAACATGACGCTGGACTTGTTCGAGTGGACGCCGGAAATGATGATCCCGGAAATGGAACTCGGCGGTGCAGCGACTTACATGGCCGAAGCACTGGAATCCGACATCAATCTGTACATCTAACGTTGTTGCACGCCCGGACGATTTCGTTCGGGCGTAGACATCGTGTTCCTTGCTCACGAGTAGATCTCTTGAGCGCAGGAGATGACAAATTGCGTCGCTTCACGGCATAATGGAACTGTTTCACACAAGCGTGATGCAATATCCGCCGTCAAAGCGTTCGGCGGATTGCCGAGCGATAATTGCTGAGTTCATTGTGAGTAGCGCAAATTGGAGCGTTTAACGTGATAGTCGACCCACCAAACGGTCAAGACGAGGCGACCCCTCTTACTCAGTTGTTCGGTCTGTGCAGCACCGGCGACCAAGACACCGAGTTTTTGCCTGAACGTCGATCATTGCGTATACACGGCCATTCAACCACCATCCGGCTAGAACGCGCGTTTTGGAATGTACTTGAAGAACTGGCCGCTTGTGAAGACATGACCGTTGCTGGAATTGTTACCAAAATTTATGACCACTGTCAGTTTGCCAATCAAAAAAATTTGGCTTCGTGCTTGCGGGTTGTCTGTCTCAAGTTTATCAATATTGGCTTGTAGAATTTCCGGACTGATCCGCATATAGAAAATCCATCGAGGATTTATCGTTTTAACCATCACCCTAAAGACAAGAGAGACACGAAATGGCTACCCAAACTCTTGACACCAAAGGCATGAACTGCCCGCTTCCGATCCTCAAGACCAAAAAGGCGATGAAAGATCTTGCCGCCGGGGAAACCCTAGAGGTTTTGTCCACCGACCCAGGCTCCGTGAAGGACATGGAAGCTTTTTGCAAGTCTACCGGCAATACGCTGGTCAGCAGCAACGAGGACGGTGGCGTTTACACCTACGAAATCCAAAAGGGCTAATATGCTCTTTGGGACGGGAAAACGTTGCTTTTTTCTATATTCGTAACGTTTTGGTCTATTCCGGTCTCGGAGCAGTTTAGCTGTTTCGAGACCGGCTATTTTGCTCTGTTTGCTTTTTTTTTACCGGGCTATCGAGGTTGTTGAGAATGAGACGCCTGCTTTTCGCCGTATCGTCACTTTTTGTGTTGCTGTCTCCAGCATCTTCTGGAGCGGCCGAGCTTGTGTATTTCGGATCAAGCTCTTGCCCGGTCTGCGAAACATGGGATCGGGAGGTCGGAGAAATTTACGCCAAGACGGAGGAATCTAAAGCTCTGCCGTTGCGTCATCACGACGTGCATGATGACAAACCCGCGGACCTGGCTTTTATTAAAGGGGTTGTTTTTACCCCCACATTCGTCGCCGTTGAAAACGGCCGCGAGATCGGCCGCATCGTCGGCTATATGGGTGATTTTTTCTTTTGGGAACAAATGGACGGGCTCGTTCAGAAACTCAAGCCAGTCTCTTCCAAAAACGCGGCAACCTGCCCCAGAAATGGCGGATCGCAAACAAATTCGACCTGTTAATTTCATTTGATAATCGTCACTTTTGAATCTCTAGGCTGTGCTTAAGTCACGCAAGGCCGTCTTCTTTTCTTGCATTTGATCATGTGCAAGGAAACAATAGTATTGGAATCATTGATAATTTGCCGTCAATGCGGGGGCGACGGCCAGGGGCAGCGGCAAGGGGGCGAAGCTCACCACACACGACCACTCCTGAAATATACAGGCACTTCTGTTTTATGCAGGTGCTCTTGTATGAAACGGGGCGATGAAAAGCGGAAGGTTCAGCAAGGAATGGCTTCATCCACAGATGAAGAGGAGGCTTTAGGTTTGGGGGTGCCGGAAAGCTGGGCGCGGGATTTGTTCGATACCCTGCAAAACGATCTGGCTGTGTATTTGCGCGCCGGTCGAATCCTGGATATCAACGCAAACGGCCTCACCATGTTGGGGGTGGATTGCGCCGAGCAAGTGCAAGATACGTTTTTTGCCGATTACATCGATCGTGATCAGTTGGCCAGCGCCCTGTCCGTTTTGTCCGGCAAAGCGGCACCCGGCAGCGAGGTGATCGTTCGGTTGTTGCCTAAAAACGATGCTAGAGCCTTTGACGTTGCGATCAGCTCACTCAAATTGCCGGGGGAACGCGATGAATTGGCGATGCGTGCACGCCGGGTGCGCACGAGCGCGGAAAAGCACCAGGGCGACCTGATCGGCAGCAATCTGTACCGCTATCTGTTTGAAACGTCTCAAGCCATGATCTGTGTTTTAGATCAAGATGGCTACATTTTGCTGTCCAACGAAGCGGGGTGGCGCATTCTCGGCTATGAGAGTGCGGTCGGTCTTTCCGGGCGTCCCTTCTTGCACATCGTGCATCCCGACTATCACGGCGTGATGGAAGCGGGCCTGGATCTGTTTGCAGCCGAAACGGAACCGCTGCCACTGAAATTCCTGCGCGCGGATGCCGAAATCATCGACGCCGAGGTCAATTTTTCGCCCATTGGCGACGGCCAGTTCATGTTGGAGGCACGCGATATCACCGACCGCACCCGCGCGGCCGAGGTTCTGCAAGAACGCGAGCAACGCCTGCGCGGTATTCTCGATACCGTTGCCGACGCCATTATCACCATCAACACCAAGGGCATCGTCGTCGCGTTCAACAAGGCTGCCGAACATATTTTCGGCTACGAAGCGCGCGAGGTGTTGGGGCACAACATTTCGATGTTGATTTCAGAACCGCACGCCACAAATCACGACCAGTACCTCGCCAATTACCTTGAGACCGGCAAGAAAAAGATCATCGGCGTGGCGGGGCGTGAGGAAGTGGGGGTGCGCAAGAACGGCGAATCATTTCCGCTGGAATTGGCGGTCAGCGAATTGCGCCACGGCACCAAACGCTTTTTCACCGGTGTGGTGCGCGACATCACCGGGCGCAAACAAGCCGAGGAGCAAATTCGGCGCGCCCACGACGAACTGGAAATACGGGTTGAGGAACGCACTCGCGAACTGACCCAGGAAATCGTCGAACGCCACCGGGCCGAGGACAAATTGCGTCTGGCCGGTGAGGTTATTGAAGCGCTCACCGAAGGCGTGGTTATTATCGATCCGGATTTCAGGATCAGTTCCGTGAACCCGGCTTACACCATTATCTCTGGTTTCAATGTTGAAGAGGTTATCGGCAACTTTCCCATCAACCACACCGCGCTCAGCCAAGGCGGTGCGATGTTCGACGAGATGTGGAGTGGGCTGGAGGCGCGCGGGCGGTGGGAAGGGGAGTTCTGGAATCTGCGCAAAAACGGCGAGGAGTACGCGGAGCGTCTTTCCGTCACGGCGATCACCAGTCCCACCGGCGAAGTGATGCAATTCGCCGCGATCATTTCGGACATCACCAAGCGCAAGCAAGATGAAGAGCGCATTCTCTATCAAGCCAATTACGATAGCTTGACGGGGTTGCCGAACCGTTCATTATTCCTGGATCGCTTGACCCAAGCCATCAACAACATGGAGCGTTCGGAAAAAACGCTTGGCCTTCTGTTTATCGATTTGGACGGCTTTAAGCTGGTCAACGATACGCTCGGCCACGATGTTGGCGACATGTTGCTGAAAGAAGCGGCCAAACGCTTAGGCGCTTGCGTGCGCACAGGCGATACCGTGGCGCGTCTGGGCGGTGATGAGTTCACCATCATCATGCCCAATTTGGACGATTCCAAAAACGCGCCCTTGTTGGCGCAGCGTGTCCTGGACAGCTTGGCTCGGGCGTTCTTGCTGGGCGGGCACGAGGCGTTCGTCTCGGCCTCCATCGGGATTACCATTTATCCGGATGACGCCACGGACGCTCAGGAGCTTTTGAAAAATGCCGATTCCGCAATGTATCGGGCGAAAGAGGAAGGGAAAGCCAACTACCAGTTTTACACCTCCGACATGAACGATCAAATCAAGGAACGACTGATCGTCAAGAACGGGTTGTCCAAGGCGCTGGAAAACGACGAATTCGTGTTGCTGTACCAGCCTAAATTGGACCTGAAAACCAATCGCGTGACCGGCGCGGAAGCCTTGATGCGCTGGGAAAGCCCCGACATGGGGCTTGTCAGCCCGGTCAAATTCATCCCCGTCCTTGAGGAAACCGGCATGGTGGTTGAAGTGGGTGAGTGGGCCATTCACACTGCATGCCGCCAGCACGCCGAATGGCTCAAGCAAGGCCTGCCGCCGATTAAGGTCGCGGTGAATTTGTCGGCGCGTCAGTTGCGCGAACCGTCGTTCGTCAACATCGTTAAAACGGCGCTGAAAAATGCCGGCCTACCGTCCAGCGCCATTGAAATCGAAATCACGGAAAGCATGCTGATGAGCGATGCCCCGATCATCGTTGCGGCGCTGGAGGATTTGCACGATTTCGGCGTTCATATTTCCATGGATGACTTCGGCACCGGCTATTCGTCGCTCAGTTATTTGAAACGCTTTCCGATCGACACCATCAAGATCGATCGCTCGTTCGTCAACGACATCCACGTCGATGCCGATGATGCCGAGATCATCCACACCATCATCAACATGGGCCATACGCTCAACCGCAAGATTATCGCAGAAGGTGTTGAGACCGAAGAACAGCTGGATATTCTCAAAGCTTATCGGTGCGATGAAATTCAAGGCTACTTTTTCTCCAGGCCGCTGCCGTCGGCCGATTTCATGACATTCGTCAAGGGTCTGCCCTATATGTGAATATGTGAGGGCAAGAACGGATCAATAAATCAGCTGTTCTTCTTCACCCTGGCCGGCGATGACGATTTCACCGGAGTCGGAGAGTTGCTTGGCGATGGTGACGATGGCGGCTTGGGCCTCGTCCACGTCTTTCAGGCGCACCGCGCC